>Ga0210006_1000260_pt1 | contig 44712 bp, 35 predicted proteins | sample CryGey02umfilter_2_FD_185452 | JGI IMG/M metagenome (GOLD analysis project Ga0210006, IMG submission 185452) | Groundwater microbial communities from aquifer in Utah, USA - Crystal Geyser 4/10/14 0.2 um filter (SPAdes) (version 3) | ecosystem: Environmental > Aquatic > Deep subsurface >... | reverse complement strand
ATATGTCCTATCTTTCAAGCGCATTCGTGTGCTTTGACCATTACAATTCACCAGTGTGACAAACATATGTCCTGAGAGGTATACGGCACATGATTTTTTTCGTGTGTGCGTGTACCTCTCAGGACACGGCAATGTCGTCGTGATCCAGAGGCCGAGTGCCCCCTGTGGGCAAGTACCACTGGGGCACTTCGCCCCATTTCTTTTTTGCGCGAATCGCGCAGGGAGCTTCCGACATGATGACCCATACTCAGATTCGCGAGCAGCTCGTCTTCGCTGGCATCGCCGCCGCCTCCGTCGATCTCGTCGCCTCCAACGTCCTGGGCTGCCTGACGGCGGGCGGGAACGAGGCCGCCCTCCAGGCGAACCTCGTGACCTCCGGCGTCCCGGCGCCCGACGCCACGCGCATTGCGCCGTGGCTGTTCCAGCAGTGGCACTCGCCGACCCCGAACGGGTCCCCGGGTCCGCGCGGAAAGAGGGGCAGGATGGCCCCGGTGCGGCGCATGCCGATCTGGCTGGCGATCTTGCTCACGGTCATCGCCGTGTTGCTCGTCGTCGTGCTCGTCGTGCTGTTCGTCGTGAACAGCAGCGCCCAGACCACGGCCGACAAGGCCTTGGAGAAGGCGGAGACGTCCCAGGCCTCGACCGACGAGCTCGCTGAGCAGACCCGGTGGAACCTCCACCTCGTCGACGACAAGCTCGACGGGAAGGCGGAAAAGAGCGTGATGAATGACAACACCGCCGCCCTCGCCATCGCCACCAGCAAGCTCGCGGATCACGAGCGTCGCATCCAGGCTGGCAACGCCCGCCAGGATGACCTCGCCACGGCTCAGAACGAGCTGCGGGACGCGGTGAACACCAACACGGCGAACATCACCTTGAACAAGGAGAACATCGCCGCTGTCGCGGGCCACGCTCGCAAGTGGAAGGCGCTCGACGCACTCCAGGCCGACGTCGCTCAGCTGAAGGAGCGTGCCAGCCAGCCGATCACGATCACCGCCAGCCGCTGACGTCACACATGGTGTTACCTCGGGGAGAGTACTTGTTTCGTAGCGTTGCATTCGTGCAACGCAGGCGAAACTTACTCCCCGAGGTTCCCAGTCATTTCTATATTTTTATAAAAAAAGTAGAGAGGTGATTGGGTAAGAAGTTTCTTCTTTCCCTGTTCATTTCAATTTACATCAGTGTGACAACAAAAAAATCGTTGTCTTGTAAGGTACATCGTACGCGATGAATATATACGTCTCGTGTATAGCGTACCTTACAGGACATACGGCATCTTGTCTCGTAGGTAGCAGAGCAACCCAATCAACAACAAGCTTGGGGTGCTCTCTGCCACCCCACCACCATCCTCAGGAGGGATAAAGACGATGAGCGATACGAATGTTCATGATCTCAACCCGCCGCCGAATGCTCTCGGCGATGCTCGACCTGACCAAACCCGTTCCTTTCAGGTCAGCGGGGCTGATCTTGATCGGGCGGCCGGTCTTGCAGAACGCGAGAAGAGGCGCAACATGAGGAGGGACACCGGTCGCGACTGGACGTTCATCTTGGGCTGGGTACTCCTCGCCCTCGTGATCCTCGGCGTCGGTGGCATCTTGGTCTGGAAGTACACCGAGAGCGTCGACACGCGGATTGCGTCGGTCGAGAAGGTCAACACCGACCAGGGCACCGCCATCTCCTCCGCCGCGACGAAGACCGAGCTCTCGGCCGTCGACGCCGACCAGAAGGCTACCGCCACGAAGCTCTCGCGCTTCGTGGGTGGCGAGATCTGGTCTCCCGGCAAGGAGGCTGGAATGTGGGACAAGGGCGAGATCAAGCCCGAGGACTCCACATTCGGCAAGCTCAAGACCGAGCAGACCGCGATGAAGACGTCTCTGGACGAGCTCAAGACGGCTCAGGCTGATCTCCAGGCAGCGATCAACGGCGACGCAACGCGACTCGGTCTCAAGAAGCGGATGACCGCCACGGAGACCAAGGCCGAAACGCTTGATCGCAAGATCCGGTATCAGCACGATCAAGCCTACCAGCAGAAGATCCTGGGCTGGGTGGAGACGCGACTTGATCTTCTGAAGAAGCTTAACATCAACTCCTCTCAGAGTGAGATCAAGAAGCTCGAGCAGCGACAGGACGATCTTCGTTCCAAGCTGAAGCTTGAGCCGATCGTGCGCGAGCTTCATCTCACTCCGACCGACGAGCCGTCCACCGAGGACGTGCCCGCGGACGATGCCACCGAGCCGACCGACGAGCAGGCCCAACCGGAACCGGCGCCCACGGACACCGTGGACACTCCGCCGACCGAGCCCCTGCCCGTCCCCGTCGCAGATCCGGCGCCAGCGCCTGCTCCGACGGAGCCTTTGCTGCGCTGACGTCACACTGGTGTCCCTCGGGGAGAGTACTTGTTTCGTAACGTCGCATTCGTGCAACGCAGGCGAAACTTACTCCCCGAGGTTCCCAGTCACTTCATTATTTTTTATAAAAAAGTAGGGAAGTGAGTGGGTATAGTACTCACATGTTCTTTTCAACATTCTAGAACACCAATATCATCTTTTTCTGTGTGTACGGTAGGAATGATGGCATGAGTATATATCAATATATATTCGTGTGTATTCATTCCTACCGTGCACCGTCTCGCTGACGGGTTTGCAAGAACCCGCGAGTGCGGGACGGTGGGGTACCCCCAAGCAGGAGTTGAGACATGCGTTTCGCGACCATTATCACGTTCTTCGCAGCGATCATGACGACCCTCGCCCCGCTCGCCAGCGCGGCGACGTGGACCCAAAAGGTCCGCGTCCAGTGCATGGGCGACAAGGACAAGACCGTCGAGGTCACGTGCACCCGGCCCGGTGAGCTCCTGCCCCCCCTCCACATCGAGGGGTGCTGGCCGGACATTGTCTTCCAGCACACGTGCGGGGAGGAGCCGGTGCCGGAGGTGCCGGTGGATCCGCCGACGGTGGAGGAGCCGTGTGCTTCTCCTGAATCCGGCGGGTTCTTCGTCGGGGGAGGCTACCGCTACATCGCGGTGCCCGACTCGGTCGAGTTTCACGGCGGAATCGCGCTCGCCGGCTACCGACACTTTTTCGAGGATAAGTTTTTCCTCGAGATCGACGGCGGTGCCGGCGGCGGCGTCCACAGCATCCTCGTCCAGGACGAGGAGACGGACAAGGCCGCGGCGCTCGCGACTCTCGGCGTGCACTTCGGTGTGCGCCCCAGCGAGTACGTCAGCGTCTCGCTCGGCCCGGAAGGATTCGTCACCGGTAACGGGACGGAGACCCTCATGGGCGGCATTATGGGGACGATGCGGCTTAACGTCCAGTTCAAGGCCGTGCGTCTCAGCGCCTTCGCCGGCGTCGGCATGTCGTACCACTCGGATCCGTCTACGGAGATGACGTGGAACGGACAGCTGGTCGAGGACATCTCGACCCTGTCCGAGTACGACCAGGCGAACGTCGAGGTCAAGCGCGGCTCAGATGCCGGTCTCGACTTCGGCTTCACCGCCGGCGCGACATTGGTGGTCGACTTGCCATAGGAATATGGCACCCGCGTTCTGGGAAAACGACGACATGGGTGGGGATCAATGAGACTAACGATTGCTTTTGGCAAACTCCTCTCCCTCCCTTGTTGTGCTCATAATAAGCAATAAGCAAAGAACAATCCCGCCTTTGGCAGGGATCCCGTCCAACGGCGGGATAAACAAATTGTTTCAAGCTTCATTATTGTGGTCACAAGAATGGGAGACCATTCTCTATTTTGAAACAGTTCTTTACAATTTACTTGCTTGAAAAAATAACACAAGCAAAGCTTCGGGAATCAGTATGTTCTTTTTCTATAAGGACATAGAGATCCCCGGAGCTTTGCAAAGGGGACGGGCTACATGCTCGTGGCCATCTTGGCCAAAAGTATGGAGTCCCGTCCAACGGGCTCCTTCAACCTCAAGAGAGAAAAAAACGAAAGGCGCGCTGGCGGAGAAGCAGCATTTTTCCGTTGTAGTTGGAATACAACTATTCGTGAACTGGTACAGATACCCCGGCTGAAATATGCCAAAGGGAAGTACTACAAACGAAACAACGGTATGCTGTGGAACCAAAAGTGCATACAGGAGACACCATGAAGAAGACGATGCGTCTGGCCCTCGCGGCCGCCTTCGTCCTCGGCGCGTGCGCCGTGGACAACAACGTGAAGAACGAGCCGATCGACCCGGCGTCGGTCACCCTGCCCCTCATCACGGCGCAGGGCAACCCGATCCCGACGACCGAGGACCCGTGCCCGGGCGACGTGTTCGACTGGAAGGTCCTCGTCAACATGCAGGTCGTGACCGATGCCAATGGCACGGCTCTGACCTGCGTGAGCGTCGGCGCGGAGTGCAACGACCCCGCCAACCCGACCAAGTGGAAGAACGGGGTGGCCAAGCCGCTCACGACTCACAAGAACGGGCTCAAGGGCTACCCCGTCGCCGTGTGCTGGAACTACGGCACCGGCGCGGGCAAGGTCTGCGCGTTCCCGCGGGACACCGACCACATGGCCGGGCCCGACGTCTGCGATCCGGACAACGACGGCGACGGCTGGAAGGACGACGAGGACAACTGTCCCGACGTCCCGAACCCGAACCAGACTGACACGGATGGCGACGGCATCGGCGACGCGTGCGACCCCGACCTCGATGGCGACGGCGTGAACAACGGCAGCGACAACTGCCTGTACGTCCCGAACCCGGCGCAGACGGACACCGACCACAGCTGCCCCGCTCCGCCCTACACCACGGATCCGCAGTGCGGAGATGCGTGCGTGAACGACGCGGACGGCGACGGCGTGCTCGACAACGTGGACAACTGCCCGCTCGTCGCCAACGCGAACCAGCTCAACACCGACAGCGACGGACTCGGCGATGCGTGCGACCCCGACGACGACAACGACGGGGACCTCGACGCCACGGACTGCGCACCCCTCAACCCCGCGATTCATCACGGGGCGGCGGAGGTGTGCGACGGGATCGACAACAACTGCAGCGGCACGATCGACGAGGGGTTCGCCAACAAGGACTTCGATACGATGGCCGACTGCGTCGACCCCGATGATGACAACGACGGGATCCTCGACGGTGCGGACAACTGCCCGCTCGTCGCGAATCCGAACCAGCTCGATACGGACGCCGACCACATCGGCGACGCGTGCGATCAGGACCAGGACAACGACGGCGTCCAAAACAACGCCGACAACTGCCCCCTGTTCGCGAACGCGGACCAGGCCGACTACGACGCCGACCACATCGGCGACGTCTGCGACCTGAACTGCGACGGCGACACCACCCAGGACCCGAATACGGGCGCGGTGGTGGAAGCCAACGAGGTGACGGCGGATCAGCTGCCGAACACCTGGTGCACGGATGGCGCGAACGACGCTGACCTCGACGGTTTTTCGCCGCTCGAGGGTGACTGCAACGACGGAGCGCCCCAGGTCAACCCCGGGGCAGAGGAGGTGTGCGATGGTATCGACAACGATTGCGACGGGGTGACCGACGAGGGCAGCGACGCCCTTCTCTGCCCCGGCGCAGGGACCTGCGAGGGTTCTGCCGGTTGCTCGGGTGACGCGTGCGTCCCCGATTGCACCGGCAAGGAGTGCGGCAACAACGGCTGCGGCGGCTCGTGCGGTACGTGCGGCACCGGTGAGGTCTGCGGCGATGCGGGCCAGTGCGTGATCCCGCCTTCGTGCTTGGTCGATACGGACTGCGCCGACGGCGACCTCTGCACCACCGACAAGTGCCAGGCGGGCACCTGCGTCAACCCGCCCGTCGTCTGCTCGGTCGGCCAGGCGTGCGCTCCGGCAACGGGGTTGTGCGTCGACGTGGCCGTGCCCGACGCGCCGCTCGCCATCGTCTTCGACGGCGATGGCGACCTCTCCAGCTGGAAGGTCTACGTGGCCTGTTGGGGGGATGGTGTCTCCGGGAACTTCGTTGGCTGGGGCCCCTATGACACCACCACTTGTGGTGGTGTCGGGGAGACCTGTGGCATCGAGGCTTCCGAGGGAAACCTCACCTTCGGCTGGCAGAATGCTGGCGACTCGGTCTGGGGGTGCGACGCAAACCTCCAGAACCCGAGCACCGGCAAGTGGGCTCCGGGCTGCGACAACGCAAGTTGCAGCACGGTGTTCGGTGCGGACATCACCGCCAAGATCTGGTATGGGGGCCTCAGCTACACAATGCTGGTGATCCCCAACGGGTCGGGTGGGCTCAAGTTCCACTGGACGGCGCCGTAACAATCGCCACCCACGACATGTCTCGTGATGGTAGACCTAGCATCGACCATCAGGGGACGTAAAACGTCAAGCAAGTAGAGAGGTGATGGTGAAACGCTAGGAGTTTCACCATCACCAACATCTTTTGCGCTATTGTAGCTGCTTACCGAGTAATTGGTTTGTAGCCGTAGTGTAGATGATGCGGGCGCTGGTACTCATTTCGAGACCAGCGCCCATTCCCACAGTGTGTTTCTTCCTTCAGAAGGAACGTAGCGTAGGAATAAAAAACAATAAAAAAAAGATTCTCTTGAGTAAGAGAATCTTTTTTTATTGTTTTAAACAGTTTGTGTAAACGATGCGTGCGTTTGAATGCGAGCCCCTCTATTAACATCAGGCCAGCTGGAGCTACGAATATAAAAGGATGTAAAGAATTTCTTGCCTTCCTTTTTGTCACCAAAAAGGAACAAAAAGTGTTAGGGGAAAGAACTCGCCTGTGTCGGCGCTAAGAAAGTACTCATTGTCAAGCACTGAGGCTCAAACAGCTTTCCCCTTAAAACCCTTTGGATAAGAAAAAAAGTGAGTAATGTCGATTATATGAAATTATTTCTTTTGAAAAATGGCGAGAGAATCTTTTGTTTCTATATACGTGAGTGTGTTATCTTTCTTTAATTCATTTATCAATGTTATTGGACCGTCATATCCTACATGTTCACTCTTTTCAGAATATACCGGTGCTGCATCGTGAAAGGCCACATATCCTCCTGGTGTGAGGAGTGGAATCCAGTCATGAGCATCTTTTTTTACTTCTGTATATCGATGATCTCCGTCGATAAAGATAAAATCAAACGGTTTTTGCCATTTTTTTGCAATATCATAACTGTATGCTTGAAAGAAAAAAAAGTGTTTATAAAATGACATGTTGTGTTGAATGATTTTCGTAGCTCCTTGCAAATTTTTATCCATACTATCTGGAATCAGAGGATCTATGCCGTAAATAGGAACATCTGCAACTAAGGCCATTTCACGGGTCGTTCCTCCATCGAGGACACCAATTTCCACAATGCCTTTCTTTGCCTTGGCCGCATATGTTTGTAATGTTTTGATTTCGAGTTTTGTGATACAGGCTTTTCCTATAGGTGGCTGGTATCCAGTTATACGTTGTCGAGTAGCATCAAGGAGTCGTCTAGGATTCCTTTTTATGACGCGAAGTATTTTTTTTAGATCCATATATGTCATATATACTATATACTGTTACCAACATAGTATAGTCTGTTTAGACTTCTCCTTCAATGGTATACACCGTTGTCTGAATGAGTACATATTGCTATACTATGTATACCAAACGGTATGAAAGCTTGGCATATTCTATTGACAATTTTCTTTGGCATTGCACTGTTGTTCGTGACAATATTCGTGTCACCTATTATTCTTTTTGCGATAGTAGGTGTTTTTTTGCTTGTACTCCTTTCGTATTACTTGGAGTGGGGGATGTATGTGCTTGTTTTTTTGGCTCCCATGATGCACTGGCAGTTTCAATTGGCTAGTTTTTCTTCCGTATTAAACAAATATCCAGATATACTTACTTTTTTTGCACCAATGGTAGATGTATGGGCGGTTATGGTATTAGTTGCATATGGTATTTTTCTGTTACGAGCGTGGGCACATGGGGATACTATACATATTCGAATGCCTGGTATTGGGATATATGGATTATTTTTAGGGTCTGCACTTGTGTCTCTGTTTCATGTATTTCCTTGGGAAGTAGTTTCTAGTCTCAAGTACATTATCCGTTTTCCACTGTTTGTCTATATAGGATACGTTGCACTTGGTGTAAATATACTCACTACAAAAGCGTTGTTGCATCGGGCAATGAATGTTTTTTTGTTTTCTGTAACACTCGGTGCCTTTATGGGGCTTGCATCTCTTTTTTTCCATGTATGGGGATTGGCAGGTTTGATGAGGGCTGTTCCTTTTGGCATTTTTGGGTGGGCTCCTTTTGGCGATCAACATATTTTTCTTGCTGAGCTGTTTGTTGTGACTATCCCCATGGCCATGTATTTGGGCGTTGTGGCAGAACGTGCTACTGTGCGCCACGTGTATTTTGGACTCGCGTGTATACATGTGCTTGTTTGTTTGCTTACTTTTTCTCGAGCTGGATGGCTGACAGTATTTGTGCAGACCATAGTTTTTTTGATTATCATGAGAAAAAAAATTCCTTGGAAAAAGGTTATTCACACGTATGTGTGGTGGGTGATTGCTGTGCTGATACCATTTGGTGTATATATGTTTCATTTTTTGGGCACAAAAGTTGTGTCGATGTCCGATGCCGCACGATTGACACTGACAGATATTTCTTGGTACCTTTTTCGTCATTCACCTTTTATCGGACAAGGGGTGGGGACATTTGTAGATCGAGTGTCAGAGATTCAGTTTTTTGTGTATGAATTTGGTACTCCGATTGATGCACATAGTATTCTCGATAAAGTCGCCGCAGAACAGGGAATACTCGGCATTGTCGCTTTTGCGTTATTTGTGTATTGGTTGCTTTGGCAATTATATACACGTGCTATGAACACAGCATATTCACGGGAAGCACAGTATATATCTATGATGTCTTTGTTTGTTGTGGGAGGAACGCTATTTTTTCAACTTTTTAGCACACAATACTATTCAGCAAAAGTATGGGTGCCAATTATGTTTGCCTTTGCACAGTTGATACTCTACAAAGGTGATGCTGTATCATACACCACAAGTAATTTTTTTCAGAAAAAAAGGAAGAGTATAGAAACCAAAATTTAATATGACTGAAAAAAAAATAAAAATTCTTCATATCATTCCAGTATTTGCAACAGGAGGCGCAGAACGTTTGGTATTGCAATATGCACAGCTTCTGGATCATTCGCAGTTTGAAATACATGTTGCCAGTTGTGTTGAAGATGGTCCTTTGCGTAGTGCCTTTGATGATACTGACGATATTCATGTATTCGTGGGTTCACGAGAAAAAGATGGTGGACGAAGAGCTGTATACAAAAAGTTGGAAACATATGTAGTATCTCTCCAGCCAGATATTGTACATACACACATGTTGTCTGCTGATTTTTTTGGGTATAAACTCAAAAAAAAAATGGGAGGACACGTTCGTTGGGTGAGTACTATGCACAATGTTGAAACAGCGACATCATTTCTTCGCCAATTGCTTTGGAAGTATATTTTAAAAAAGACAGATACCGTGATTGCTGTATCAGAAAAAGTTGCAACATTCACCAGAAAAACATTTCATGTTTCATATAACAAATTGATTACCATTCGAAATGGTGTGGTTGTCGATGTTTGGAAAAATCTTCCCATCAAGGCACTTCGAAAAACAAAAAATCATGTCCTTCAGATTGCCAGTGTGGGACGTCTATGGGAGCAAAAAGGGCATATATATTTGCTTAGAGCTCTTCCTCTACTTCAGGAAAATTATATGCTGCATCTTTTTGGTGACGGTCCTCTCAGGATATCCTTGCAACAGGAGGCAGAAAAACTTGGGATTTCTGATCATATCCAATGGTATGGGGTCATTTCAGATGTTCCCAATACTATTGCAGACATAGATATTATTGTCCAACCATCGTTGTGGGAAGGTCTCAGTTTGGTTGTTATGGAGATGATGACAGCAGGTAAACCAGTAGTAACGACCCCAGCGGGCGGCGATGAATTGATACAACATAAAAAAACCGGGTATATCGTTCCTTCTAGGGATCCACACGCGCTTGCAGTAGCCATAACATATATCAGTTCTCATCCAAAAGAAGTCAATACACTGACTAATGATGCTCGATTGTATGCATTGGATCATTTTGATATCCAGCAAAATATTCAAGCTTTAACAGAGTTGTATCAAACACTATATACATGATATTGCGTAGTAAACACAACATAATATTTTTTTTCACTATTTTTTGTATATTATTTTTTGTTCCAAGAATTGTTGTATTTGCGCAAATTGCACCACGGACAGTAAATTATTATTTGTCATGGACAATTCCTCATGAAGATGCTCAAAAGCTGGCAGATTGGGATATGTTGATCCTCGATATGGAACAGCAAGTAAAAAATCCAGATTTATTAAAACAATTACGTCAAAAAAATCCTGATATTATTTTGTTGGCATATATTACTCCACAAGAAATACTCAAAAATGCCAGTAGTGTCGACAGTACAATGAGAAAAAAACTTATCTCAAATATACATGAGTCTATGTATTTGTATGATACGACTGGAAAAAAACTTACGTACTGGCCAGGGACATATTTACTAAATATGACGAGTGCATCTGTTCGAGATACTATAAGTGATTTTGTTGCACAAGACATCCTTTCTTCTGGATTGTGGGACGGGGTATTTTATGACAATGCATGGGGATCACTTGATTGGGCAATTCCTGGTGGAAATGTGGATTTTGATAGAAATGGAACGAATGATTTGCCTGGATCTGGTAATGCCGTATGGACAGAGGCAACAAGGCACTTATATCAGGAAACAAGAAAAAAAATTGGGAAAGATGCAATCATGGTTGGCAACGGGTGGACAGATATCTACGCAGATGTGCTCGATGGTATGATGATCGAGGGATTTGATGAAGGAAATTGGACACAGCACATGACATTGTATAGAAACAACCATAGACCAGGAGGGTCTTACAATATTATCAATGTGAATACAGAGAATACAGGATTATCAGCTGATTATAGAGCTATGCGTTTTGGATTGACGAGTTCTTTACTTGAAGATGGGTATTATTCTTTTGATTTTGGAAATCAAAATCATGGTCAGACGTGGGCATATGATGAGTATGCTGTGCATCTTGGTAATGCCACAGGTATTGCTTCTTCTGATTCTGGAGTAGTAACGTACAATCCTGATGTGTGGAGGAGAGAATATGAACAAGGCATATCGGTAGTGAATAGTACGGGGCAAACAAAACAAATAGACCTTGGTGGAGAATATGAAAAAATTCATGGCATCCAAGACCTTGTTGCCAATGATGGCTCTATTATTTCTGAGCTGACATTAGACGGATATGATGGTCGTGTGTTGCTCAAAACCTTTGATAGTCTTGATGACGTGTTATTCCCCAATGGAGCATTTCTTCGTTTTTTTCGAAATGATGGATCTCGTGTAAGAAATGGTTTTTTTGTATTTGAAGATGGCTATAAGGGGGGGGATCAAGTAGCACATATTGATCTGAATGGCGATGGATTGAGAGATTTGTTTGTCGTTGCTGGAAATAAAATTCTTGCCTGGCGACACGATGGTCAACCATACATCAATCCACTGTACCCATACACGGCGAATTACAAAGGTGCACTTCGTGTCATGATAGGCGATATAAACAATGATAACAATATGGAAGTATATGTTGCACCAGAATCAGGTTACCCTGCACCAATCAAAGTATATACACGATATGGATTTCCATTGCGTCAAGATTGGTTTCCGTTTGGTGAGACGTACAATGGAGGATATACCTTGGCACTCGCAGGATCGTCTCCTGTAGAAACAAAACATATTTTACTTGGTAGTGGTACCGGAGTGGAGCCTCGTGTTGGCATCTATACATGGGATTATAAATTTTTAAACAGCTGGCTTGCATTTGAAAAGTCATTTACCGGAGGGGTCAACGTTGCTGCTGGAGATGTTAATGGAGATGATATTGATGAAGTGGTTGTCGGAGCTGGGAAGGGAAAAGGACCTCTTATCAGAGTGTTTAACGAAAATGGTATTCAACAAGGAGAGGACATCTCTGCCTATGCATCAGTGGAGAAAACAGGTATTGACGTCCGTGTTCAGGATGTTGATTTTGATGGGAATGCTGATATTATTGGAATGAGCAATGATGGATTTTAGTGACAACACATAGGACGCATAAAAAAACACCGTTTGATTACGGTGTTTTTTTTGTTATGTTATTTTATGCATTATTGTGTGCTGTTTTTACCTGATGTTTAGCCGTAGGTTTGATATGTGTTGCATATGCTGATTCGTACAAGTTTACAAGCATTTCGGTACTATGTTTCCAATCATAATTTTTGGTGACATATATTTTATTTGCCTGTCCAATGGCATCTTGTTCTTGTTGTGACAAATTCAAAAATTCAAGAATTTTTTCTTCGAGTGCATCAGGATCATTTTCTCTGAAGAGCATGTGTGGATTTTGGATGAGCTGTATGTGCTCTGGAATGGCAGAAACCAATGTTGGTTTTCCATATCCCATTGCCTCAAGAACAGCCAAGGGCATCCCCTCTGTAATTGATGGATGTATAAAGCCAAGTGAGCCTCTAAACAAATCTTCGAGTGCACCACCAGACTGAAAGTCTGTAAAAATAATATCACTACAGGCACTCGCTTGCTTGTGAAGAGAGGCAACATAGGTATTTGTATATACAGAACCACCAACAATAACAAGTTTTAATGTTCGTACAATGTCGTTTTCTTTGTGAGACTCTTTGAGATGCACAAAAGCATCGATCAATATATGGCTGGCCTTTGCAGGAATAAGCCTGCTCACAAGAAGTAGATAGTTATTTTTTTCAAGATTAAATTCATCTAAGATGGTTGTTTTTGTATGATATGGTACAGTGGCATCTTCATCGTGTATTGTTGTCCCATTTGGTATATAATGTGTTTTTGCCTTAAATTCTTTTCTACAATAGGATTCCAATGCTGGTGCAATAACGATTGTTTCATGAGGAAATATATGAGAGAATCGCTCTCCAAGACGAAGCATCGTGCGGGCAAACCATCCCCATTTTTCGTGGTATCTATCGATAGAGTGAAACGTACTCACAATAAGCGTTTTTGGTGAAAATACTCGTGGAATCCATGACAAAAGAGAAGGCCCAACCCCGTGGTAGTGAATAATATCTACCTTTTTGAAGATAGCATGAAATGTTGAAAGAAAGGTGTGGACAATAGCATCAAGGTGCTTTGTACGGATCGTAGGGACCGTTGTAATCGTTATACCATTCACGTTGCCATGCTGCTTGCCTCCATACCATTCACGATTGTATACCGTGACTGTATGCCCATAACGAACAAGACGTTCACTGATTTCAGCGACGTGTCGTTCCACCCCACCGTAGTGAGCTGGATAGCCTTTTTGTCCGATCATTGCAATCTTCATATGTTCGTGTTCACCTTTTGAGGATAATACAAATTTGCCTAAATTAACAGAAAAATATACCATATGTTCGTGTGTTTGTCAAGTGTGTTGATGCGTTGGTAAAGATAATTAAAAAAGCGCTCTATAGAGCGCTTTTTTAATAGATTTTCTTGCTACTGTACCCGTACACCTTTTGATTGTCCTATGGAGTCACTAACAAGTGATGCTGATACCGATCCGTAGGATGTTGTGAGTGTGTTGTCTATATACGGATCTCTGGCAGATACCGTTGCTCCTGAGGTCAATGCAGGAATTGTCCCTATGGCAGAAGCACTTGGTGTTACTGCAATTTCAAAATATATACCAACGGTTTCATAGGGATTCATCGTTCTTGCATACCAGGTTGCTTTTCCTGTTGTAGGATTGAACGTAATATCGCCGCCACGACTGACGCTTGATTTTCCAGTCCACACAGCTCCTGTGGCAAGTGTTGTTGAAAAGGATATGTCTTCTAGTTCACCTACGGTATTATGTATCTGTGTAAAAATCCAATACGTTGTTTCTTCCCCGACCTGTGGTGGCAGTGAACCTCGTCCGAGCTGATCTCCTTCGTCCGTATAATAGCGTGATGATTGGCTGAGTGATAGTGTTGTTCCTACTGGAAGTGGTGGTGTTTCTGTCAGTGTATGATACGTGTAGGCAGGAAGAGAAAATATATTAGCATCAAATGAGATCGATGGCGCAAATACTGCTCCTTGTGTTGCCTGGATTACGTTTGTTGCATTGACGAGTGTGTTGATGGTCACAGGAATTGTTTCTCCTGGCTGCAACATACTTTTTTTCAAGTTTACTGTTTTTCCAAGCACGGTCACACGTGAATGTTCGAGTGGAGTATTTCCTGTATTTTCAACACGAAGTGTCAAGAGTATGTTGTCACCGAGTGTGACATAGGTATTATCCCAAGATGCCGAAATTTTCACTTGTGGTGTTGCAAGCGGAAGGGTAAAAGGGTGTTGTACTTCTGGCAGTGGATATTCCACTGTCGGTACAGATATCCATGGTACAAATGACCAAGGAAAATTTGAGGGACCTGTCGGTGGTGAGATATGAATAGTACCCGATAGCGTTGCTTTGTCATGAGAATTGAGATTTGATATGTACCACTTTCCTTCGTCAAAATCAATGCTTCCAATCGAAGACGTTGCCGTATCCCATGTGGCATACCCATGATCTTCTTGTATATCAATATAAAAATCTGGAAATACAAAGTCCTGCTGATTTGTTACCGTGAGTGAAACAGGAATAGATGTGTTTGCAATATATTGCGGTGGTCCATCAAATGAAATATTGAGACTTTGTTCACGAGTCGTGAGATACAACCGACGTACATCAGATTCAGGTGTTTGTTTCCCCTCCTGTGTATAAAGAAGCATGGTATTGAAAGACTGATGTTCTCCTGGAGAGCTAAACAGTTGTCCTGAAATAGTAACCTTTCCTACTTCACCTGGTGGCAGTGATGCCACAGCAATACGAATTGTGTTGTCTTTTTCGAGTATATATGGCTCAGTTGATGAGGTTATAATGAATCCTCTATATGTATGAAGAATAAGTTCTGGTTGTATGAGTGTGACATTGCTTTCATTTGTATACGTGATACGAAGCAAAACTTCGTCACCACTGCGAAAACGTTCTTGTGTGACCTCTGCTGTCACATCGAGATGCACGAGTGCAGTGATTGTAGGGTCATAGAGCCACCAAAACATGGTTGCAACAAAAAGCACAATTGTTGATAGCGTGAGGAGCATGTCAAACACAAATAATTTTTTCGCATGAGAAAATTTGAGGTGATACTGCGTTTTGTATCTCATCTCCGCATGGTGAATAGGGGAGAGGAGGAGAGCCGCAAACCACTTGTGAGGATTGTGTTTGAATTGGTGAAAAGTGAAGTGTTGCTCGTAAAATTTCATATGGTGATAGTATACGTCTTTTCTGGATGCATTGGAAGAATACGCAACTCAATCTTCTTAAAACAAAAAATCGGCTTTCACCGATTCTTTGTTTATGAAGTTACCTCTTGAGTTTCATCCTCTTTGTTTTTGTGTAATCTCTTTGCTGACTTCTTGCTGGGAGAGTAAAGGGTATTCTTAATTTTCCACTTATCCACATACTGTCCAATGCCTTTTGTATTCGATTTATTTCGAACGGTCGTCTTCTGTTGTGACCACTTTACTAGACTTTCGAAGTTGATCTTGTATCTTCCTGCTACCACTACATAGGTCACTTCTTGGCTTTTGATTGCTCGTCGTATAGTCTGAGGGTTCACCCCAAAGAGGCGAGCTGCCTCGGATATAGATACTCGAACAATTTCTTGACCTTCGTTTTGAATGATTTCAGGCATATTTGTGTATGTTTTTGTATACAAAATGTATCATAAAACCACTTTTTTGTCAAGAGCGTTATCTTTCTTTTTTATTTAAATAGTATACTAGTATATACAAAAACTGCATCTGTAGTACTGTGCGTAGAATAATATTGAGCAAAGTATACAATAATATATACAAATAGGTACAACAATGTAGAGTTTCCTTTTGTGAATATATGTATATTGTACGACGCATATTAGACGGTTGGTACGTATATGAGTCAAATTATAACGTAGTTTATTAGCATTGTTGACATTTTTTGTACACTTTTGACATTCAACCTATAAACAATTGCACTATTACACCTCGTAAGTATGGATTTTTTTAGGTATATCTGCTATACTGCTCTCGTTTCCGGTTGAAATGGATGGACAAAGGAACTGTAACGTTTTCTTATCTTTCACGTCTTCTATTTATGAAGAAGGTTAAAAGCCGAATCATTGTACAACGCATACAGAAAGGAAAGGATAGTAATGCTTTCGCAGAGCTATATGACGCGTATGTAGAAAAGATGTATCGGTTCATTTCATTTAAAGTGGGCAATCGCCATGTTGCTGAGGATCTGACTAGTGAGTTGTTTCTCAAACTTTGGGAATATCTGACTACCGGAAAGCAGGTGGACATACAGAGTCTCAACGGACTCGTGTATAGAATGGCGAGAAACCTAGTTATCGATTATTATCGAAAACATGCAGCAGTACAGGAATGTGCGGTTGAAGATATTTTGCATATATCCGATGGTGTAGATATTGCCGAGCGAGTACATCTTGATATCGAAGTTACAAGTATCCTTTCTCATGTACGAGATTTGAAACAAGAATATCAGGAGGTTATTCTCCTCAGGTACATTGAAGAACTTTCTATCAAAGAAATTGCAGAAGTGATGAAAAAAAAACGTGGAGCTGTCCGAGTTACATTGCATCGAGCGACAAAAACACTTCAAGATATACTCATAGATCATCCTTCATCGTAATACTCATTTTGTGTCAAGAATACTCAAAGCACAACTCAAAAAAGTAAAAAACCTTGAAGGACGTATCAATCCTGACCAGGCTTGGGTTGCGCGTACAAAAACATCATTACTCCAAACAATTGCTTCTGAGACTATAGTAGCTACAACACCTGTCCGTGCAATGGTAGGAAAAAAACGAGCAGAACAGATGCTTCAAGGGTTTCAAGCTTTTTTCCCAAAAAATATTTTTTCACAAGCAAGACCAGTATTTATTTCATTGCTGGTTTTTTTGCTTGCTGGGAGTGGGTGGATTGCAAGCGCAAGTGCATCAGAAAGTCTTCCTGGTGACACGTTATGGCAAGTAAAATTGGCATCAGAAAAAACACAGATTGTTCTTGCAAGCATTACCGGTAATGATAAAAAGAACGTTGCTCTCCAGCTCAAATTTGCAGCACGACGAGCTGACGAGATCAAGATTGTTACTGGCGAAGAAAAATTTGCACCTGAAGAAAAAGCAAAGCGTGCAGGAGAGGGACTCAAGCAGTTGCAAGAAAACATTGCTTCTGTAGATACTGCTGTTCATTCTGATGAACAAAAAGAAGATATTAGTAAAGGCGCAAAAGAACTCAATGAGAGTACGGCACAAATCAGTGCTACATTAAAAGAAGTTGCAAGTACAGTGCAGGATGGTGATGCAGATGCCACACTTACCAAACAAGTCGCCGCAGCACAGCAAGCTGTCGATGAAGTGGGTATCAATGCTGTGAAGGTCGCCGTAGAAGGTGCGCAAAATGATGTAGAGCGCACTGCTGCTCAAGTGTTGGTAGAAGAAAAAATAGTCTCAGTGCTCTCTGATGCTGATGGTGCGTTGTCCAAAAATGCAGAAGCAAAGGCGCTCATCGAGAATGTAGATGTATCTGAAGGAACTGACGCTACTCACGTTTCTTCTACGATTGCGTTGAATGACGCACAAGCATCGAGTACTACTGTTACAACAGTAACGAGTGTTTTCGGCACAACAAGTACTGTTAAAGGAATTTCTACTGAAGGAGATGGTGTAGTTCCTTCACAGACAACAAAACAAATGGTTACTGCCATCCTGGAGCAAGCAGACAAAACGTCTGAGGCAGTGCAAGCGCAAGTTGATCAAATAAAGCAGCTTATTTCAAACAATGATTTGACTGGGGCACTCGAAAAAGCAAAAGAATTGAAACGAACAACTGTTGTTTCCACACTTCAGACATTGGAAATAAACAAAACTGTAGAGCAAGTGACGAATGCTACGCAAACAAAAACATCTGTTGTTCCAAGTAGTAGTGTCACACCACAAAAAACAATTCTTGTACCGATAATATCTACAAGTACTAGTAAGATCTAGTAACGCACCATGTGTGTACGTGTGTGTTGCTCTAAGATGAAGAGGGGCAGTACACACGTGTACGATATGTGCACGGACGTTAATTCAACTTATGACGTGTTACTGTATGGCTTTTCCTTCGACCTCTGGTCGGGGGAGGCTGCCATACAGTAGGCACCTTCTTGATTTGTTCACCCATATTGGGTGAGATCAAGAACCCATAATACAAAGGTCGAGTCTTCCCAGGCGTATCATGGCATGTACTCTGGGTACATAACACTTCATCTTTATTGACCGTCCTTGCTATCGCTATGGATGAGCGCAACAAAGGTGGAGCATATATATAAATATTATTATGACTGATGTAATTAACCTTACAAAAAAGGCATTTACATGGTCTGTCGTTGTAATGACGATAGCCTGGAGTATTGGTCTTTCTGCACTCGCAGCACCTCTTGCTGCAAATGCTGCAGATTGTCCTACACTCGAAGCTGGAGATCTTTTTAAAGTAAAAGGAAACACAGCTGTATATCTCCTCGACGCAGACATGAAACGTTTGTACTTCCCACATTCTGATGTATATCACACATGGTTTAGTGATTTCTCAGGTGTTGTAGAAATTGATTCTACATGTGTAAGTGCATACCCAAACGCTGTAAACCCATCTGGTGTTGACTACCGACCAGGCTCACGCCTTGTAAAAGTAGTTATCTCACCTGAAGTATATGCTGTAGGACCTGGCAATATGCGCCATCTCCTCGGTAGTGAAGAAGAAGCCTCATCACTTTATGGTGCTAACTGGGCTTCTCTTGTTCGTGATGTTCACGACTTCCACTGGCCAAACTATACGACTGGTGCAGAAGTTAATGGACTTATGAATGGTATGCTTGTAAAGCGTGCTGATACTTCTGATGTGACTACTGTGTACGTTGTACAAGATGGAAAACTCCATACTGTAGACGGAACACTTCCTGCTTTTGTAAAAGCAGATGTCCGCACTGTAGCATCAACACTCGTTGACGCTCTTGAATTGAGCGTTGACTCTGTAACAGCTGCTTCACTTACTGCTGACCCTTCACAGGGAAGTGGAAGTGGAACTCCTGGAACACCCGTAGTAACTGGTGGAAACGTTTCTGTTTCTCTCGCTGCTGAAACTCCAGGATCTACTGATATTCTTTCTGACAGTGGTTCTGATTACAACCAAGCAAACATTCCTTTCACCGCTGTACGATTTACAGCTGGAAGTGACGCTGTTGTTGTAAAGACAGTCAAGTTCACGCGAACTGGTATTGCTTCAGACTCTGATCTTGGAAATTTGTATCTTTATGATGGAGACGCTCGACTTGCAGAATATACAAGCTTTAATGCTAAAGTTGTAACATTCTCAAATAGCACTGGTCTCTTTACTGTCCCTGCAAACAGCAGTAAGACCGTTATGCTCCGTGGTGACCTTGCAAAATCTGCAGTCACTGGTGGCAAAAAGATCGGATTTGAAGTAGCTAGCTCTGATCATGTTGTGATCAATGGTGGTAGTGTTACTGGATCATTTCCTGTAGCTGGTAGTCAAATGGCTACTGCACAGGTAACTGATCTTGGTGATCTATATCTCACTGGATACACAACATTCCCTGCAACGGTAAAAGCTGATGAAGCTGGAAAAGAACTCTGGCGCATGACCTTGAACGCTGCAGAACAAGACATGGAACTTCGTTACATGAAATTGACCATGATTGGTACAATTTCTACGAGCGATGTTCAAAACTTGAAACTTGAAGTTGGTGGTGCCCAAGTTGGTGCTACTGCAAACATTTCTGACGACAGAACTGTTATCTTTGATCTTTCAAGTGCTCCTATTGCTGTGAATGCTGGACAAAGTAAGATTGTTGTCCTTCGTGGTGATATGATGGGTGGATCTGGACGTGTATTCAAGTTTAGTGTACAACGTCAAAATGATCTCAAAGCATACGACACAGAATATGGTGTCTATGTAAATCCAACTATCACAACTGCTGCTACTTCATTTGGAGTTGTAGAGCCAGAAACTGGAAATGGTACTGACGTAGACAGTGGAACACTCACTATTGGTGTTGCTACTGATTCACCTACCGGAAGCACTGTTGACGGTGGTACAGGTGTCACCCTAGCTAAATTTACCTTTGATGCCTCTGGTGAAAGTGTAAAGGTAACCAGTTTGCCTGTCTATTGTACTGGATCTGACAATACTGACATTCTTGCAAATGTAAAAGTTTTGCTTAATGGCTCACAAGTCGGTTCTACGGATGCTGCAATGACATGTTCTGGTGTTGGTGGAGTAAACAGCTTTACCTTTGGCAACACATTTGTTGTTGACAGAGATACTGATTCTGTTGTAACTATCGTAGCTGATACTACAGATGCTACGATCGTAAATGCTGCTACTCTTTCTGTAAGTCTCAATACTGGTGATACTGGTAATGGGCAAGGTCAAACAACATTGACCGGTATCACTACTACAGGATTGACTGCTCGTACTCTTACGGTACGAAGTGGAGTCGTGACTGTTTCAGAAAACTCAGCATTTGGTGACAAAACAGCTACAAACCCAACTGGTACTGTAAATGCAGCTGGTGCACGAATTGCATCATTTGTTATTACAGCTGGTTCTGGTGAAGCTGCTGATGTAACACAAATTTCACTTGCTGATGATGCTACGACAGGATTGGCATCAAACTACCAAAAGCTCATGTTGATGCATGATGGTGTACAGATTGGTACAACCGTCAATACACTCAACACAACTGCAAGCACTTACTCATTTACTCCATCTACTGCTATCCGTATCGCTGCTGGACAACAGTATGTAGTAGATGTCTATGCTGACATCAAGAGTAGTGCTGCTGATGCTGGTGAAGCTGCATATGCACCTGTTCGTCTCGCTGCTACTGCAGTTACTGCGACAGGTGTGAACACAACATCAAATATTAGCTCAACAAACAGTGCTACATCTCTTCAGAATGCATATATCGCTGCAAGTGGTAACTTGACTGTTGCTATTTCTGGTGATACTGCTGAAGCTGCTCAAATCGTTCTTGGATCTACAGCTGTAGAACTTGGAACATTCGAATTGACAGCTGATGCTGCTGAAAGAATCAACGTTACAGATCTCGTTGTATCTGTTTCGTCTACTGCTGGATACCAAGGTACACTCCGAAACCTCCGCCTCTATAAGGACGGTGTTGCATTTGGACCAGCCGTGAATCTTCCAACAGGAGCTGCATCTACTGGAACCTACTACAATGCGACCTTCTCTGGTCTTGCATTGACAGTAGAAAAGAACAGTACTGCAGTAATCACTGTAAAAGCAGACGTTACTACTTTCACCAATGGTGGTGCAAATGGAGACGTAAATGGTTCATTCTTCGCTGCAATGTTGTCTAACGTTGGAAGTGGAAGTGAACCTGTAACTGCTGTCGGTGAATCATCTGGTGCAAGTATTACCGGTGCACAACTTGACATGGGTACTTCCCCTGATCTCAATCAAGTCGCAAATGAGATGGTTGCATACCGATCGAAAATTACTGTAGCATTCGCAGGTGACTCACCTAGTGGATCATCTGTTGGAGCAAGTGCTCAGACTATCGCGAAGTTCGTCGTATCAAACTCAAGCAATGTAGGAAACTACAAAGCAACAGTGAACACAATGAACTTTGCTATTAGCAATACAGGAATCTCAAATACAGCAACACGAACGATGAATGTATATAAAGATTCTGTTTCTGCTAGCAACTTGCTTGCTACGACCACTGCTGGTTCAGGCACCTTGAACTTCGCTGATACTAGTATCAGCACGTTTACAGATGTTGATATCACAGCTGGAAGCTCAAAGACCTTCGTTGTAACACTTGATACAAGTGATGCTGGTACTGATGACAAATTGTCTATCGGATTGGCTCAAGGAGATATCGTTTGGTCTGATGACGCTGTAAACGTCATCACCGAAGTAGATGGTCTCCCTCTCGTATCCAAGACACTTACCTACTAATCGTCTAAACAATTCTATTGTTTAGCATAGTAGTTCTCTTCTCGAAGAGATCAAACACCCCCGGAATTCGGGGGTGTTTTGATCTATCCATGTTACTTGCTTCGGAGGCGTCTATCGGCTATACTATTGTTCATATGTATATGAATAAAATAACAAAGATCATTGTAGGAGGGCTCTTTGTTTCTGTTATTTTTCCTCTTCTCTTCACCCCTCAGACTATGTTTCCTTGGGGGTATGGGAAAGAGTTGTTTTTTGTATTTCTCATTGCATGTTTAGGGTTGCTTTCTCTACCGATATTGTGGAAGTACAAAAATACTACAACAGCTATGATGAGTCATATCACCATGGTTGATGTATTTTTTTTGTTGTTTATATGTTCATTTTTTCTCAGTACGTTCCTAGGTTTTGAGCCTGTTCGTAGTTTTTGGGGAGATCAAAGTAGAGGAGGGGGAGCGCTATTGTGGGGACAACTCGGAGTGTATTACGTATTCCTTCGTATATTTTTTCAAACCAAAAAACAATGGAGGTACTTTGGCATGGGTATTATAGGGGTAGGACTAGTAGGAAGCCTTATTGCATGGCTAGGTGCGTATACGTCAGCATTTTCTGGCGTTATTATGAAAAGTAGTCATCTCAGTGGACTCGCAGGCAATCCTATATTTTTTGCATCGTCATTGATACCACCCTTATATGTTTCACTTTCTTTTCTCTTTGTAGAGACAGAAAAGTGGAAACGTTACATATTCGGTGGTGTTGCAGGTATTTTGCTCATTACTCTGCTTGCGACACAAGTGCGAGGAGCATTTCTTGGGTTGCTCGTGTCTCTTGTCAGTATGGGGGTATATTTTACGATTGCAAAAAAAGCGTTTGTGAAAAAAAGAAGGATTTCCGTTTTGCTTTCTTTAGTTGTAAGTAGTGTATTGATTGTGGGGTTAATTTTTTGGAATACTCGAACGAGCGTACTTGCAGAAGTCTCACCAACACTGTCTCGTATGTTTACCATATCTACAGAGACAGGCACTGGACAAACGCGTCTTATGGCATGGAAGATCGCATTGAGGGGAGCTGTAGAGCATCCTGTCTTAGGATGGGGGCCAGAGTCATTTCAATTTATATTTGACACCTATTACAACCCTGCATTTTTAAGATTTTCTTTTTCGGAAACAGTGTGGGATCGTCCACATAATTTTTTTCTTTCAATTTTGACAGGACAAGGGCTTGTGGGGCTGTCACTCTATCTGTTTTTTTTGGCTTTGTTGGCAGGGGCCTTATTCAAAAAAATTCGACAGGAGGTGAACCCTGCACAGGTGTGGTTTCTTCTGTTTCTTTTTGGTGGGATTGTGAACTATGTAGTCCAAAGTTTTTTTGGTGTGGAAGTATTCCATTCCCTCATTGTGTGGGTTGCATTTTTGGCATATGTATCTTTTGTTATTGGATCGAACACACAGAGCGCCTCATGGTTTCAAGGATCTCATCATAAATCTATCGTACTTGTTGGTGCTGGTATTCTTCTCCTTTGTACCCCGTGGATTTTGTTCACAGTCCCACGATTGTATCAATCGAGTGTTGCTATGGCTTCAAGTAGAGATATCGCTCGATCAGGAAACTCTGAAGGGTGGAAGGAATCAGTGGAAAAAGTAGTAGGGATAGATGCTCCTATACAGTGGGAGCAAGCAAGATATATTGTACAGGATATTTCTTATCTTGATGGAGCAAAACTATTGAAAAGCAAAGATCTCAGTCTAATTGCCCCCAAACTTTTGAATATATTTGAAACTGATATATCTCGAAATCCAAAATCATATCAATATTATTTTTGGACTGCAGAGCTCTATGGATTTATGGGTGAATATATGGATTCGCAGTACTTGGAAAAAAATAAAGAATTTTTGCTTAGGGCAGGAGAGCATAGCCCTACACAGCAACGTATTCCACTTCTTTTGGCAAAAAATGATATCCTAAACGGAAACGTTGATGGTGGTGTTGAGAGGCTTCATCAATTGTTGGATACAGATCCAAGCATAGCTGAGGTCCGTTGGTTTTATGGCCTTGCGCTTATTGAACAGGGTAATAAAGATAGTGGGCTGGAAGAACTTGAAGCAAGTGGTTCTTTTGGTTTTACTGTTGATTCTAATATCGTATATGTGATAGATTTGTATGCACAAGATGAACAATATGAACATATTATTCCATTGTATCAATTGTTGATACAGCGTCATCCTGGCGAGAGTACGTGGTATGCCAGAATTGCCGCAACATACGCAGCAATGGGACAAAGAGATAATGTGATAGAAGCTATCAATACTGCTGTAGAGTTAGATCCTTCCTTAAAAACAGAAGCCATGGAATTTTTACAGTCTCAAGGAATTTCCTCCTTTTGATACATGTTATCTATACTTATATGAACAAAAAAAAATATATCATTTTTATCCTTATCACTGTACTTTTCGTTGCCGGAGGTGCTTACTTGTTTGTACAACGTTCTCATTCTTCGCTGCAGAACGAACAGTATTATAGTAAGACATCATACATCGAAGCACTACACGCATTTTCATTGGAGCATCCTGAACTGAGTGAGTTTACGACCCTTGTAGACGAAGAAGAAGCAAAAATTGCAGCAGCTCCGTCAAATACAGAGGGATATCTGAGTCTTGGGTTGGCATGGAAAAGTCTTGCAGACAGGGCAGGAGACCCTCCAAACATGTTTTATGAAGCAGCATTTGAAGTATATAAGAGAGGTATAGAACTTACGGATAGAAGGGATACAACGTTTTTAAAAAATGCAGCAAACATGGCGGAGTTTCAAAAGGATTTTGATACCTCTGAAACATTATTGCAAGAAGCTATTGTAGCAACTCCGGGTGATGCTGATCTATATATTCGGTTAGCAGACGTATATACATATCTTATGAAGAAGCCGACACAAGAAATTATAGATTTTTTGGATACTGGCATTGAAATTTTGCCAAATGCGACAAGATTAGAAAATTACAAAAAACGTCTAGAGACGAATGAGCAGAGTAATAATTTATAAATTTTCATGTTGTACTCAAAATTGTTAGATAAAACCGAACAAATACTCCGTTATACAATATTGTGTTTGATCACGACAACTTTTTTAGTCCCATTGATCATGGCTCCATCTTTTATTTTTCCTTTTATTGTACCAAAAATACTGGCATTTCGCACAATTGTTATTTTGATGAGTGTTACGTATGTCATGTTGCTCTGGAAATATCCAAAAAAATATGCACCTGGAAAAAACATTGTTACTATAAGCGTATTCCTTTTTTTGTTCAGTTTTGCTATATCTACATTTACTGGTGTAGATTGGTATAGAAGTCTTTGGGACAATCATGAACGAATGTTGGGACTTTTTACCTTTGTTCATTATGTTATTTATTTTTTCGTGTTGTCGAGTGTCATACAGTCGAAGGAAGAATGGATACAATTGTTTCGTTTTTTTCTCGGTGCAGGGATGCTGGTAGTTATTATTGGCGTATGGCAAAAATCAATCAATCCTGAACTTTTGCTCAATAGAGGTGCTTTTCGTGTCTCTTCTACACTTGGAAATGCTATCTACTTAAGTGGATATGGCCTTTTTTTGGCTACAATCGGTGCATTACTTGCATATTGGGAGAATGTAAACATGTGGCGTATTTATGCCGCAATTGGGGCTTTTCTTGGTATAGTAGGTATTTTTTTAGGAGGAACACGAGGAACCTTGCTTGGGTTTCTCGCTGGCTTGGGAATTGGTCTTGCTTGGTTTATATTCTATGCAAAAGCAAATAAAAGAATGAAGAAATTTGTATTGCTGGGTACAAGTTGTTTGTTGATGTTTTTTGTGTCTTTGTTCTTTTTTCGTAGTTCGGATGTCGTGCGTCACATGCCATTGATTGGTCGTCTTGCCGAAACATCATTGTCGTCAGGGACTGCGGAAACACGTATTATGGCGTGGCAGATTGCTTTTGAAGCGTGGAAAGATAAACCATTTTTTGGGTGGGGACCAAATAATTTTTATTATGCATTTAACGAATTCTACAACCCAACGTTTCTCGAGCATGGATATCAAGAGACATGGTTTGATAATGCACATAATATTGTCATGAATACACTCACGACACAGGGTGCTTTTGGACTGGCAGTGTATATTATCCTATTTGGTGGAGCAATATATGCTCTGATAAAAATGAAAGATGACGATATACTTGGCGGGCTGGTAAGTGTTATCATTGTCAGTTTTCTGATAGCACATTTTATTCACAATGTATTCGTATTCGAAAATCCTACGTCATATTTGTACTTTTTTACGATACTAGGTTTTATCGCCAGTTCGTACAAAACCTTTTTAAAGAAAACAAAAACCGTGAAAGTTAAAAACGTTGTATCGCAACACCTTGGGGTAGGAAAAATGTCTATACTTTTGTTTGTTGCACTACTTTTTGTGTTTTCAACAGAAATAAATCCAGCTCGAGCAAATAAGACCATTGCTCTAGCTATCAAATCTGTCAGTACAGACCCTGAACTAAGTATTGCTCAGTATCGTAAGGCAACATCAATCCCAAGTCCTCATATTGATGATATTAGGAATGATATGTCCCGCATTTATTTACAGGCAATACCTTTTTTGATTGATCAGCATCAAAATGAAATAGCAAATACATATTTTGCAGAAGCAAAAAAGAGTATGGAAGAAAATCTTCTTTTGCATCCACGAGATATTCGTGTGCATATGCAGTTGGCTCAGGTGCTTTTGCAGGGAGCGCGGCTAAAACAGGATATTTCCTATATTCAGCAGGCAAAACAGATACTGCGTATTGCATTGGTCTATTCTCCCAAACGTCAACAGTTAGTTTTTCAATATACTCAAATATTGGATATTCTTACTGAATATGATGAGGCCTTATCTCTTCTAAGACAAGTTGTAGACGACGACCCTCATATTGTAGAAAGTTGGGCACGGTTGATTTATATGTATGGAAGAGCAGGAGAAAAGGACTTGGCTGTACAGGTATATCAAGAAGCATTAACAGCTGGTATTGATTTTAGTGGTGATTTTTCAAATACGGTAAATTCAGTAATATCGGCATCTACATCATCGACATCCAATATTCATTCAGTAGAGTAACGGTGGTAGTATGCCAAAAATAAGTGTTCTATTATGCGTGTATAACGGTGATGACTATGTACGCGGTGCTCTTGATAGTATTCTTTCTCAGACGTATAGTGATTTTGAGTGTGTTATTATTGATGACGCTTCCTCAGACACAACACCACACATACTACGTGAGTATGCATCAAAAGATAATAGGATACATATACATACAAATGATAAAAATATGGGACTCACAGCATCTCTCCAAGATGGGCTGTCATATTGCAATGGAAAGTATATAGCAAGAATGGATGTCGATGATATTGCAAGACGTGATAGGTTCGAAAAGCAATATGCATTTATGGAAGAACATCCTGACGTGGCGTTATGTGGTTCCTTTGCAACTGTTATCGATGAAAAAGAAAGTACTATTGGAAAAAAGATATTTCCGACATCCTCAGTAGATATAAAAAAAAGACTTTTATTTAACAATCAGTTTGTTCACTCTACTCTTTTTTTTATAAAAGAAAAAATAGTAGACATTGGAGGGTATGATGTTTTTTTCAAAAAAAGTCAGGATTATGATTTGGTATTCCGTGTTGGATCTGTATACACCGTTGCAAATATTCCTGAATATCTTGTATCATGGCGCTTGGGCTCTCGGAGCATTTCTTGGCAGAGTAGGGGACAAGAAATGTATGCGCTTCGGGCACGATGGAACGCAATTACAAGATATGGATATCCAAAAATCAATGGAATATACCACATTGTGGTACGAGCAATTTGGTTGTGTGTACCACTTTCGTTAAAAAGAAAGCGATATGTTCGTTAGTCTTATTATTCCCACAATTGTAGAAAGAAAAAATGAACTTGTTCGTTTATTGTCTTCCGTGGCATCTCAAAAAAAAATACCTGATGAAGTTATTATTGTTATGCAGGGATTTGGTAATAATTATGTATCAGCTGTAGCATCTATACAGCAATCGTTTCCAATGCTTACATTCGTATGTATTCAGAGTAGTATCCGCTCCCTTACAAAAGCTCGAAATGAGGGGGTGTGTAAAAGTAGGGGAGATATTATTGCATTTTCAGATGATGATATTATATTGGAGCCCAACTATATTGAAAAAATGATTCATTTTTTTGAAACATATCCCAAGGCACTTGGTGTTCAGGGACTTATTACAGACTTTGTAGAGGGACACACAAAAAAAATTGGGGGAAATTCATTTGTGTATGCCTGTTACAATGTGTTTGCCAAAATATTCTTATTGAATAATAGTAGTACCAAAAACAAGTTATTACTATCTGGACGTAGTCAATATGCGACTCATGTAAAAACTGTGACACCCTGTGAATGGCTCAGTGGTATCGGAGCGTATAGAAAATCTGTATTTACAGAGTTTACGTTTGACGAATCACTAGGTGGGTATGCACTCGGTGAGGACAAATTGTTTTCATATCCAATAAATCAAACATATCCAGGTGTATTGTATATTGACCCTTCAATTCGTTGCAAACATGTGTATGGAGAACAAGGTCGACCTAAAAATGAAGAATTGGTTCGTATGAAGGTGCAAAATATTCACTATATCTGGAATAAACTGATGTCAGATCGTGGGTTTCTTGCCAAAATTGCGTTTTGGTGGGCGAATATAGGAGATTTCATCAGCGTGTTTTTTGCATCTATACTGCGTGTATATTCTTTTCGTTTTTTTTTGCTTCATGTGAGAGCCTATTTTGCACTTATTGGACATACGTATGATACCTAAAAAACAAAATAAACAATTAGTTCTTTTTTTCACGTATGGTGTATCCCTGGCTATTTGGGAAAAAGCAGGGACCCTGGGGCGTGATGCTCGTCTATATCAAGAATTACAAAAGCATAATATAGACGTGCTATTTGTAACATACGGTAAAAGCAGAAGAGAAAAAGAATTGGCTGATAGATTGGGGATCTCTATTTTTTATAACAAGTGGCATCTTCCAACATTCTTATACTATGTGTTTCTTCCGGTATTGTTACTATTTCAATCTTACAAAAATATAGGTTGGATTAAATCCCATCAGTATATAGGTGTTTTTCCTGCATATGTATATGCAAGATTGAAAAAAGTCTCATATGTCGCTCGCGGAGGCTATCTTCCTACCTATTTTTTTGCAAAAGAAAAAAGATATAGTCTTCGGCGTTGGCTGAAATATATCTTTGTGAGTATTGACGAATGGATAGTGGTCAAGAAGGCAACTGTAATTTGTCTTCCAAGCAAAGAGGAAGAAGAGTATTTACAGAGGAAATATACGACATGTTGTCCCAACATTGTCTATCAACCAAACTGGGTTGATACTGATACTTTTTTTCCTCTACCTCTTGCAAATAAAAAGAAAGATATCCTTTTTGTTGGTCGTTTGGAATCTCAAAAAAGACCACTGCTTTTTTTGGATGCATATAAAAAAATAGGGAAGGGAGTAAGCGGAACGCTTGTGGGAACAGGCTCTCTGGCAAGCACCGTATCGGATATTATTGCAGACAATGATCTTTCTCTTCATTTTTTACATAATCGATTGCCGAATAATGATTTGATTCCTATTTATCAATCGCATAAAGTATATGTGCTTACTTCTTCCTATGAGGGAGGGTCTGCAAAAACTGTATTAGAAGCGATGGCATGTGGTGTTCCTGTTGTTGTTACAAATGGATTTGGTCTTGCTGCCACGGTTACTGATGGATATGATGGATTTGTCTGTCCGCCAGATCCTGACATCTTGGCAAAAAAAATTGACCTGCTCCTCACGAATGAAAGTGTATATACTCGTATGAGTGAGCATGCTCGGTCTACAAGTATACAAAAATTTAGTATGCAGGCCGTTTTGAAAAATGAACTTGCATGGTTACACAATTATTGATACAGTACTATTCTTATACTCGTGAAGCATAGATACTATGAAAAAAGCACTTATTACAGGTATTACCGGTCAAGATGGCTCTTATCTTGCTGATTTTCTTTTGGAGAAGGGATACGAAGTACATGGTATTATCCGTCGTTCGAGTAGTTTCAATACTGAACGAATTGACCATATATACAAAGATCCTCATGAAAAAGGTGTGAAGATGTTTTTGCATTATGGAGATTTGGCAGACGCGAGTAATATCGAACGTATTTTGAAGAAAATCAAGCCAGATGAAGTATATAATCTTGGAGCACAAAGTCATGTTCGTGTAAGTTTTGATATCCCTGCCTATACTGGAGATGTTGTCGGGCTAGGGACACTGCGATTACTTGAGGCAATTAGAAATTCAGGTATTGATACAAAATTTTATCAAGCGTCTAGTTCTGAAATGTTTGGAAAAGTTCAGGAAACTCCACAAAAAGAAACAACGCCATTTTATCCACGTTCACCATATGGATGTGCAAAAGTTTTTGCCTATTGGACGACGATAAATTATCGTGAGAGTTATGGAATGTTCGCATGTAATGGAATTCTTTTTAATCATGAATCACCTCGACGTGGAGGAACATTTGTTACAAAAAAGATTGTAGACGGTCTCATACACATAAAAGAAGGAAAACAAGACACCCTCTTTTTAGGGAACCTTGATGCAAAACGTGACTGGGGATACGCAAAAGAGTATGTAGAAGCCATGTGGCTTATGTTACAACAAGATACTCCTGACGATTTTGTCATAGCCACAGGAGAGACACATAGTCCACGTGAGTTTGTAGAAGAAGCCGCAGGATTGCTGGGTTTTGATATTGAATGGAGAGGAGATGGACTCAAAGAAAAAGGTATTGATAAAAATAGTGGAAAGACGATTATTGAAATTGATCCAAAATATTTTCGTCCAGCTGAAGTAGATTTACTTATTGGGGACGGGACAAAAGCAAAGAATATGCTCAATTGGGAACCAAAAGTGAAGTTTAAAGAGTTGGTTAAAATTATGGTGGAGGAAGGAATCGGGAAATAGTTATATATGAGAGAAGTAGAAACAGAATTAATACCAGTCCAGGAAGCTCTTGAACGGTTTCGGGGAGAAATACAAGAAACTCATTCTGTATCTTTTCAAATTATGGAGATCGGCGGTATCCACCCAGATAAAGGAAATGAACCATTTTTTGATCCATATACTCAGCAAGAAAGTACAGAAGACTTTAGTAATATTGGGAAACATTGCATAGCCGTCGGATATTGTGCAGATAAAATAGCTGAAAAGCTTTTGGAAAAAAAAGCGTTGACTCCAGAAGATTTTCATACTATTGTTGCTAGGGCGCTGGTTCATGATGTGATGCGTCGTCTCGTCGCTTGCGAAAGGAGAACAAAACAATCATTTGAAGAATGGGAAATACATAATGAAGATGATGTTGCACTTCATGAATTGTTTGAAAATTTTTCAGAAGAGGATGCACCCGGGAAAGACATGATTAATTATTTGGGAGTAGCTGGACGTGAAACAGGGCACATGAGTCTAAAAGAATTTGTTACGCTTGACCCTGAAGGAAAGCCTATACTCAAACCAGACAAAACACTTGTTGACATAATTGTACATGTGGCAGATGATATGACAGCGTCACCAAAACCTGGAGTTTCTGAAGAAACGAAATTTGTAGCAATTGAAGAACGAATGAGATTGGGGAATTTTCCCGAAAGACACCCACACTTATTTAGATCTGGTTTTGGATTTGACGCAGACAATCATCCTGTCTTAGTGGATGATGTACATGATCAGTTAGTAATACAAGGATTGAAACAAGTAAAGTCTTATAAAGAGTGGCAAATATTGGTGTTTACTTTTTGTACTGATCGATTATCCAATATAATTGATCCACATTCATCATCTTCTTCACGTGAACATATAAAAAAAATTGTGAATAGTGGATTACTTACATAAATTACTATGAACAAAGACTCGAAAATATATGTAGCAGGCCATAACGGAATGGTTGGTTCTGCAATTGTAAGAAAATTACAAGCAGAAGGGTATACCAATTTTGTTTTTCGGACGAGCAGGGAGCTTGATTTGCGTGATCAAAAAGCCACAGCAGATTTTTTTGCAATAGAAAAACCAGAATATGTTTTTTTGGCTGCTGCAAAAGTAGGCGGAATACTTGCAAACAAGGAACAAAAAGGTGAGTATTTTTATGATAACGCAATGATTGAGTTGAATGTTATTCACAACGCATATAAAAGTGGGGTAAAGAAATTATTTTTCTTAGGGAGTAGTTGTATTTATCCAAAATTTTCTGAACAACCGATTAAAGAAGAATATTTGATGACTGGGCACCTGGAACCCACGAATGACGCATATGCGGTGGCGAAAATTGCAGGAATACAAATGTGCAAGGCGTATTACGAACAATATGGATTTCAATCAATTTCTGTCATGCCATGTAATCTGTATGGTCCTGGAGACAATTTTGATCCAAAGACGTCGCATGTATTACCAGCGTTACTTCATAAAGTCATTGAAGCAAAAGAACATGGGGATAAAGAAATTGTGATGTGGGGGACAGGAAAGCCAAAACGAGAATTTTTGTATGTTGATGATGTTGCGAGCGCCTGTGTTTTTCTTATGAATAGTGATGTTGAAAATGATATATTTAATGTTGGTATGGGAGATGACATCGCTATCAAGGATCTTCTTTCATTAATTTGTGAGATAGTTGGATTTGAAGGTGAGATTACGCACGACTTGGAGAAGCCCGATGGGACCCCACGAAAGTTGTTGGATGTAGGCAAGTTGCACGATCTTGGGTGGAAGCATGAAATTGAGCTGAGAGAAGGAATTGAAAAATTGTATGCTTGGTATACAGAGCATAGAGATAACAAATAATAGTATGAAAAAAGCATTGGTATTTGGTATTTGTGGACAAGATGCGGCGTATATGTCGGAGTTGTTACTTGAAAAGGGGTATGAAGTTTACGGAATTGGAAGATCCGTTACTCATGAAAGGTTATGGCGCTTAGATGAGCTTGGTATAACTGAAAAAATTAATATTTCCAGTGGAGATATCACTGATGCTTCTTATTTAGTTCAATTATTTTCTGATATACAGCCAGATGAGTGCTACAATTTTGCAGCAATTTCATTTATAGGACAATCATGGAAGACAGCCGAGACCACGTTGCATGTGAATACTACTGGTGTATTACACATGTTGGAGGCAATAAAGACGGTTTCTAAACATACACGTCTGTATCAAGCTGGCAGTTCAGAGATATTTGGTCGTCCAGATACAAACATTCAAGATGAAACTACTCTTAGTAATCCATGCAATCCGTATGGTGCTTCAAAACTTGCTGCATATAATTTTTTGCATATTTATAGAGAGGCGTATGGTATTTTTGCATCAAATGCATATTGTTATAATCATGAATCTCCTTTGCGTGGTATCGAGTATATAACACGAAAAATTACTGATGGTGTTGCGCGTATTTCTCTTGGAATGGCAAAAGAGCTTCGGCTTGGCAATATTGAATCATCGAGAGATTGGGGACATGCAAGAGATTATGTTCAAGCCATGTGGTTGATGCTCCAGCAAGATAAACCAGATGATTATGTTCTTGCAACAGGTCAGACACATAGTATAAAAGATTTGCTTACCATTGCGTTTGCTCATGCAGGAGTAGACAATTGGGAAAAATATGTTGTTGAGGATGAAAAATTCTATAGACCATTAGAACCCCATACATTGTGTGGAAACAATGCAAAAGCAAAAGAAAAATTGCGCTGGGAACCTTCTACTTCATTTGAGACTTTGGTAGGGGAGATGGTTACAGCAGACATAAAAAGGCTCAAACGGTAAGTATGTTTAGAAAAATTCAAAAAGGTCTCGTAGTTTTAAAAAATAACGTATGGAATCCAAATAAGCTTATTTTTATTTCAGAGCCTATCAATTGGGTTATAGAAGAAATTTGTTTTGAACTCATTAACAAAATAAATAAGAAGTATTCAATAAAATCAAACATAAGTTACTCACCAATTTTTTTGAAAAATAAAATCTTGCATTTTTCAAGTATTGCCACACTAGTAAAAAGGAATGGCCTCGTACATTTTGATACATCAAACAAATCTGTTCTCAGCTGGTATCATATTTTGGAAAATGATCAGAAAATTTCCTTTATCCCGGAATTGAATAAGAGGATTGATTTTGTGCACACAGCATGTCGTACAACACAGCAAGATTTGATTGGGCATGGTTTTGATGAAAAAAAAGTAATTTTAATTCCAGAAGGAATCAAACTAGAAAATTTTAGAGTTTTTTCTGAAAAACAGAAAATTAAAGTTAAAGAAGAATTGCAGTTACCCAAAAATAAGATTATTATTGGTTCATTTCAAAAAGATGGACATGGGTGGAAAAATGGTTTGGAACCAAAAGAAGAGAAGGGGCCTGATGTTTTTTGTGATGTTGTAGAAAAATTATCAGAACAATTTGATATACATGTGTTGCTTACGGGGCCTGCCAGGGGGTATGTGAAAAACCGATTAGAAAAAGCTGGAATATCATATACACATGAATATGTAAAAGAGTATACTGACATTGTGAAATATTATAATGCGCTAGATGTATATATCATAGGCTCTAGAGTAGAGGGTGGACCGAAAGCATTGTTAGAATCTTGGGCATGTGGTGTCCCGCTTGTCTCTACGAAAGTTGGTATGTCTGCAGATCTTATACGAAATGGTGAAAATGGTTTTTTGGCAGAAGTGGAAGATATTGATGATATAACCGAAAAAGTCATACATATTTTGAATAATAACGAGAGTAAAGAAAAGTGTATACGTGGTGGTTTAACAGATGTACAAACGTATAGTTGGGACAACATTTCACAAATGTATTTTGAACGCATGTATAAAAAATTAATATGAAAGTGAGTTTGAGTATAAAAAAAGTAGAAGGCCCTTTTGGTGGAGGTGCTATATTTGCCAACACGGTTTCCGAATATTTGGTGAGTAGAGGAATTGAAGTGGTACATACGTTAGATGATGCTGATATTGACGTCGTGTTACACGTGAATCCGTTTCCTTTTATAATGAAATCGTCATCATATTCTTTTTTTGATGCATATATATATAAATTAAAGCATCCTAAAACAGTTATTATACAGGGGATTCATGAGTGTGACGAAAGAAAAGGCACACATTATATGAATAAACTTTTGGTAAATGCCTGTAATCATGCTGATTTTGTTATTTTTGTGGCAAGTTGGCTGAAGCCATTATTAGAAAAAAATGGTCTTGATAAAAAGAAACCTTCACAAGTTATTTTGCACGGAGTTCCCGAAGAGATTTTTAATACAAAAGACAAAAACTTTTGGGACAAACATAGTAAAATGAAAATAGTCACACATCATTGGGGTGGCCAATTTTTGAAAGGACATGATTTTTATCAGCGATTAGACAAATTGTTAGCGAGTAGTGAGTTTGGTGATAAATTTGAATTTACGTATATTGGCAATTATCCAAGCAATCTAGAATATAAAAATACAACGTTGATTGCCCCGATATCTGGAAGTGTACTTGGCGAAGAATTGAAGAATCATGATGTCTATATCACGGGATCTCGTAATGAGCCTGCAGGGATGCATCACGTAGAAGGTGCACTATGTGGTCTGCCTTTACTCTATATCGATTCAGGTGCACTTAAGGAATATTGTGACGGATATGGTATTGAGTTTAATGAGGATAATTTTGAAGAAAAGATCTTGGAAATGTATCGTGATTACGATATATATTTAGAAAAAGTGAAGAAATATGACAGAGTGGCTTCAAAAATGGGACAGGAATATTATGAGTTGCTGACAGAATTATATAAAAATAGAGACCAATATGCGTTTAAAAATAAAAAAAATATTGGAAAGATTTTTTTTATTAGTATATATTCCTTTTTTTATGACGGAATTTGGAGACTTAGAAGAATATTGAAATTGCTCAAGTAATAGTAATATATGGAGTGGATTTTTGAATTAAAAAAAGAAACGGCTTCTTTTTTAGCACACATGGAAGGAAAAAAACGTCCGGGATTTTTCAAGTATTCATATTCAGGAGATTACTTTGGAGAGCGTGTACATTGGGGACTTGGGCAATCAGCTTTTTTTCTCAAAATCGTATACACACTCAATATACAAGATCAATTTGAAAAAGAAATTGAAGAAGTAGAAAAATATATAAAGACATTTGAACATGATTCAGGATTATATTTTGATCCGTTAGTTCGTTTACTTTCTTCACCGAGAAGTGTATTTAATGGTTTGAGATATCGAGATTGGAACCATGCTGTTGGGATGTATACCAAGCTTGGTGAAACACGACAGGCTATTTCATCTCTGAGATTGTTTGATCAAAATATTGTGTCAAAATATCCAAAATCACTCCCACGTGATGAAAAGGGTATTGAAAGGTATCTTTCACAATTGCAGTGGACACGTCCGTGGCATGCTGGTGCTCATTATAGTATTTTGGTCTTTTTTTTATACACAAGCAAGCTTCATAATAAAGAAATATTAATAGAAACGGCACAAGAGTGGCTCAAAAATGTAGCACAAAAGGATGGTTTTTGGTATACAGAAGGTGCAAGTTTGCAAGAACGTATCAATGGTGCTATGAAAGTCATCACAGGTATGAATGTGCTGGGTAAAGTGACGTTACATAACCCTGGAGGTTTGATTGATGTGTGTCTCGAGTCTCAGCATGATACACAAGCCTGTGATAATTTTAATATATTGTACGTATTGAAGTATGCTAATCTCGCGACTAATGGGCAATATCGTCATGAAGAAATAGTTTCATTTGTTGAAGATCGTTTGGAATTATACAAAAAGTACTATTACAAAGATAAAGGTGGTTTTTCATTTTTTGAAAACAAGGCAAATACACGTTACTATGGCGCTCGTTTGTCTCGCGGGTATGATGAGCCTGATATGCACGGGACTGTCCTATTTTTGTGGGGAGTAAGTATAATCGCACAGATACTTGGCATTGAAAAAGAGCTCAACATACGAGAATTTAGAACATAGCTGACACCCTTTGACACTTATTGGCCCTTTATGGTAATATACAATTGTTGGTCTAATTGTAAATATGGGTGAAATCAAACCAAATGAAGTATATACCACTGCTGAAGTAGAGACCCTTTTGAAAGTGAGTAAAAGTACTGTGAAACGCCTGATAAAAAAAGGTCTTATTCGTACTAATAAAATTGGTGGACAATATCGTATTTTGGGGCACGAGCTTTTACGTATGTTATCTCCTGATGTGGATAAGAAAGCAACAAACGCATACAAATCAATAAAGGAAAAGACCAAGAAACGTGTTAAAAATTGGTAATTGTATGGGAATATGTGTCACTTATGGAAAATAACAAGCTGGCTCTGTATTAGAATTTTTTTTTAAATTAAGTTTTTTGATTTAGCCTCTGATATGACCGTTTCCTATGTCAGAAAAATTCAAAACGGATCAATTGCACTTTTTACGTCTCAAACAGTGACAGCATTTATTGCAATTGTAACAACTCCATTACTCATACGTACACTTGGCCTCGAAATGTACGGATTGTATATGGCTTTTCTTTCTTTTGCGAGCGTGACTGGAGGAGTAAATTTAGGGATGAATAGCGCACTAGTTAATAAAATTAGTTTTCTTTTTGCTGAAAAAAAATATTCTGACATAACAAAATTAATAAGCGGTTTTTTGTTGTTATATACCATAGTTTTAGTACTGGTGTTGTCTCTTGTTGTTTTTTTGTCTAAATTTGGATTTATAAATATACGAGCGTTGTTGAATGCTGCTTCGTTTTCAAGTCTACCAGTACTAGAAATCATAACTATAGTTCTTTTTACAGTTTTGTTTAATAGTTTTTTTGGTGCAGTTTTCCCGGCCTTTTTAACGGGTATTAATCAAATATCACAATTACAAAAAATTGTCATAGGATATAGTATTTTTTATAATCTTTTCTATATCCCATTCTTACTTTTTTTGAAGCCTTCAATTTATGAGTTAGTTCTTTTTCAGCTGTGTAGTGATTTGTTTAAATTTGTGGTTATATTTTGGTTTGTTCATAGATCTTATTCTTGGCTGAGGGTTGTTTTAAAATTTTCTTACTTGAAAAATGCATTGAAAATGGTTAGATCCGGTATTGAGTATTTTTTGTCTTTTTTGGCTCAATCGTATTGGTCAAAAATAGATATATTAATCATTTCTCATTTTTTAGGGAATGCACTTGTGTCGGTATATGTAATTACCGAGAAGGTGTTTAGATTCCCCTCTAATTTATTTAGTATAGCTTCTGCAGCACAACCAAGTTTTGCTCAATTGTATGCTGCACAAAAGAAGTCAGAACTTAGCATATTATTTATACGTGTTTTGAGATTGCACTTTATTAGTAAATTTGTTTTTATTTCAATTTTTGCTGTTTTTTTTAAGGAGTTTGTTGAGATTTGGATTCCTTATGAAAAAGTATTTTTTAGCTATGGGTTGGTTGCATTATTTTCTATAATTTTTTTGTCATATGCATGGGGTGGGCCTTTCGTTATATGCCTAAATGCAATGTTTAAACAAAGATATTTAATACTATCTAGTGTTGTAGGCCTTATCATCAATGTCGTGCTTTCACTAGTACTTGTCAACAGGATGGGATTGATAGGTGTTGTGGTTGCTACCGTAGTTGTGCATCCTTTTTTCTTTGGTATAGTTAGTCCATATATTTTAAGAAGGTTTATAGATATAAATCCTACTTTTGAGTATTTTAGAATAGTAATTCGTCTAATTGGACCTTTTCTATTATTCTTGGTAGGGTACAGGCTCTTAGTTTTGTTTATTGCACAGACTATACTATCAATATTTTTTTTCTTTTTGTTGACGAGTATGTATGTATATTTAGTATATAGGTATAGTTTGATTGATGAAGAACAACTTTTTTTTCAACATAAAATTAATAATATAATGCATAGATTTAAACGAATATTTATAAATAATACAAATTAATATATGAACAGATATTTTGTAGAGTTTGAAAACAATATTACTTCACAGTGGGGTGAAGATGGTATTCTTGAAGAAATTTTTAGGCGGATTGGTGATGGAACAAAAATGGCCATTGAATTTGGTGCGTGGGATGGGAAGCATTGTAGTAATGTTTGGAACCTGTGGAACAACAAAGGGTGGTCAGCAATATTGATAGAATCTGAGGAAAAAAGAGTTGAAGAATTAAAGCAGAATATTGAAGGATTTGATAACGTAATACCTGTACACGCTTTTGTAGAAACTGAGGGTGATAATACGTTGGATAAAATTCTTGGCAAGTATCTGCCCGGGAAAAAGGTTGATTTACTTTGTATAGATGTAGATGGAGATGATTATCATATTTTGGAATCAATTGAAACAATAAAACCGCGTGTAATTGTTATTGAATATAACCCCACTGTTCCTCCACACATAGATATTGTACAAGCAGAAGGTGAATATTTTGGGGCATCTGCAAAAGCTTTGAATAGACTTGCGACAGACAAGGGATATGTATTGGTAGATATCACTTCTACTAACATGATTTTTGTAATTGATGATGAATTTCAAAAGATTGACATATCTAGACAAACGGTGGATGAACTCTTTGACAAAAGTTTGCTGACTTATGTTATTAGTGGATATGGAGGCTATTCTTTCTTAACTCGTTTACCAAGATTTTCCAATTTTTTCCAGTTTCGTCGTAAGAAAAAGGTTGGTTTGTCTATACGTGATAAAGACACTTCATGTATTCCCGTTATTATTCGTAGGAATGAATCAATGCTTGCTTTTGTGAGTAAACGGTTCCATGTCCCCGGTACAAAAGTCACATGGCATCGTGTGTTGGTCCGGTTGATTAATAAAAAAAGAGAATTAAAATTCAGATGGACTCATTACAAGAAGCAGAAGACTATACGAGCATATCAAAAAAAATATGATATAAGTACGATGCTTGAAACGGGTACCTATAAAGGGGACATGGTATTTAAGATGCGTAATGTATTTAAGAAAATTTATACAATAGAATTAGGGAAGAAGTTGTACGAAGATGCTTGTGTTCGTTTGAAAGATTTTTCTCACATAACATTACTTCATGGAGATAGTGGAGAAAAAATTACTGAAATACTAACTTCTATAAAAGAACCGACATTGTTTTGGCTTGATGGACATTATTCCGGTGGTGAGACAGCTTTAGGAAATTTGGAAACGCCTGTGATTGCGGAGTTAAAAAGTATACTAAAACATCCTGTCAAAAATCATGTGATTTTAATTGATGATGCTCGTTGTTTTAATGGGGAAAAGGATTATCCCACAATGAAAGAGCTTACTGCTTTAGTTACCCAATTTTCAAATTACACATTGGAGGTTAAGAATGACATAATTAGAGTAGTTAATTAAAACACAATAGATATTAAAAACATGAAAATACTTTTCGCGTTTAATTTATTTTATTATGATTCACACGAATTGAATTGTGCGTATTATTTTTTTGTTGACACCTGTTTAAAAATGGGCCATCAAGTTCAGATTGTCGATTTTGGGACACTAAATAGAACAAGCGGTCAAAGATCAATTTCCTCCTTAGTAATGAGTTATGTGACAAATTATAAGCCAGACCTATTATTTACAGTACCTTCTGGGCGAGAATTGTCAAAGAGTTTATTATTCATAATAAAAAATTTTACAAATACAGTGACCTTGGCTTGGAATAGTGATGATGACCGGCGCTGGGAAAATTATTCTAGTACATATGTTGACTTGTATGACTTAATGATTACCACATATGAAAATATTTTTGATAAGGCTAGAAAAGAAGGACATAACAATGTTTTGCTCAGTCAATGGGCGTCTAATCCGGACTATAATAAACCAATAAAAGGCTTGTCAAAAAAATACGATGTAGCTTTTGTTGGTGTCGCCTATGGTGATAGGCCTAATTATATTCAACATTTAATTAATAAGGGTTTTAACGTAAAAGTTGCTGGTAAAAATTGGGATAAATATATTTCTGATAGTGATTCTACGCTATCTCAACAAGACATGAGCTTGATTTATAATCAATCGAAGATTGCATTGGTTTTTTCAGGTGGGTACGAGAAGGGGAAACAAATAAAGGGAAGAGTTTTTGAAACACCTGCATATAAAGTATGTACCTTTATTGAGGATACTCCGGGATTGGAGAAATTTTATATCGATAAGAAAGAAGTAGTCAGTTTCACTGATAAAAATGATTTAGTTGAAAAATTAAAGCTATATTTAGAAGATGATGAATTAAGAGAAAAAGTGGCCCAAAATGGATACAAAAAAACCAACACATTTAACACGTATCAAAAACGAATGGAGGATATTTTTATTGAAGTTGGGAAAATACAAAAAAAAAATAATATCATTTCAAGATGGTTGGGAAGGATATTATTAAAAATATCAATTGAGAGTGCTAGGATATATAGTTTATCTAAAAAGATTATAAAAAAACTGAAATTTATATAAATAAAAATTTCAGTAGGTATGTCTGCTTGTAAAAAAATATGAAGAAAAAATATTCATTCGGAGGAGCAAAAAGATTTTTTATTCATTGCTTAAGAAAACCCTTTATAAGTATGCGTATCTATAAGCATGCTCCTCGTATTTTTTTGTTATTCAAATTTGGTGTCGGTAAAAATAAAAATACACAGTCATATTGGAGCGGAGTTCACGCATCTGAAGGACATCTGGGAGAAACACAGCATTCGAGATTTGGTAATTCAGTTTCGTCGTTACTAGATCGTATAGATTTTACTGATAGGGATGTTTTGGATGTTGGATGTGCTCGAGGAACTTTTTTGGAAAGTATACCAGAAGCAAAATCACGTACAGGAGTTGACATTTCTCATGCTGCTGTAGCGGAAGTACAAAAAAAAGGTATGATGGCATGGCAGGTCACACTTCCTTACTTATACTTAAAAAAACAGTTTGATATTGTTACTTGCTTTGAAACGTTGGAACATGTCTTGAAATGGCAAGAAACTATAATTCAACTTGTTCGTCATACTCGAGACAATGGTTATGTCATTATTTCAGTCCCCTTTGAAGATAGTATCGTTATAGATGAACATGTTGTATACTTTGATGTATCACGTATATATAAAGAGATGAGAAAACATCTTACTGTTGTGGAGATGCGTATACTGGGTCCCTGGATACTTGTGGTAGGTCAAAAAAAGAAGTATGTCCGTGGGCAAGTGTATGATGCATATCCAGAACTACTGTGATGTTTGCAAAAGATAGATCGTTAGATGTATGTCTCCTCAAGACATGTTGCAGAGAAGGTTTTTAAAGTATATTTTTGATGTATGAAAGAGAAAATAGATTTATCAAAGAAAGCAATAGAGATGTGGAATACATTTGATACAGATCAAAAAAGTTTTTGGTCTGATTATTTTGAATTGCAAACTGTCTCAATAGAAGATATAAATAAATTTTCTTCATACAGTCATGAATATTTATATTCTCTAAATAATGAAGAAATCACCAAAGTAGTTTTTTGTATTGTCGTTGAGATTTTGAGATACAATGATATGCATAAAATGAATAGAGCGTTTTTTGGTAATTCTGGAGGATTGGATAGTGCTACAGTCTGTGCCTTATTGTCAAAAGCCAAAAAAATGGCTAAAGATTTGGGCAATGATTTTGATATTATTTCTTTGGGGTTACCAATATATAGTAATCCAGAGCATGATATGCGTGCAAAACAAACTGCACAGAAATTCGAAATAAGTCATGTATTAATAGAAAATCTTGACAATGTTTTGAAAGAGTGTAAAAAATCTTTAAGTCCGTTGGTTGAAGATTTTAATTTTAATGAAGAAGAAGTGCGTCGTGGTTTTGGTAATGTGAAGGCACGAATGAGGATGATTGTAAATTTTTTTGGAACAACGCAACCAGGAAGCTATGTTGTTTCAACTGACAACTTGTCAGAGCTCTACATGGCCTTTTGGACACTCATGGGAGATGTGGGGGCATTTGGGCCAATTCAAAATATTTTCAAAGGTTTGGAATTGCCCTCTATTGCGTTTGCACTCGGTGTACCCGAAGAGACGTTGGGTGCAAAACCAACAGATGGATTGGAAATACATGCATCATTGGATGAAAGAGAGGGTGGGGATGTCGATGCCTTCAAAGGTGTTCAGTATCCGCATCTTGATGCTATTATTTGTTATGCTGTAAAAAATGGTTTAATGTTGGACAAAGACACATTTGTTACGGTTCCAGCCGGAAATATTGATTCGGATTTTGCAACCCAAGAAGTTGTGGATGGCTTGGTAAGACAGATGTCTAGTCCTGGCTCTGTGTGGAAGAGAAAGAGTGGATCTATTGGTACTGCCATTTGCAGAGAAGATCTCGGTTTATCTCCTCTAGAGAATATTACGTTAGTTTGAAGATATACTATGAAACCAACAGTATATATAACCGGTGGATCAAAAAATCCAAGCGGCGGAACAAAAGTCATGAATGAATTGACTAATCTTTTTATTGAAAAAGGTTTTGAAAGTTATGCTGTAACTTCAGACGATAGTGGTCCAGCAAGTTTTTTGGAAAATCCCGCCCCTACGTTGAGTATAAATGAATATGAAAATGGGCTAAAAGAGGATGACATCACGATTGATTTTTGGCCTACCAAGAGATTTTTTAATATATCAAGTAGAAAAAAAAATAAGAGAAGAGTTTTTTGGCAGCATGGGGCATCCATACCCATAGGAAATGAATTCGCGGGAGAAGATGTTTTTAAAAAGGGGAACCCCTATACACACCATTGGAATGTGAGTAGTGCGTGCGCTGATTATATTGAGTATGCGTATGATTTAAAAAATATTGATATTGTTCATCCATTTTTTGATACAGACATAATGAAAAAGTTTATAGCAAAGAAAGACAACAAATCAAGAGAAGGTTTCTTAATTTTAGCTAGACGAGGACAAAAGTATATACCAAACATCATTAAAAAGTTTGGGCCAACGCAAAAAATTACAGTGATGAAACAGCCATTTCATGAAACCTACTTTTTTTCACAATTATTGAAGCACAAATTTTATATTTCTGTAGATGATGGTATACATAAAGCTATATTAAAAAATAAAATAAAAACAGAAATCAAAAAAATAGTTGATAAAGATTTTAGGATAAAAGAGAATTCTAGAAACAGCTGGATAATTCCCAAAGGTAATTTATTGGGTTTTCCTATGCCACCTGTCGAAGCTTCCTTGTTGGGAACTGTTGTCATTGGGTTTGCTATGGGTGGAGGATTGGAATGGATGAATGAAAAAAATTGTTTTTTAGCGGAAGATAAAAATAAAAAATCTTTGTTAGAAAATATTGAAAGAGCTATTCAAACTTCTTTGCCTGATTTACATATAATCAAAGAACAATCTTTTAAAGATATACAAAAGTTTACTAAGACACATACATGGGATCAGATTACTAATTCATTATCTTTATGATTAAAAAAATTATTAAA
>Ga0210006_1000258_pt1 | contig 44887 bp, 42 predicted proteins | sample CryGey02umfilter_2_FD_185452 | JGI IMG/M metagenome (GOLD analysis project Ga0210006, IMG submission 185452) | Groundwater microbial communities from aquifer in Utah, USA - Crystal Geyser 4/10/14 0.2 um filter (SPAdes) (version 3) | ecosystem: Environmental > Aquatic > Deep subsurface >... | reverse complement strand
CTGGGGATTTTATTTTGAAAGAAAATGTCCCAGTCTCACCTGCTCCAACATCAGCATCCAATACAGTCGGGCGAAGATGAGTCTTCCATGAACTATTATAAAACTTTTGGTTTTCCAATTCCCCACCCACGACATTTAGCGAAATAAGATTTTTCTGCCAAGTGGTATTGCCGGTATTTTTGACTTTGACTACGATATCCACGACTTGCTCTGGCTCTACTTCCAAAGTCTGATTTTTGTCAGTGATTGAGGCTGTGTAAACTGTGTTATTATTTTCTGGCTGTACAGCCACTTCTGTCTCACCTTTGACATTTTGACTATTGTCATTTGGTAAAATATTTTGGATATCAAAAATGTTGGTACCAAGATTGAATAAATCAAAAAATAAATTACTGGCGTGGTTTTCTAAATTTTTTTCATGCCCTGGTGGATAAAAAATAATCGCTGCATTATTTTGCAGCGACCAAGCATAAAGAAATTGTTGAAGTGGATAAGCTTTGTTTTTACCTGCAGTTTTCCCAGGATCATTGGTATAAACAGTATCACCAGAGATGCCGGTGAGGACCATGAAATGTACAACATCATAATCACCCTTAATACGCATGTTTGTATAAACTTTTATTATTACAGGTAAATTATTTTGTATTGCACTTTTTACTTCGTTAAAAGAATTAGATAATTCAATGTCTTCATCAAAAAAACCACCAAATTTTATCGATATATTTTTCAAGTCATCTATATCTGTCAAACTACCATTATAATTATTTATAGATTTACCATAATTTAAATACAGCCAATCATCTACATCTTTTATAGTCTGTACACTCAAATTTCTACCAGTATAAAAAGAATCTACCATTAAATACGAAGTTGGCCCACAATTTTTGGTAAAACCCCAACCAGTACCAGGTGGAAATTGTAAAATAAAAGGTACATCCAAAACATTTTCAGCTCTTACTGAACCAAAAAATAAAAATGAAAATATTATTATAAATAAATATAATAACCCCTTCCTTTGTCCCCCCATATTTTTATATTAAAATGAAAAATTATTTAAAACTTCATTTATAAAAGAATTATCAGAATATTGAAAGTATAGACTGATAATCTTTCCACTCTTTTCTGTCACAAACTCAGGCCAGTCAGACCCTAAATAATCCCCCGTATACATTATTTTTTTCCATGATATACCATTTTTAACTACATTATCTATAGAATATGATTTACAATCTAAATTATCCTTACAAGCATTTTTAGTATCTATATTTATATTATCTAAATTACCAATTTTGGTAGTCATAACTACTCGATAATCAAAAAGATCTTTCTTTATGTTGTTGTTATCTGGATAACTACTAACAGATAAATTACTATCTGGAGTTTTTTCTATAACGTAGTTGTTTTTAACTTCTACCGAGTAACCATCCTTCTCATTCTTCACCAACTTATTACCATCACCCAAATCCTCCACAGTCACACCCTCTGGCAAATCAGTACTTACTGCACTAGTACTTGTCACTACATTACCACTCCCAGGCGCATTTGCTGGTGGCGCACTTTTGTAAAAAAAATAGGCCCCAAGAGCCAATAGAATTAAAAAAAATATTAAATCCATCCAAAAAACTTTTCTTTTGTTTACCTCCATATTTTTGTTTTAGTAAATTATGAGTTAATTATAACATATTTTTTGAAACAAACAATACACCAAGCACGTATCACATGGCACAAAATTTATTCAACCTATAAAATTCATCTACAGTGTGATAACGAAATTCGTTCTTTCAGACTCATTTCGTCACTCCTTTATAAAATTTGTTGTTTACCTCGTGCTATGTGTCTCGCTGTTAAAGTTTCTTCTCCCAAGCAAGTGCTGTCTCACAAATTATCTTCAAATCGTCATACTTCGGTACCCAACCCATTTCGCTTATTATCTTATGATTATTGGAAATGACAACAGCTGGGTCACCCTCACGTCTTTTGGTCATTTCCACCTTGAAATCATTGTCACTCACCTTCTTCATCATCTCAATTACTTCTTTGACAGAAAATCCTTTACCATAACCACAATTGAAAATACCACCTTTATTTTTGTTTAGATAAGACAAAGATTTGATATGCGCAGAAGCCAAGTCATCCACATGTACATAATCACGAATACAAGTACCATCTGGAGTATTATAATCTGTACCATTGATAAACATTTTTTTGCGTTTACCTATAGCTGTTTCCAAAGCAATTTTGAGCAAATGAGTAGCATTGGCAGTAGATTGTCCAAGTAGTCCATCAACACTAGCACCAGCCACGTTGAAATAACGCAAAATAACATATTTGAATTTTGGATTGGCAAAGGCCACGTCTTGAATAATCTTTTCATTAAAAAGTTTGCTTTGTCCATAAGGACTCATAGGATGTACAGGTCCATCTTCTTTGGCTGGAAGATATTTTGGTTCAAGTTCACCATAAACAGCAGCGGTTGAACTAAAAATAAATTTGTTGACTTTGTATTTCAAACAAGATTGTAAGAGACTAATAGTGTTACTAGTATTATTACTATAATATTTTAGTGGGTCACTTACTGATTCTGGCACGACAATACTCGCTGCAAAATGTATTACACCTGCAACTTTTTCTTTGGCAAAGACTGCATCCAATTTTTTGGTATCTGACAAATCTACTTTGTAAAAAGTAAGCTTTACTTTTTTGGCCAAAGCATATTTTTTCAACGTATTAATTGTCTTTTGGAAACCAGTAGAAAGATTATCAACAATAACAATATCATTTTTTTTATCCAGAAGTTGTTTGACGACATGACTACCGATGTAGCCGGCGCCGCCAGTAATGAGATATTTGGACATAAAGTTTAGCTATAAAAAATTAATCTAGACCCAATTCTTCTTTCAACATTTTTATACCATCTTCCAAATTTATTTTTGGTGACCAACCAAGGAGCCTCTTTGCTTTACGGTTATCTGCATGTGTATATGATATTTCACCAGCTACAGATGGAATATATTTAATATCTCCACCAATTAATTGTGCAAGTTGATTTACAGAATAAGGTTTTCCAAAACCAATATTTATAGTTTCACCTTTTCCAACGCTATCTTTTGTCATAGCCAAAATATTAGCCTCAACAACATCTAACACATGAGTATAATCACGATACATTTCACCATCTCCACGTATAGTCAAAGGCTCATTATTTTTTTTCTGTTGCAAAAACCTACTAATTACCAAAGCATAAGCATCATGAGGATCAGAATATGGACCATAAACATTAAAATAAATAAGAGAAACTGTCTCTAATCCATAGAGACTTGCAAATATACGACAATAATGTTCACCAATCAATTTGTGCAAAGGATAAGGAGCTAAAGGCTGTTTTACCATCTTATCTTCGACAAAAGGTATTTTACCTTGATCACCATAAGTAGAAGAAGATGATGAGAAAACCACTCTTTTTATTCCCCTATCACGGGTAGCCAATAGAACATTGAGTGTACCATTGACATTTACATCATGTGTCAGCAAAGGATTTTCTACAGAAAACAAGACTCTTGGCAAAGTAGCTAAATGAAAAACTCCATCAACTCCGTCCATCGCTTGCAAGACAGCTTCAAAGTCAAGCACATCAGCTTCAATATAAGTTGCACCACTTTGAATTCTCTCTTGTTTTTTACCACAAGCAAAGTTATCCAAGACAACAACTTCGTGTTTTTGTAACAACAATTCTTTGACCAAATTTGTACCTATAAATCCAGCCCCACCTGTAACTAAATACTTTGCCATAATTTTATTTATTACCTTTTATAAATGGTGAACCAACAGCAATAATATCAAATCCTGCTTGTTGCAAATCCAAATAACGATGTTGCAAAATTCTTCGTCCATCCATGATAAGAGAAGATTTGTTTTCAGCTATCAATGTATCAGCCAAACCACGAAATTGTGGCCAATCTGTAGAAATAATAATTACATCAGCTCCACTAGCAGCTTCGAATTCATGTCCAACATACTCCAAATCTATTGACGCTGGAAATTTTTGTTGAAAAAAAGGCAAAGCTACAGGATCATATACTTTTATTTTAGCAACTTTTTTGTCACGAAGGAAGTGGACAATATCTATACTTGATGAATTACGTATATCATTTGTATCTTGTTTAAAAGCAGTACCAACAAGTGCCACAGTTTTACCTTGCCAATTTATTTTTACTTCTCTTTCAGCTCTCTCTAAAAAATTTTGCAATTGTCTTTTGTTGGCGAGATAGGTTTCTTCTACTATGGTAGCAACTTGTCCAAAGCTTTGCAACTGGTGTACCAATGATCTAGCATCTTTAATAAAACAACTACCCCCAGCATAAAGACTATTGTAAAATCCCCAATTACCAATACGTTTGTCACTCGTCATGATATGACGAATTTGTTCAAAATGTAAATCAGAAAATGTCTCACAAGTGCGCCCGATAACATCAAAACAAACAGCCAACTTATTGAACAAATAAAAATTTGCCAACAATTTTCCAGCAGCAGCTTCCTTTGGATTTACTTCAATATAATTTACAGTAGAAGAATCATAAAATCTTTGATAAATACTACGCATAATTCCAAAATCTTGTGTCTTCCAAGCTCCCAATACTACTCTATCAGGTCGAAGTGAACCTTCAATAGCTTTACCTTCTACCAAAAACTCAGGGTTAGATACTACTCCATAATTTTTTACCCCAGCAGTGTCCATTATGACTTTGGTCTGATCAACCATGTCGATTGGCACTGTGCTTTTGTTTATAATCAAAATATATTTTTCCTGCTTTCCATCATTACGCTTCACCAAAGATTCAGAAAGTTGTTTGGCAGCCAAATTATAATATTTTAAATCACTCTCCCCTGTTTCACCGATCTCAGGAGTTGGCAGACACATATAAACAGCATCACAGTTATCCAAAAATTCTGCAACTTTTTTATAATCTGTTGTAAAATTTATTCTATCTTTATTTCTAATCAATAAATCTGAAAGTCCATCTTCAAAAATACAAGATTCTATTTTTTCTCTATCCAGAGAACCTAAAAGTTCAATTTTTTTATCGTCAATATCGTATACTAATGTGTCATGTCCACTATCAGCTGAAACAGCAGCCGAACAACTACCGACAAAACCAGCACCTATATAAATAATATTCATAAACCTAATGTTTCTTTAAAATAATTAATTGTTTTTGTAAGACCTTCCTCTAAATTTATTTTTGGTTCCCAATTCAATATTTCTTTTGCTTTGGAAATATCCGGCTTTCGCCTAGTAGGGTCATCCTGCATAAGCTCTTTATATCTTAACACACTAGGAGAGCTCGTCAAGGATATCACATTTTCGGCCAATTGCTTGACAGTTATTTCACTTGGATTACCGAGATTGATAGGCCCTGTGACATCGTCATTACTTGCCATCATAGAGATTAGACCACTTACCAAATCATCTACAAAACAAAAACTTCTAGTTTGAGATCCATCACCATACATTGTAATATCTTGACCATTCAAAGCTTGGACAATAAAATTTGAAACAACTCTTCCGTCATCTTTAGCAATTTTAGGCCCATAAGTATTAAAAATTCTAACTACTTTTATTTTCAAATTATGTTGTCTTTTGTAATCAAAAAACAAAGTCTCAGCACAACGTTTACCTTCATCATAACAAGCTCTTGGTCCTATAGTATTTACATTTCCCCTATATTCCTCTATTTGAGGATGAACCTCAGGCTCACCATAAATTTCTGAAGTAGAAGCTTGTAATATTTTAGCTTTCTTCAATTTTGCCATACCCAACATATTTATCACACCCAAAGTATTAGCTTTTATAGTTCTAATAGCATTTTTTTGATAATAAACTGGTGAGGCAGGACAAGCTAAATTATAAATCTCATCAATATCTTCATCAATAAATAATGGATCAACTATATCATGTTCAATAAATTTGAAATTTTTGTTATCAAATAAATGAGCAATATTTTCTTTTGAGCTAGTCAAAAAATTATCAACACAAATCACTTCATTATTTTCTTGTAAAAGTCTCTCACACAAATGTGATCCTATGAAACCAGCACCACCAGTTACAATTATCCTTTTCATATTTTTACTTTTTAAAAAAATTAAAAACCAAAACCAAATATTTTTTCAAATTGATTGCACAAAAAACCACAAGATTTACCACAAAATTATTTTTGGCTTTATAATGTTTAACATAATAAATCCACATGGAATCATAAAAATTTATAAGTGATTTTGTACGTCTTTTTTTACTACTTCCACCACCCAAATGTACGATCTTGGATTCACTTACATATACAGTCTTCCAACCTTGATCATAAATACGTTTACAAAAATCCAAATCCTCACCATACATGAAAAATTTCTCGTCAAAGCCGCCAATATTCTCAAACACTTCCCGACGAAACATCATAGCAGCACCGGATAAAGCTTCTATTGGTTCTGTGATATTTGGGTCATCTGTATATTTTTTGTAAGAATTAATAGTCTTATTTTTCTTAAAAATATGGACTAAACCAAACAAATGATAAAAAGAATTCAAAGGTGTTGGTAATTTTCTACGACAAGCATGCTGAAAAGTAAAATCAGCATTTAATAGTCTAGGACCTACCATCATTGTGTCTTTATTAGTATCAAGATAATCAACCAAAATTCTGACAGCATTATCTTGTACAATAGTATCACTATTCAATAAAAATATATAATCTCCTTTGGACATCTTCATACCTTGATTATTGGCTTTACCAAAACCAAAATTTTCTTTGTTTTCCTTTAGTATTACTTGTGGAAAATTTTTCTTAATCATTTCCACGCTGTTATCGGCAGAGGCATTATCAATGAGAATAACTTCAAAGTCCAGATTCATTGCTATAGTAAAGATAGACTCCAATGTCTGCTTAGTCAAATCATGTGTATTCCAATTTACAATTATAATAGATAATTTCATATTTTTACTTCATCTTTTACCTGAATAAAATTTTTAGTAACTTTGGCTTTCAAATTTAAGAAGGGAGCCTCTATCAAATAATAAGATATAGTAGCAATAATTAGAGTCAAAATAATGTCTAGTAAAAATTTATAACTATTTGAAATATTCAAATGCTCTACAACGTTATTTATAACTATAGCATGCCAAATATAAATACTAAAACTAATCTTGGCAACAAACAAAATTGGAGCTATAGTAAACACCCTGACAAGTCTAGATTTCTCATTTCCCACAAAGGACAACATAAACAACATTATAATAGCACCAAACAATGTTGGCTGTAAAATATACCAGACATTGGTAAAATAATCTAAATTATAAAAATAAATAAATAGAAAAAAAGACACAAACAATCCCCATTGCATATGTGCCTTACCTAAATAAGCAATTAACTTTGAACGATTATTATAGAGATAAGCTCCAAGCATACCAAAAGCAAAAAAATCCAAAACAGCAGGAGTAAACAAAAGCACAGCGGATGTTTTTGTAGGCACAAATAGTGTTACCCCTATACGATAAATTAAACCCAAAAAAATAGGTACAAAAAATAACCAAATTTTTTGATATTTATGAAAAAAGAAATAAAAAATAGGCAAGATAAAATAAAAATGCATTTCTACAATCAAAGTCCAATATACAGGATCAATAGAAATACTTACCCCAGTGCGATAAAAATCTCTCAAAAACAAAAGGTTAAAAAAAATTACTTTTACATTATTATCAGCAAATAGCAGGTCATTTCTAAAAACAAAAAGTATAAAAAATAAAGAAAAATAATACAATGGCAAAATTCTTAACAATCTCTTTTTCGTATAATTCCATAACTTAGCTGAATCCAAAGCTTCGCCTCCTTTGTGAATTTGTCTAAATAATAAAAAACCACTAAGTACAAAAAAAATACTAACCCCAATAGTACCTCCAAAATAAACAAATTTAAACCAGCCACTTGTCATACTACCAGAATAAGGAAGTAGATAGCCTGTGTGAAAAATAAAAACAGCAGTGGCTGCACCTGCTCTAAAAGAATCAAAAGTTTTTATATGATTTTCTTTCTCTTTTTTCATAACTATAGTTGAAATTTTATCTTACCTACAAATCTTTCAAAAACACTTACAGGCCAGCCAGCTTAGTTAAGTCATCAATTATAATAATGACAGTTACTAGTAAAAATTTAGTTTTATATTTATTTTTTTAATGTTACTAAAATATTACATGCAGGGAAAAATCTAGAAAGAAATGTTGCTTCATATATTCTCTGAACCCTAGGACTAATATTAAATAGTTTTTCAAACAGTGGATTTAAGAAAAAAACAAGAGAACCTCGTTCAAAAATTATTTTTGAACTTACTAATAATTCAAACGAAAAATTAAAATAATATGACCGCCCATCATTCTGAAAAGAATTCTTCACAAAGAAATTAAAGGTATCAATAGAAAACATTTTTTTATGTGTCGGATCTGTAAAATTATGCCTAGACGTAAAATGAGGTACACGTATAGTGATCTCTGCATTTTTTCTCATAATTCTATGAAGATCTTCAAGTATCGGAATATACTCAACATGTTCAAGCACATCTTGGCATAATATTTCTTCAAATGTCAGATTTTCGAACGGTAATGGTAACATCCCTAAATCATGAATAATATCAACACCGGGTAAAGGAGATATATCCAAATTTACCCATCCATCTCTAATATTTGTACCACAACCTACATTTAATTTATATAGTTTCATAGGACAATTATACACCTTTACGTCAATTTTACAAGGTTTATACGATTAACCTTGATTTTATGGCATACTAGGTATAATATATAATTATCCACAGTAAATACTAGCTATTAAATAGTACAATATTTATGAATCAACTCAAAATCGTAGTAAATACCCGTATGCTTCTTAAAAATCGATTAGATGGTATTGGTAGGTACGCATATGAAACATTAAAACGAACTGTTACGTTACATAAAGACGTTAAATTTATTTTTTTATTCGATAGAGAATATAGTGACGAATTTGTATTTGGGGACAATGTAACGCCCATAGTCCTTTACCCACCAACTAGACATGCCTTACTAAATTATATTTGGTTTCAATTTCGAGTAAAGTCTTTTTTAAATAAAACAAAGCCAGATTTATTTTTGTCACCAGACGGAATTCTTTGTATTGGTTCTAAATGCAAACAACTGGCTGTGATACATGATCTAAATTTTTTCCATTATCCAAAAGATTTACCCTTCTCTACGAGTATATTTTTCAATTACTATTTTCCAAGATATGCAAAAGAGGCAACTCGCATTGCGACTGTTTCACTATTTACGAAAAAAGATTTAATAAAAGAATACGGGGTAAAACCAGATAAAATTGATATAACGTACAACGGAGTCGATGATAGTTTTTGTCCAATCAATGAAGAAAAAAAGAATGCTATAAAAAAAATATATACAGATAATAAAAACTACTTTCTTTTTGTTGGGTCTATTCATCCACGAAAGAATATTACAAGACTTTTAAAAGCATTTGATTTGTTCAAAAAAGATAGTAACTCTGACATGAAACTTGTAATTGCTGGCTCTTTTTTTTGGGGAAAAAAAGAAATAGATGCTGTACTAAAAAAAATGAATCATAAAGATGATGTTATTTTTACAGGAAGAATCAGCGACGACAGTCTAAAGAATTTAGTACCAACAGCATTCTGTCTTTCATATGTGCCATATTTTGAAGGGTTTGGAGTACCACTACTAGAAGCAATGAGATCAGAGATACCAATAATTTCTGCGAATGTAACCTCCATGCCAGAAGTTGCTGGAAATGCAGCTCTATATGTTGATCCTTTCAATATTGAAGAGATAAAAAATGCAATGGAAAAAATATACACGAATAAAGATCTAAGAAATAGACTCATAGAAAATGGAAAGAAACAATCCAAGAAATTTTCCTGGGATGAGTCGGCTAAAAGTCTATGGAGATCGATTGAAAGATCTATAATAGAATAACCTACTTCCAATCTTCGTATTTAATTTTTCCAACCCATCGCTCTACCAGACCAAAAATCCAACCAACCATCTTTGCAATATCTCCAATAGCAATAACAAAAGGCAAAAGTATCAAACCAACAATACGTATTGTTTTTTTTTGTTTTTTCGCAAATTCTAAAAATCTAACCCAAAATTTAAGCATATAAAAGAATCCTGCAACCAAGACAGGTATTATCCAGTATTCAACAAAAGATAAAGCAAATAAAAACAAAAACGTAAGAATACCATAAATCACATAGCGAACCATTTGACGCATATAAAATAATTTTCCATGAGCATCACTTCTTGTATAGTTAAAAAGCTGACGAAAATATGCAAAAAAATTCTTTCTTGGTCGCCAACCAACAAGAGGTTCTCTTACAAGAAGTGCTTCAGAAGTATGCTTTTCAATCTTAAAATCAAAAATTATATCTTCACAAAATGGTATCCACTCTGGATACCCAGCAACATCTTTCCAAACTTGTTTCGTAAATGCGACTGATCGGCTAGAAGGTAACCACTTTGAATCAAACTCATTTTTACCAGGTGTTGTAGCTGCTGCAAGTAAATACATAAGAAGACTGTCTTCTTCTTTTAACCATGGATAAAAAGCTGTTGCCACAAATTTTGATTCACCATTCTCTACTGGTGTTCTCAATTTCAATAGCCAATCTTTTTTATAAACACATCCAGCATCAGTCGCCACAATAATATTTCCTTTTGCCATACGTATTGCAAAGTTTCTACCAGATGCAATATTACCATCTTTTTGAAATACTTTGAACAAATCAGAAGCTCTACCTTGCAACCAATCCCATGTACCGTCGGTCGACATTCCATCTACAACAATAATCTCATCTGGTTTTGAGTTCTGACGTTCAATACTCTCTAGCCAGTTTGGTAAATTTTCAAGTTCATTTTTTACTGTAATAATGAGAGATAGCATAAAAAATCAATCTTTTATTATTCTTTTTATATAAAAGGAACACGGCTCACGATTGTAAGAAAGATTTGGACATTTTTCCTTGAGTTTCTCAAAATGATTATGATACAAATAATTTAAGCCTCCAATTACTTTCCAATCGTTGTTCATTGTAAGAAAAGCTTCTACTAGATACTGTTCATTCCAAAACCTTACTTCATTTTTTATCCAATCTTCAGGATAATCTTTTGGAGAAAAAATATCATGGATATGTACTATCACACCAGGATTCAAAATAGGTAAAATTTCAAGATACTCCACCAAAACGTCACTTTGTGGACGAATAACATGAGAAGAATCTATAAAAAGAATATCACTTTTCTCTAATTTTCTAAAAAATGATTTTTCTACGTTCTCTACTTTTTTCCGAATTACTGTCACACCGGACTTTTCTAACCAAGGCATTTCATATGGCTCTATACAATAATGTTCACAATTATACGATGAATCTTCTTCTTTATTCTTGTTAATAGCTTTAATTGCCATTAAAGTCGAATATCCACTACCAATCTCGATTATTATTTTTGGTTTAGAGATTCGAATAATATTATACCAATATTCAGCATCACCAGGTCCAAATGTTCCGTTATTCAAATAATATGAATCTTCACTTTCTTTTTCTAGAGGTAAATCTCGTGTTTCTTCTTCAAAATTAAATTTATTTAACATCTCAACCTGACCATTATTATTCAAATTAATTCCCGGAAGACTCCTATCAGATGACAAAGATTTCGTTAGTTCTCTTGTATCAAACATTGGCTCATAGTAATGCCTTATAATAGGAAAAACACCTATATACAACAAAATTTTTTTTGTAATAGAAAGTTTTGATACACGCGCTTTTCTAACAAACCATAAAAGTGCTGTAGCAAAAAAAACAAAAGGAATTAATATAATATCAAGTAGGGGTAAGGCTATTTTTATTAATTTCTTCATAAAATTATTTACTTTTTTTAGCAATAATAAAAAGTGTATCATAAAGATTTATTGGCAAAGATATATTCTTCAAAAATGACTTTGTGGACCACTCTGCTAATTTTGAGAACACCTTCAAACCTGTCCAGCTATATAAGAGTCTAACAATATAAGGAATACTAAACCTCTTTCCATGATGCCCAGAGTAAACAACATTAAAACCGTTACTCTCAATAATACATGAAAGATTTTTTGAAGAAAAATAAAATAGATGTTGAGGTGGTACAAACGCATGCCATTTCTTACCCCAAAATTTTGCCCAAAAACTGCCAGAATCTGGAGTTGTAAAAGCTATAAGACCACCTTCTCTTAATACATTTCTAGATTTTATTATATAATCTACTGGACTCGCCACATGCTCTATAACATCCTGCATAACAACCACGTCAAATTTATTTTTTGTTTCATATGATTCAAATGTTGTGGCACAAACAGACAGTCCTTTTTCTATTGCTTTACTAACTGCATATTCAGAAATATCTATTCCTTCTACATTCAAACCTCTCTCCTCTGCCAAACTCATAAAAAATCCTGTCGCACAACCTATTTCAAACAGGTCTATATCTGATTTCCTGGATAAATATTTTTCTATGATATCTAGCTGTCTTTCATAAGACTTTTTAGTAAGTTCTTTTTCCAAATCATAATTCATATATCCATCAAGAGAAACATCCCCAGTAAAATACCCTTTGGAGTAATATTTACTCAAGTCCTCTGGAATATTTTCTACACCCATTAGTTTACATGCAGTACATTTTACAATACGAAAAGTATTTTTGGTAAAATGTGAATTCATTTGTTTTTTACAATTTATGCAAATCATATTTTCTTTATCAAGAATACTGTATACTTATACTTATAGCTTGGACGATGAAGAACTTTTTCTTTCAATTCTTTGAATCTTACATCAAGAGGTACACTATCAAATTGATTCATTATTTCATAACCATCTGGGATTACATCTTCTGTATTTACACTCTCTTCACCTCCATCTGAACCTGTAGCAAAAAACCAAACTAGTGATCCTTTTTCTGCACTTAAAATTTCATCCCACTGCAATGGTTTCAAATTTTGAAAATATTCATTTTTATAAAATTTATAAACACCAATTCCAGCATCTGGTGTTATAGCTAAATATTCTCCATCTTTGGAATTATCCCGCACATATTCAAAACTTTCAAATGTACGAAAAAAACTTGCATTCATATAATTATCTACATTATAAAAATGAAAAAGACCTGAAAAACTAACCACCCCCCAAAGTACAAAAAGTATTATTTGTACTTTCTTAGAATTAAAACTTTTTATAATGAATACAAAACTCATCACGAGCAAAGGATACGCGACAAACCCAAACTTCGGGTACACAATAAAATTGTATCGAGGATTAGCCACATTCATGAACAATGTGTTGAGTACAATAAAAGCAAACGTCAAAAAAATAATATGGCCTTTAAAGGCTGATATCCGCTTCTTTTTTATTCCAAGAACTAAACCCACTAAGACCATCAACATAACCAAAGAGCCTGCTAAAAAAACTATATAATTCCACGGAAAAATATTTTGTCCAAAAAAGAAACTATAAAAATGAAACACTACCCCACCCACAATATTAATCCATGAGTTTGAGAGCAAATTCATTTTGTCCCAACCACCATCTCCTTGTATTGCTACACGATGATAAACAAACCAGAGCATAGGACTACACAAAATACCCACAAAAAAATGACCCTTTAACCATTTCAAAAAAGACATTATTTTTTTACCACGAACTATACTATACAAAAATAATCCACTTGTAACAAGTATAACGTAAATAAAATGTGGGTAGTCTACATAACCTACAAAAATAAGTGAAGCCAAAAAATAATACCAACTTCTATTTTTATAATCCTCAAAGTAAAGTTTGTAAAAAAAATATATAGCAAGTAGTGAGGAAAAACCAGCTAAACTGTGATAACGTGCCATCTGTGATACTAATACAAAATAAGATGAAAATCCAGTAAAAAATGATGCGAAACATGCATAAGATTTACTTCCTGTAATTCGCTTTGTAAAAATATAAACCAATGAAACAATTCCTAGTCCAGCCAAAATTGACACAAGACGAACCATAAGTTCACCTGATGGCAAAACCTTACTTACCAATAATACAAAGAAATAATAAAGTGGCGGATGATTGTCTGGATTCTTAAAATAGTCAATAATAAAACCCCAGAGGCTACTGTCCAAATAACCAAGAACCATAGTCTCGTCCATCCAAAATGTTCTATATGAAACCTTATACAACAAAAGTCCAGTGATTAATAATAGAATTGCAAGTAAGAATTTATTGTCTAATAACCATTTTTTAAAATTTAATAAACTGAATTTTTTGTATAATTTATACCAACTATACTGTATTATTTGTTTCAAAAAGAGCCAATACTCTTTCTTGTCTAATTTGGAAGTACTAAATTTCCTAATACGAAAACAAAATGGGATTTCTTTTGTACTCTTATAATTTCCTTTCACAAGAATCTCAAGAAGAATTTTGTAACCAACAGTATCCAAATCTACATTGTCTATAACACTTCTTTTCAAAAAGAAAAAACCACTCAGAGGATCTTTTACACCAGTAAACAATCTTGTAAAAAACACCCCGACTTCTGATATTAGACGTCGCCACCATTTCCATTGTTCCACGACACTTCCATCTTCAAACCTACTTCCAATAGCAATATCATAATTAGACAAAGACTCCGCTAATTTATTCAAAATAATTGGGTCATGACTCAAGTCAGCATCCATAACACCAAGATGCTCTCTGTCAGACGCAGTAAAGCCAGCACGCACAGCACTACCAAGACCTTGCTTCCCTTCTCTGTGAATAACTCGAATGGGATAATCCTGTGCTAGATGATTAGCAACATCTCCAGTTCCGTCAGGTGATCCATCATCCACGATAATTAACTCGCAATCAATATTTTCCTTATCGATAGAATTAAAAATTTCTTCCACTAAAATTGGAAGATTTTTTGCCTCATTGTATGTCGGTATGATAATAGATATGCGGAACATATAGATATTATAAGTTTATATACCAGCCAATTTTTTATATACATCTGCAACTTGTCTTACATATTCTTCTACCTCAAATTTTTTTTTCTCTTTTCGACAACCTTCTTTGAGTCTGGCATATATATCTGACTTGTCAATTTCAAGAAGTGCACGAGACATTTCTATTGGGTGCGCTGGTGAAGTAAGTATACCGGCCTCTCCAACAACAAGAGGTATTGCACCTGAATAAGTAGAGATAATTGGCACATCTGCACAAATTGCTTCTGCAAGTACATAACCAAATTGTTCTTGCCAAGTAGTAGTTGACATACTACCCAATAAAAGACATTTAGCTTTCTCATAAAGACGTAAGACATCATTGTAAGGAATCTGACTAAAAAAAAGAATGCTCTTACCAAGTAAACCCAAATCGCCGGCGAGACGCTTCATGTTCTTATACTCTGGACCGCCTCCAACTACGACAAGCACCTTTTTGTCAGAATTTTGAGCCTTTGACAAATAAATCTTCCATGCATAAAAGACGTCATAAACACCCTTTTCCCTCACCAAGCGATTTACCATTAGATAAATTTCTTTTTCATTTAACTCAGGTGGAAATTCCGATTTGTATTTCTTCTCTACCTTTATCACACCTGGAGTAATTACTCTTATTTTTTCTTCTGGAACACCAAAATCCAACAAATATTCTGCCGAGTCAGTTGTGACAGGTAAAAACATATCCACACCTTGCACATTTGCATCCATTATTTTTTTTAGTTTATCTCGCCAATATCTTGGAGGTACCTTGAAGCCAGGCCAATAATTATATTCAAACCGACCAAATGTATTTTCCCACACAGTTGCCACAACTTTAAGTTTCTTATTATTATTCTTTGCTAATACAGACTGGTACGTATAATAATTAAACAATTCCCCTGCATGAACAATATCAAAGTCTACCAACAGCTTTTCCAAACCAAACATTCTTTGATATTGTCCAAAAATGTATTTATAAAAATTTTTTACAAAAAAACTATCACTGCTTGTGTGCAATGTTTTGATTGGTAATAACGAAGATGATTGATTATAAATATTTTTCTTTGCACCAAATATAGAAATATCTATATCCTTCGGAAAATACTCCCAAGTTTTTGTTTCACGGTCACTCAACCCGTTTCCTCGAATCTCAGCAACTTTAATTTTTTTATTATCCATATAGCAATATTAACGTTTTTTCTTTTTTAACTTAATTATTTCACAATAAAGTGAAATATAATAAAAATACTGCTGCAAGGCAACATTAAAACCAACCCAACTTTTCCACAAACCATTTTTTATTTGTCCTAAAAAAATTTTAAGAGAATCAAAAAATAAATAAAATGTTGGATTTTTTGTTACTTTATTTGCATGTTTTAGCCAAGAATCACTCTTCAAATTAAAGCAATCATAATCAACCAAGTCTGGGAAAAAATATTTTGCATGTATTGGTATCCATTTTTTTGCTTTTTTCCTAGAACAGTTCCAAGATGTATTGTTATATTTTGGCCTATGATGTAAAAAAATATCTACAGTCTCTTTATTTCCATCTACAAAACCAGAACCATGAGGTATACCACAAAAATGATATTTATCTTTTCTAAACAAACATTCCTTACCCAACCCTTCAAAATAAACAGGTTTTTTACCATTCCACATTTCCCATTTGAACCTATACATATCTACATTTTCATTTCTTGTCAATTCTTTAATTTTTGGTATATCACACTCATCAAAATATTCATCAGCGTCTATCCTCAAAATCCAATCATTTGAAGCTTGCTTGAAAGCATACACTAAATGTGCTTCCATCATCCCAACATGATCTCTCACAAAAATTTTATCAGTATATTTTTTTGCAATTTCCAACGTTTTGTCACTACAAATACCATCATGAACAACAATAATCTCATCGACCAAACTTTTAATGCTTTCTAAACATTTTTCAATTACAGCTTCTTCATTATACACTACAAGACAGGCAGAAATTAATTTGTTACTTTTATACATAAATTACTTATACTAAATATTATCAATATTGTACAGAATAAGAATCTCTAAAAGCACTATATTAGTATACACTTTATCACAATTATAAACCAAAAGCAAATGTTTCCTTAAAGAAAAAAGAAATAAAAATCCATACATCAATCACTCTCACAGTCCTTTCCATATTCATATACTTCGATTTTACTAAGATGATTATTCGCAGTTAATGCAGAGTTAAAAAATCTGTCTATTAGACAATAATCCTTTAAAACGTTTTCCAAAAAAGTAATATTTACATAGGTTGACGACCTAAAAGACATACCATCACCATCAAGAATGATATAATTTGGTTTATATTTTTTTATACTATATAACTCCTTTTCAAGCATATATGGTAAACTATAACCATTGGAATTATGAATATCAAGATATGTATGTGGTATACTATCATATACATAATATTGTGATGGAACAGAACCAATAAAAACCACACTTTTACCATTCATATAATAATCCAAAAAAATATACGTACTCAAATCTCTAACCTCGTCCACTAATATAGACTGACCTTTTACTGATATAATATTACTAGGAATCGACATATTTTTGAAAATTGATCCAAAAAGATTCAAAACAATAATTATTGAAAATAGACTGTAGCCAAAAAAAATAATTTTACCCATCCTTTGTGGAATAAAATTTTTGTAATCATACAAAATAGCAGTCTCAGCCAAATATAATAATCCCCAAAAATATGGACTTGGACCAGTATAATAAACAGCTATATAAAACGTAAGGGATGTAAACAAATAATACCTACCTACAATCGACTTTTTTTTTCTTTATATAAAACAATTTTAATACAATAAGAAAAAATCCAAAAATGACCAATCCGGCGGGTACAATCAACTTACTTACAACAGATGTAGTAAAAATATTATTTTTAATATTTAAAATATAAATCGCGATAGCATTGTGGGTAATTGTTTGATAACCAGTAAACGGAAAGATAATTACCTGATTTACAAAATCACCAAAAGCATTATTAATTATCAAATAAACAATAAAAGGAAACCAAACTGTAATAACACCCAGTAACAAAACAAGATAATCTTTAATTTTTGACTTCAACCAGAATAATAGGAACAAGGTAGAACAAAAAATAACAAAACCTTCATTTTGAGTTATAAAGGCGGTTAACCCAATTGAAAAACCAAGAGCATACAGAATCAATCTGTTCTTATTCTTTACATACAGTGTCGCAAAAACAAGACTAACCAAAAAAAATAGTTGACTCCATAACTTATGATTGTAGTCCAAAAATATAACTGTTAAATTTACAAAATATGCTATAATACCCCAGTAGATATATTTTGTTTTTTTATCCAAAGTAAGATTATTGATTAAGTACATTACACAAAATACTCCCACAACCTGTACAAAAAATGAAATACAACTCATGGCTAACACTGAATTACCAAAAAGAAAAATAGTAAAAGCCGAAATTAAAAATGAGCCAGGAGTCCAGAATGAAAAAAAGTCCTTATAAACTACTTGACTGTCTAACAAACGATTTCCTCCATTTAAAACAATTCCTGAATCTAATCCAGGAAAAACTCCAAATTTTGGCAACGCTCTCAAAAAAACTGCCAGCACTACAAGTAACATAACTAAAAAAAACTTCTTTTTAAAAAACCTCAATAAATCCATAAAGTTATAAACTTATTTATTGTGAATCCAACTACTTGACATATGGTAGTCACTACAATTTAATATAACCACGAGCCACTAACGAATCAAGCACTCGCCAACGCCAATAATAAATTCCATTTTTTATTTCTAGCCAAAAAAGTTTTTTATGTGGAAAATCCAATTTTTTGAAATCACTATATTTTTTATTATATAAAATAATATCATCCGCAGTAGGAAACATTTTTTTCAAAACCTCTAATTCATTCACTTCATCAGCTAATTGTAAATACCCAAGTTCATATTGTTTTATACCAATATCCGTACTAAAATTTTCTACTACTTTTTTTCTACCAGCTTTTCCAAACATTTCCATCATTTCTGGATTGCTTACTAAATCTTTTACAGCCGAAACCAGACCACCTACAGACTTTACTACCCAGCCAGTTTTACCATTTGTTACCTGTTCCATTTGCCCATTATCCCAATGTGGCGTATTTTCTACTATAATTGGAAGCGCCCATACCATAGCTTCATTTAAACTATTACCAAAGGCTTCTCCACGCCTAGACATATGCAGATAAACATCTAACAATTGGTACGTCTCTGCAATTTCTTTCTCTAAAGACGACTCTGGTAATATGATCACCCTTCCGTCAAAAAATTTTCTTTTCTCAAACCAATGAATCCTAGCTGATGGAACAGTTCTAAACAAAATCTTTATCTTTGGATTACTTTTTAAAATTTTTGGAATTGCAGTGAGAACTAAATCACCCCACTTTACAGCATCATCGCGGCCAACACGACCAAGGACAATATCACCTTGTTTTATCCCAAGTTCACTTCGAAGTAATTCTCTTTCCTCTTTTGAAATCCTAAATTTATCAAAGTAATCAACTGTAACTGGGTTGTAAGCTACCCTCTGCTTAAGACATGTTTCTCTTGTTGGGGTAAAATCTTTCCAAGCTCTCTCAGAGAGCATCATCATACTTTTGTACAACTGCAAATCAAAATGTATATTTGGATCCACAAAAGCAAAAATATTCGTCTCCATAAGTTTTTTTGGTTTCAGATAGTCTACGGTAGCTCTATGCAGATCGTTTTCATACTGACCACTCCTATGAAAATGTAAAACGTCAACATCAGGATTTGGAACTAATTCTTTTATTTTATCAATTGTCCCATTTCCTACAAGCACTCTAACTCCTCTTTCTCTCAAAAGTTCAACACGAGAACCGCCACCCTCAACACAAAGAATTGTTACATCAAATTTTTCTTTGTCCAAGTACAAAGCAATAGTTTGAACAGTCCTCTCTGCCCCACCAATATCCATTATATTTGTTACAATAAATAATTTTATTTTATTCATATGAAAAAAAAGTTTTAAGCCAGTTATCAAGTAAAAGCAGACACCACAAATGATTACTATAGTCCGCCAATCCATTTTTATGATCTTCTATCATTTTTATTACAATATCTTTTTTGAAATGATCATAAAGCTTTGAATTATTTTGAAGTAAATTTTCTCGTACATATTCATATAGTTCTTCTCGCATCCAAGAATCTATTGGAATTCCAAAACCCATTTTACGTCTATGAATTATTTCGTCCGGTAATTTACCTTGCATAATTTCTTTCCATACCCACTTTCCAACATTACCCTTTACTTTGTATTTCTCCGGCAACGAAAGTGCAAGTTCTACCAGATTATGATCAAGAAATGGAGCTCTATTCTCGAGACCATAGGTCATCCCAGCAAAATCTACCTTCATTAGATAATTATCACCCATTCGACCAACTATATCAGCAAGCATAGCACGATTGATATCACCATATTTTTTAACTCTTTCAACACCCATCCATTTTTTCATCATTTCTTCTGATTTGTTTAAATCAATTTTTTGTTTTAACTCATCAGTATACAAATCTTCTTTGGTGAGATAAAAATTACTTTTTCCAAGTTCTTTCTTCCAAATAGCATAATAATCAACATACGACTGATACAATTCATGCCCCAAAACCTCTGACCTATAAAACAATTTTCTATGATATTTATTCCTTGTCATCTCAGATAGACTTTTTGCGAGTAAAGGAAATAATTTTTCCCGAAGAAACGGTGGAACGTTTTGATAAATACTAAGTCTCTTAAAAAAAATATGATTTGTATATCCACCAAAACATTCGTCTGCCCCATCTCCAGTCAACGCAACAGTCACATTTTTTCTTGTTTTTTCTGCCATAACCATGGTTGGAACCGCTGCGTTATCAAAAAATGGCTCCTCATATTGATGAACTAATTTTGGTATAATTTCAATAATATTTGGTTCAATAAAAATTTCTGTATGATCCGTTTTGAATCTATCAGCTACAATTTTTGCAAATGGCGTTTCACTATTTTTGTTCCCTTTTAATCCTACAGAAAATGTTTTAATTTTTCCAGGTGAAAATTCATGCATTGCTGCCACAACCGAGCTCGAGTCAAGTCCACCACTAAGGAACACACCAACAGGTACATCACTAATCATACGACCTCGTACTGAGTCTCTAAACGTGTCCCACAAAACAACTTTCCATTCATTTAGACTACGATCATTATTTTCAATTGCAAAATCCTCTGCTTGCCAATATGACTCAGTCTTGAAATCTCCATCTTTCCAATAAAGATAATGACCTGCAGGTAATTTATAGATATTTTTGAAACCTGTGAGAGGTGCAGGAACATACCTATAGGTAAGAGCTAAATCAACTGCTTGCCAATCTGGCACACGACGTACAGAAGGATCTTCTATAATTGCTTTTAGTTCTGAGGCAAAAATAAATTTTTCATCATCAAAATAATATTTGAATGGCTTTTCACCAACTCTATCCCTTGCAGCAAACAATGATTTATCCAAATTATCCCAGATTGCAAAAGCAAACATTCCGTTCAATTTCTGAAGACACTCTTTTCCCCACGCACTATAGGCATACAGAAGCACCTCAGTATCGCTTTCAGACCTGAATTTAAAGCCAAGGTCAACCAACTCTTCCTTTATTTTTTTATAATTATAAATCTCACCATTATAAGTAAGCACAAATCTTCCATCTTCAGAAATCATTGGTTGGTGTCCACCCGGACTGAGGTCTATAATTGACAAACGTTGATGACCTAACGCCACATTGCTAGTGTTATCAAACCATACACCTTTATCATCTGGACCGCGATGCTTAATACAAGACAACATTTTTTCAAATAAGTCTCTTTTTACTGGTTCATTTTTATTTATTACACCTAAAATTCCGCACATATTATTTATATTTATAAACTATATACTGAGATGATCTGTAAACCTCTTCAAAAGAATCTGCCATATAAGCATTGATTATCTTCATAAAATTAGAATCATTTCTGCTATTTTCTGGCACTCCAAAAAAATTACTATTTCTTGGATAAATTATATATCTAATATCATTATCAATCAACTTATCTTTTACTTTATTTTGACCAGTGTAAGACATAGAATATGAGGGTATTAAAGTTATCGGGCGTGTTGAAAAAATATAATAAAAAGAAAAACTATCATCATATATATAAAATCTGTTATCGCCAACCACTTGTTTTAACTCCAATAAATTATCTACCAGATACTTATCACAATATTTATAACCAGAAAATTTTAAGTTACTAGATAAAAAACTATCAGAACATAAAATTGTATTATCGTCTATCTTTTGCTGAATCTTTGCATCATATAAATCTATAAAACTATATCTTAAAAAATATACATTCACTACTAAAATCGTTCCAAAAAATACCAAACAAGCATGATAAACAAACTTCAGATGTTTACCATCTATTTTACATTCTCTCAACAAAATTGTTATAAAAATTAATATAGATGCTGCAATACCTATACGACCAATACCAGCGTCACCAAAAACTTGCCTGTTATAAATAAAATAAGTTGGTGTTAATATCAATACATAGGCTAGTCTAGAGTTTAAATTGAAAATATTTTTTTTTATATTTGAAAGAAAAAATAAAAATAAATTAAAAATAATAAATAATGGAAAATAATAAATAATTATATTGACTAAATTTTTAACAAACACTACCAAGCCGACACTTTTAAAAATATCAAAGATATTAAAATAGGGATTAGTATTAACAAAGCCACTATAATAAACAATTGAAAGTAGCTGATTTTTAATAAAATACACTTCCTTACCAAAGGTAATAATTATGAGAAATAACAATGATACAATAGGGGCAGATATATAAATAATAAATTTCTTTATACTTTTTTCTCTTAATGAAGATAAAATAGCAAACAGACCATATACAACATAAGAAACTACTATAATGTCTGCTGAGCTAAATAACAATATAAACAAATTAACTAAAAATAAATAGAAATACCCCAGTTTACTTTTTCTAATTAAAATATTATTGATTAACATTAAGGAAGACAAAACTAAAAAAGGGATAATAAAACGTAAAATATTTCTATGCAATGAGGGACTCACAATCGGCTGTAAATACATAGCCACTATCAACAAAAAATACAAAACTCTAGATTTTCTCTTAGAGACAAAACTAGAAATGGCTAAATAAAGAAAAAATAAAGCTAACACATTTATGATAATTTTGTATGCTAGCAAGTTTAATCCAATCTTTTCAAATAAATCCAAAATTAAAATATTTCCAATTGAATATGGATAAATTATATCAAACTTTTCATAATGCAACTCATTTAACGCAGATAAATTATAAAATTCTTCGCTATGAAAAGTTTTTTGAGAAAAAATATTTTCTGCAAAAAAATAATTAACAAAAACGATAAATCCTAAAAAAAATATTAAAAATAAAAATTCCTTTTTATTTATAGACAAAGATGATTCCACCTTTTCATTTAAAATTTCTGTATTATTTTTTCTATACCTAACATAAAATATCAATCCAAAAATTATTGCTATCAAAATATAAAACAAATACAAAAAAATACTTTTGCCCACAGAATAATTTATAATGGTGGTTGCTGAATAAACACCTGATGCTAAAGCCTGACTGGCATCATTAAACTGAACAGAGCTTACCATCCAAGTAAAAATAATTCCTAATAAATTTGCTATTACTACAAACATAGTTATTTATTCTTAAAATATTCTATAGTTTCTCTTAAACCATCTTCAAGATTAGTCACCGCCTTCCAATTTATTTTTCTATTGTTTTCTAGATTAGCTACTGAATCCATTATTTCGTTTTCCCTATATGGTAATTTGTCCCAATCCAAAAATGATTTACTATTTATCCTAACCTTCAATAGTTCAACCGTCTCCTTTATACTATTTGATCTACCTGTACCAACACCAAATTCTTCATACTGATTAAGATTATCAAAATTATCAACAACATTTACAAAAGACCTAGCCACATCTTTCACAAAAATAAAATCTCTTTTTTGATCACCTTTTGTTAAATATATGTTTTCGTTATTTAACAATCGCACTATTATGCCAGGTACAAACTTTTTTAAACTATCTGCTGGTCCATACATTTGTTGTATTACCAAATTAACAAATTTTATTCCCTCATCAGGTACTATTTCTTGAGCTAACTGAACAAAATATTTTTTTGTTTTTACATATATTCTCTCTTTAGGTTTTAAGCCCAATTGTTCATTAAAGAATGTGTCTGCATTTATAAAACATCTACAATTATTACGACGTCCAAATTCTAAAAGCTCTAATGGTAAAGATAAATTTGCTTTTATAATATCAGCAGACTTTTCATCATTTCGTCCATAACAAGTAGCTGTGTGGATTATAAAGTCAATTTTATTCTCTCTAAAACAATTTTCTAAACCATCCTCAATATTAAATAAAACGACATTAGAATTTTCCAAATTACTCTTTATCCGAAACAAATCAGAACCGTTTCTTATTATAGAAACTACTCTATACCCATCTTCCAGTAATAATCCCAAAATAACTGACCCTAAAAATCCTGTCGATCCTGTTAGTAAAACTGTCTTTTGATCTTTCATAACTAAAATATCTTACGACTTACTAAATTTATATTTTACTAAATTATGCACGAATTCTAAACAAGCATTAAATTTGACATTACTTTTACCATACTTTCTTGGAAAAAATTCAATCGGTAATTGTACTATTTCTTCTTTTTTTAATAATTTTGTAACCTTAATCATGATTTCTGCATCAATAAACCAATCATTTGAATTAAGCGGAATAATCCTTCTGAACAAATCCTCTTTGAATAGCTTTGGACCAGAATTAATGTCTTTTACATAACCCCCGTATAACATCTTAAATAAAATCTGATAAATTGAACTAATTAAAAGACGGTACCTACCATCATGACGTTTAGTTCTGTAAGTTTTGACTATCATTATCTGTTCATTTTTAATGAATTCTTTGACCATTTCTGCTACTACACCAGCATCAAATTGATTGTCTCCCCACATATACCCCACAATATCCCCATTTAAAACTTCTAGACCTTTTCTTATTCCAAAACCATAGCCTTTATTTTCAGGCAGTTTAATATGAGATACACAGGCATATTGTTTTTCTAAACTAGAAATAACTTCAACCGTGTTATCCTTTGATCCATTATCAATAATCAAAATATCATAGTAAAAATTTGATATTTTTTTCAACCCATTGGTCAAATTTAACACAACATCAGGCAAACTTTTTGCTTCGTTATATGATAAAATCGCTATGTGTAATTTAGTCATAAAAATTTAACAAACGCTATTTTAAAAAAATTAATAACCGATTTTGAAAAACTTAATGTTTTAAGATACGATATGTTTTCTTTTAGTTTAAAAACCTCTGGAACATTTTCTTTAATTTTTTTACCAATTAAAAAATATGTCAATCTTTTTTTATCCTTTCTCAAACCACCAGAACTATAATCACTTTCTATATTAGATCTTTCTAAATGTGTCAAATGCCAAAAGCGCTCTTTTGTCCAAATTACTTCCTTTTTTTCAAATATCCTGTCATCATTTTCGTCGCAAATAGCATCATTATCATAATCACCGCCCCAATGTATACCCCTATTATTTCTAAAAAACCTAGGGCTAGCATGTTCTTTTCTTCTAGATAATACATATTTACCCCTTTTTGATGTGTGATATATATCTCCAACGCACAAATAAAACTGAGCAATAAGACATTCCACTCTTTCATCATTGTTAATTGTTTTCAAAGCTTCTTTCAAACCCTTCTTGGTCCAAACCTCATCACCATCCAAAACCATAAACCAATCTGTGGTAGTTTTTTCTATCATTTCATTTCGTAACTCTGTATGTCTTTTTTTATTACAAACACCTTTCTCTTCAAAAACAATCTTTTCTGGGTATTCTTTTACCAATTTTTCAATAATATCTACGGTCTTGTCTTTTGAACCAGTATCAAAGACGATGATTTTGTCTACACAATCTACAACAGATTTAATAGCAAACCAAACGAAGTTTTCTTCATTTTTTACAATACAATGAGCTGTAATCGTTTTTTTCATATTATACTACAGAAATATTTTTATTTTTTACCAGATATACAGAACAAATGACATTATATACCACAGATATTATCACACCAAGTAAAAAAGTAAAGGCAGCTCCAATAACACCATACCTTGGTATAAAATAAAAATTTAATGCCAAATTGATAATTAATTGTAAAAATCCAGAAAAAGCAATCAAATGTGTCTTATTATAGATATGCGGAATAAAAGAAATTGAAACCTGAAAAATTGATACCAGCATACTATAGCTAAGCACCAAATAAACAGGTATGGCTGTCATATATTTTTCACCAAAAAAGAATACAAAAAGATACTGAGAAAAATAAATAACAACAGCAAGTAACATTAACAAAGGTATAATATAATAAAAAACTTTTTTTACAAAGGCAATCAATACTTTTGAATCAGAAAGTGCACTAGCTTTGGGCATGAGTACAGCGCTAATAGACTGTTGTAAAATACTATAAAAAAATACAAACTGAAAAGCTGAACTATATATAGCTACGTCTGCCAAACCAAGCATATGACTAAGCATAACCTGATCTACCCTACTAGATATGATGGCACTAAAAGACCAAACAGTAAGCCAAAAACTAAAATTAGCTAATTGTTTATGCATTTTTTTCTTTTCTATCTCTTCTATCTGCACTTTTTCAAAATCTTTTGGCAGTTGTCCATATGTCACAAAAAACAAAATCCAAGGTACAATAATATATACTCCAAGAAAAACAAAAATATTAGTAACCCCCATAAACAACAACAAAGCAATTACTAACAATCTAACTACCCCTTTTAAAATTTGTATTACAGAATTATAACGAAATTTTTCCGAAGCCTTGAGATAAGTACTAGTAAAACCCAACAGAACTACACCAGCAATACCCAAAAAAGATACACGCAAATAATTTGTCAAAACTTCTTGACCAAAAATATATTTAGCAATAACATCTGCCAAAATAATTCCCCCAAAAGTAAGAACAGCCGACATCCAGACTCGCCAGCCCCAAATAGTCTTAACGAGTTGTTTCAACTTGTCAATTTGTTTATTCTTGAGATAATATGGCGCAAACCTAGTCAGTCCACCATCCAAACCAAAATCTGACATCTCAGCTACGGTACCAAGAGATAATACTGCAAGAGAAAAAATACCAAAAATATCTTTTGACAGCATACGTGCCAAAAGTACATTTATCAGAAAGAGAGATAAACCATTTACAACAGACCCTGTGTAAGTATAAGCAACATTTTGAATGCTTTTTTTTTGTAAAAATTTTTTTGTCAAATTAAATATCATAGTTTTGTTTCCTCCACTTGTATAATTGGATGAGTGGATACAGCATTATAACAAAAAAAGAGAAAAAATTAAACCAGTTCTGTCCATAAGCGTCAGACCCAACTATAAACTTATTAACAATCCAAACCATATAAAAAGACAAAGGACTAAGACTTATCCAAATAAGTATTTTCTTAACAAAAACCTTTTTTGTTTCTGCAAAAACTATAAGTCCAACCGGGATGAGCCATATCACATACCAGGGCCAAAAAGATTTTTGCCACAAAAATAGATAAGACAACATAGTCACAAATATAGCTTGGATAAAATCTATATTTCTCCATTTTTTCTTTCTCAAAAAAATTAAAATGTAATTTTTTATATATGGGTAAACAAAATATATTAAAATACTAAATAATAGAAGATGAGAAAACCTGGTCAAAAGCCAATGGAAGTTGTCACCAATAAAAAATTTAAATATCGGCTCCAAGCCATAATAAATAACGCCAAACAAACTTCCTGTAACCCATTTGTTATTCCTTGTAAGAATATCAAAAACACCAAAACCAGACCAATACTTACTCCAGACTAAAATAGTGACTAAAAAAGAAAAAAATACTCCAACGACTGCTTGCCACAATGGTTTTTTCCAATTGTCAATTGAAATATCCTGCCACCACCACAAAGCAAACCAAGGCAACATAAAAACTGGAACAAATTTTATCCAAATTCCTATAATCAAACTCAAAATAACCAACCACCACTTTTTGTATTGTGCAAATATTATTGCCAATAATACAAAAATTATCCAAAACACATCAAAATGACCACTCCCAACTATCTCAAACAAAAACAAAGGCTGGGTCAAAAAAAATAAATAAAATATTTCTTTATTATGACTTTTTGAATAATGTCTTATTAGGAAATAAGTTAAAAAACTAAGTAATATAAATAATGAAATAATAAATAACCGCCAAAAAATAGTAAATATCACCATATTATCACCACTTATAGAATAGACAACTTTAAAAACACTGGCCATAACAGGGCCATATGGAAAACCCACAAGATCTTGACTACCTTGTACAGCCTCAACAAAATAATTTGAAATATGCCAAGACTGGGCATAAGTATTTAGACCAGAATGTAAAGCCTTGCCTGAACTGAAGTAAAAGGTAATGTCTCTGGAGGCAAAAGGAACTATAAAAATTGACAACAAAAAAAACAAAATTATAATCAAATAACTTTTATTATTATTTATATGATTATCACTCATGTAAAATTTCCAAAGATACCACCCACCAGCAATGAAACTACCAAAAATTACTAATACAAAAAATAATATTAATTCTTTTGATAGCAAACTAGGTTGTGTAGAACAACTCAGCCAGCTTTCAAAAAAATTACAGGACTTACCAAACAAAGAATGATACTCAAATATTGAAAAAAAAACTAAAGTAATCCAGCCGATTAAACCAATAAGTATTTTTTTATGGGTAGTTAAATTCATACAAATACAAATATTTTCTGTAAAATAAAAGCTAAACACGCCAGAGGTAAAATGAGTATAGCGCCTGCAATGTAGTTACTCACTGAAAATAAATTAAATATATAGAGTGCTAAAACATTTACAAGATATACCGCAACATAAACTACAATAAATCTATAAAATTGTTTTACTTTATGCGAAGAAAAAACAATATGACCTACGGTATAAAAATTGAATACAATACCAATCAACGTAGCAAAAAACGCAGCCAAAATATAATTAAAATGTAAATAAATAAAGAGAGCAAAAATACTGTACCCAAACAGAGTATTCAATACCCCGACAACCAAAAAACGAATGAACTGTAAATCTGAATTTTTTTTTATATACCCAAATATTAATTTCATATTAATCAAAATTAACTCTCTCTTTTTCTACAACAAGTGGCCGTTCTTTTACTTGTGTATATATTGATCCTATATACTCGCCCAGAACTCCTATAAAAAATAACTGTACGGAAGAAAAGAAAAATATTCCTATAATAAGAGAAGCCAAACCAAGTTGGTACTCCTGCCAATTCAGAAGCTTAAATATCAAATAAATAAGTCCAATTATAAAACTTACCATAGACATCGCAAAACCAATAAAACTTGCCAACCTAAGAGGGATCTTGGACTGATTTACAAACCCCAACATTGCCATGTCATACAATGTATAAAAATTATTTTTTGTTTTACCCTTTTTTCTTCTCTCTTGAATATATGAAACTTGAGTTCGGTCAAATCCAATTTCACTTACTATCCCCCTAAAATATGGATAAGGATCTTTGAATTTTTTCAATACATCAATTATACACCTATCATACAAACCAAACCCATCAAAATTCTTTATATGCTCAATTTCAGAAAATTTTTCTATAAGATTATAGTACAATTTTCTTATGAAAAACATAAAAAAATTTTCTTTACTTTTATCTTTGACACCGACCACAACTTTGTAACCTTCCTCCCATTTCTTGATAAAATCTTTCATTACATCCGGTGGATCTTGTAAGTCAGCGAAGATCAATACGACAGCATCACCACGTGCTTGAAGAAGTCCATAATGTGGTGAACGAATATGCCCAAAATTTCTAGCATTAACAATTATCTTAATAGAATGGTCTTTTGAGGCTATATCTTTTAAGATTTTTACAGTATTGTCTGTAGATGCGTTATCTATAAAAATATGTTCAAAATCATAATTAGGAAAATCCTGACAAATTTTCTTTACTTGTTTATAAAGTTCTTCAACATTTTCTTCTTCATTAAAACACGGCGTGACAATACTAATCAGCTTTTTTGTCTGTGCTAAATTGTATCTGTTTTCCATAATCTAAGATAAATTGTTAATAAACTCTTCAAAACAATTAACCATATAATCCAACATTTCTTTGTTCAAGCCTGGATAAACACCAATCCAAAAGGTATTATTCATAATGAAATCCGTATTTTTCAAATCCCCTTCAGTACGATATTTTATATCACGTTCCACAAAATATGGTTGTTTGGTAAGATTACCGGCAAATAATAATCTTGTACCTATCTTTTTTTGATTCAAAAATTTGATAACGTCATCTCTCTTGAATCCAGCGTCTTCTCTTACTGACAACAAAAAACCAAACCAACTTGGCTCAGCTTTGTCTGACCATTTTGGAAGTATAAAATACTTTTCAAACTTTTTTAAATTATCATATAGATAAGAAAAATTTTCTCTACGCTTCACAACAAAACCATCCAATTTTTCCAATTGAGCCAACCCTAAAGCAGCTTGTATATCCGTCACTTTCAAATTATAACCCAATTCTGAGTAGGTATACTTATGGTCATAGCCATACGGTAGGTTGCCCAATTGCCAACAAAACCTCTTGCCACAGGTATTATCCATACCAGTTTTACACCAACAGTCTCTCCCCCAATCACGAATTGATTTTATAATTTTATAAAGTAATGAATTATTCGTAAACACAGCCCCACCTTCACCCATCGTAATATGATGGGCAGGATAAAAACTACATGTCGCCACATGACCAAAGGTACCTGTTTTCTTACCATTGTACACAGAACCCAAACCATCACAATTGTCCTCAATAAACCATAAACCATGTTTTTCACACAATTCAACAATTTCATCAAGATCATAAGGATTGCCAAGGGTATGAGCCAAAAAAATTGCTTTTGTCTTTGGTGTTATAGCTTTCTTTATATTTTCTATGCTTACATTATAAGTACCAAGCTCTACATCTACAAAAACTGGAACAAGCCCATTTTGAACAATAGGATTTACAGTGGTAGGAAATCCTGCAGCCACACTAATTACTTCATCTCCTGGTTTCAATCTTTTTTCTTTTAGTTTCATCGACATCAGTGCAGAAAATGCCACAAGATTGGCAGAAGAACCAGAGTTAACTATGGCTGTATATTTTACACCCAACCACTTACTCATACGCTGTTCAAACAAATCTGAAAAACGTCCTTCTGTCCACCAACCATCCAGTACAGCCTCTGTCATATTGATGATTTCATGCTCGTCAAAAACTTTACCAGAAACAGACACAAAGCTTTCACCAGGGATAAATTCTTTTTTAGGAAATTTTTCTTTAAACTCTCCTACTAATAGTTGCTCCAATTTTTTATTCATATAAAAAATCCTTTTTATCTAATGTGTGAATAATTGTCTTGTAGTATTCTATCAACTCTACCAAACTTTCATCAAAATCCGTATATTTGAAATCTTTCATTTCTTTTTTCAATCTTTCTACATTAGCTGTATACTCCAAATTCAATCCATCTTTTTTTATAATTATAGGGGTATTTTCCTTACCAAGGATACTCAATATTTTTTTTGCAATTGTTACCAGATCTATTTTTTCTCCCCTACCTACATTATATATCTTATATTGTAATTTATCGTGTTTAATAAAATAATCCAATATTGAACAAAAATCATTTATGTGTAAGTAATCAAAATAGACATTCTGATTTATAGTAATTGGAATATCTAACAATACCTTACAAATAACATTTGATATAAACCTAACTTTATAATCTTCATATTTACCATATACTCCAAAAAGTCTCAAATTAATAATATAGTCTGTATTTTGAACAAATTTAGATATTATATACTTATAAAATCCATAACTATCAGTTGGAATAATCTTGTCAAAATCATCTTCAACAACATTTTTTATTTCTTTTTTTTTATCATACTCAGCACCAGAACCCAAAACAATTATTTTTTTATAAAAATTTTTTGCTTTAATCAAATTAAAAAACATCTTTAAATTAATCTGCAAAATATTGTCAGTATCAGATAAATTCCTTTTTCCTCCAACATTTGCAGCATGTATGACGACATCCACACTATTATTTTTTAAATAATCATACACTGCACACTCATCTAACAAATCTAGTTCTTGTCTATTAGGAGAAAAAAAAATGTATTTATCACCCAATTTTTCTACAATATTGTGACCTATAAAACCAGTTGAACCTGTTAAAAAAATTTTCTGTTTCATAAACTAATTATCAATTATCTCTAAAATACCTTCTATTTTATGCACGACATAATCAGGATTGGAGAGACCAAAGTTAATATGATTTGTATAACCCCAACTAACAGCTATTGTTTTTATACCAGTTTTTTTACCTTCTAGTATATCTCCATTAGTATCAGTAACAAAAAAAGTATCAGCCACAGAGACACTAGACTCCTCCATACATCTTTCAATGTTTTCTACTTTACCTAATTTATTCATACCAGCAATGAAAAAAAATTTATCCAAAATTTTATTTTCTGCTAATATTTTTTTTATTGATTCTTCTTGTGCAGAAGATATTATTGCCATTTTTATACTTTTCTCCTCTAAACGATCAATAAGTTCCTTACAAAAAGGAAATAATTTTGATTTTTTATAATACTCAAAAAAAATTTTATATTTAAAATCAAGCAATTCTTGCAATTTTTCTTCATCCAAATTAAGAAATTTAAAAAACTCTTTATGAAAAGAACCATTAAAAAATTCTCTAAATTGTGATTCTGACAAATTTTTACCAACACGCTCAGATGTTAGCCTGTTTATTTCATAAGTGTGAGAAAATGAATCAAGCAAAACACCGTCAAAGTCAAAAATTACAAGTTTTTTCATTTTATCTAGTTAAATCTTGAAATAATAGCTTTCATAAAAAAACCAACGTCTCTTGGGTGCCTAGACGTTATTATATTGCCATCTTCTACTACAGGTTTATCATCTGAGTATACAGCTCCTGCATTTTTTAAATCATCCTTTATACCTACATAACCTGTTGCCTTTTTACCAGACAAAATACCAGCAGAAATTAAAATCCAAGGTCCATGACAAAAAGCGGCTACTAATTTATTTTGTTCATACATATCTATCACAAATTTTAATACCTCTGGCATTTGACGTACTCTATCTGGTGCTTCAAAACCACCAGGCAACAAAACTAAATCATAATCTTTTGTATTTAAAGTCAAAGCATCTACTAAAGTACCATAATATCTAACCAACAGTTCCAAAGGAAAATTAAGTCTACCATTTACTAGTTTTTTTTCTTTAGTTGCTATATGTACGTCAAAACCTTCTTCTCTTAACCTTATAATAGGATATATCACCTCTTCATCCTCAAAACCTTCTGCTGTAATGATAACAACTCTTTTTGTTTTTTTATCTTCCATATTAATAATTAATTTATTTATTAGTCATGTTAGACAAGAATTCGTCTCTATCTAAAAATGGATACATATCTTCAAGCGGTTTACTTTCCATACTTCCATCACTATTTTTTTGTGAATAAACTTTTGGTAATAGAGGTTGATTTGGTGACATATTTATCTCACATATTATTGAACCACTACTCTGCAATACATTCTTTATAATATTTTCCATATTATTATGATTCTCAATTTTTTCATATTCTATACCAAATGCCATGGCTATTTTTTTAAAATCAGGAAAAGTTACTCCACTTTTTTCATCTACAGCATTTAGTCTTCCATCAAAAAAATTATTCTGTGTATTTTTAATAGCTAAATAACCTTTGTTATTGATTAAAAATATTTTAATTGGCAATTTATAATGAACAATAGTTTGCAATTCTTGAAGATTCATCATAATACTACCGTCTCCAGTAATAAGAATTACCCTCTTTTTTTTGTTTGCGAAACATGCACCAATTGAAGCAGGTAAATCATAGCCCATAGCAGCACACCCAACATTACTTATCAATCGTTGATCTTTCTTTGTTTTAAAACATTGTAAGGTACCAGTAAAAGATGTACCAACACCAGTCACGATAACATCTTTCTCTACTAACAAAGAGGATAAAACGTCTGTAAAATAATAAGAATTAACATATTCTTTCTCATTAGCATATTCTGGTAAAACAACTGGATATTTTTGTTTCCAACCTTGACAAACTTTAATCCATTCAGAGATATCTGGCAATAAAGAAAAATCAACAATTTGTAACATGGCATACATAAATTTCTTTGCATCAACACAAATTGGTACGTTTGGAATAACCGTCTTTTTATTTAATTCTTCTTCATCAATATCAATTACTATTTTTTTTGCGTTACGAGCAAACTCTTCATAATTATATCCGATATTCCACAAATGATGTCTAGCACCAATACTAATTAATAAATCACAATTTTGTATAGCAAAATTTCCAGCTCTGTCACCAAAAACACCAGGCCTACCAATATACAGACTATGTTTTGTTGGAATCAAATCATGAGCAGACATAGTAGTCAGTACAGGAATATTTAACTTGTTAACCAATTCCAAAAAAATTTCTTGTCCTTGAGATAATCTAATACCATGTCCAGCAAAAATAACTGGACGTTTTGATTGCTTAAGCAAATCTATAAGATCTCCAATATCTTTTGATAATCCTCCGCTAATAAGAAAATCATCTTTTTTTAAGACCTCGTCAAAACTTCGTAACTCCCCTTCTTCTACAAATGAACCCAAGACATCGGAAGGAATATCCAAATAAACAGGTCCTGGACGACCATTCTTTGCAACGTAAACCGCTTTCTGCAAATGATACTTAATATCATTTGGGTCCATTACAACTTCGGCATATTTGGTAATAGATTGAACCAATTTTATAGGGTCTAACTCTTGAACCCCAAGTTGTCTGACTTTACTACCACTATTTATAATCATGTCACCACGTTTTACTTGCCCAGAAATATATAATGTAGGTATTGAATCTAACCATGCACCAGCAATACCTGTTATGGTATTTGTAACTCCTGGCCCAACAGTCACAACACACACACCTATGTTATTATTTATACGAGAATAACTTTCCGCTGATATTGCACAAGCCTGTTCATGATGATTACAAACATATGACAATTCTTCATTTCGTGCAATGGAATCAACTAAATTTGTATTTACACCACCTGGTATCAAAAAAACCTCCTTAACTCCAATAGAAGCAATAAAAGATGCAATATAATCAGAAACTTTTATTTTCATAATACAAAAATTTTACTAATTAACAACCAACAAAATTCTTTTGTCATTATTACTTAGATGTTCTCTAATACTTTTTAAATTATCACTGTCAAACAACTCACCAACCAAAGGTATACCCTTTGTTTTTTTTATTCCGATAAAATTATCTAAAAAACAATATCTTCCATTTGCCAATAAGTTAACTTCTTCAAAAATATTCTTGATTTCATCATGAACAATAGTAAATTTTACATTCTTTATCTCACGTGAATGAGTGGAATTAACAAACTCACAACCATGAAAATCACAATACTCGTATTCATGAGTATTATCAGTCATAAAACGTTCACCCTCATAAGATTTATTTTCTCTACCATAATTGTCTTTCAATCTTACGAGATCATTTTTGTCAACAGGTGTTTCAATTTCCATAATATAAGCACCTTCTAATTCAGTTCCTTTAGTAGAATGAAACACACCTTTTTCAATTATCAAACCATCTCCTTCATGTAAAACAAATTGATTATCGAGAGTAGAAGTCATTACGCTACCTGACAATACCATCAATGAAGTTTTTTTGTTAGGGTGACAATGCATTGAGGTGGCGAAATCATGTTTTAAAAATAAAATCCAAATAGCTACATATTCATTTTCAAACATCAAATACTCATAACCCCAAGGCTTGCTGACTACTTTTTTTTTATAATCTAAATTTTTTCCCACTTGTTCTACCGGAATAGATCTTTTAAGTGACAAATTGTCTAAATCTAATTCCGAACGAAATATTTTTTTAATCATACAAACAATATATATTCTAAAATAACCAACGAGACTGATTTTTTTCGTACATATCATTCAATATTGCATATTCTCTATCATTATCCAAACATTGCCAAAATCCATCATGACTATACATATCAATTTTTTCATTATTTACTAAATTTTCAAAAACTTCCTTCTCCAAAACACACTCACTAAAAGGTTTAAGGTAATCAAAAATTTGTTTATTAGCAACCATAAAACCACCATTTACTAACCCTTCTTTACTTTTCAATGTAGAAATTTCATTGTATTTTATAGGCAAATTATTTTGTATCACAAATTCTCCATAACGAAATGGCGGAAATATACCAGTCAATGTCAGTATTTTTCCACTTTCAGTATGTTGCTTTAACAAAGAAGGTATACTCACGTCTGATAAACAATCTGAATATGCAACAAAAAAATCATCACCTTCTACAAAATCTTTACAACGAAACAAGCGGGCACCAGTACCAGCCTTTTCACCAGTATCTACAAAGGTTATTTTCCATTCTTTTTCTTGATTTTGACTATTTATTACTGTACTATCAGGATTCCCTAATTCTATAGTAACATCATTTGCAAACATATCATAATTTATAAAATAATCTCTTATTTTTTCACCACCTGCACCCAATGCTAACACAAATTCATTATAACCAAATTTAGAAAAAATTTTCATAACGTGCCATAAAATAGGTCTATAACCAATTTTAACCATAGCTTTAGGAATAGGTTCCAACATATTTTTCAATCTTACACCTTCTCCACCACATAAAATTATTACTTTCATATATTAGTAATTATTTATATTGTAAAAAATAATCTTTATACCACTCATATGTCTCCTTTATACTCTCATCAAAAATACTATCCGCTTTCCAACCTAAAATTCTATTTGCTTTTTCAAAATTCAAACTTTGTGCAGGAATTTCATTTTTCTGATTATTGACTATCTTATAGTCTACCTTTTTATTCAAAATATTTCCAATTTTTGATATAAGATCCAATACTGAAAAATTATAACCTGAACTAAAGTTGAAAGCTTCACCTTTGGCTATATCAATTTTTTCTGCCAGTACAATATAACCATCTACTACATCTTTGACATACACATAATCTCTGAGGAATGTTCCATCACTGCGGACTTCCAAGCGAACATTATCAATCAATGATTTCATAATACCAGGGATAATACGATTCATATTTAAATCCCCAGGCCCATATATGTTTCCAAAGCGACTCACAGTCACAGGTGTCCCATAAGTATGAAAATAAGTACGAGCGATTAAGTCTGTACAAGATTTTGACACATCATAAGGGTGATTGCCTGCCATAGGATTATCTTCGGTGGCGTTGTCACACTTCTTACCATAGGCTTTGTCACTGGAAGCCACAACCACACCTTGAATACGTGGACTGAGTCTTGCTGCTTCTAATACATGCACTGTTCCCATGATATTGGAGGTAAAAGCCTCGTAAGGATTGACAAAAGCTGTAGCCACGATAGCCTGAGCACCAAGATGAAAAATATAATCTATCTCATATTTAGTAACAATATTGAAAATACGCTCTTTGTCATTTAGATCACCATATACTGTCACGACTTTTTCATCAAATTTGTGTTGATAAAAATAGGATTTTGGATCTTTTTCACGTACAAGACAAATAATGTTGTCCACATTCATAGTCAACAATTTCTCTACCAAATGAGAACCAACTAAACCAGTTCCACCTGTTACCAATATATTTTTTCCTATAAGATTTGACATATAAATTACATAGGATTAATTCCAAATTTTCCAAAATGGATTAGTTTGCCACAATTCGTTCATCTCCTCTACTTCCTTATAAGTATCCATGCATTTCCATTTTCCTAAATGTTTGTAGACTGACAATTGTTGCATACGAGCTAACTTTGGAAAAACACTCTCAATCATACTTTCTGGTTCTATCATATTTAAGACTTCATTTTTGAATATCATGAATCCTCCATTGATATACTCTTTTGAGTGGTCATCGTTATCATTAGTCACTTTGTGCTGAAAAAAATTACGTAATTTACTATTAGATTCGTCAATATCCAGAAAACCAAATCTTGTACTAGGATGAACAGCTGTTATAGTACCCAAAGTATTTTGCATAGTATGGAAACCAAGTAAACTATGTATATTTATATCAGCTACACCATCACCATAAGTAACCATAAAATCATCATCTCCGATATATTTGGCTGTACGAAGCACTCTTTCGCCAGTAAGACTACCTTCTCCAGTTTCTACAAAAGTAATTTTGAAATCATCACAATCATTATTATGTAAAGTCATATTACCAGTTTTTGTATCCAATGTAAAATCATTCACAAAAGTACGTTCATGCAAAAAATACTCCTTAATCATATTTCCCTTATAACCTAGAGCCACTACAAATTCATTGAAACCATAATGAGCATATATTTTCATAATATGCCACAAAATTGGTTTACCACCAACCGAAACAAGCGGTTTTGGTTTGAACTCTGTTTCCTCCTTCATACGAGTACCTGTCCCTCCACACAAAATTATTGTTTTCATATTTCTGTATTATTAAAAAACATATTTTTATAATTCAATAATAAAATGTCCATTATTAAATTTACCAATCTTTAGTCTTTTCGACTGTCTTCATCTTAACCTTCTGGTACAATTCTGTTGTCTTTTCATCAACCCGTGGAGATAGTAACGACAACAAATCATGACCCAAAAAACGATACTGTTTACCAATTTTATTCGCTCTAATAAGACCTTTTTTGATTAGACGTTTCATGGTACTAGCACTTACTTTGAGCAGATCCTGTGCTTCAACAGTTGTATAGACTTCGTTTGGTTTGATTTCAGACATAAAAAAATACTTTTATAATGAATATTATTATACCTCAAGTGTCCCTAGGTGTCAAAAGGTATCAAATAATTACACTTCAAAAGATTTTACGGCCATTATTATCACTTTATCTTGATGATGAACAGCCATTGGCGGAGTTAATTCATCCAACGCATACCAACTATTAGTATTATCTTGTCTCCCTCATTTTTTAACTCCACCAAATATATTGGCGTAAAAAAAATGATCACATCTTTCTTGTGTATTATTAAAATTTCCAACAAATTTCAAAATAGAAACTTCGGATCCAAATTCATCATGAAGTCTAAACAAGACATCTTCTATTTCCTCACCAGGTAACATAATATTATCAGGAATATGCCATTGCCCAGGATAATTAGGGTTATCAAAATCTCTTCGTCGCAAAAAAACTTGCAATTTATTACCTTTTACAACTCGTAAAGCAACAGCTTCTACAGCAACAGTGATACTCAGACGAGCCACAGCTCGAAACAGACGCTCATCTAAGTGAGATTTATTTTTGACAAATCCCAGTAAAAAAGCCAGAAAAATATTAAACACAACTTACTATTACTACAAACTTAAACTATTATACATTATACTATATTTATTAATGTATACAAAATAAACTAAGAAGCGCCCCGTACATTACTATCTTTCGACAGTTTTGTACGAAGCGCTCATTACACCTCCTACATCCCAATAGCTATGAAGCCACCAGACCGCCCTTTTTCTCCTGTTCCTCGAAAGCCTTGGAGGCCATCGGGAACAAACGGAACTCGTGGTGCGCGACCATCGGTCGTGGGAGATCGTCCATAGGGAACCACCCATGACACTCGTCCTGTCGCCCGTCACCGTCGATCTTGACAAGGAAGACGGGCGTCAGGAAGTGCCCACGCTCCTCCTCCGGCACGTTGAGCAGTCCAATCTGCTCGTATTTGATGACATTAGCACCAAACTCTCCCCGAAGACGTCGAAACACATCATCATACGTCTCACCAGGACGGAGAGCCGATCCAGGGGCATGCCACTCTCCTGGATAGGCCGTGTCATCATCCGAGCGTCGACGAAGGAAGATATAGATTCGTCCGTCGTCACCATACCGCATCGCAATGCTCTCGCAAGCGACCGTGATGGTCACCCTGGCGATAGCGTTGAAGAGAGACGTTCCAAAGGGCTGATGATTGTCGACGTGCTCGAGCAGTCGGGCAACCATCGACTTGAACTGCTTATAGTCGCTCGTGGCGAGCGACATGAGCAATGCCAAAGCCAATTCCAATTCCATGAAAACCTCCGATGTACACAGGAGCCTATCCCTACAGTCACAGCAGACTGTTTATCATATATTGATGAACACTATGCCATGCCTGCATGAGATTCATACATAAACACGTAACGTATGACCTTACTACAAAAAGACATCTTTGTTCAAGATGTCTTTTTTATTACGTATTTGAGTTTTTCAAAAAACAACTACTTCTTTGAGCCCTAAAAACAATTCTTGATACGTATGCATCAGAAAACTTACATATCCTTTTTGACTCTAGTCTACATTGTTATTTGAACAAGCATACTACTATTAACCCAACAATGTATATTTTTGATGAATATTCCTTAATAAATTTTAGACTAAAGCTCCCCCTCACTTACTCTTTTTATTTGATAAAAATATTATAACACAATCAACAATAAAATCAAAATAAATTATAAACAAAATCAAATTTCTTCTCTAACCTAAAAGTTTATCCCTCTACCCAACGCCTCTTGATGCAAGATCACTGCCTTCTCCGTCTCTCCCATCCCCTTATACATAGTTTCCAACTGTTGCCAACCATTGGCAATCTTAGGGTCGTTGTCAATACTATCCTGCAAGAGCTTAATAGCTTCATCATATTTACGCAAATTTTCATCTACACCAGCCAGCATATATTGTATTTGCTGACGCTTTGGTGAAAGAATCAGAGAGTCTTCCAATATTTTTCCAGCTTCTTGCAACAAAGCACTATCTTGTTTGGCCACAGCCCCATAAATTTTTATTTGAGCCAATTGCAAACTCACTCTAATATCATCTGGATGTAATGCCAAATTTTTGTTCAAATTTTCTACAGCTTGATTATAAAAAGGTTCTATTAGTTGCCATTTGTTTTTGACTTTATCATCTTTCAATATCTGAGAAATAATATCACCAAAAATACGAGAAGTATCGTTTCTAATGTCATCAATATGGGGTGAAGGAATAGTCAAAGCATTGTTGTAATCTACTGTATAATCTCTACCAGCATTTAGGTCTTTAATAGCGAGCAGAGCTGACTTATTAGCTCTAGCAGCATTGACATCTGTACTATAGATGAAAAGCAACATCAACAAAGACACAAATATCGCCCAAGGCATAGAAATTCCTCTTCCACTCTTAGTAATATTCTCTTGTTTTGTTTTTTCAGTAAAACCAGAAACCAAAGCCAGAAAAAAGAAAAAATAAAGATAAGAAGTAGGATTGTCAAAAACAGTAGCTACACTAATAAAATGCGCCCAGATAAAAGCTATGCCAAAAGCCAAAATATGTACGTCTATTTTTCCTTCTCTATATCTCTTGGAAAGATAGATGGTAGCTAACACAAAAATATTGATATACAAAAGCAAACCAACAATACCCTGCACAGCCAGAGTATTCATAATCACACTATGAGCATTATCAAACCAAGTCTCACCAAAACCATATTCCAAAAATTCCGCACGATAATATTTGTTGAAAGCATAATAATAATTGTTTGGTCCCCAACCAAAAACTGGTTTTCCCTGCCAAGCATCTATGGCCACACCCCAAGCCATGACTCTAGTATTGGTTTGTGATACATCAGTATTTAGCAGACGCCCAACAGCTGGCAAACTACTGACAAAAGTAGTTTTTCTATTGATAAACAAAACACCCAAAACTATTATACCGAGCAAAAAAACTAATAGAACACCTTGTTTTATTTTTTTTCTTTCTTTGAGAGTAAGGAAATAAACCAAGCCTAAAACAAATAAACCAATAATAAGTCCTACCAAAGCACCACGCGTACCACCCAAAAATATTCCCCAAAGCCCTAACAAAGTAGCTACAATTTCAGCCCAAAACCAGCCAGCTTCCATAGAAAGTAGTTCAATACTTCTAGCTTTCAGCTTTTCTTTGATAGCCAAGAATGCTCCCACGAAAAATAAGAACATTCCATAACCACTAAAATAGATAGAATTACCAAGGGTGGAAGAAACACGATCACTGCCTCTATTCAAAAGTAAATCTGGATTGACATAATGTTGTAACACGCCAATAACCAACACAATAGACCCAGCCAATAAAAAGGTACGCATAAGCCATTTCCACTCGGACCAATCGCGTACTACAGTAGTAATAATAAAATAATAAACAACATAATGAAAAATTGTAAAAAGACCAAGCATTCTCTCATGATTGTCCCAAAAACTCTTGTACCAATCTACACCAACAAAAGTAGAAACTATAAAAGAAATCAAAAATCCTAATACAGCTATGTTAACCCAAGAAAATCTCGGTCGATATTTCTGAAAGTCACTAACAAGCAAAATAAGATAAAGCCCAAGTATCACTAAGACCAAAGACCGAAAATAGACAATCTTTGGTACGATAAAAGGGAAAATATAAGCTTTAGGCAGTACCAAAAGTGGCACAAAAAATGAGATACCAATTACTATTTTTAGAATTTTTTCTAGAGTTTTTTGCATAGAACTGAGTTTATTCCGCCCAAGGCGCCTGTCTGTCCGGTAGGCAGGGATCCGCCTTGCCGTGCACGCCTTGTATTACCCGCCTTCTTGTCCGCCTTGGGTGGAGGGTGGGGGCTGTGGACGGAAAAGTTATAAAGTGAATGAATAATTTTTTAGTGATTATATTTGTGATTATTTATGTCAAGATTAGTGATTCCAGCCTGTTATATATTGCCTGAATTTTCTTACTTTGGCAACATCGTCAAAATTAAACAAAAAAGGTTCTACATCTTTTGCCAAATTTTCAAAATCCAATTTTGAACATCTTTCTATAATTAAAACCTTTAATTTTTTCAAAGAATCAATACCTAATTCTTTTTTCAAATATTCCAAATTTGGCTTGGTAATAGCATCCAAAAAAACAAAATCAAAAAAATCTCTTCCTTTAGCTCTTTTTCTACCCAAAAGAGCCATTGTCTTTTGTGCCATCAAAATATCTACAGGATTTACTTGTATTTCTTCAGTGATACCATAGCGATTAAAAAATTTTCTTTCTGGCTTAAAAATAAAATCTTGCTTTGAGGTATCAATTTTTACTAATATTTTTTCATCAGCATGCGCAGACAAATTATTTTTATACAATAAATTTGAAAAACGTAAATAACAATGATAAGCCCCCTTGAATTTGACAAGAGAATCAATCACAAAACCACGCAAAATTAAATCTTTGACTAATTCTTTTATTATTTCATCAAAATCTTGTTCTGACAAACCAAAGTTATCAAAATCAAGATCTTCGGAAAATCTAGGCAAATTATAAAAAAAACGAAGACTTGTATCACCAATAAAACTTATTTTATTTGATCCTTTGTATTTGGTCAACAACTGCAAAATCAAAGTCTGCAAATATTCAACCATAGCTTGTTTTTCGTTACCCTCTTTCAAGCCTTGTTGTTTGGCAAAAAATAAAATTTGTTCTAAACTCAACATAAAAATTAATTAAAAATATATTTTTGAAAAAGTCCCAACCTTCTTAGCAAACTCTTATTATTATACAATTTGGCAATACTAAACAACCCACTCCAATCCAATTTTTCTTTCATCATTTCCTCATGAAAACGTGCTTCAACAAAATCTTCGTCATTATTAAATTTTTTTGGATGTAAATAAAACAAATCAACCAAAGCCTTTTCTGCTGTGGCCACAAAAAAATTATCACTATTTACAAAACCATTGAATACACTAGGTTTGACATGATAATAAATAAAAATATTATTTTCTACCTGTATTCTAGCCGTATTCTTCGTAGTCACAGAAGTAATTTGAAAAGGTATGTCCACCGTATAGTTGTGCCAATAAAGGGCATATTCAAGTGAAATATAAGAAGGCTGACGCAAATAATTGGCAATAATTTCTTTGGAAACTTTGGCCTTACTAAACATATACAAACCGCCTTTCAACTTTTTCAAATAGCCTTTTTTTACCCAAAGATTCAATTGGTAAGGATATGCCTTAAAACCAGCCCTTTCAATATCGTGACGTGAAAATATAGGTTTTGGCTTAATTAAGCTATTTTCTAATTCAAGATATATCATATCTTTATTATTTTTAATAAATTTCTGAGATAACATAGATATTATACCCTTTTCCCCACAAAATGTTAACAAATGCTTGTGTATAAAATCAGCCAGACAAAAATCGCCTAAATTAGCCACTTTCCTCTTTTTTCATTTCTAATAATACACAAAAATGATAATTACCAGAAACGTGTTTTAGATACCTTTTACGACAATTTTTTATTATCTCTACCCTTCAACAAATAATTTTTGCTACTTACTACTTTTTTGCCAGTTTCTTCTTCCATTTTTTTCCTAGCTATACCAGCCACACCACCACC
>Ga0210006_1000257_pt1 | contig 44910 bp, 47 predicted proteins | sample CryGey02umfilter_2_FD_185452 | JGI IMG/M metagenome (GOLD analysis project Ga0210006, IMG submission 185452) | Groundwater microbial communities from aquifer in Utah, USA - Crystal Geyser 4/10/14 0.2 um filter (SPAdes) (version 3) | ecosystem: Environmental > Aquatic > Deep subsurface >... | reverse complement strand
AATGGAACATTATAAATAAGTTAAAAAATAATGGAGCAGAGAAGGATATTGTAAAAATTCTTCTTGCAAACCGAGGTATAAAAACTAAAAAAGACATTGAGGAATTTATTAATCCCAAGCTTACAAGCGTTACCCTTGAGTCTGTTGGAATTGATAAAAAGGAAGTAAAAAAAACAATTGTGCGAATAGAAAAAGCGATTAAAAAAAATGAAACAATCGTTATTTATGGAGATTATGATGTTGACGGAATTTGCGGCACGGCAATTTTGTGGGAAACCATCTACGGTTTTTATAAAAATGTAACTCCCTACATTCCTCATAGAGTTGAAGAAGGATACGGCCTATCAATCAAGGGAATTGAAAATCTAAAAAATAAAAATTGCCGTCTTATTATCACTGTTGATAATGGAATTGTTGCCTACGATGCGATTGAATATGCAAAAAAAGAGGGAATAGATATTATTGTCACAGATCACCATTTGCCTTCAAAAAAAGAATTGAATGCTTATGCGGTCGTGCATACGACACAACTTTGTGGAACAAGCGTTGCATATCTTTTAAGCCGGGAAATTTCCAAAGATAGAAGTTTAGAAAGTTCAGAATTAAATCATTTAGATCTTGTCGCGCTTGCAACTGTTGCAGATATGGTTCCTTTGCTCGATGCAAACAGAGCGCTCTTAAAGTTTGGATTAGACTCTCTTAGAGAAACAAGAAGAGTGGGGTTACTTTCATTGTTTTCAGCTTCAGGAATCGAAAAAGAAAAAATCGGTACTTATGAAATTGGATATATTATTGCGCCAAGGCTAAATGCTGCAGGAAGAATGGAACATGCAATTGACGGTTTGCGTCTTATTTGTACAACCGATAAAAACCGTGCAGCTATTTTAGCCAAAAAATTGAACGAAACAAATAAAGATAGACAGATATTAACAGAAGAAATGAGGCTTCACGCCGAAGAGATTTCTGAAAAAATAAGCACCTCTGAAAAAATTATTTTTGTTTATGATAAAAGCTACAATCAAGGCGTTGTCGGACTGGTTGCATCCCGGCTTGTTGAAAAACATTACCGCCCATCCTTTGTTGTATCAGTTGGGGAAAAATTGTCGAAAGGATCCGCGCGTTCTATAAAAGGTTGTAATATTATTGAGTTTATCCGTAAGTTTCAACATTTTCTTATTGATACCGGAGGGCATCCGATGGCTGCAGGATTTACAATTGAGACTTCAAAAATAGAAATCTTTAAAAAAGCACTTGAAGAGCATGGAAAAGAGATCATAAAAGACGAGCAGTTAATAAAAAGTCTTGATATAGATCTAGAATTTAACTTTAATCAGATAACCTTTGAAATGTTTGAATCAATACAAAAACTCTTACCTTTCGGAATGAAAAACCCCGAGCCGGTTTTTCTCACTAAAAATGTTACAGTTTCCGATATTAAAACAGTCGGTAAAGACGGGAAGCATTTGAAATTATTGCTTGAAAAAAATGGAAAAAAAATATTGGGAATTTGGTTTGGAAACGGAAAGAATGACATGAAGATAGGTAAAGAAGTAGATGTTGTTTATACGATTGATAGTAATTATTGGAATGGAGAGAGCAAGCTTCAGTTAAAAATTAAGGATGTAGGAAAGACTTAACTATTTGTTGGGTGTTGTATTTTCTGCTTCTTTGTCTGTTTCAAGTCTTCGTAATTTCTGCCATTCCACAAACTTTCTTTGTTTTCTTGTTTCCTCCTCGGAAGTTTTAACATATGGGTTTGCAAGTGGTTTTTCGTCGATTTCTATGTCCGGCGCGTCTGGCATATTTTTATTACATCAAGCAAGCAAATTTATTTATCGGTCTGGTTCCAAATAGCTATCAAGCCAGGGCATTGGTCTACCAAGTGGGTATACACGTGTCGGAATCATCTCTATGCCATTAAAAAATCTTATAATATGATTTGGGTTAATATCTGTTTCATACGGTTGTTTGGGCCTAAACGCGCCAAACTCAGCATAATCGGGAATATCCATTCCCTGCATGCTTATTAATGTTCTTCTTGTCATGTGTTTTTTTGATTCTTTCATAATTTTCCACAAAAAAACCCCCGCTTTGTTTTGGGAGTTTGTTCAGCTTTTATTCCGCGCAAACTTCCCTAGCTTCGAATGAAGCTAAGGATAGTGCGCTTTAATGAACAAAATATTTTCATGCTTACTTTTCATGCTAGCACAGTAAAAAGTGCTTGTCAAGTAAGGCTGGTCAGTGTATTATTAAGGTTGTGAACAGAAGTTTGAGTTTGGATCTGACAAAGAAAATAGGAGAAGAAGTGCTTTTGAAAGGCTGGGTTGAGCGTGTGAGGTCCCATGGCAAAATAGCCTTTTTTGACCTTAGGGATATGTCAGAAACGGTCCAAATAGCCGCATTTGACGATCTGGCCTTAAAAGTTGCAGGTTTGGGTGTGCAGGATGTGGTTGAGGTGGAAGGTCTGGTTAAGGCCAGGGAAGAAAGATATATAAACAAAGAAGTTCCAACAGGCTCAATAGAAGTTGAGCTTAAAAGTTTAAAAGTAATTGTAAAATCACAAGAAATGCCTTTTGATATGGGAGGAAAAGATCTTGACCTTCAGCTTCCGACGCTTCTTGATTACCGTGCGTTAACTTTAAGACATTCGAAAGTCAGAGAAATTTTCTTGATTCAATCCGCCCTTCTTTCAGGTTTTAGAAAGGCGGCTGAAAGTCTTTCTTGTGTTGAGCTTTCTGTTCCGACAATTGCTGCAAGCGCAACAGAAGGAGGAGCGGAAGTTTTTGACATCAATTATTACGGACACCGCGCATACCTCACTCAAAGCCCGCAGCTATACAAACAGATGATGATTCCTGTTTTTGAGAGAGTTTTTACGATTTCACACGCATACCGCGCCGAGCCATCCGTTACAACGCGTCACCTATCTGAATCAACGCAAATGGATTGCGAATTTGGGTTTGTTGATTTTCAAATGCTTTTAGATTTACTTGAAGAGGTTGTAATAAAAATGCTTAAAGAAGTTGAAGCTACATGTGGGGATATTTTAAAAGCTCGTGGGGTTGAAAAACTACTGCTTGGTAAAACTCCAAGACTGACTTTGCGTGAATCACAAAAAATAATTTATAAAGAAACAGGAAGAGATAATAGAAAAGAAAAAGATCTTACTCCACAGGATGAAATTGATATTTGTGAGTGGGCAAAGAAAAATCATAATAGCGATTTAGTAACTATTACTCATTTTCCAACTGCCAAGCGAGCTTTTTATACGATGCCCGATCCAAATGATCCAGAATACAGTCTTTCTTATGATGTTTTATTTAGGGGCGTAGAAATTTCAAGCGGAAGTCAGAGGATTAGCGATTATAATGAACTTGTTCAAACGATAAAAAATAGAGGTATGAATCCTAAAAATTTTGAATTGTATCTGCAGGCTTTTAAATACGGAATGCCTCCTGAGGGAGGATTTTCTTTTGGTTTGGAACGCATGACGATGCATATTCTAAATCTTGCAAATGTTAGGGAAGCATCTCTTTTCCCTCGGGATATGGAGCGGGTTGATGAAAGATTCTCACAAATCGAAGAAAAAGAGGTTTGATTTCCTGTCAAAAATTTCTTTCCGGCGTTTTTTTTCAGAAATTAAGCTTGTAAGAAAGATAAAACTTTCATATATCTTTTTTTTTCTTTTTTTCCTAAATTTAATTTTTATAACCATTTTTGTTTATTTGTTTCATCTTGTACAAAAAGAAAGTATATCCAAAGTGCAAATAAAGGAATTGGCGCGACATTTGCTTCCGTATTCTTCTAAATCTCCCGGAGAGCTTCCTGTGTCTGCCAGGTCAATTGCGGTATACGAAAAAGATTCACGCGCTTTTGTAATCGAGAAGAATTCAACGCTTCGTTTTTCCCCTGCATCAAGTGCAAAAATTATGACGTCTCTTGTTGCTCTTGAAGCTTTTGGTACAGATAAAATACTTAATGCCACAAATATAAATATTGTTGAGGGTTCTAAGATGGGCCTTTTTGAAGGAGAGGCAATAAGTGTTGAGAATTTACTTTATGGACTTCTGCTTCCTTCGGGAAACGACGCGGCATTTGTTATTGCAAATAGTTATACCGGAGGACAAAGCGAATTCATTTCGCGAATGAATACAAAGGCGCGTGAATTAAAGCTTTTAAATACAAATTTTATTGATGCAGCGGGATTTGAGGATGATAATTATACGACTGCAAACGACTTGGCAAGGCTTGCGTCGGCGGCTTTGGAAAATAGTGAATTTAGAAAAATTGTCTCAACAAAAAAAAAGATTGTTTATGACACAAGCGGAAAAATTCCACACGACCTAAAAAACTTAAATGAGCTGCTTGATGTACCTGGAGTTTATGGTGTTAAAACAGGATTTACGGATGAGGCAGGTGGAGTTTTGGTAACAGCTATCGATGTTAATAAAAAAACATATATAGTTGTCGTTTTAAAAAGCGATGATAGATTTGCTGATACAAATGACATAATAAGAGAAGTTGTGAAGAATATACAACTTATTTCCTTCTGATTTTAATTACCAATAGAAGTATCGGGGACTGCATTAACGTATGCTGTAAATCCATTTCCTTTAAAAACATAAATTGGGACAGTGTAGCTTTGAGTTTCGTCATCGCTAAAATAATATCCTAGAAAAACTTCAATTAAATCAAGTGATTTAGATCCCGGATTGTCTAAAAAGACAAACGCTTTTCCTGCTTGTAGATCATCAAATGCTTGTTGTGTTATTTTGATAGGATATGTTGTAACCATATTTTTATCAACAACATTATGAGTAAATCCTGCTTCTATAATTCTTTGAATGCCGTCCACATTGGCTAAATAGAAATACATTATTGATTGATTATTGTTTGGGTAATACATTTTAAGCTGCAATCCGTTCTCCGAAAGGTCATTTTGAAACAAATCAACGCGCGCGACTTGTGCCTCAAATTGATTGTCTACCGGGATTAACGTTCCGGATGAGAGCTTAAAGTATTTAACAGTTGTTAAATTTGTATCAATGTCGGAAGTATCTATGCCGACATTAGCAAGAAATGAAAAAATAAACCTTGATATTTCATCTTTTTTTGCTGTTTGTTCGTAAACTTTTAGAGGCGGGTTTGCTATAAAATTAGATTTTATTTGGAAATTGTTTCTATAAATGTCATATGTAATAGTTTCTCCATTTGAATTAGTCCACGATGATTTGGTGTCAGATATTCTTTTCTCGAAAAGTTTATAGTCTAGCTTCTTTAATTTATCGCGTACGTCTTGAAGAGCACCGAGAATTGGCGGGAATTCGCGCGTTTTGTATACTTTCATTCTGTCAGGAGATGCTGGAAGAGTTTTGTTAACAGTATTAATCCTGTATTCAATACGGGTAATATTTTGGGAAGGGAAAGAAACTATCGGGAGCTTTCCGAATTTTTCTTCAGGAGGTGGAAGGGGAGTAGGAAAAAATATTTTTTTAAATAAGGTTGCGCCGTTTACGGTTAGATACAAAATAAACATAACACTTCCGACAATTGCCAAAATTTTTAAAAGGATTCGCGTTTCACGGGTAATTTTTACAAGAGTTGCCATATTTATAAGGTACTATTTGAGTATACGCAAGACTTCGTGTAAAATTCAAGATATGAATGTAAAGGTGCGTTTTGCTCCAAGTCCCACAGGAACGCTTCATGTTGGAGGAATTAGAACTGCTCTTTTTAATTATTTTTTTTCAGAGTCTAATAAGGGAACTTTTATTCTTAGAAACGAAGATACAGATCAAGCAAGAAAGGTTGAGGGATCGCTTGAGGTAACAGAGCAATCTTTAAAATGGCTTGGTGTTTCTTGGGATACATTGGTTACTCAGTCGGAACGGTTGGAGCATTACAAAAAATACGCGATGCATCTTGTTTCTGACGGGAAAGCAAAAGAAGAAGAAGGCGCAATTAGATTTTTTGTTCCGAAGACAGACAAAACATCATGGACAGATGCGATTGGTAACAAAGAGATAATATTTGAAAATAAAGACATTGAAGATTTTATAATTCTTAAAAAAGACGGTTTTCCAACATACCATTTAGCAAATGTAGTAGACGACCATTTAATGGAAATAACGCATGTTATAAGGGGGGAAGATTGGATTCCGTCAACTCCCAAGCATATACTTTTGTATCAAGCTTTTGAATGGAACGTACCTATATTTGCCCATGTGCCAAATGTTTTGGGAATTGATGGAAAAAAGCTTTCAAAAAGAAGAGGTGCAAAATCAGTTTTGGATTTTAAGGGAGAAGGGTATTTAGCCGAAGCTCTTTTGAATTACTTAATGCTCCTTGGGTGGTCACCAAAAGATGACCGTGAAATTTTATCAAAAGAGGAAATTATAAAAGATTTTTCTCTGGAAAAAATAAATTCGGCACCCGCAATATTTGATTCAAAAAAACTTGATTGGTTAAACGGAGAATATATCCGGAGTTTGGGCGACAAAGAGTTAGGTAATAGGTTGTTAGAATTTGATTCGAATATTTCTAATATCCCTAATTTTGAGAAATATTTACCTCTTGCCAAAACAAGAATGAAAACACTTGCTGATTTTCGCCTCCTTGTGGAAGATAAAAATGTCCAGTTGCTTGATAAACAAAGAGATTTGAATATTAATCTTGAGAAGAATTATCTTAATCTAAAACAATGGACAGCCCCGTTTATTTTGCCAGCTACATTTTCAGCAAGAGATGAATCGGGAGCTACAACTCAAGATATATATACTGTATTGACAGGAAAACCAAGCGGATTACCCTTTTCTGAGAAGCTTGAAATAGAGGGCAGAGAAAAAACTCTTGAACGTCTTAGAAAACAAAAATGAAAAATTTTGCTGCCCACGCCATTTCATTCATTTGTCATCCTTCTTTTGTTGCAATCCTGGCTACATTTTTAATTACTCTTCACAGCTATAAAAATCTTACAGCCGCATTTATGTGGGCATTTGTTATGGTATTTATTGTATTGGTTGTATTTTTCTTCGAGTTATATGGAATAAAAAAAGGTTTTTTTTCAGACTTGGATGTTTCAAAAAGAAATCAGCGCCGCCCCCTTTTTATATTTGTTTTTATGATGGTAATTATATTTATGGGAAGTATTTATTTGTTTCATGGACCAATGGATCTTTTGGCAGGAGGAATATATATTATAGCTGGAATTGTGATATTTATCCTTGTGAACAGGCAAATAAAGGCAAGCGTGCATGTTGGAGCTCTTTCTGCATTTTTTGTTTCTATGGCGTTATTATTTGGTGGTATATTTTATCTTGGGCTTTTGTTTATTCCTCTTATATCATGGTCACGTGTGGTTTTACACAGACACACTATTCCTGAAGTTGTGGTAGGTGCTTCTTTAGGAATAAGTCTAACCGTGGTTATTTACATTGTGATACAATATTTTAATCTATGATTGAGCATAGGTCCCTTTTGCAATCTTTTCATCATGCTTGGGCAGGAGTTGTTTTTGCAGTAAAAAATAATCAAAACATAAGAATTCATTTTATTATTGCAGTACTTGTTGTTATAGTTGGATTTGTTTTAAATGTAAGTGCATTTGAGATTGGAATCTTAGGAGTTATGATTTTGTTCGTTTTTTCAGCAGAAATGATAAATACAGCTATTGAGGAAATGACAAATTTAATTACCCGTGAGCACAGGGCAGAAGCAAAAATTGCAAAAGATGTTTCTGCAGGAATGGTTTTAGTTGTGTCGGTCGGAGCGGCAATGGTAGGAATACTTGTTTTTCTTCCACACATTCTTGAGTTGACAGGTATTTAATTTTTTCTTTCTGTTTTTGATTGATTTGTGGTAAGTGCCAAAATTTCAGAAAGCTTTTTTACAAATTTTTCTGCGTGTTGTCTACTCATTCCAAGACGTGTTACGACTTGAAGTTCAGAATTACTTCCGGGAATTTTTTGACAAACGTCAAAAGTAACCCCGTCCTCATTCACATTCATAAAAACAGTGTCTGTAAAAAGGATTGGAATATTATTTGAGTGAAGATGGAAATTAAGATTTTCTTCCGTTTTTTTTGCCATTTTTATCACCCCTTTTTTTATCTAAGTGTAGCCCCGGGTTTAACTTTTGTTGCAGGTTTAATAAGAGCCGGTTTGTCAGTGTTTGTTGCAAGTATCATAGCGTGACTTTCAAGTCCCATCATTTTTCGCGGTTCAAGATTTGTTGCAAAAATGAAAGATTTTCCAATTAAATCTTTTGGGCTGTACCATTTTGCAATTCCCGACAAAACCTGCCTGCCGGCAGGCAGGCCTACCTCGTTTTCTTCTCCAAAATCAACTTGAAGTTTTAGCAATTTTTCAGAATCTTTAATTGGTTCAGCAGATAGAATTTTCCCAACTTTTAATTCGACTTTTGCGAAATCATCAAAATTTATCACTTTTTAATTATATCACCAATTTTTAACTTTAAACTTTACACTTTTAACTATTTATTCCCACTCCATAGTCGCGGGGGGTTTTGTGGTTATATCATAAACGACGCGGGAAATTCCCGGGACTTCATTTACGATTCTTGAGGAAATTACTTGTAGTAGGTCATATTCCAATCGCGACCACGTTGTTGTCATAATGTCCTTTGACTCAATAATTCGAAGTGCAACAACTTCACCAAAAAATCTTCCATCTCCTTTTACAGCTGTTGAGTGTGCATCAGTCATTACAGGAAAAGAAATAAAAACTTTAGGAAGCCATCCTGCCTTTTCCAGTTCTTTAATTACGATCTTATCTGCTTGTCTCTCTTTTGATAAACGATCAGCTGTTACTTCTCCTCTAATTCGAATCGCGTATCCAGGACCGGGAAAGGGTTGTTTCATAACAATATTTTCAGGTAAACCAATTTTTCTCCCCAATACTCTAACTTCATCTTTATATAATTCTCGAAGCGGTTCCAATAGTTGTAGTTTCATTTCCTTGGGAAGTCCACCTACATTGTGATGGCTTTTAATCTTGCTTGCGTGTTTTGTTCCTTTTGATTCGATTACGTCAGAGTAAATAGTTCCTTGAAGCAAGAATTTTACAGCTTGATTTTTTAAAACAAGACGTTTCATTTCGCGTTCGAATACTTCAACATAAAAATTTCCAATAGCCTTTCTCTTTTTCTCACTATCTGTAATACCCTTTAGCTTTCTTAGCATTTCGGGTTCAACATGAACAACTACAGGTTTAATTCTCAGAGGCTTGAAAGCTGTTGTGACTGTAAGTTCTGCGTCATCCCTCATAAGACCGTTATTAACAAAAACCGGTATAAATTGCTTTCCGATAGCTTTTGCAACAAGTGTTCCGGCAACTGTCGAATCTACCCCGCCAGAAACAGCACCGATAACGTATGCATTACCGACTTTTTGTTTAATATCTTGAATTATTGTTTTGGGATCTATCGTATGATTAATTTTTTTAATACCGCAGATACTAATAAAATTATCAAGAATTTGGTTTCCAAACTCCGTATGTTCGACTTCGGGATGGAATTGGACTCCGTACTTCTTATTTTTCTCATCTGTGACAAATGCATAGCGTACATTTTCACTTGATCCGACAATGGTAAAGTTTTTAGGAATAGAAAGAACCGAATCTCCGTGGCTCATCCATACAGTAAGTGTTTTGGGTAGACCCTTGGTAATCTTTGAATCCTGTTTGACCAGCTTTATTTTAACCGGACCATATTCTTTAGTTCCCGGTTTTACTTTACCGCCCAAAAGGTGAGATCTAAGCTGAAGCCCGTAGCAAATATCAAGCATCGGTATATTAAGAGAAAAAACCTTTTTATCAATCGTTGGTGAATTTTTTTCATAAACCGATGCAGGTCCTCCTGAAAATATCAGTCCTTGTGGTTTTACTTTTTCAATTTCTGACAATGCGTTTTCAGGTTCTATAAGATGCGTTGAAACTCCAAGATCGCGTAGGCGACGGGATATAAGGTGTGCTGTTTGTCCGCCAAAATCAACAATTATAATCATGTTAAATATATTTACTAAAGATACTCGTTGCGCTCGTTTTTTGCTTCGCTACAAATAGTTTTTCCCCGGCTCAGTAACAAAAATATCGTGGGGATGACTTTCTTGAAGGGAAGATTGAGTAATTTGGATAAATTTTGCTTTTTCCCAAAGATCAAGAATTGTTTTTGCCCCCACATAATACATTCCGGATTTAATTCCCCCAATTGCTTGTTCAACGAGTTCTGTAACCGTTCCTTTCACAGGAACTAGCCCTTCAACCCCTTCTGCAACAAGAACTCTATCAGAGTAGCTTTTTCCGTGAAATTCTCCCTCAGATTTTATTTTTGCGCCTCGCTCCATAGCACCGATTGATCCCATTCCACGATACTCTTTGAACATGTATGTTTTGTGTTTTCTAAAAATACTTTTAAAACGAGAAGGGACCTGCGATTCGGAAAACCGTGTAGTTTTGCCGGGAGATTCTTCACATGTAGCAAAAAAGGATCCCATCATAACGGTTGACGCTCCAACAGCAAGTGCTTTTACAATGTCTCCAGAATACTGAATTCCACCGTCCGCAATTACAGGAATATTTGTTTCCTGCCTGCCGGCAGGCAGGTTTCGTGCCGCGCGCACAACTTCAGTAATAGCAGTAATTTGAGGTACTCCAATTCCCGAAATTACTCGAGTGGTACAAATTGCACCCGGCCCCATACCGACGCGTAGGCAATCCGCTCCTGCACGAATTAGAGCGGAAGCTCCTTCATGCGTTGCAACACTTCCGCAAATTACATCTATTTTAAAATTGTTCTTTATGGAAGTTAGTGTTTCAATAACGCTTTTTGAAAACCCGTGTGCTGAATCTATAACAATTACATCAACGCCTGCTTTCATCAGGGTTTCAACACGTTTTTCAAATCCGTTATTGGCTCCAATTGCCGCACCGACAAGCAATGTTTGGCCTGTCGAAGTATCTTTTTTTACTTTTCTCACTTCATTTGCTTGTTTTTCTATTGGTAAATTTCGGTGAATTATTCCAATTCCTCCAAGTTTTCCAAGAGCAATTGCAAGCTTTGATTCGGTAACCGTATCCATGGGAGAAGAAATAAATGGGATAGAAAGAGAAATATTCTTTGTAAGTTTTGTTGAAAGGTCAATTTTTTCGCGGGGAAAGTCAGTGTAATTTGGAAGAAGAAGAATGTCGTTAAAAGTAAGGCCTACTAAGAAATCTTTTTTTTGGAGTACCATAATTTATATTACAGAAGTGTACTTTTATTGTCAATGGAGAGTTTTTATCCACCTTCGCAGAAAACCCCGATTTAATCGGGGATAAATGCTAAGAAATTTCTGCTTCGGCGGATTTCGCTCAGCCGGACAAAGTGGAGAAGATACCGCGGGTGTCAACCCGCGGAGCTTCATTTCGTTGCCTTTAAGGAAAATAAAAGCGGAATTTGAATTTTTTTATTTTTTAAGACATATTGACCTTTTTTATTTTTTTCCATAAATCCTGGGAATTGGTCATACATACTAAAAGGAAATTCATGCATGTATTCTATTTTTAACCCATTATTTACTAGTGCGTTTATCACGTCTCCTATGGTATATCTCCATTCATATGTTACGCCCTTTGCCTTTTCCCAATCTATGTATGTTCCCGAATCATCCATGTCAGGTCCCCTATCGAAGTATTTATACAATAATTTAAAATCGTAACTTAAAATATTGGTGAAAGGATGAACCTCAACAATATAAAATATTCCTCCATCACAAAGAAAATTATTTATAATTTCGGCGAATTTCTTAATATTTGATAGCCATAAAAGTACACCGTATGAAGCAAAAATAATGTCAAATTTTTTATCAAGAATTTTTGGTAGCTCGTATATGTCAGAGCAGATAAATGTTGAGGGAATACCGGTTTGCCGGCTTAATTTTTTGGCAAGTCTTATTGAGCTGTCTGAAATATCAACGCCAGTTGTTATCGCTCCTTTTCTTGCCCAAGACAATGTATCCATGCCAAAATGACAGAGCAGATGCAAAAGAGTTTTTCCACGTACTTTTCCCAATTCGTCAATTTCTATAGATTGAAGACTTGTTTTTCCTTTTATAAACCTTGGGATGTCGTAGAATTTGGAACCGGCGTGGGCAGGGGTGGCATTATTCCACCATTTTCTGTTTATCGCGGCGTAATCCTTCACTAACACAAATATTACTCATTTTTTATTTTTATGTCAAACAATCACCTAATAAGTTACAGTAGTTCTCTTGTGGCTTGGTGAATTGTATTCAAATATTTTTTGTTTCCTATCTCGTGTTTTGTTTTTGAAATTCTGATTAAATGTTTCTTTTTAGATGAAATTTGATTAAATGCGCCCGTTACGCGTTTTATCAATGTTCTTGCCTCTTGTGATCCGTAAAGCATAAGAATTTTTTTTGCTTTTATTTTTTTGGCAAGCGTTTCGCAATGCAATTTTGAAAAATCTTCATATCGTGATGTCATAAGCAAGGAGAGATTTTTATTTATTTTTCTCAAATCCTCTTTAAAGTATGGAGACAGAGAACAAAGAATAAGTCCTTCAGAACGTACTTTTGTAGAAGCAATAAAAGCAATCATTGCGCCGTATGAAAATCCAAGTATATATTTTTTCTCTGCTTTTGTTTTTTTATAAAGCTTTAAGAAATATTCTGTATTTTGCGAAATTGTTGTATTTTTCCATGGAATATCTACAAGAATAGGGTAATAGCCTTCGCTTTTTAAAATTTTTGCAATATCAATATATGCTTTATTTGTTGGGTGTTGTGCAAAACCCGGGATAATAAAAATAGTCTTTTCCTGCGCCATCCGCGGATTATAGCAAAGTTGAGGCTAAATGTCTATTTTGTATTGATTCTAAAACCCGTATTGTCGGTATGTTTAGCGGGTGAAAGTTACCAGGAGAATTATTGCAAGAAAGGTGATTATTGAAAAGAAAGTTAGGGTTTGCGCAAGGAGTGATAATGCCTCTTTTTTCTTTCCGTCTATATACATAAGAGCTGGTTTTCCAAAGATTAAAAATCCGGTAATTGAGGCAGACATTACAAGAAGTAAAAGCAGTACAATCGGGGCAAGAAAAGCATTTGTTTTTCCTATCTTTATTGAATTTCCGTAGTACATAAAACATCCTACGCCAACTATGTAAAGCGTAGTCAAGCCTGCATTTATAAGAGCCATTTTCCTAATCTTATTCACAATATTATTATACCACTTAGGGGAAAGAGAAAATTTTATTCACTTATAAACTTAAAACGGTGAACTTTTTTACCATTTATTTCAACTTCTTCAAAAAACATTTTCATTGGACGTATCCAGAATTTACTTTTTGGATTTTTATATAGTGCTTCGTACACTACAAATTCTTCAAGCGTTTCGGAGTGTTTTGCTATAGCAATAACTCTGTAATAATTTCCTGTTTTAGAATGCTGATATTTACCCAATTTCATCTGCAGAACGCACCACTTTAGACCCATTATGTCACTCCCTGGAAAACCGTTTGCATAATCAAGATATAGGTCGATATGTGTTTTTATCAGTAGCGACTTGATACTTAGCAATTGCTTTATCTGTAATCTCTGACATATTTTATGCTTAATCATGTGGGTAGGGTTGCAGACCTGCCCGTCTTTGCTGCATAGATTGTATCCTGTGAGAACCTATTATGTCCAGCAGGTAATGCAGGTCGATTTGAATTACATCAACGCTATTCTACTCAACGAACAAGCCCAAGTATCGAATCAATATCAAGATAGAAGCACCGAATATTTAGTAGCAAGGAAGTATTAGAACCTAGTAAATAAGATGTATAATAAAGAGGAATATGATTCCATTCCATCCTCATTTTCAATATGGCGCTGCAACAGATAATTGGACTGCGTGGGAGGCTATAGGTACTATTGCAGCAGCTACGGTATCTTTCTTTACGTTACTTTTGCTTAGAAGTCAGCTCGAAAAAGAGCAAGAACCATTCGTTGTAGCCCGTGATGATGTTTCTTTCGAAAGTGGCAATTTCAAGATAAAGCTAAAAAATGTAGGAAGAGGACCAGCTTTTAATATAACAGGTTGTCGAACATCAAATGAGAAAGAACGGAATGACGCTTTTTTTATGAGCAATCAACCTCATAGCAAAAATCTTTGTGCAAACAACGCTGATGCGGAAGGTGAAAAGCAATGGAGAATTGATAAATTTGTTATAGATTCACTAAAAGTGGATAAAACTAACAAGGAGATTTATAAATACTTCTATTTTTTTTATGAGAGTCAATTGGGTTCGGTTTACCATACAAAAGTTAAGATAAAAAAAGATGGAGATAATTTTATAGTGATGGAGAATACGCGATTAAAATTATAGAAAAGAATGCAGTAGTCTCCTTAAGCTATAATTCAACCATATGTCAGTAGTTGTGGGCTTCGGTTTTCCAGAAGAAGCAATACTCATAAGTGATAGTAGAGTTTCATTTGACGAGCCAAGGCTTGAGCCTCGTGATGAAATTAGAAAAATCTACCAGTTAGGCAAACATTTGACAGTTGGCTTCACCAGTCAGCATGTCCAATTTACATTAGAAATATTAAGGAGAATTACAAATTACTCGTTAAACAAATCAAAATCACAAGCTACTTTATATCTATTAGACAAAGTTCCAAAAGTAGCAAGATATTTTTATAATCAGCTCTCTGAGAAGGTAGGATGGAAACCACCAATGGAAATAGTCTACGCTGGCGTTGTAACCGACAGATACCTGGGTGTATCGGAGCAACTCATATTTGATTTAATGAAAAATAAAGGTGGCGGACATATTCCAACGAAAATTGCGATTGGCATGCAAAATACCCAAAACGGGATTATGAATTTACCTCCCCCTTCTCCTGTCGTGACAAAACAAATTTTTCCCTCAGGCGAAATACTCCCGCTAGTCTCTCTTGGTTTCGTTGTATCTGGAACTGGTTCAGGAATCGCCAAGAAAATTCAGGAATCTGAAGCTGAATTGTTTTTCGCAGATTCCGAAATACCAATGAGATTATCTATGATAAGAATGCTTTGCGATGATTACATTAAAGAGGCGAGTGTCGACACTATCGGAGGACTAGTTCAAATATTGAAAGTTAACGAAAAAGGTATTTTCCCAATGATATACTCGCGTACAAATATTAGCCCAGAGGGTAAAGAGATTAAGGCTGAAACATTAAGTTTTGTTAATGGAGAATGGATTATGGAATATCACCAGACGGGGAAAATTATCCGTGTTAAACAAAATCCTTTAATTATGGATATAAAGAAAAATGTTAATGTTAAAAAACAGTCTTGGGCAGCCTGATATACTAATAGTTAGTAACAAGACCGAAAGATAATCAACTATAGAAGTACCACTCGGAGTAACATTTTTCAAAAAAGTAGAGCTTTACCAAAAAATCGAGCTCTCTGAGGGAATTATAGGGATAAATAGGCATCTCGGTCAGAAGCTATAGGTTATTTGGCTGGCACTGGTTGAGGATTTCAGAACTGCAAACTGGACTGAAATCATCAAATATCCAGAGCTAGTATATCAAAAATCAGAAGGATATCTTCAGCTATTTAACTGATAAGTTTCTTTTTCTTTGCTTCTTCAATAATTTGTTTCATCATTGTATTTACATCTATTAGATATGTTTCAACATTTTCTTTTATGAAAATATCTTTTTTTAACTTAGCGGAAGGTAATTCCCATTTGTTATTTATATAGTCTACATATAAATGTCTCCACTTTAATTTTTCTGTTTCTCCTTCCTCAATCTCCTTAATGCTTTTTAGAATTTCTTTTATTGAATTATTTATATCCTCAATAGTTCTCCCTTCTAAGAATTTAGGATTATTTTTCTTTATATCTTCAAAGTTTTCTCTTAAAAGATTTTGTCCTACGAGCATCATTTTAATCAAACCAGTTTGCTTAAATTTATGGTCTCTAAATGTCTTCCAAAATTCTTGCCAATCAACTGTTTTATTCTCTATGAGGTTTATTGCAACAAGCCCTAGATAATATGCTTTTGATAGCTCTTCAATAGCTATTGCATATAGAAAAGTTGCAGTTGGAGATTTTGCTTTTTCTAATAAGTTACCATCGTCTTTTATTTTATGTGCGTTATATAGCATTTTATCCATTCCCACTATACATTGAGTAATATCAAGATTTGTTTTCATAAGTTATATTTTCTTATAATCTTTCTAAAGTTAAAAAGCAATCATTCTTAAATGCTACAATAATGATATGACGAAACTCACTCCTGATGAGAGGTGGAAAAGATTTAATCAGAAACTAAATGAGCAAATGAAAGCTAATGATTTCTACAGTTTAGGTATTACTTATCAAGAGATGGCTAACTTCTTAGATAAAGAAGGGAAAAATTCAGAAGAAATGCGAAATAAAGCTTACGAAATGAAACTTTTGCATCACCAAAACTATATTAAAAACCTACAGAATAATTCTCCGGTAAGTAAAGGTGTTGAGATACTTTCAGCACCTGATAGTTGTGAAAGTTGCTTAGCTTTAGATAGTAAGGCATTTGAGTTTAAGAAGGTTTTAGATAGTCCACCACTCCCCGTAAAAGAGTGCAAGCATATTTACGGGTGTAGATGCACATATCTTCCTGTAGCAAATTAAGTTTTTTCTACAATTTTAATTTCAAATTCAGGAGTTAAGAGAACTTGTTTTCCAGTATGTTCATATTCAAATTTATCAGCCCTTCCTCTATAGGGATGTATAAAACTATGCTGTTCTTTAGTTGAAAGAACTTCATCATAATCTAAATCTATCGCAAGCGTATTCGGATAAAGCTGTATTATTCTCCATGTTTTAGCATCTGGCGTTACATCACCTAAATACCATATGTCCTTAACTTTAGGATTTATCTCTTTTAGTTTTTGGTTTAATTCAACGGCGGGTGGAACTACTTGGTTTCTCCTTATGTAACAGACAAGGGTAAGGTTAGGGTCAACAATTTTGTTAAGTTTTATTTTCTTTAATGCTTCTAAAAAATCTCCTTCATTATCTTCTTTTCTGTATTCAAATACTTCAAGTTTAATTTCAGGTCTTTCGCTTCCCCCTATTTTTTTGTTGTGAATAAAAGTATAGCAATAGAAATCCGGTGAACCTGATTTTATTTCTGGCTTGAAAAACCATTCCTCTCCCGAATGGTTTTTAAGTCCGAGCAAAAACATTGCTGTTATCCAAGCTTCCCTTGTTACTTTATATTTTCTATCTGTAAAGATTGTATCTCCAATACTCAAATAGGTTCTTGCAAATAAGCGGATTGCAGTATAAGGATGTATAAGTATTTCTTCGCTTGAATTTTTCATATTGCGGCTATTTTATTATAAGGAAGAAAATTTAACGAGTGGCAAGTTTTTTTAATCCTCGCTTCTGAACAAAGAGAAGTAGAAGCATCCTATTCAAATTGGCAATATTAGCCATATCTTCTAATAGTTTTGTTTCATTCTTTACTCCACCCAAAAATCCACCTTCCCATTCTCCGCCAGCGAGTAGTCCATCATGAAGAAAGTTAGACCTTAAATTATGATAAAGTTTTTTTGTCATTTTCACGGCAGTATCAACATTTGAACCGGTAATAAGGCTTCTTATTAGCTTTTCTATTTCACTTGCATGACTTGTTTCATGCTTTTTATTTATCTTTTCCCCACAATCAGGACATACTAAAAAAGATGAACAAATTGGTTTAGGATTATCTGCTAATTGGTTTATAGAAGACAACAAGAGTGTCATATAAAGAGTATATTTCAGATGTGGATTTGGTAATCTTTGGATATCCTCTGCCCACACAAATGTTTGCAAAGCTTTTTCAAATCTCATGAGTTCATCAGCATTGAGCTTTTGCAAGAGCTTACAGAAAAAGAATAATTTACCGACAGGATTAAGTTCATTTACTATTCCACCATAGCTTATGCCTTTTTCATAGAATGTTTGAGCTTTATATTTTTTGAATACATCTTCAAAACCATTCAGTCCAACAATATCTTGCGGTGCTGTATCTGAAGGCAAACCTGTAGTTAGAAGCAGGAGATTGCTAATTCTATAAAGATTTCTATACATGTTTGAAGAAGTAAGAGGCTTTATTGTTTCTAAATATAGAAAGGTTTTTTGTTTATCAAAAGCCCTTTTGTTATCTGGATTTCCTGCAAATAATATTGCACTTTTTATGTCAGAGTGAGGTAAAGCTACCAACTCATAATAAGGTTGTTCATTATTGTAAATATTAAGATGATATAAAAATAAGTATCTGGACATTAGGGCTATAGCATATTTACGATGTATTATATTACAAATGAGGCTAAGATATAATCGCTTTATTGCTGACAATGCAATGGAGCACCATCGCAAGCTATACCGTCTCCATCAGCATCTCTAACAGAGCACCCACATGTATTTAATTGGTATTGTGCTTCTGCACATGAAGAAATTTGGGTGCATGTTTTACTGCAGTTACAGGAATAACCACCTGTATTTTGTTGATATGTGTTATTTGTTGCAGGCGTTTGAGAGGTAGACTGACTTGCCGGCTTGGGGGTTGTTGAAGAACATGCACTCCATAACCCTTTGTTATTTGTTCTTGCTTGTTGCTCTGCTTGTCGTAATTTGTCTTGATATTTTATATCTGGCGGATAAGAAACTGCATGAGCGTATCCTTCGCTTACCAGAACTTGATTGATAAAAAGGTCTCCCATATACACATAACGCAATAGCCTTCCATATCTGTCAGTTTCAGAAATATCCTTCTCAAGCCCTACAATACCATTTCCAACGAGTTCTTGGTTCTTTGCTGATGCTTCTTTACCATAACATTGAACTGATTTTCTTGGGTCAACAGTTTCAGGGGTATCAATTCCTATATATCTAACGGTTTTCTTGTTGCCATTTCCTAAATCTACCTCAATGGTATCTCCGTCAATTATTCTTATTACCCGAGCAAGCACTATATTTGCATTTGCCGGTGCAGTTTGTGGTTTCCATGTTGGAGTGGGAGAAGTATCTGATATAGAAGGCTTAGTAGCTTGAGATTGATTAAAATCTACCTTTTCTTCTTGTTTTTGTGCTTGCTTAGGAGTAGTTGAAGATAAACCTGCCACCCATGCACTGCCTATAAAAAGTGTCAATAAGGCAATAAGAGCAATTACTCCATATTTTGCCTTCTTATTTCCTATCTTCTTATACGCAAAATAACCCGCACCAATTCCAATTACAAAAGGAAGGAATGGTAGAGCGAGAATACCTATAGCAGGAACTGTGAGAAATTTTCTTTTACCTATAAATAATTTCTTCATGCTTGGGAAGTATTATACTACTAACAATGCGGATGTTTAATTTGTTTTATAACGAATTGCTAGGTTTAGTTCCCAGAAATACTAAACTAAAACCATTTTTCACATATACACAACCTACATTAAAATCACCGAGAATAATTTCTTTAGTTCCATCTTTCTTATCTCGAAGAAACTCAATAGCTCTGTCTGCTGTCTTGGTAATCACCCATAACTCTGTCATTGGAGCATATTGGTTTAGTCCTGCATTTTCTACCCATTGGTCAAAACTTTCTTGCTGATTATTTGGGTCTTTTTTCAAGATTTGATATCTGCTCTCTAACTTATTACAGATTGATGGCTCTAAAATAATAGGTTCCACATCATGTTTTTTCCTATACTCGTTTAATTTTCCAAATACTTCATTACTTGTAAATTCCCATTCTTTGGGGGCTGTAGAGCTTACTGGATATTGTTGTTTGAATTGAACGGCATTTACAAAAATGTAAATTCCAAAAAGTAGAAAAATTGCAAATATAATTTTTGAAGCTATGCTTTTTATGCTAAATTTCTTTGAAAGAATAGGTTTTGCAAGGAAAAAAAAGATAATTACAGATAAAATGAGAACCGAAAATTTATCAAGCACATATCCTCCGCTTGTAAACTGTTGAGCTTCTACGCTTCTATCAAGAGTATTGTAAGTAAAAAGAAGCCAAACATATAGAGCACCTACAAAAGCTAGAATTCTTAATACCGGTTTTATTATTTTTCTAAACATTTTACTATAGTTTTCTTATCCATTCGTATAATAACCCAAAGGGTATAATTGATATATCCTCTATTTTACTTCTAAAAATTATCATTATGACCCAAGATAAAATTACAATTTTCCAATCAAAGAAAAAGAAAATTATAGTTGAGACAATAAATGCAATCATTACTAGAACAAATAGCAACTGAATAATCAAGGAGTTGAGCAGGAGAGGTCTTTCAAAAGCATGTGTCTTGCCATATCTTCCATAATATGAAGTGCAACCGGAAAAGAATAAATACATTACACTTAGTGCTATAAATTCTATATTCATACTCATCTAATGTATTTAAATTATAGCTTATCTTAATCAATTTACAAGGCGAGTATTAAGGTTAAAAGGGCTATATAAAGACAATTTGAATGTTTAGGTTAATGGAAAATAGCAGTATATGGCTTATTATTATACTGCTAAAATTAGAGAGGAGATTGGCAAAAATATACAAAGGTCTAGAAAAAGAAAAGGATTGAAACAGGTTGATGTAGCTGTAGATGCGGGAATAAACACAAGCTATTATGGGAAAATAGAAAGGGGAATTGTCAACCCTTCTCTTGAAAAACTTTTTAGAATAATTAAATCTCTAAAAGTTAAATCCTCTGATATACTCCCTTTTTAGTGGGAAAGTGTGAGTAAATACTCTGTATATCCCTATATGAATAAGGTGTTTACAGTAGGGAGCGTCTAGCTACGCCCCAACGTTTGTAGAAGCATTTCTTCTAGATGACCCTTTACCTGCTCCACAAAGGCATGAAGGTTCTGATAGTCCTTCCAAACAATCCTTTTGACACCCTTTGCTTCTAGCTCTTGGTTATAAGGGGGTATAGAGGATATGCCTATTATTTTATTAGGCGGGTATTTATTAAAGTCTAAGACATGAAAGCTTCCTGATGCAAAGCAATCACGGTCAAGAAGTATTATGTCAAATACATTCCTTGATACTTTATTTAGGTATTCTTCTACCTGCGTATATTCAGAAAGAACTGTAATTGCTATGGATAATCTATCCTCAAAGTGTTTTTGAAGCTTATACAGGCATTGTAGAAGCAGAGAAAGGGTTTCCACATCGTCCTCCAACAGGAGTATTCGTATGTCTTTTAGCCTACCCATCTTATCTAAAATATAGCTTACCTTTACTTATTAAACAAGGTAGGATGGGGGGCTGGACACAAACCCTATTTGATTTATGACAAGAATATAATAAATAGTGGCGAGCATTGGCGTGTAAAAAATATAGGCTAAATGGTAAAATAGAGCTAATGTGAATATGAATGACAATAGTTTATTTTTAGGTTTATCTCCTCATGCGGATGCTGTTAAAAGTTTAAGCAATGAGAATTTAGAATTACTTGATAAGACTGTTCGGGAAATTTTGCGGAAAAACGAACTATCAGCTTTTCAGGAAATAACATTTGATGCCGACCCAAATACAAAAGAAACAGTGGATTATCTCAATAGGCATATTCTTCATAAAAATATCAATACAAATTCGGAGCGGATAATTTTAGACCTTTCAGAAGAAGATATAGAAGCCTTGTATAGGTGTAGTCAAGCAATAAAGGATGAGAAAGAAAAGAGGCAGATAATAAGCCCATTAAATAATGCAGGCGTAGATAAAATAAAAATCCCTGCTGGATGGACGCTAGAAGAAGATGAAAAAGGTAGGGCTTTCCTTAACAGGAATGGAAAAGTTATGTTTGAATTCAAGCATAATTGGACAAATAAGTATAAATACTTTAAGGTAATGTGGGAAAATTATGGTCAAAAGGTTGATTATAAAATTGTCTACGAGTTTCGTTCAAAGCTAATCTACCCGGAAAAGGGTGTATCCAAATTCAATAGTAACATGCGAAACACCATAAATAAATTAAGAAAAGAAATGAAACATTTACCTATTAAAATTAAAACATCAAAGGGTTTTCAACTCCTTATAAGATAAACTACCCCCGAAAAGCTCTTAAAAGCTCTATTTCGCTCTAATAGACAGGCTCTAATTGTGCCCTTTATATTAAGCTCATGATTATAAATGATAATAAAAATCATTTCCAAACTTCAGATTTAGCATTAGCTTCTTTTCTGTCCCTTACCTACCCTATTGAAAAGATAGATAAATCAAACCCCAAACGGGCAGAATTTGTCTTTAAGAACCCTGAAGAACTACATAATCTGATTGATACCTATTGGCAAGGTAAGGCAAGAGTTGAACCACAAGTATTCTTCAATCAATTAAAAATTGTAAAAGCTCGTTTATATGGAGAATAAATTTATGTTGAGTAAGCCTTTATTAGAAGAACTAAGACAAATAATGAAAAGAAAGTATAGTTTGGAGCTTAACGATAAAGAGCTTTTTGAGTTTGCCAACTCACTTGTAGGCTATTTTGACTTACTCTTGAAAGGAAGTCTAAGAAAATAAGTATGGCAAAAGCACGAATGCTACATAAAAAGATTTCTGTTTCAACACAGGTAAATAAACTTTACTTACCCGCAAGGCTTCTTTTTACATGGATGATTGCACACGCAGATGATGAAGGTAGGTTGAAAGGAGATGCAGATTACATAAGGGCGATTGTTGTCCCAATGACAAAGTGGTCTTTCAAAAAGATAGGAAATTATCTTGAAGAAATAAAAAACGCAGGACTTATTTATTACTGGCAACAAAATGGTGAGTGGTTTGTAGAATTTATAAAATGGCGAGAGCATCAAAGCATAAGAAGTGATAGATATATTTCTTCATTGCTACCCTCATTTATGAAAGGGACTGATGACAAATTGGCTACCAATAGTCAACCGGATGACAACCAAAAGCCTACTCAAGATAATATAGTTCAATCCAAAATAAAACAAGAGAATTTTAATAAAAGCGAATATAAGGAAGACGCCGATAAAACATCTAAAGTCATAAACCCTAGAACCTTTACACCAAGCAATGATGGAGAGAGTATTGCCTTAGAAACATATAAGCGGTTAGAACCGAATAACCCATTTGCATTTCAAGCTACCTATCTAAAGGCTCTAAAAAGAGGTTTGCCTCTACATTTGTTCGGTGAATTCGCTAGTCAAATAGAACAAGATAACTCTGTTAAAAATCGGGGTGCAGTGTTTAATATAAAAGTTGATGAATACTTTGAAAACAGAGTTCGGAAATAGTCCTATGAGCCTTATTGCAAAACAAAATAAAAGAGGGATAATTAAGAAAATGAGAATGAAAATAGTATCATTTGCCAGAGTTTCTACAAGAGAGCAGGCAGAGGAAGGCTACTCTTTGCCTGCCCAAGAGAAACTACTCAACGAGTATTCTTTCCGACATAGCGATTGGGTAAATATCAAACACTTTGCAGTTCCTGAAAGTGCATCCGGAAAGCAAGAGAGGAAAGTGTTTAACATACTTTTGGATTACCTAGATACACATAAAGATATTAAAGTTCTTCTTTGTGAAAAAGTTGATAGAATTTCTAGAAATTTTAAGGATGCGGTTAGGCTTGACGAATGGTTAAATGAAGACGAAGAAAGACAAATACATTTTGTTAAACAAAATCTAGTAATACATAAAAACTCCCGTTCCCACGAAAAATTCCAATGGGATATGTATATTGCTCTTGCAAGGCAATATAGCAACAACCTTTCAGAAGAAACAAAAAAAGGTCTTTATGAGAAAGCAGAGCAAGGTTGGTTTCCGGGCAATCACAAGAGGGGGTATAAGTGTATTGGAGATAGAGGACATAAAATATGGGAGATAGACCAAGAAAAACCAGACGCAAAGTATATTGAGATGGGATTTGTCTTATTCAACACAGGTAACTTTACATTACGAACACTTGCAGTTGAGCTATTTAAGCAAGGATGGAGTGTTAAAACTAAACCTATTTCAATAAGTGAGCTTCACAAACTTTTAACTGACCCCTTCTATTGCGGTGAGTTTATTTTTAGAGGGAAGCATTATAAGAATGGTAAGCATCAGCCTTTAGTTTCCCAAGAACTCTTTTATAGCGTTCAAGAGCGTTTGCAACGCAAAGTAAAAGCAGGTAAATACAGAAAGCATCATTTTCTTTTTGGTGGTGGTTTAGCTACCTGTGGCGAATGTGAAAGAACAATTACATGGGAGCTTCAAAAAGGACACCATTATGGGCGTTGCACGAAACACAAGACAAGCTGTTCCCAAAAAGCATATACAAGAGAAGAAGATGTCCAAGGACAAGTTCTTACATACCTAGATAAATTAAGAATTGATGACCCTGAATTACTTGAATGGGTTAGGAAAGCCTTAAAAGAAGCACACAGGGCAGGAAGCGAATATCATGAAGATATTGTTAAAGAACTTGATACACAATATCTTAGGGTCAAGAATAGGTTGGATGTTCTCTATGATGATAGAGCTGATGGTCTGATTTCAAAAGACCAATACGAATATAAAAAAGGTCAATACGAAAAGCAACTAAACGACATTGTAGAGGCAAAGCAAAAACACTGCAAGGCAAATATAGACTACATGAGATTAGGAATAAACATTTTTGAACTTGCACAAAGGGGGCGTGAAATCTACGAAAAGAAACTCTTAATGGAAGAAAAGAAGGAGCTACTCAACTTTGTATTTTTGAACCTTAAAATCAGGGATAAAAAGGTCATTCCTAGCTTCAAAAATGGGTTTGAAGTGGTGGCAAAGCGGGCAGAAGATGGGAATTGGCTGGGAGTCAGGGATTCGAACCCCAATAAACAGGTCCAGAACCTGTTGTCCTACCATTAGACGAACTCCCAATGTGTGTTTATTTTACTAAAAACTGAACTTATTTGCTACGGGATATTGATTATTGCATATGCTTAAACTATACTAAGTCTCACCTCAGAATTTATTTTGATATACTTGACCCTGAAAAGATCGGGGTTGACAATTAGCAATAGGGATGCTAAACTGCTAATACACTTTTAATACATGATAAAATCTGTAATAAAACCAAAAGAAAAACTTATTCCGGTTATTCCGATAAGAGACGGAATTGTTTTTCCGCACACAGAAAGCATCCTTACGTTCGGACGCCCGAAAAGCCTTGCCGCTCTTGAGACAGCATTTAACGGCGAAAGAGTTGTTTGCTTTGTCCTCCAGAAAAACCCCAAACAAAATGATCCGGAGCCGGAGGATTTGTATACAATCGGTACCGTTTCCCATATTGAAAGGATGATTAGAACAGAAGGAGAGGTAAACGCTCTTGTGAGGGGTCTCTCCCGTGCAAAAATTGTTTCATATGATGACCGAGGCGGATATTTTCTTGCACAAATTGAAGAAATTGATGAGGATATTAACGATGCTCCCGAAATAAAAGCACTCTCAAACCATCTTATTGCAGAATTCAAAAAAGCCCTCGGTCTTGGAAAACAAGCCGACTTTTTGGTTTTTATGAATATTATGTCAGACATTACGCCTGATTCTCTTGCAGATCAGATTGCATCTACGTTGGACATTAAAGGAAGTGAAAGGCAGGATATTCTTGAGACTATAAATATCAAAAAAAGACTTGAGAAAATATCCGGATATCTTTCGCGGGAAGTTAAAGTCCTGGAACTTGAAAGGAAAATTTCAAGCAAGACTCAAGAACAATTTGAAAAAGGAGCAAAAGAGGCAATACTTCGTGAAAGAATAAAAACAATAGAGAAAGAGCTTGGGGAGGATGATGGCGGTGAGATAAAAGAGCTTTTGATGAAAATAAAAGCTGCGGGAATGCCTGAGGATGTTGAAGAAAAAGCGCATAAAGAGCTTAAAAAATTACAGCAAACAACACCTTACAATCCTGAAGCCGGATATATACGAAATTATCTTGAATGGCTTGTTTGTCTGCCATGGAGTAAGAAAAGTAAGCATACAGTAGACATAAAACAAGCGGAAAAAATACTTGACCAGGAACATTATGGACTTGCAAAAGTAAAAGAGCGGATGGTTGAATATTTGGCTGTTCACAAACTTTCAGGAAAAATGAAAGGCCCTATTCTCTGTTTTGCAGGACCGCCCGGAGTTGGAAAAACTTCAATTGGTAAATCTATTGCAAAAGCATTGGGCAGAAAATTCGTAAAAGTTTCGCTTGGAGGAATACGGGATGAAGCAGAAATTAGGGGACATAGAAGAACTTACGTGGGAGCATTGCCTGGAAGAATTATACAGGGAATAAAAGACGCCGGAACAAAAAACCCAGTATTTATGCTTGATGAAATAGATAAGGTGGGCGCGGATTTTCGCGGCGACCCGTCAAGCGCGCTTCTTGAAGCGCTTGATCCCGAACAAAACAATGGTTTTTCCGATCATTATCTTGACGTACCTTTTGATTTATCAGACGTTATTTTTATAACAACTGCAAATATGCTTGATACAATTCCTCCGGCATTGCGTGACAGACTCGAAATTATAAATTTTGCAGGATATACGGAAGATGAGAAATTTCATATCGCAAAACAGTTTTTGGTAAAAAAACAATTAGAAATGCATGGGCTTAAAGACACAAATCTTGAAATAAAAGATGATGCAATTCATTTTATTGCCCAGCGCTACACGCGTGAAGCGGGAGTGCGAAGTCTTGAGAGGGAATTTGCTTCAATTATGAGAAAAGTCGCAAAGCTTATTGCTCAAGGTGATAAAACGAAAACAATTATTACCTCCAAAAATATCGCAAAATTTTTGGGACCTGCAAAATTTTCAGCAACAATTGCAGAGAAAAAAGATGACATTGGTATTTCAACCGGCCTTGCGTGGACTCAGGCTGGAGGAGACATATTATTTATTGAAGTTGCTCTTATGCCGGGAAAAGGGCAGCTATTGTTAACAGGACAACTTGGGGATGTTATGAAAGAATCTTGCCAAGCGGCCATGTCCTACATAAGAGCTAGGGCAAAAAAATTCGGAATTCCGGAAAACTTCTACCAAAAAATGGATGTTCACGTTCATGTTCCTGAAGGTGCGGTACCAAAAGACGGTCCATCTGCAGGCGGTGCGATTACGACAGCGCTTGTTTCAGCGCTTACTAAAATTCCCGTTAATCATATAGTTGGAATGACGGGAGAAGTGACTTTACGAGGAAGAATTCTTGAAATAGGCGGAGTAAAAGAAAAAGTAATTGCCGCGCACAGAGCAGGTCTTAAAACAATCCTATTGCCGAAAGAAAACAGAAAAGATTTGGAGGATATTCCAAAGCAAGTTTTAAGAGAGTTAAGATTTGTTTTTGTGTCTCACATGGATGATGTATTGAAAGTCGCGCTTACCAAACCTCTTCCCGGATTTAGTCAAATTAAAGGCGAAAAAGAGCAATCGGCAAATATTACCCGTCTCCAACCAACCCCCGCAGATTAACATCCAGTTTGAAATCTCTAGAAGCTTGACAGGGTACATACTATCCACTAATATTATTTGAATACTTTTTTAAATATGAAATTAGCAAAAGCTTTTTGGAAAAACTGGATAAAATTCGGACAAATATTAGGTAATTTTTACGCGCAGGTTTTTTTAACTCTTTTCTATTTTCTGATACTGTGGATGATTGGTATTATTACAAAATTATTTTCAGATCCGCTTTTGATAAAACGCAGTAAAAAATCAAATTTTACAGAATGGATACATTCCAAAGATACACTTTCAAGTGCCCGTAATCAATATTAAATGTATATACTTGGAATTTCTTGTTTTTATCATGAATCAGCTGCAGCTCTTATAAAAGACGGCAAAATTGTCGCTTGCTCCTCCGAAGAACGGTTTTCAAGAAAAAAACACGATAGTAACTTTCCAAAACTTGCAGTTGAATTCTGTTTGAAAAAAGCAGGAATAGCCGTAAATGATTTGGATTATGTTGTTTTTTACGAAAAACCTTTTTGGAAATTTGCGCGAATTTTTCAATCAATACTTGCGACGTATCCTTCATCAAGCCGGCTTTTTGCAAAATCAATGGTTACATGGCTTACAGATAAATTATGGGTTAGATCAATTATTTGTGACGCGTTTAAAATAAATTCTGAGAAGATATTGTTTGTTCCACATCACATATCTCATGCAGCAAGCTCTTTTTATCCATCCGGATTTGATAAAGCAGCAATTATGACCTTTGACGGTGTAGGAGAATGGACAACTACAACTTTTGGGACAGGAGAGGGTTTGGAAATAAACATTAAAAAAGAAATAAAATTTCCCCATAGTCTTGGTCTTCTTTATTCGGTGTTCACAGCATTTTTGGGTTTTGAAGTAAATGATGGAGAGTATAAAGTGATGGGAATGGCGCCTTACGGAAAACCTAAGTACCTCTCAAAAGTTCGAAAATTAGTAAAAACTTTTCCTGACGGGTCATATGCTTTAAATATGGAATATTTTACTTTTCATAAATCGCCGACAAAAGCTTTTGGAAAAAAGTTTGTAGATTTATTCGGGCAACCGCGACAAAAAGACTTACATTTTTTTACAAAAGGCTCCGGATACCCGAGTTATTTTGGAGAAAAACCGAAAAATTATAACGAGCTTTGTGAAAAAAACCAGCATTATGCAGATATTGCAGCGTCCATTCAGGCATTAACCGAGGAGATTCTACTCACTGCGGCAAAAATTTTGCAAAAAGAAACAAAACTTGAGAATTTGTGTATTGGCGGTGGAGTAGGTTTGAATTCTGTTGCAAACGGAATGCTTTTGCGGAAATCACCGTTTAAACAAATCTTTATACAGCCCGCATCAGGTGATGATGGAGGAGCCCTTGGCGCCGCACTTTATGTTTACCACGCGCTTTTAGGTAAAAAAAGAAACTTTACTCAGGATAATTGTTATTTTGGCGCGGAATATACAAATTCTGAAATTGAAAATTTCTTAAAAGAAAAAAAGCTTAAGTATAAAAAAATTGCGTCAGAGGAAAAGCTGACGGATTTTTTAGCAGACGTACTCTCAAAAAATAAAGTCGTAGGATTTTTCCACGGCAGAGCAGAGTGGGGTCCCAGAGCCTTGGGTGCGCGGTCGATACTTGCTTCTCCAGTTAAGAAAGAAATGAAAGAGGTTGTAAATGTAAAAATAAAATTTAGGGAACCATACAGACCATTTGCGCCCGTGGTAATTGCTGAAAAAGCAAATATTTATTTTGAATTAGAAAAAAAAGAACACAAGCATCTTACAAATTTTATGCTTGGTGTTTTTCCTGTAAAAAAAACGGCGAAAAAATTAATTCCTGCGGTGACTCATGTTGACGGAAGCGCCCGTATTCAAATAATAACCGAGGTACAAAATAAAAGATATTACAACATTATAAAAAAATTCGGCAAAAAAACAGGAGTTTATGTTCTTATGAATACGTCGTTTAATTTAAAAGGTGAGCCTATTGTAAATTCACCAGAGAACGCTTTTAACACTTTTAAAAAATCCGGACTTGATATTTTAGCTCTTGAAAACTATATAATTTTAAAAGAGGACATCGTATAATTTAAAAATGAGAATTTTTAAGTCAGTATTTTTGCGGGGGACAGAAATAAGAGACCTTTTTAAATTTTTGTGGAAGGCAAAAATGTATTTTTTGATTCCATTTGTCGTGATTTTAATTCTTTTTGGATCGATTTTAATTTTTGTGCAAACAACGGGCGTTGCTCCCTTCATCTATACTCTTTTTTAAACCCTCAATTTTTCTTTCACATTCCTTTACGATAATATTTATTAACTTTTTTGTATTTTTTTCATCTTCCTTAGAATCTATTCCCCAGTAGATTCCGGGATTAATATTTCCTTCAAGAAAATATACATTTCCTTCGTTGCTTACAACAAAATCCAAAGCAAATAACGCGTTTTTCCTGTCTAATTTACTTACAATCTTTCGAGCTGTTGTAAGTACATTTATGGGAATATCTTCGATTTTTATATATTTTACAGTTGCCCCTTGGTGTTCGTTGCATCGAAAGTCGCCTTTTTTTGCCATACGTATGTATTGTTGGATAATTTTTCCTCTGGAAAAAATGATTCGGATGTCAGTTGCAGTCATAACATTATTAAATTTAAATCCTTTGTCAAACTTTACAAAGGGCTGTATGACAAATGAAGTTTTTTCCCTTCTTTGAAGTATTTCATGTATGTTCTTTTGGTAACTTGAACCTATTTTATAAATATCTACGCCTCCTGCTCCAAATCGGTCCTTTATAATAAAATCCGCTGAAAAATCATTCCTGTGTGGATGGGAGGCTACAAGATTTTTGAGTTCTTTGACGGCTTTTATTATAGAATTTTTAGAATTATAAGCGATATTAACAGTAGGAATGCTAAATTCCGGAAGAGCCGTGAATGTTAATAGCTTATCGTCAAAGAGGGGATGAAGGTAAGAGTCGTTAAAAGGGAGAACGCCTGTATTTGAAAAAAAAAGTAATTGATTTATGGGTTGCGATGATCTAACGGGTGAGAATTTATTAAATACAAGCTTTGAATAACACTTGTTATTTGTTTTTGTCCATCCTGAATCTATATACTCCCAATAACTTCTACATTTTCCACCTGATATGATATCTGAAGTTGTAGTAAGCGCGGCTGAAATATTATTTTTTTTGCAAGTATTAAGAAAAAAAGCATACGCATTATTGTAATGTGGTTTTCCTCCCAAAAGAGAGAATGGCATTAGATTTTCGCACGCCTGAGATGAAGCGCTTGTTGCAACGCTTTGAGCATAAACAACCAACAGGTCAAAAATGCGAACATTTTCCATAATATTTGAGATACAAGGTGTAATTCTATTTGTGGGGGAAGAATTAAATATGTAAGACACCTTTATTATACGTTATGAGAAGGTTAATAGATAGGGCAGCTTACGATTTTAATCTATAACCCAATGGATAATAGTGTTTTCTAAAAACACTTTTAAAAATCATGCGTAATCGAGGTGCCACCTCAATCACTTAAGAATTTGCTTTATTAATGCTATAACCTTGAGCGAGAAGTTCTCGAGGTTCTGATTTATTAGGTATATTATTTTATGAAGATAGTCGAATTTTGATTAATTGACAATAAATAAATAGTTGTGGATACTTATGTTATGGATAGTTCACAGAATCAAGGAGAAAAATTCATTTCCTCCGCAGATTCTGCACAGCAAACAAAAACCACAGTAATAGCACAGGTACATCCTATACCTTTACAAAACGCTACTAAAGTGGGATTTGATTTTGGACTTTTAAATTCATTATTAGTAGGATGTATTGTTTTTTTTGCACAGTTTGTAACTGAGGTTATCTCTGACGCAATGGTTAACTTTTCTCCCCAAGGAAAGGATTCACTAATAAGAAATTTTGGAAGGATTAGCTTATGGGAGGAGCCGACATTCGGTCAATTAACATTTTTTGGTTATTTGTATCTTTTTGTAGCTATTTTTTTTATTACCAAATATCCCCGTATCGGGAAATATTTTGTGATATTTCCAATAATGGGCTTAATAATGGGGGTATATGGACTTCTGATGATGTTTGCTTTTGGAGGTTTTACTGTTTTAGTATTAATATTTGACAATCTGATTCCTCCATCAGTTCTATTGCTATATAGAAGAAAGGTTACGCTTTTCAACTTTAGGAGTTTTCTAAAATATTATTTATTAATTCTGTTTTTTATCTTATTAGTAAATATAATTGCAAGTATTGCTCAGTTATCCAAAGTTACTAACGCAGTAAATAATGCAACTCCAGATATGATGATAAAGAATGCAAACTATTAAGCAGGGTAAAAAGAAAAACGACAGTTATCCCACAAATTTATCTTGTGACCCCACAGGAATTTAGATCAAAATAACTATTGTAATTAAATTTTTACGGTGTTAATAATAAGAATATGGCTAAGTTGATGAAAGATTTGTCACCTCGTCGACAAGTGATTTATTGGATTACGGAATTTGCAGCATTTGATACCGAAAGGAGAGAAAGTAACAAAATGAAGCTTTATGATCTCCACGAAGTGGACTTACTGAAGAAATTGACTGCGATGACAAATTTTCCGAAAGTTTTTCTAACCAAAGATAAAGATATTTTTAATAACTTCGTAACATTTCTAGAAGTCTTTTCAAATTCTATTAATGAAACCGATAAGATTGCCAAAGAAGGTCCAGTAATAGAGTCAAGCGAAAGCCTTGCAAGCTGTCAGTATCTCTTATCACTTGCCGGAGGCATAATATCTAGTAGGGGGTTTGATAAATTGTTAACAAACGATAGAAGGAAAGCGTTAGTTAAGAGTTTGAGAGAATCGAGATTGGTACTTTCGAATAAAATTGATGCAGCCACAGACTACCTGAATATTCGTTAGACTAGGACTAAAAAACAATACTCAACCGAGGTGCCACCTCAAATAGATTCAAATCTCCTTATTTACCTATTAGTAATTTTGGTGATAGGAAATTTAGGTAATTGAATTACGAGCAGTTATTTAGATTTGGGTTTAAAAATTCGTGTTATAACAACACATGATACACAATAAGAGATAATAAATAAACCAATCGTGTATAAATTTAGTATAAAATGGTTTTGTGGAAAAAGATAACAAATAAAAGGTTTAGGCGGAGGGGAATATGGAGTTCCGTCAAGAGAGGGTATGCGTAGATCAAGACTTATGCAGGGACTCCGTAAAATACCAAGTACTACCCAAAATATAACTAAGAAAAACATCCAGGCAATGATTTTCTTCAGTGTCGGTTTAAAAAACTTCACTACTTAGTATATGTGTAAATTTAATTTTATGTCAAATATATTTGGTGACCCGACATCATCTCTCTTCGAATCATCTTTAGCATGGTTAGAACGTTTACGAAAAGTTTATCTTGACGAAAAAATAGATATATGTGAAGGAGTAAGTGGATATTAACCCGTTTTTAGATTACTTTTGATCATTAGCGTGTACTCAATACTTAATTTGTAGTAAAATCACACAATGAATATACGAGAACGAGCTGAGGTAGAGCTTGGTATACAAAATGTTGACGCATTTACAGCCTCCTTTGGATCTAAATGTCCTGATGCAATGCAAGCATTGCCAAAAGAAGAATTTGAACCTGCCCAAGCTGCCTTTACTGAAGCCTTTGAAGATGCCGCAGGACTGACACAAATCGATCCAAGCAAGTTTTTTATAGCTAGAGTTAAAGACAGGGTGGTTAGACGCGAATATTATAGACCTACGCCTCAGGATGAAGATTCATTTAGGTTTGCGCCTCAGGCATTATGTGAGGTAGGAATTATCAAGGGAAGATTTGGGGTGAACATTGAATGGAGGCACGATGCAAATTTCAGACGAGATTCACTAACAGTTTTCCCCTTTGATGACGAAATGAAACTTAGATTAAAACCCGGAGAAGAGCTATCTGTTGACTGGAAACAAGGGCTAGTCTCGAGTATTGAGCTAAAAACACACAAAGTAGAAAATGGTAAACCCCAATTACACAATGCGTTTGCCACACTCAACATGTTTGGTGATGCGCAAAACAAAGGGAATGTAAACTATTGGAAAAGCAACTGGGAAAGGAGATTTCAAAGAGTAATCGACCTAGATTATTTAAGGGCAAATCCCAGGACAAGGGATGAAATGGATAAGTCTATGGAAATAATGGCTAGAACAGACACGGGGTTAGGAGATTATCCATATACACCGATAAACTTATTGCATCTAGAAAGAAATTTAGACGATGGAGAGATAACGATAAATCAAATAAATGTTAATTCTGAAGATGCTAACTCAGAAACAGGAATCACTATTGAAAGATTTGATTCTCCAGAACGAGAAGAACTTTTAGATAGTATTTTTATTCCAGAACCTTTCAATCCCCTAGCTTTAATCGCAACAATATTTCAAAGAAACATGTTGAATCAACCTGAAAACTCTCCATTGGCTTATGATAGAGAATGGCTAAATCAACATTCAATTGTAAGAGAATTAATTGAGTTGAAGTGGATTCGCCACGATATTGACCCGCTCAGGAAATTTTCACAAACTAGTTCTGATAGTCTGTAACCCGTGTTAATTGTTTGAACCAGAAATGAGGCTAAAGATTTTTATACAAGAAATACTAGACAATAACTCTTCAAAAAATCTGAGCTTAGCGGTTCGAACACCTTGCCTAGGTGCTCCCTTCGGTGACCCCACAGGAATTCGAATCCTGGTTCCCAGAATGAGAATCTGGTGTCCTAGGCCACTAGACGATGGGGCCATTAATTAATTTTTCAATTACCTTCTTACTTTTCAACGATTTAAGATAATATTCTCTTTTTTTAGCTTCAGAATTAGTATTATATTCTTCTTTGTATGATAGTTCAAACGGTCCCTTATTTTTAGTATATCGCGAACGGTTCGAATTATGTTCTGCAATTCTTCTTTCTAAATTATTTGTACTGCCAATATAAAACATTCCGTTTTTTATACTTCTTAGAATATATAAGAAATACATATTGGTGTCCTAGGTCACTAGCCTCGATGATCGCAGTCATCGGGATCCCGAATGAAAACTATCATCGGGAACGATGGGGCCAAGTAGCCCCTTATTTTACTAGAAATAGGTTAAATTCACAAGAAAAATATAGAGTGGAGTTTATTTTTTCTTCTATGTATAATAAAAGTTATGAAAAAGACAAACTTGGACAATTTCTTGCTTTCCGTTGTTATCCCCTCATATAACGAAATGGGGAATCTTCAAAAGGGAACTCTTGATAAAGTAGAGCATTATCTTGAGAAAAATAAGTTTAATTACGAAGTTTTGGTAGTCGATGACGGATCAACCGATGGAAGTCTTGAATTTGTCAAAAAGTTTTCCCGCGAAAATCCCAAATTTAAAGTCGTAGAAAACAACCATACGGGGAAAGCAGGAGCTGTAACAGCGGGGGTTTTGAAAGCTGCAGGAGATTATATACTTTTTACGGATATGGATCAGGCAACACCGATTGAGGAAATTGAAAAGATTTTGCCGTTTACAAAGGCCATGCCTGCCGGCAGGCAGGAATTCGATATTGTTATCGGCTCGCGAAATAACACAAGGCGCGGCGCGCCATTCTCAAGAAAATTAATGGCCAAAGGGATGATTGTTCTACGTTCTCTTCTCGTCGGTTTTCCGGAAATTAAGGATACGCAGTGCGGATTTAAGCTTTTTACAAAAAAATCCGCCCGAGAAATTTTTGAGAAAATGTTAAATTTGCACGGAGGATTTAAGTCTATAAAGAATTCAAGTGTTACGGCAGGATTTGATGTAGAACTTTTGTATATCGGCACACGACTTGGGTATAAAATTAAAGAAGTCCCGGTAGAGTGGTTATATGTTGAGACAAGAAGAGTGAATCCGATAAAGGATTCGTTGGACGGCTTTTTAGATCTTGTAAGAATCCGTGGAAGAATTTTAAAAGGACGGTATGGGTAGAAAATTATTGTTGTGGGGTTGGATTATTGGAGCTTTGCTTCTTCTTCTTTATTCTTTTACTCAAATTGATCTGTCTTTGACATTTTCGCAAATTTCTATTTGGCAAGTCTTTCAAAAACAATTTCAGTATATCGGCTATTTTAACAGACCCTTATCAACAGTTTTTTATATTTTCTTAATCGTTATAAGTTCGAGCTTATATGTATTAACACTGCGGGAGGTTATTAAAAATAAATTGAACAGAAAAACGGTTTGGACAATTATATTTGCTGTTGCAGCAATACTTTTTTTCTCCTACAACGCTTTTTCTTATGACTTTTTCAATTACATGTTTGATGCAAGAGTTGTAACTCATTACCATCTCAATCCTTATCTTTATAAAGCTCTCGATTTTCCTGGTGACCCGATGCTTTCTTTTATGAGATCAACTCATAGAGTTTATCCATATGGTCCGTCGTGGCTTTTATTTACTGTTCCTCTTTCATTTATCGGAGTCAAACTATTTATTCTTACATTTTACTTGTTTAAACTTCTTGTTGTTGCAAGCACGGTTCTTGCGGCTTTTATGATTGAAAAAATAGCTCGGATTTTGAAATTAAAAAATCCGTTATTTCCGGTTGTATTTTTTGCACTAAACCCACTTGTTTTATTTGAGGCATTTGTATCGGGGCATAACGATATGGTAATGGTCTCATTAGTACTTGTTTCTTTTTATCTTTTGTTTAAGCAAAAATATGTTGGATCGATTTTATTTTTACTTCTTTCAATAGGAGTAAAGTTTGCAACAATTATTTTTATCCCTCTATATTTGCTAATTATTTTTAAAAAAAGTTCAAACACATTTATAGTAAATTCTCTTGCGTTTTTGGCAGCAGTAGGTGTTGTAATTACGTCTTTGGCTTCGGGACAAAATAAAAATCCCGAATTTCAACCTTGGTATTTACTTCTTTTTCTTCCGTTCGTATCTCTTCTTGAATCAAAAAAAATTATTTTGTTTGTTACTGTTTTTATTACAATAGCTTCCCTCCTCTCGTATTTTCCGTTTATTGCAGACGGACACTGGCCAAAAAACATAGTTGAGCTAAAAAATATTATTCTTTTAGTATCTGCTCTTTCCGGTGTAGTTGTTTATTCGCTTTCAAAAAAACTCTCTGATGTGTAATTTACATTTGCCCAGCTAACCTTATTTTATGTATAATCATTACATATGAAATTTGTTTGGCATTGGTATCGCCATATCGGCGTCATTGCCTCCGCAATTGCGCTATTTTTCCTAACACGCCTTTACAATATTACCTCACTTCCAATTTTTACCGACGAAGCAATATATGTGAGATGGTCGCAAATTGCAAAACAGGATGCTTCTTGGCGTTTTATATCGCTTACTGACGGAAAACAACCTCTTTTTATTTGGATTTCAGCAATAAGTATGAAATTTATAAGCGATCCACTCCTTGCGGCAAGATGCGTTTCGGTTGGAGCGGGATTTGTAAGTTTAGTCGGCCTTTTTTTCTTGGGATACGAAGTTTTTAGAAGTAAAAAGGTAGGATTTTTGGCTAGCGCGCTGTATGTTTTGTTTCCATTTGCGCTCGTCTATGACAAAATGGCCCTTTATGATTCGCTTCTTGGGGCACTAGCCGTATGGGCTTTGTATTTTGAAATCCATCTTATTAAGAGAAAAAGACTTGATATAGCGTTAATATTGGGAATGGTTTTGGGTACGGGTTTACTCACAAAATCATCCGCCTTTTTCTTTATTTACCTGTTGCCTCTATCTTTTTTGCTTTTTGACTTTAAGTCGCACAAGAAAGTAGGGCAGGCTATAAAATTTGTTCTTCTTGCTACTGTTTCAATTGTTCTTGCGTACGCAATGTATGGAATACTTAGACTTTCTCCGTTCTTTCATATTGTCGATGAAAAAAACACAATTTTTGTCTATCCTTTTTCGGAGTGGTTATCCCACCCTTTCACTTTTTTCATAGGAAATGTTCGAGGTCTTTTTGATTGGCTTTTAACTTATATTACATATCCTATTGCGGGACTTTGTCTTTTGTCATTTTTCTTAGGAAAGAGGATATATCTTCGGGAAAAGATATTATTATTTTCTTGGTTTTTGGTACCGTTTTTGGCTCTTGCCCTATTTGGGAGAGTTATTTATCCAAGATTTATATTCTTTATGACCCTGCCTCTTCTTGTTCTTGCGGCATATTCTTTATATGTTCTTCTGGAAAAAATAAAAATACAGAGTGGAAAAATAGTGCTGATTTTGCTTTTCGTATTTATTATGATAAGAACAGACTACTTTATTTTAACTGATTTTTCCCGCGCCCCAATCCCATTTTCTGATTTAAGTCAGTATATAAACGAATGGCCTGCAGGAGGAGGAGTTGCCGAAGCCGTACAATTTTTCAAAGAACAATCTGTGACCGGGAAGGTAACTGTTTTTACGCAAGGAACCTTTGGTCTTATGCCTTACGCTTTTGAGATATATTTAAAAGATAATCCAAATATCCAAGTGAAAGGTTTTTGGCCGGTTACCGATATAATGCCAAAAGAATTTAGTATGCAGGCAAAATCAACAAAAGTATATTTGGTTTTTTATCAGCCTTGTGTACCTTGTAGGGCTAATGGAGAGATTCCAATTTCCTGGACGGCAAAAAAAATTCTAAGCTACAAAAAAGGGGCAGGGAATGCATATTTAAATATTTATGAAGTTATTCCATAATCTTTTAAGAGTTGGGACATATAGATATTATGTTCTGGTATTTCTTGTTTCTTCTCTTCCTCTTACCGCTTTTTTTATAACAACAAATCTTGTACATACAAGCGATGGACTAGTGCATGTTCCTCGGATAGCCGCGTTCTATAAAGCGCTTGTTGATGGTCAATTTCCTGTGCGTTGGGCCGGTGATTTAAATTTTGGATACGGTATGCCGCTTTTCAATTTCATGTATCAATTGCCATATTTGGTTTCATCCTTTTTTATTGTTGTAGGTTTTGATTTAGTTTCATCTTTCAAGCTTTCTATGGCAACAAGTTTTTTACTATCGGGATTTTTTATATTTTTATTCGCAAGAGAATTTTTTAAAGATGAAAAAAAAGCGTTACTTATAACTCTCCTATATCAATTTGCCCCTTTTCATTTGGTAGAGCTATTGGTGCGAGGAAGTTTTGGGGAGTTGTATACCTATACCTTTTTGCCACTAGTTTTATTTGGTTTAACAAAGATTATAAATAAACCAACAGTAAAATCTTTTGTTCTTACCTCCGTTGCGACTTTTTTTCTTATAATTTCACATAATGCAATAAGTTTAGTTTTTTTTGGAGTATGTTTGTTTTACATCCTCTTTTTTGCTCCGCGCAAAAAATGGCTGGTAAGTTTTGCATCGTTATTTTTCGGATTGGGTCTTTCTGCATATTATTTTATTCCGGCTATATTTGAACATAAATATACTTATGGAGATTTATATATGAAGGATTTATATAAAAGTCATTTTGTTCCTCTCTATTATTTTTTTGTCCCTAATATTTTAAAAAGTCAGGAATTTCGGATAGGAGCAGTGTCTGTCCAGTTTGGGCTATTCCATGTATTAGCAATTATTGCCGGATTTTTTGCATACACGAGAAGAAAAAGAGAATCAGGACGTATAATTCTTTTTTGTCTTATACTTGTTGGCGTTTCATTATTTTTTATGCAGCCTATATCTAAGATCTTGTGGGAAAGACTTACGCTTCTTCGTCAATTCCAGTTTCCGTGGAGGTTTATTTCAGTCGTAGTTTTTGCAACTTCTTTTTTAGGAGTAACATTTTTTGAATTCAAAAAATTTTCAAAACATTTGGTTTTCGTTAGCGTTTGTATATTTATTGTTTTATCGACTGTTTTTTACTGGGTTCCTCAAGAAGGATTCGACAAAATAAATGAGAATTACTATCGAAATTTCCCTCTTACTACAACTTACTATGGTGAAACAGATGTAATATGGACTGCAGGAGAGTTTCATTCTTACCCGAAAAAACCGGTAGAGACAATAGAAGGAAATGCAATAGTTTCAAATTACAAAAAGAAATCAAACGTTCACACCTACATTGTTGTTTCTCAGAAACCGAGCAAAATTGTTGACCATACGGAATATTTTCCGGGTTGGAAAGTATATGTAAATGGAAAACAAACCTCGATAGAATTTCAGGATCAAAACTATCGTGGAGAGATAACGTTTGCTGTTCCTGCGGGAAGTAATGATGTAAAGGTTGTATTCGGTGAAAGTCCAATTCGTGCTGTGTCTGATGGGATAAGCATTCTTTCTTTTGCAGGAATTATTGGATATGTTGGATTTCGTAAAGTCAGGAAAAAAAGATGAAAAAAAATATATTAATTTTATTATTTTTTCTTGGAGTTACAGCGATATTTTTTTATAAAACATTTTTGTTTGGGAAAATTCCTTTTCCAGGAGACCTTCTTCTTGCAGAATACAATCCTTGGAAAAGTTATTCCTTTGAAGGATATGTTCCCGGAAGTATTCCAAATAAAGCACAATATTTTGACACCATTCGACAGATTTATCCTTGGAAAACATTTGCAATTGACACATTAAAGCACGGAAATTTTCCTCTATGGAATCCGTATAATTTTGCAGGTGCTCCGCTTTTTGCAAATTCGCAGTCGGCCGTACTCTATCCTTTAAATATTTTTTATCTTTTTCTTCCTCAAGTTTCAGTTTGGGCGTTACAAGTTGCTTTCCAGCCGCTTTTGGCTTTGGTATTTACATTTATTTACGCAAGAGTGATTGGATTGTCAAAAAAAGGGGCGGTTTTTTCATCTGTTGCATATTCTTTTTCGCTTTTTATGAGCGTATTTTTGGAATACAATACTGTTGGTCACGTAATTTTGTTTCTCCCTCTGGTGCTTTTTTCAGTTGAGAAAATAATTACAAAAACAAGATGGGTTTGGGTAGCACTTCTTATTGCCTCTATTGCAGGTGCATTTACGGCAGGACACATACAAATATTCGGCTTTCTTTATATTTTTTCTTTGATATATGCGGTAACAAGAATTGTTTTTGCAAAAAGTAAAAAATTAACCGTAATTACTATAATTGTATGTTTTCTTCTGCCGCTTGGTATTGTTGCGCTTGAACTTTTTCCGCTTATGGAGCTTATTAAAAATTCTGCGCGCGCAAGCCAAGACTATAATTTTTTGCTGCGAGTGCTATTAATCCAGCCGTACCAAATGATACTTTTTATAGCACCTGATATTTTTGGAAACCCTGCTACAAGAAACTACATGATTGGTTTTGATGCTTACCCCGGTAACTCAATTTATATTGGTATCTTGCCGTTTTTATTTTCTTTTCTTTCATTTAAACACTTCAAAATAAATTTTTATGTTAAGTTTTTTTCAATTACAATTGTTGTTCTTTTGTTGCTTTTTGTACATACACCGTTAACAGAGTTACTTTACCGCTTTAATATTCCACTTTTTTCAACAGGCTCGCCGACAAACGCAATTTTTCTTTTGTCTTTTAGCTTATCAATTCTTGCAGGAATAGGAATAGACTTGTGGTTATTAAAAAAGGAAATGTCCAAACAAATAGTTGTAAGTTTTGGCATCCTTTTTATCTTTTTGTGGGGATTTTTTATTCTCGGCCGTCCATCAATAGTTTTGATAAAAAACTTTATTTTGCCTACCATGCTTTTTTGCGTACTATTTTTTGCAGTTATTATTGGAAACAAAAAACACAGTTTTAAAAAGATAGTCTTTTTTGTTCTTCTGGCATTAACTATATTGGATTCTTTCTACTATTTTCAAAAATTTAATCCTTTTGTCCCGCGTGGTTTTGTTTTTCCTGATACTAAAATTATTTCATTTCTTCAAAAAAATACAGGGATTAACAGAATTTGGGGATATGGGAATGCTCAAATAGAATCAAATTTCCATACGCAATATTCTATTTTTTCTGCCGAAGGGTATGATCCGCTTTACCCAAAAAACTATGGAAGTTTTATTCAATCTACAAAAAACGGAAAAATAGGCAGCGAATTTAACAACGAAACTCGCTCTGATGCAGTGATTGCTCCCGGTTCAGGAGAAGTGGATTTGCCAAACAATATAAACCGTCTAAAAGTATTAGATTTACTTGGTGTAAAATACATTTTGGATAAAAAGGAAAACGGAACAACGGAAAAAACCTTTCCAGACTCGCGGTACAAAAAAATATTTGATGCAGATGGGTGGGTAATATTTGAAAATAAAAATAGCCTTCCAAGATTTTATTTGGCGGATAATTTTGCGGTTTATAATAACAATAAAGAATTTGAGAATATATTTTTTTCAAATACTTTTGACCCGAACAACACAGTTCTTTTAAATGAAAAGATAAACGGGTTTAGCAACGCGCCGGGTGAAAGAGGAACAGCGATTCTTTTATCATATGCACCATCCAAAATATCAATTCGAACAGAATCAAAAACTAATAAGATTCTGTTTTTATCAGATACTTATTATCCGGGATGGGAGGCATATGTTGATAATGTAAAGACCGAAATTTTAAGAGCAAATTATGCATTTCGCGGAGTTGTAGTTCCAAAAGGCAGCCATGCGATAACATTTTTGTACCAGCCTAAATCCTTTTCAAATGGGGTTATAGTATCTATAATAAGTAGCGTAGTAGCTTTTATTTTTATACTTAAGATAAAAAGATATGAAACTTAACATTAAATTACTTATTTTATTGGGAATTTTTGTTATTGCATTTATCCTTAGGTTTTATAAACTTGGAGACGTTCCTAACGGTCTATACCAGGACGAAACATCAATCGGATACAATGCATATTCGATTATGACAACAGGAAAGGATGAATATGGAAAAATTTTTCCGTTGTATTTTAAATCATTCGGAGACTACAAGCTTCCAATTTATATTTACTCGGCAATTATCCCTATTAAATTATTTGGATTAAATGCGTTCGCAGTACGATTTCCTTCGGCGTTTTTTGGTTTTTTAACTGTTGTAATGTTTTATTTTTTTATAAAGGAAATTACCGATAAAAAAAACCTTGCACTTGTCGCAACATTTTTACTTACGATTAACCCATGGCATCTTCATTATAGTAGAGCAACTTTTGAAGTTAGTATTTCTCTTTTCCTATTTATTGTAGGAACTTACCTTCTTTCCCGAGCTTTTAAAAAAGGGAAGAGCATTGAATTTTTTGTTGGAACATGCCTTTTTATATTATGTATTTATACATATAACCTGACACGGCTTCTTTCGCCTATTTTATATTTTAGCGTAATTCTTATTTATAAAAATGAACTTAAGAAAATTAGCAAGGGAACGTTTATTATTAGTACAATTTTCTCAATTTTTTTATTAACCCCTTTTATAATTAGTTTTATCTCTGGAGGGGGTATATCTTCAGCCTTGGGAACTCTTATTTTTTCAAGCGCCGCAGTAAAAGCTCCTCTTCTGGAATTAAGAAGTTATTTTATTAACATACCACCTATTATTTCAAAACTGTTTTTCAGTATTAATGCTATGATATTACTGCAGTATTTGCAAAATATAGCGTCGTATTTTTCGATAAACTTTTTCTTTATCGCTGGATCACTCCACGGAAATCATGGAATAGGAAATGTGGGACAGTTTTACCTTTTTGAGTTGCCACTATTTATATATGGTTTAATCCTTTCTTTAAAACATAATTCGTGGGGTAAAATATTTGTATTATGGGGAATTATAACAATTCTTGTTGCGGGGGCGACAAGAGAGGTTCCACATGCTACCAGAAGCTTTTTTCTTGTTGTTCCTATAATAGTTTGTATTGCTTTAGGAGTACTAGCTGTTTGGAAAAAGATAATAAGCATTAAAATTTCCTCGCTCAGAATTGGGATTTTGGCTATTTGTTTGGCTTTCGCATTCTATAATATCATTTATTATTTTGCGTCCTATTACATTCGCTTCCCAATTGCATATGCAAAAGCTTGGAGAACAACAGATAAAGAATTATCGCTTTTTCTTGCACAAAATGAAATCCGTTATGACAAAATTATTTTTGATAAGGATGCAGGATTTATCTATTCATCAATGCTTTTCTACTCAAAATATCCACCTTTAGATTTTCAGAAGACTTCTATGCGAGAGGCTGATACTTCTGAGGGGTTTTCTAATATAAAATCGTTTGGAAAATATGAATTTAGAACAATAAATTGGGATAAAGATATAAAAATACCAAACGCACTAATTATTACGGATTTTCTAAAAAAACCTAAAGATCTATCAGCTTTGACTATATTTTATTATCCATTGCGTCCTATTGTTTTAGCAGTTGAGCAGAAAATTATCTCATATCCTTTCAGGGAGCCTTCTTATGTCGTTTACGAAACACATTAAAAATCAAATTTTGGTTATCTTTCTTGTTGTGGTAATATCCTTGCCGGCGGTTTTTGCTCTTTTCCAAACAGGTTTTCCTCAAACAGATGACGGGAACTGGATGGTTATTAGGTTTTCAGCGTTTTATGCATCATTTCGCGACGGACAAATCCCCGTACGTTTCCTGGAAAGACTGAATTACGGATATGGATATCCGGTTAGCAATTTTTTGTATCCGGGATTTATGTATTTGGGTATTCCGATACATATTCTTGGAATAAATTTTGTTGATACGATCAGAATTTTATTCGGCGTTTCTCTTTTAAGTTCATCATTGTTTTGTTTTTTTTGGCTTTCGAAATTATTTAGACAAAAAGCCGCTTTTTTAGGAGCTATTTTTTATCTTTATGTACCTTATCATCTGTTTGATGTTTATAAGAGGGGAAGTCTTGGTGAGGTTTTATCACTTGCGATTGTTCCGTTTGTTTTATGGATGATAGAGAAGAATTTTTTTTTCTTTGTGGCTCTTGGAGTTTTTCTTCTATCGATTTCGCATAATACGCTCGCCTTATTATTTTTGCCTCTTTTATTTATTTATTCTTTGATAAGAAAAATTCCGTTATCAAAGATAATTCTAAGTTTTTTTACCGGAATTTTACTTTCTTCTTTTTTTATTATTCCTGCAGTTTTGGAACTCTCGTATACGAATTTTTCAAAAACAAAAATTTCAGATATTTCAGGTTACTTTACGGATGTTAATCTAATCGGTTTCTCAACTTTTTTTGTTCTTGTTATGTCTTGTTGGTTATTGTTAAAAAATAAAGTAAATGAAAAAGACGGACAACGACCACTTTCTATTTTATTTGTAACAATTTTATCGGTAAGCATTATATTCTCCACAAGCGTTTCGGAGTTCTTGTGGAAGTTTCTACCGCAAACTTTTATTCAATTTCCTTTTAGGCTTCTTTCGTACGAAATTGTTGCCGGAAGTTTTCTTACAGCATTTGTTTTCTCCCGAGTAAAACGATTTTTTGTACCTACAGCAAGTATTTTTCTTATTTTAGT
>Ga0210006_1000251_pt1 | contig 45495 bp, 27 predicted proteins | sample CryGey02umfilter_2_FD_185452 | JGI IMG/M metagenome (GOLD analysis project Ga0210006, IMG submission 185452) | Groundwater microbial communities from aquifer in Utah, USA - Crystal Geyser 4/10/14 0.2 um filter (SPAdes) (version 3) | ecosystem: Environmental > Aquatic > Deep subsurface >... | reverse complement strand
TGGTAGGCGCACTCACATCAGCAACACCAGATGACGTGTGAAAAAATCGCATATCATCTTGTTGTCCACCTTGGAGTGCCACTCCTGCAACATTTGTTATTTCTTTTCTCAGAATTAAGACATAATCTGTACTGGTAGAAAAATCACTTGTTGGATTTATTTTTAAAATATGATTTGCACTGTCCCAGGTCAATTCACAGCCACCACTTGCACACATATTTGTACCAGACGGTTGACCGTTTGTCGCGGTTTCCAGATTTACATTTGTCGTACTTGTCACCGACCCAATGCTTGTGGTGGCCATGTTTCCTTGATCACCAGCAGGAAACGTCACGAGCAAATTACCATTGATAGCAAAACCAGAATCACCAGGTTGTGGAACACTATTTTGTACAAACGGAGGCGTAGTATTGTTGTTTGTATCAAATGCTCCTGTTTGGAAGGTGGTCAAAAGATCAGATACAAGATGGTTAAAGCTTTGATCCTGCGTGCTAGACGTTATCGTCAGGGTATACCAAGTTGAAGTATCCAATGGAATTCCATCTGACATGTGCTCACATACCAAAGCAGTGGCAGTAGAATTGTTAATAAGAATTGCTGTAGCACTTAAACATAAATTAGGACCAGTCGGAGCACCATTCTGCGTATTTCCCGTATTTGCTTGTAAGATAACTGTTGACGTAGGAACGGAAGGTCCACCAGCAAGATATTCACTAAAAGGAACAGACACAAACGTACTAATAGGCAACCCCGTTGCCCCATCCATAATACCACCGTTTACTCTTGTAGGAGGTGTTGTATCGCCTGCAGCATACACAAAAAACATAGCGGTAATTGATAAGGCAATACCGACAAAACCAGCAACACTCATTCTCAGTGCTGATCTTGATAATTGTTGTTTGGAAAAAAGATTTTTTATGTGATTCATATATAGTTGTATACGTGTTATGTAATAAAAGAAAAGGAACCTTTTTTCCTACGTGCCGACTATCTTTCCAGGAAAGATACACAATAGAAAATGAAGGGAAATAAAAAAAGAAGTGTCCAAAACAAACGCTTCAAAAGTGATGCCTTACCATATATTGTATTCCTCCACAAACATTCATGTTTTTGTATTGTGTATGAACGTTGATAATAGTATACATCATTTATTACAGTCTGTATTGTACTTATGCACAGATTATTTCATAACACGACAGAACATCACCCAAATTTTTCTCGTTTTTATATATATCGTGAGATATGCTATACTTTTTTCATCAAACGTATATGCTTCGAAAAAAATCACGAAAGAAGAAAAAGAAACATCAAAAAAAATACATCCGAAGAAGCGTCTTGATGTCGCCCCCCTTTCGATGGAAACTGGCACTGATTGGAATAAGCACGAGCTTTGTTGTCGTGGGTATTTTTTTTATTATTCAGCGCCCAGAAGCAGCAGAACTTCCCTATGATGTGCGTCCCGAACGAATCGACAGATACTTTGCAAAAAATAATATGCCACTTAAAGGACATGGTAAAACATTTGTGGAAGCTGCAGATACTTGTGGTATGGACTGGCGTTTGTTACCAGCTATAGCAGTTCGAGAATCAAGCGGAGGAAAACACATGCAGCTAAACAACCCCTTTGGCTGGGGTGGCGCACAGATTCCATTTGAAAGTATTGATGACGCCACCCGAGTCGTTGGACAACATTTGTGTGGAGACGAGCCCGACACCGCTAAATGGTATAGCACGACATCTACGTACGAAAAACTGTACCGGTATAACGGTACAGTCATTTCAACGTATCCAGCTGAAGTACAGTGGATTATGAACCAGTTTTAGCACCACATACGTTGAAATAAAAGAACCAATGTTTCCAGTGGTTTTTTTATTTCTTGAATTCTCCTCTACTACGCTCCTACGCTCCTCCATCACATACCTTCCACCCATCTGGGACATCACATGGCGTTGGATATGCCACACAGCTACTCTCATCTGATTGTTTTGCGTATGTAATAACTTGCGAGCAGAGTCGCCCTTCCTTTACATCCCACTGATTGAGCGGACGGTTCTCGAAAATTCCAGGACTTGTGCTACTCACAAAATCCAACAAATTAAATATTTTTTCAAAAAAATCGCTTGTGCCACTCACTTGCAACATTTGCCCTTTATATTCAAGATCTGCGACCATGACATCTTTGCCGTCTTGCATAGTAACATGTCGCACAGTGCCTGATACTCCATCTACTGAGATTGGTGTGCCAGAATCTTGTCCGCTTGGAGGCGATACCAATTCTTGTGCAAGTGTAAGATATGAACCAGATGACGGATCCTCTACAGTAATACCTCCACGCCATTGTTTTACCTGCCACCGAATGGGATATGAAATCTTTACATCAGCAAAATCGTCTACAAAAATCTGTGTCATTTCTTCTGAAACTGCCTGCTCTTGTTGTGCTTTGGCTTGCTCTTCGGCTCGCATTCGGATCTGCGCAGGCGTCACGTCTGCTGTGTTCATACTTGGAGAAGAAAGAGTCACACTTCCACATCCTGCACCAAGCGTAATCAATCCTGCACCGAGCATACCTAACGCAGCTACCAAACTAACAAATGTTTTGTGTGTTTTCTTGCCTGTATTTCCCAATGTTTTTTCTACTGAGGATATACGACGCCTCGTATCCACAACCGTATCTGGATTGAGAGAAATACTGTCAATACCCGCTCGAACAAGAAATTCTGCAAACTCTGGGTAATCACTCGGTGCTTGTCCACAAATACCTACTTTCTTTTTGTATTTATGTGCAACGGCGATCACATCTCTTATTAATTTTTTGACGGCAGGATTATTTTCATCATACACATGACTCACCAAACTCGAATCCCTATCAACACCAAGAGTAAGCTGAGTCAAATCATTACTGCCAATACTAAATCCATCAAAAATCTTGGCAAATTCTTCTGCCAAAATCACATTGCTAGGGATTTCGCACATAACATACACTTGCAAACCATTTTCACCGCGTTTTAGTCCAAATTCTTCCATGGTCTTCAGGACTTTCTCTCCTTCTTCTGGCGTACGACAAAATGGTACCATGACAATAATATTTTCAAGACCCCATTCTTCACGTACTCGTTTGATTGCCTTACACTCTAGTCCAAACGCTTCTTTGTATTCATCAGAATAATATCGACTTGCCCCACGCCATCCAATCATTGGATTTTGTTCTTCAGGCTCAAATTCTTTTCCACCGATAAGTGTACGGTATTCATTTGTTTTGAAATCAGAGAGACGTAAAATGACTGGCTTTGGATACATCGATGCACCAAGTCGCCCAATACCCTCAGCAAGACGAGACACACAGTATTCTGATTTGTCTTTGTAGCCAAGCGTCATTTCACGAATTTTCTTTTTGGCGACCTTGTCCTTTAGCGTGTTGTATTGCAACAATGCCTGAGGATGAATGCGAATAAAATTGGAAAAAATAAATTCTTGTCGTGCCAAGCCAATACCATCGTTTGGCAGAAATGATAATGAAAATGCATGATCAGGATCTCCCACATTCATCATAATGCCAGTTTTTGTATCTGGAATATTATCGAGTTCTGTACGTTTCACTTCAAAAGGAAGAATGCCTTTGTAAATAACACCCTCATCCCCTTTTGCACAGCTTACAGTAACCTCTGATCCATTTTTTAGCAATTTACGCGCATTTTTTGCTCCCACAATACAAGGAACACCAAGCTCACGAGAAACAATCGCTGCATGGCTCGTCTTACCACCCTGCTCTGTGACAATAGCGGATGCAATACGCATGATAGGCTCCCAGTCTGGATCAGTAATACGTGTCACAAGAATTTCCCCTTTTTTGAAAGTTTTCATCTCTTCACGCTTTTCAATGACACGAACTTTGCCAGCCCCTATTTTTTGCCCAACAGCAATACCACTCAGCAATATTTTTCCTTCTTGCTTGAGTTCATAATTTTCTATCACAGCATGACTACTTCGTGCTTTGACTGTTTCAGGACGCGCCTGAACAATATAAAGTTTGCCAGTTTCACCATCTTTTGCCCATTCAATATCCTGTGGCTTATTATAATGAGCTTCAATCTGAGCACCCCACTTGGCGAGCTGCAAAACTTCATCATCTGAAATAGCAAATTTGTCTCGCTCCTGTTGTGACACTCGAGCTTGCTTGACGCCTTTGGTTTTTCCATAAACAAGCTTTACTTGTTTACTTCCAAGTGTTCTGCTGATCACAGCTTTTTTTCCACGTCTTAGACCATCTTTGAAAACATAAAATTGATCTGGCACGACTTTGCCTTGGACAACATATTCTCCTAAACCATACGCAGATGTTACGAGCGACACGCCTTGAAATCCAGACTCTGTATCCATAGTAAACATCACACCGCTTGCCCCAGTATCAGAACGTACCATTTCTTGGATAGTAACAGACAAAGCGATACTCAAATGATCAAAGCCATGTCCTTCACGATACGACATTGCTCTATCAGTAAACAGGGATGCTATACATTTTTTGACAGCATCAAGCACATCTTGTTCACCACAGACATTGAGATAGGTTTCTTGCTGTCCAGCAAAACTTGCGTCAGGCAAATCTTCTGCCGTTGCACTAGATCGCACGGCAACGGCAAGTTTTTTATGTCCTGTTTTTTTTGCCAGTTCTCTATAGGCAGCAATGACTTCATTACTAATTTCTTTTGGCATTGAAGCACTCAACAATAATGTACGGACAGCCTTCCCTGTTTTTTTTAAATTTCGGATATCATTGACATCCAAATCTTTCAATGTTATTTTCAACTTTTTTTTCAAATCTTTATGTGCCAAAAATTCCCAATACGCTTTTGATGTTACAGCAAAACCGTTTGGTACTATGACGCCTTTTTTTGTGAGCTTGGAATACATCTCACCTAGAGAAGCGTTTTTACCTCCAACCAGTGGAATATCTGTAATATTGATCTCGTCAAACCACAAAATACGTCGACCTTCTCGTGAGACGTTTTTTAATGTTGTTGTAGAAGATTTTTGCTTTTTTTTCATAATATATGTCAGTATACCACATGTGCATATTTCCTTCAAAAGGGTTTACGAATCAGTATCCTTCCCAAATTGTGCGATATCTCGAAATGTGTCCCCTGCATCGGACGAAATATCACCATCTTTTACCAACGTCCGCGTAGGGTCATCCTTTAACGAAGGAGGTGATTGCGTTGGTTGCACTTCTCCTTGTTGTAAAGGTTTTTGTCCAGCAGGATGAAGCACTTCATTTCGAGCAATAATCCCTCCCATATGTTCCGCGTGCTTCACTGAAAAATCTAAATTAGGACTCTTTTTCTTTTCGTATCCAGACTTATCATACGTCACATAGTAAATGCTTGGTCCCACGAGTGCACCATACCGCCCTTTATGATCAGTAACAATAGTTTCAACAAGCTTGTTATAGGTTGCATCAAATACACGCACGACCACGCGCCCAAGTTTTTGTTTATTCAACACATCACTCACCACACCAATTGCTCCTTTTCTTTTCATACGTTTGCTGAGTACATGGAAAGCATAAAGAAATATAGCATGAAACAATACGAGCATTCCCACAAATCGTGTTGGTGATACCAAATATGAAAGGATACTAACATAAAGTCCAATAGTGCTAATAATATATTGCGCTACCTGTTTTGTATACACGCGAATAATTTCTTTTGTCGGCTTGTTTTGCGCAAGTGGTTCGAGTGGAATATTTACATTTAATTCAGTACGCTTTTCTGAAATATACACAACTGAACCTACTTGATACAGACGATCAAAAACAACATCTGAATGCTGTTTTTGTAGCATCTCACTTTCTTGGGAAAAGCCTGTTTTTTGGATTTCTACACGATAGTATCCAGCTGGTAATATAATGAAATATCTTCCTTTTTGGTCTGTCACTTGTGAACGTACGATATTGCCCGTTTTTGCATCAATGACGCGAATAGTCGCGAGATCAATGGGTTGCTTTGTATATACATTATAAATAGTTCCCCACTGCTTTTGTCTCCTTCGCCTAAGCAAAAGGATAGGTTGAGTAAACAGATACCTGAGGAACAAAATAAGCTGTGGCAAATTAAATCCAACTGCAACATTTGCCGTTCCCGCAATCACAACAGCTGGAGCAACAATGTTTTCATTGGCTTCCTCCACTTGTGGATCATCTGCTATTTTTTGAACTTGTTTTGCTACTTTTTTTACAGGCTCTGGAATTTTTTCTACTATATATTCTACTGGAACACTTATTACTTGGAGTACTGTTGCTTTTGTAGAACTTACAAATGTTTGAATATTTTTTTGTGTGTTTTCAAATCTTGCACCAAGTGCCACTCGCAACGTACTCGAACTATCAGTGAATAATGAGGTAAAAGAAGAATTAGAACTTCCTGTTGAACCACTTTGTGAAGTTGATTCTCCTCCAGCACTTCCAACGCCCACATCATTCCCAGTATCAGTACTAACATCTTCTCCGGTACCACTTCCACCGTCTACGTCAGGAGTGACATCTACAGGAGGTACTTCCTGATTGTTTTCTGGCTCCTGCATGTCTGGAACTTGCGGTGCGTATTGACAGCTATTGTTGCTCGTATTTGCCTGTACATTATAATTTGTAGCAGTGCTATCTCGACAGCCAAGGACGACGGGAACACAGCTACCATCATCTGTATTCGCCAAAACATTGAAATTGTATGCCGTTGGATCGATACACCCAAGAACAGTTAGTACACATGATCCATTATCCTCAGTAGCATTCGGATTAAAATTTGTTGCACCCGGATTTGTACATCCGACAATTACTATTTGATCAGGGACACTAAAACTCACTTCTGGAGTAACGGTAGATACATTCCCTGCATCGTCGATAGATGCAACGGTAATAACATAATTACCAGGTGTGGTCGCAAGTGGAAACGAAAGCTCCCAATAGCCTGTTGCATCTGCGGTTGCAAAATACTCACCGACAACACCTGCAAGTAAAAACCATTGCTCAAAAGGGGATGACTCTTGAACTGTGTTGCCAACTAACAACAATGAAATTGCCGAAGGGTGTACGACATTACGTAAACCTGACGTGCCACTCACACGTTTTTCATACCGAATACGAATGGTGGTTCCCGGCTCTGCCAAACCACTAAACTGAGGCTGTCCAACAATCTTTCCATTTTCAATACCACTTTTTGCGATACCAATGACAGGTGGCGCAGGCGGCATGGTATCAAGCATAATACTTGCACTTGAAGTAAAACTATATGCTGTACCATCCACTGTCTTTTTGAACTTGATATAGATTGTTTTGAGTCCATCGCCTGCACTGAGTGTGAACGGAAGAGTTGCAACAGAAGATTGGTAACTTGCACCTGTGAACACACTACTTGTCGAAATCATGATCTGATCTGGAAACGTATTATTGATTGTCAGTGTTGTCGTGGTACTTTTTGTAGATTTCTTTCCGCCGTTGATAGAAAAGAAGAAACTCGGTGCTGTCGGTGGCGTCCCAGGGCATGACTGTGTCTGTGGATTACACGTCGTCGTGTCGGGAGGTGTTTCTAGTGGTGGATCGGTGGTGACTGGTGGTGTAGATCCTCCACCTCCCCCACTCGCCGATTGCGTCGTCCCTGATCCTGTTGTTGTGGCTGTAACAATGCTATCGCCATTTCGCGCTACCACACCAACATTGTATGTTGTCCCAGCACTGAGGCCGGTAAATGTTCTACTCGTACTCGTAGCCCAGGTGGAGGAACCTCCATTGGTCGTATTTGCAACATAATATTCTGTCGTGTCAGGATTACTATTTGCCCCCCATGACACTGTGAGAGACTGTGTACTATTTGCGGTCACTGTCACGGTGCCTGGTGGTTGGGCAAGGGTGTAGACAGAGCCAATGGAATCATATGTTGAATCAGATCCACTGATTTGTGCAGTAAGTCGAAATTCATACATGGTATTTGGTGTAAGTCCTGTGACACTTCCCGTTGTAGCATCAGCAGCAATACTTGTCCCATATGCGGGGAAAAAACCAATCGAATGCCGAATATAAAAATTATCTTCATCCAAACTATTGTCAGTCCAAGAAAAAGCAATGCTACTTGTTGCAACACTACTCGTCGCAAAACCAGTTGGTGCGGTTGGCGCAGTATACATCGTAATTATGAACTCTTCATTTTGCTGATCAAGTACGGTATCAACGATATGTGTCTCACCATAGGTGCTCGTGGCGTTGGCAACGACAATATACGGGTTATACCCACCATTGGTTGTCGCCACTGAGGAGGATGTCATCAGATATGCATCAAGCGCACTTGTATACGGCGTATACCCAGTAATATCACTCGTCACCGATGGCGCTGAATACAAGCCAGACGACATACTTCTAATGTCATACGCTGTATATTCAACTAGGACACCACCCAATGGTGCAGCTCCGAGATTCTTGACATATGCTCGTGATTTAAACTTGACGTATATATTTCCCACATCACTGATACTACTGGATGTATTGAGAAATGAAACATTACTCAAGGTATTATCGAGTGTTGAGCTACTAAAGATATCATATATAACAGAACTGGTGACGGTACTGTCTACGACCATATTAGCTTCACTATTTCCAGAAAATGAAATACCGTAATAATTGCCAGTGGAGGTCACGTTTGAAATAGTAGAGTATGTGGTGCCGACGAATCGAATACCTGCCATTCCGGTAATGGTTCTGGTAAGTGCAGGTGGATTTGTAAAACCAGAGGTTACGGTTGCACCAGCAGCAGCCACGGAAGATGTATTGTATGTATATACCCCACTTGATACGGTAAATCCAGAGTCTATCCATGCTTGCACTGGCTCTGGAGAACAATTTGGCAGGAGCTCCAATGAGGCTTGATCAGATGCTATATTATTTGGGACAAGATACACAAATCTGATTATCTCCCCCCCACTTGTTTTTACCCCTGCAAAATAGCCCAACAGGACATGATATGTTTGTGTACCCATTCCAATGAGTGAACTCACATCATTGGTGATCACAGAATAATCATTACAATCACCTGTATTCAAAATAACGGGATAATTATAGGTAATACCACCATAGTCAAAACTAAGAGTACTCAGATCATACGTGGTCACCGTACTGCTTGCTTGCTGGAGCACAAAATCTTGCACCGTTGCACCAGAAAGGCCTGTGAATTGTAAGGCACTACCAGGTGTACTTGGTGTAATGATACTAGTTGCTCCAGCACCGTCAATTGTGATGCTACCAGTAAGACGTGTGGAACTGGTCAATCTGATTTCACTATATGCTCCTGTAGCGACCGTCCAGATATCACCATCTACGGCATTGTCCACAATGGCAGTACTCGACGTTGCATGACACGTAGAATAATCAACCGTACACGTATCATCTACGGTAAAACTGGACCCACGTGTAGCACTATAGGCACCAATATCTTCCGTGCTATTTGCATCAAGATAAAAACTAAATGGAGCTAGTTGTGTTTCATTCGTCGTATCTACATCATCACGCTTAAAATATGGATTGGTGGTAAGCGAATGACTACCAAGACTAGGCAACGTATCATATATCAAATATGAACCACTAAGATTTTCATTAAAATTATAGTACCCGTTATAATCATTGGTAATACTATATGTAGAAGTGGCACTATATTTATGAAAATACATGCCTACACCATTTCTTGTGGAACTGGCGTTATAAAAAATATTATGATTCGCACTCAACGTAAAGTATCCTCCTGGACCGCTAGCACCACTCATATCACTTACATGAACCGCATAACTATAATCATACATCCAAATTGTGTTATGCGTGATGACTACATCTGTTGGATGATCGGGGGTTGTTGCATATACATAGATTCCATCATTTGATTGATTTGCGACACCGTCGGTCTGCTCTAACAAAATATAATTATATGAAATCGTACTACTCACGGTATCCTCCAAATAGACTGCTCCATTGGGACTCATGACGGCAGGTGGTGTAACATACTCAAATATATTCCCCGAAATAAGGGTTGTGGTCGCCGTTCTGATTGAAATCAAATTGTTGACAGAACTATCATACGAACGAACCGTATTTGACGTAAATGTAAAATTTTCTGTATTTGCGGTGTATACTGTCGACGTATTTGTGACTGGATGATACGTCTGAATGGTATTACTTGTAATCGTTAAATTTTGCTGCCCGCTTCCAACAATAATATTATTAATACCTGTGTTATTTGTAATATTATTTCCTATTGCACTACTTGCAAAAAAAATAGTGCCAGTCGTAGAAGTAGCAAATATATTTCCAGATATTGTCGCTGTAGAGACATCACTCAAATACAAACGAGTGTTACTCAAATTGCACTGTTGCAATACAGAACTCGATGCCATGAGAATATCTACTTGTCCACCACTGTCAGTACCAATAGTTGCTCCACTCAGAGCACAATCCACCGTAATTCCTTTTCCACCAAAATTGAGAGGAAATGTCTCTGTGCTAGATGCATACGTTGCATTCACGGTAATAAAATTCCCTGTCAGAACACTACTACTGGCAAAAGCTGATGTAAGCGTTGTAAAATCACACCCACTGGCACAGACAGTCCAAGGAGTTCCTTGCGAACCATCTCCTGCCTCTACGACGTCAAAATGAGCATCATAGAGCTGAGGCAATAAGACTGCTAGCATAGCAATACCAAAAATAGCTCCTGTCATCCAGAAACGTTCTTCTTGTTTTTTAAAAAAAGAAAAAATGGTATGCACAAAATGTATATAATTCTATATACAGATAAAAACAAGGTCTCCTTTCCTCATAATACGTATCTATGAAAACGCATTTATAGTATACCATATATGCGTCCATTTTTTTTCTTTATACTCCATATTTATCCCCTTTTTTATCGCAAAAAAAACACACCTACAAAGAGGTGTGTTTTTCTGATTTCTTGAATATCCTTGTAACCAACAATACACAAGAAACACATCCACCCACGCCTCCCGATCAGTGACCGGAAGACGTGGGGGACACGCGTGAGAGACTTCACCCGCCCGAAGGCAAGTAGTTCGGGTGACACTGCCACATGAGCAACGACGACTGACCTTCCGGCCAGTTCGAGCTGCTCACGCAGAAGAGGTGACAGCCCATGTCCTCGGGTTGTGGCCCGATGAACATCTGCCGATAGATCTCAGCAACAAAGCAATCATGCCAGTCGAGCGCCCATACGGACGTCCTCGATAGTTCTTCTGCCTGCGGACTGGAGGTGGATTCGAGGTTCATCGAGACGAACTCGTCCCCGCACCACGTCACCTGCTGACAATTGCCGTTGCGACAACGCTCCCAGCCCACCCCACCAAAGGGGTAGACGCTAGAATACGTATCATTGATGTTGGTGTAGAACTGCCAGCAATCGTTGACCTCAAGACCGTAACACCCTTCCACAGGAGAAGAGGTACAAGTCCCAGCGTCGCAGAAGTCGTCGGTGTCGGGGTTAGTGTCATCGCACTCGGCATCAGTCTGACATGAACGACGTCCATCGCCACACGAGGTTTTCGACCGACAACGACCCAGCTTCGGGTCGCAAAAATCGATCGTGTCTGGGTTGCCGTCATCGCACAGCATGGGCCGTGCACTCCTGGTGCAGATACCTGCATGGCAGATTTCTGCACCGTCGCAGACGTTCCAGTCTGCGCAGGAGGTACCGTCATCGACAGTACCATGACTGCAAACACCCAACTCACACACATCCTCGGTGCAGGGATTGATGTCGTCGCAGTCCTGGACGGACTGACATCCTACGTCGACATACGACGTAGGAATAGACAAAGGAACCTCCACCTGTCTCGTCCAGACTACACCTTCACGGTGTTCCATCACCAAGACGTTGTTGGACGTCGTGTTGATGAAATTCATCTGACCTGAACTAGTGTCCGTCGTGTCGACGGACGGAGACTCGACGTCGCACCCCAGGAGGAGCGCGACACAGACGCTGACGATGATGTACAGATAACGCATGTGGACTCCTCCAAAAGCTAGAATGGGATAACTGGGAAAACTTTCCCCAGAAAATGAGAGAATGCGAAGAATATATGGAGTCACATATCCTTCAACTTCCCTCATTTCTTTTTCTCACGCGTATAACGTTTTTTTGCTATGGCACAGTCTATAGCTCTATACCGATACCAAAAAAACAGATGAAAAGAACAGACATCTATACCAAAAGTATAGCGTATGACCATAGCATAAAACAAGACAATTGTCAAGTGTCTACTTGACCTCTCGTACTTCGAGAAGATTGACATGGCCTGCATGCCCTACAGGCTCCCCTGCCACCACGATGATTTTTTGACCCTTTTTTGTGAGTTTTTGTTCTTTCATCCGGAGGATAGATCGTTCTACCAGCTCTTCAATACTTCGACATGGTTGGAGGATAAATGGGACAACTCCCCACGAGAGGTTCATCTGACGTTCTACTCTCGCCGTCGACGTCGCCACCACGATCGGCAACTCTGGGCGATGTCTACTAATGAGTCGAGCCGTGTCCCCAGACAGAGATGCAGCAAGGATCATATGTGCTCCCACTTCTTCTGCGAGGACTCGCGCAAGTCCAGTCATAACTTCATCGACAGGAGATCCTCCTCTGATATCATCGTGCATATGCAAGTCATCGTAGGCCGAACTTTCAGTCTCTTCGATGATGGTTGTCATCATTTTCACGGTGTCCACAGGATATTCACCTGTTGCTGTTTCATTGGACAGCATGACCGCATCGGCATGGTCAATCACAGCGTTTGCGACATCGGACACCTCTGCGCGTGTTGGACGAGGATTGTGTTGCATGGAGTCGAGCATCTGGGTCGCGACAATCACTGGTTTTGCTTTTTTGAGCGCTAGGTCGATAAGTCGTTTTTGGATAAGTGGGACATCTTCGGCAGGCATTTCGATACCAAGATCTCCTCTGGCTATCATGATACCATCAGCAACGTCGAGAATCTCTTCAATATTGTCTACAGCCTCTTTCCTTTCTATCTTTGCGATAATATGAATTGGTTGATCAGGTGTTTTTCCAAGTTCTTTTTCATATTCCTTGATCAAATACCGTAGATCCAAAATATCTTTTGCACTCGTGACAAATGACAATGCAACCATATCTACATCATACTCGACTCCAAACTTTGCATCCGCTTTATCTTTTTCTGTGAGCGCACTGATATGGAGTTCTGAGTCTGGAATATTGATCCCTTTATGAGAAGTCAATGTGCCCCCAACAATCACTTCAGCATCGATACGTGTTCCTATAATATGACGAATCGTTGTTTCCATCTTTCCATCATCAAGGAGCATACGCTCTCCTTCTGACACAAGCATATGGAAATCTTTGTAATCAACAGGGACGATACCCTCGGCATATCTTTCAAGTGACGTATCAAACGATACCATCTCACCAGGAGTGAATGGTATACCATTTTCAGGAAGAGTGCCAACTCGAATTTTTGGCCCTTGCAGATCTTGTAATATAGCTGTGGGTATACCAAGTTCTTCACTTACTGAACGTACATGTTGCATGAGGAGCAAATGATTTTCATGTGTCCCATGAGAAAAATTGAGGCGGACAACATTCATCCCCGCTTCGAGCATCTTTGTAATTGTTTCTTGTGACTCAGATGCTGGCCCGAGTGTACACACAATTTTAGTTCGTTTTGTCATAACCATATACCTAATTTGAAGAAAATTGCTCTATGAGTGATCGTACGGAATCTGCATCAAAACTTGTATTTCCTCCAAGCCCAATGATTGATTGATATTGATCCCACACACCACCGAGTAGTGGTGGCAGATAAATAATACCCAAAATAATAGGAATAAGAAATATCAACACTCGAACATATCCCATGGTAGACATCCATCGCAACGTTTTCTGAATCTTCTTATTTTGATTATACACTGCCTCGGACCAAGCAATATTTTTTTTCATCAAGTCGACGATCTCTTCTTGCGAGGAGGTACTTGTTGATTCTTCTACTAGTTCAGGTAATTGTTTTTTCATATACGTAAAATGCTATAAATTGCCTGTATGTTTTTTTCTTCTTTTGGTAAGAGTTTTTAGTTCATGTTGAAATGTTTCTGCATCTTCAAAAGCTCGATAAATTGAGGCAAACCGAATATATGCCACTGTATCAAACTTTTTCAAATGCTTCATTACAATTTCCCCAATCTGCTCACTGGTAATTTCTTTGTACTTTGTATTTTGTTCAGACCAAGTCTTTGCTGCCTTTTTTTGAATATCTCGTTCGATTTCATTGATCATACTTCTTAATGCTTCCTGCGTGTATGGCCTTTTGGTGAGAGAGTGAATAAGTCCTCGTTCCAATTTATTTCTATCATATGCTTCTCGAGATCCTTTTTGCTTGACAACAATAAGATCAAGGAGTTCTGTCTCTTCTAGTGTTGAAAATCTATAATGACATTTGGTACATTCACGACGACGCCGAATAGACATCCCTGCCTCAGCAATACGTGAATCGATAACTTTTGTCTCCTTTGAACGGCATACAGGACAATGCATAGTAAATATATACTAGCATGATGCGCTAAAAAAGGGTAGTAGATAATTGCTCAAAGTATGTACTATATCATACGTCATGTGTGCATATAAAAAACGTCCGAATTACATCGAACGTTCCTTATTACTAAATTAGTAATTACATCTTACTTTGCTACATGCCCATTTTCTTTCGAATAAATGCTGGAATTTCAAGATCTTCTTCTTCACTTTGGTCTGCACTCTTTTGTGGAATTAATGAAGTCGCTGTTCGTGTAGGTATTGTATTACCAGCACTTACAGGCTTTGACGTAAAATTATTTCTCACAGGAGGTATTGATTCTTTTTCGTGTTCAGTCTCCTCTTCATGAACGCTCATTTTTCTTTTTGAAAACAAATTATTGCTATACATTGGTTTTTTGAGTGGAAATGGTGCATGCAACTCTTCTAAATCGTCTTCAGCATCAAAATCCTTGCCGCGAGATGGACGAACAGCTTCTTCAAATCCCGTCGCAATCACGGTAACACGAACGTCTTCTCCCATTGTTTCATCAACAATAGCACCAAAAATCACACGTACATCATCATCAGCAGAGTTGGTAATAATCTTTGCAGCTTCTGCGACTTCTTGCATCCCGAGCGATGTGCCACCAGTAATAGTAAAAAGAATACCACGCGCACCATCGATAGACACTTCAAGAAGTGGACTCGAGATTGCGGCCTGCGCGGCTTCTACTGCTCGTGTATCTCCACTCCCAATACCAATTCCCATGAGCGCAGATCCACGATCTTTCATAATAGATTTCACATCTGCAAAATCTACATTAATAAGACCTGGAACAGTAATCAATTCTGAGATCCCCTGTACACCTTGTCTGAGCACATCATCGACAATTTTGAATGCATCGAGAAGTGATGTTTTTTTATCAATAATTTGCAGTACACGATCGTTTGGAATAGTAATAATCGTATCGACGTGCCGAGCCAGTTCACGATATGCTTTGTCCGCAATAGCTTTTCGTTGAGGCCCTTCAAAAGAAAATGGTTTTGTTACAACACCGACAGTCAACGCCCCCATCTCTCTCGCAATTTCTGCAATCACAGGACTTGCACCTGATCCTGTTCCACCACCAAGACCACAGGTGATAAAGACCATATCTGTTTCTTTGAGTGCTTCTCGAATTTCGTTTTGTGATTCTTCGGCACTACGCTGTCCAACTTCAGGATTCATCCCAGCCCCAAGACCGCGTGTTACTGTTTTTCCTATATGCAATTTGTGTGGCGCACTATTATGATGAAGCGCCTGTACATCCGTATTCATCACTATAAAATCAACGCCGCGGATATCTGCCTTGACCATGCGATCGATAGCAGAACCACCGGATCCACCGACACCGATTACTTTAATTTTTGCAATTGTTTCTACTTCTGGTTTTACTTGTGGCATACGCTTTGAACAATTTTTTTACTCAGTTGACATAAAATCTCCTCTTACCCATAGTCTATACTGCATCAAAAAACGTGTCAAGGAACTGAGCTGTTATTGGTAAATTGTAAAAGGTAAAGGATGACCAGGTGTTGTTGGAATGCTAAGATGCAGTACATTTATCATAGTACTTTTACTTCCTACTTTTACAAAAAAACACCTCTCACAAAGATGCTTTTTGTTTAGTATTTATTGATTATCCCATTAGGGAATAAGCGTCTTCCAAAACCCTTGAATTTTTTCTATAGCCTTCCCAGCTCCTTGCAATGGAGATGGTCCACTCCTCATGTTTTGTGATGCCATTGATGCACCCCATTCTACGAGCCCAATAGCTGGACTAAAAGCAAGACTGTTTACTTTATCGCTAATGCTATCTACATCAATCGGATAACCAATGGATGCAGGAAGACCAAGCTCATCTTTTGCAAGATCCACAATACCAGAAATATTTGCTCCACCACCGGTAAAAATAATACCCGCTGGAAGTAACTGACTTCTATGGACAGAACGTAATTCTTCGTCTATTTTTTCAAAAATTTCACTCATGCGCGCCTCTATGATCTCAGCAATATAATGCAATTTTATTACTTCAGATTCTTTTTGTCCAAGCCCTGCGAGATCAATACTATCTTTTCGTGGGACATCTGCTGCACGGGCATGACCAAATTCCCTCTTGACTCTGTCGGCAACATCAATAGATGTTCTGAGACCTATTGCTATATCATTGGTAACGTGTTCAGACCCCAGAGGAAGCGTAGCGGTGTGTACCACTTCCCCACCCTCAAACACAGCAAGGCTCGTTGTTGGTCCACCAATATTTACAACCACCACGCCTAGCTCTTTTTGTTTTTCTGTGGCAACTATTTGCGCACTTGCGAGTATAGAAAGAACAACGTCATCAATATCAATACTTGTTCTGTATACAGCTTTGGTAATATGTTTGAGATGTGCGGCACTGGTATAAATAATCTGTGCGTCTACTTCGAGTCGAATACCAGTCATACCAACAGGATCTTTGATACCTGTTTGTCCATCTACAGAAAAACTGCTAGGCAATACGTGGAGCATTTCAAAATTGAGAGGAGGGGCAATGGTCCGAGCTGCTTCGACCACCCGATCTACATCTTCATCAGAAATTTCACCATCTGGTTTTGCAACAGCGACAACGCCTTTGTTTCGTTGAGATTGTGATTCTGAGCTCGATATACCTATCCAAGCATGTCCAACTGAGATACCTGTGAGACGCTCAATCTGCTCCAAGGCATGCGAGAGCGACGATACTGTTTCATCGATACTAACAACATTTCCCTTATGTATTCCTTCTGAAGGTACTTCCACCGCACCAATAATCTGCACACGCTCTCCTCGATTGCTTGAGGGATACACTTGACCCATGGCAACCCGAATAGCCGTCGATCCTATATCGATACCTGTAATGACTTGCGGTTTTTTTGAAGATAAACGTGCCATAGATAATTCCTTCTGGGTATATAGTGTACCACTAGTTGCCAAAGACCTCAATGATGTGTGGTATAAATATCATAAGTCCAATAATGAATGCACCAAAAGAAGCTATCAACACCGTACCTGCCATAATATCTTTTACCACACGGACATGTTGATGAAGTCGAGGCTTTACGATATCAGTAAACTTTTCTATAGCACTATTGATGAGTTCAAGAATCAAGATAAGCATGATCAAAAGTAATATCAACAACCGTTCACCATCAGAAAGAGGTAGATACCATGCAAAGATACCAACCAAAAGCGCAGCAATAGTCTGCAGGCGAAAATTTTGTTCATTGCGAAACACATACCAGATACCTCGGCATGCGTGACTCATACTCACAAAGAATTGCTTGATATACATAGTTATTTTTTTTTGAGTGCTGTTACCAACAATTGTTCCTGGACGGTAAACATTTTTTTTGCATCACTTTTTTTTTCGTGATCATATCCTTCTAGGTGAAGTACACCATGAATGAGCATCCGAAAAAATTCTTCTTTGTATGACGTTCCAAATCGTTTTGCTTGCTTTGTAATATATTCGGGACACAAAAAGAGATCTCCGCTATCTGTTTGGTCTTCGGTATCAAAAAGGGCTTCAGTAGGAAATGACAATACATCAGTGGGTCGATCAATACCTCGGAATACCCTATTGAGAGTTTGTATTTTTTGCTTTCCAATACAATGTACACTTACCTCGTTATTTTTTTTTCCTACATGTAGTAAGGTGTCTTGAACAACAGCCAAAATCTTTTGCTTTGACACCCCAATATGTTTGATTGTCTGATACACATTGCATGGCATACCAATAGTTACGCGTCTTAAGAAGAAACTGGTACGAGTGCTTCTTCTGTTGTGGATGGAGTTGTCACGACAGAATCTCCCTGCCCAGGAGGTGTAGGAAGTGCTTGTTGGTTTGGAAGTTCTATAGTATTTGCCGTTGGTCTAAAACTTTCAACCATCATACGCATGACCGTTCGGTATGGCACTGCCCCAGTAATACCTGGATGATAGATAAGAACGGTAACATGTGTTGAAGCCATAACATAGGCAACAAGTCCATCACGTCTCAAGAATACCTGTTCTTTGAATCTATTCGTTATGGTCTGAATATCTTGAAATGTTTCTCCTTCAATATTTGCAGCAAACCATTCCTGAAATGACTGGCCCTGCAATCTGTCAAACACTCTAAACTCAACAAAATCACCGCTCAACGTACTCGCAAGTACTTGTCTTTCTTCAGTATCGACCGTACCTATTTGCCATTGCTGTGGATAATAGAGACGGTATTGCCAAGTCGGACTTATATACTCTGATACAACTCCTGAATCTATCAATTTTACCGGAGCAAAGCCACTTGCATTATAAAGATTGATAATTTCTTGTCCATCATAATATCCATCCTTATCAGTATCCCACTCATCAGGATTTGTATTAAAGAGAAGTTCTTCTTCATTGGTAAGCTGATCTGCGTCGGTATCTTCACTATTTATGAGAAGAATTCTGGGAAAAGAAACAGGATCAATTGCTTTGATAGCTGCAATATCTTCAGTCGTCGTCGCGTCAAGCGTCGACGTTGTAATGACTGGGATTTCTAGAGGTTCAGCTATTTGTATTTGTACATTTTGCTCAGGCGGTTTTTGTACTTGTATTATTGGGGGAATTGCCAGTTTTTTTGCTTCATTGATATAGTACCACGATGCGACAGCAGTAACAGCAATCAGCACAAGCGCGCTACCTATCCATATCAATATTTTTTTGTGAGCCGACATCCACTGCGTTTGTATGTGTTGATGTAGACCACTCTTTGATACATATTTTTTCTTTTGTGTACCTTTATTTGTATCTTTTTGATCTATTCCTTCATTGTGATAAATGACAGGATCATTGCCACCATAAAAAACATCCGGTATCGTATGCATCTGCACACCAAGATCTCGTAGTTCATTTTTTTTCTTGTTTTTCTTTTTAAATCCAAACATATAACGTATGCGCAACAAACTCAAATCATCAAGAAGGCAAATCTCACGCAAAATTATGATGCTTCGCCTGTAGGAGGTTCAAATATTTTCCCTGGGCCTGTTGGACTATATCCGTTTTTGATTTCTTCTCCATCTTTGAATCCATCACCGTCTGAATCTGGATTGAGTGGATCTGTCTTCCAAATAATTACTTCATCACCATCACTCAGATCATCTCCATCAGTATCCCAATGTGCAGGATCCGTACCGAGCCCACGCTCACGTTCATCATCAAGACCATCGGCATCAGCATCGGGAGATTCTCCAAAAAGAATATCATCCGTGTTTTCCGGTGGACGATTGATAGTACTGGTAGTTGCTAAGGTATCACTCGTATCAGTGGGCAGTGTTGCACCAGAAGTATCAATGGTATCAAACGGACTTACAGATGTGGGTTCCTGAACGTCAATGGACGGTAATGCATTACTACGAGAAGAACCAGCAATGAACTGATTGTAAATAAACAAACCACCTCCACCAAGCACCAAAAGAACAACTACAACAACAATAATGGTAATAATTCCTTTACTGACTTTTGGATCTTTTAACGTATACATCTCCGGTACATCGGTAGGCATCGTGTGCGTCATCATTTTTCCAGGTGGCGCTGGCTGCAGCGGTGGCAAAGGCTGACCCGAAGAAACAGGCACTTCTTCTCTCAATGGATATGGTGCAGATGCTACATCTGGTGCAAAAGAAGACATGGGTGTGCTATGTACCACAGGTGCGTCACGCATTTCATCCATATGTTTTGGCTGCAACATCCCAGCAGAAAGAGCAGTCTTCCCAACAGGCATATCAGCTTCCTGTGACACTGGTGCTGTACTCTGTAGAAAAGAAGCGGATGTATCATCTACAACTTCGCCTGGCACAGCAGCAAAAATATCCTCAGGTTCCCCGATAGGTAAATTCGGAGGAACACTACCTCCTTGGACTGGAATGTCGTCAAACATACAACATGCGTTAGCAAATAGAAAAATTATGCACCAAGTGGGTTATACCCATTTGCGATCTCGGTAAGATCTGAAAATCCATCGCCGTCAGTATCTTCTTTTGTTGGGTCTGTGTTTGTTTTTTCAATTTCCTGTACATCTGAAATGCCATCTCCATCTGTATCTATTCTCTTATCGCTTGTTCCATATTCTTCTTCTTGTACAGCTGTCAATCCATCGCCATCTTGATCATCTTCATCAATCGGTGGCGCGACTCGCTCTGCCAGACCAACGCGCTGCGGTGTCGATGTTGCCACCGGTGGCACCACGGTCTCGATGCCTGTATTTCTCATAAAAAAGAAAAACCATGTACCAGCGCCAAGCAGCGCCAGAATCAATACACCAATGAGTACGTCACGTATTCGGTTAGACATAGTATATCATGATTATTGTGAACAATCGACCTGCGTGGTATACATATTATTCTGCAATTCGCAGTCATCGGTCTCAAGTGATTCTACCGGCACTATGGCAAAGTCGGTTCCTTCGATATCTGTCGCTGCCTCGAGCTCACTCGTAAGCAATCTATCTTGTGGAATAAGATTAAACACATGCCACCATGTCGCCGTCGCGTTACTGGAAGTATTTGCTGATGTTTTTATGGTATATGAGAATGTTGGTGCATATATACTATTGAATGTCTGTCCTGCATGATAGGTATATACATCCACAGTAATGTTTTTATTTTTCCATGGGGCTATGGGACCACTTTCGTTTCGCACAACATAGGCGAGGGGTTCTTCATTATAGACGAGAGGTTCTTCATTCTTTATATGAATGGCATCGAGGTCAATTGTTGTGGCTTGGACAAACGTATTTTCCAGACCTGTTTCAGGATGAACATACATACCATTTTCGTACGGCGTACATTGAGCTGGAATCGTAGCATTCCCCTGTTGTGTGGCTTCTTTACATATATTCCCGCCAGCAGCGTCAGAAAATCCTTTCAAAAATGGCGCTGTGAATCCACGGCTATACATACTCCCTCTCATGTTTGCGCCATCATTTTCTTCTGCCCGACTCCAGCGTATCACCACTCGAATTGAACCTTGTGGCACACTTGGAGAGGTCACATATTCGTTTGTTACTGATGTTGTTTGTCCAGAAACATTGTAAGCAAATTTGTCTGCTCCCTGTTCGGTTGCGGTGTTTGCAAATGTAACAAAATATCCATCTCCGGCACAATCTCCGCCTGCACACTCGGTAGAACATACATTTTGAGTAGCAATAGTAGCAATAGGATCAGATATAGCATCACCAGTTTTCAACCCAACTTGTACCATGGCACCTCGCACATCTGCCCCAAATAATCCGACTCCCACAGAACGTATGTTCTTGACACCGGCAGTCGTAACATATCGATTCAAGTAAGCACGGAAGAAAGTATCTGCAACAAATGTATTATTTTTGCCAAGCATAGGATTGACTATCGACAATTTTGCAGAAGCTCCAGTATCACTCAATCCACAATTGAAACAACTTTTGTTAAAGGCGCTACAACTATTTGTACACGATATTGAGCCGTATTCAAATCCTTCACAACTTTCCACGGCACTGGTGCCATCACTCTGCCGGACAAGAATGGTACCGTCTGAACGTTGCTCGCATGATTCGTATACGTCAAATTCTTTTTGATCCAGCACTTCATTACCACAATAGGCTTGTGCATCCACGGTTTCTATGCGACACGTATTTGAACAATATGCGCATGATTGTCCATATCCTAAATTGGTACACTCATCTACTGACTTCGTATTTGAATCCACGGGATCACACTGCTCTCCACTATCGAGTACACCATTGCCACACGCAGGACTTATCGGTGTAGTTTGTTGTGGCGGCTGTTCGATACTAGGGGCAACATCAAGGAGAGGACAAGATGCTTGATACGTGTGCGTTCTATCTGTAAGATTGAGGACAGTCGACGAGGAAGATTGACAAACAAAGTTTGGGGCATAACTACGATATTCAAGATCTTCCAAAACAGTATATGACGGAGTAAACATATCCATCGTTGAGGATAATACATTTGTGGGATTATCTATATTGATAAATAAATCTACACTCCCGTATTTACGAGCAGTGCCACAGTCACGATCTGTAGTACATGAATACACTTGTACATTTCCATCTTGATTTTGATCAGAAAATAAAAGATGATAATAATCTATACAAAGAGGAGTGGTTCCACGTGGTCCAGGCATACAAATAGTATCCTTAAACTCACAGACAGCATTTGGTATTGGTTCTAAAATATTTTTTTGATTTTCCAAAGAACCAAACGTATGATATGGACACATATTTTGTCCCACAACACATTCTTGAGAATTTTCTGGATACGGCGATGAACACATACTTTTCTCCAATTGACAACTTGTGGTACACCCATCGCCTTCTACAGAATTTCCATCATCACACTCTTCACCATGTGACGTGTCTACAACACCATCTCCACAGTATGAACCAAAGTTCGTACAATCAGCAGAACATGATAATGTTTTTTCAACGTTATATTCACCCACTCCTGCAATACCTCTATCACAAATTTCTCCGTCAGAGCTATTCACAGTACCATCACCACAATACGAACCTACACTCTGGCAATCCCAACTACACGCATTGTCTGCATTGGTAGCATACATGCTATACCCATCTATACTCCAATCACATGCCTCATACCCAACATCAACACGCTCATTTCCACAGTAATCAGCAAATAAACCAGAGCATTGGGTATTACACTGTCCATATTGCCCGTTCAGTCCTCCATCATCACACGTTTCACCCGGATCAACACGTCCATTTCCACAGTCTGCGTTGCCTTCACAAGCACCCAGATCCCACTGACAACTATTGTTGCATGTCTGCGTTGCAAATTGATTTACAGCGCATTGGGCTAAACCATTTTCGGGGATTGCACCAATACATTGCTGAGACAGCAACCTGTCATCAGATACACATGCCGTACTTATGACATGCTTCGTAAAATAGTCACGGAATTCATTAGACGCCGAAAACGTTGAAGAAGGATTATCGTATGCTCCTATATCTATCGTATTGAACACACTAACGTACTGTGCACTAATGAGTTCATTACAATCTTCATCCTGTTTACAACTAAACAATGTATATGGATGTTGATCAGACGCACGATCATCCACCACTATCCTATTTGCACTCACATCGTCTGTCAAAACACAATATTTTCCTGTTGGACTATTTACATAAATGACCTTCTTTACAAGTTGTTCATCATTTCCTTTACCATTAAAATTATAGGTATACGCACAATCTGTGTCGTATAAACATTGTATATCACTTTGACGACTACATGCTCCATATGCTTGAACAACGGTTCCTTGTGTACCAAGAACTGCTTTGCCAGGAGGATCACATTGTTCTCCAGGCCCCACTACACCGTCACCACATGACGATGCAGTGAATGTATAGGTTTGCCCTGGTTGACATTCCCGTGCGGTAGTAAAGGCAGCAGTATCAGTAATAAATGATGGAGAGAAAAATTGTTCAATTTGCGCCTCACTCTTGAAAAATTCAAATGGCATATGGAGGGTATATTTGCCTGTATCTTTATTATAACTATATTCATAGACACTTTCTTGCTGTGGGCAAACAAAGGTCGATGAAGCTCCGTCCCAACATGTTTGTGCATCAGCTGGACCACAGCCTGACCACACGTTGATCGGGTCACGTGGGAGATTTGCACCAACACTACTTCCAAACAATCCCCACGATGACCATACTGATGCAACGTAATTTGGTCTGAACGTCCCGTTATCCAAAGTAGGATATGGACCATTTCCAAGCGCAGACTGAATCGTTTCAACATCACGAAGACGTTCAACATCACGAAACAGTTGTGTTTTTTCTGCAGAGCAACCTGCTGAAACATAGGTCTGAATTTCTTCTGGAATACCGCCAACACAGTTCACATCAGCATCACAATCTGCTGTGGTAACACACTGGGCTTCAGTTCCTTCGCAGACACCTATTTGCCCCTGCTGAATCGTTGTGGTTTGTGGTCCAAGCAAACAATCAAAATTGGTAGTACATTCATGTTCAAAATCAGGCGTTTTTCCATCATATCCTAAACAATATCTATAATCAGTAAGATTGATATTAAATTCAAGCGTATCAAGAATTTGCTGGAACACATCGCGTGTGGACGCTTGCGCCGCCTGACTAATAGTAAAGAGATAAATATTGCTATATACCTGTGTTACATTCCCATGAGCATCCTTTACCACATTGAACGCATTGATATAATAATTGTCCTGATCTGCTATTGCATCATACCCACTGACCAAAGGATCATCCATCGTAATAGTAACTTTTTGTGGAATCGGTGCATTTGGAAATTTGTCAGCAAACCATGAAGCTACACTCAATCTCTGAGGATTTGCAAATACTTGAATACCAAGTGCATCAGTATTTGTATCACTCACAAATAATGAACGCTGTAATACATCAGAAGATGTAAGAACAATATCATTACTTTGTATGAAGGGAAGATCATCGTTTGTATTTCCACTCACACCAGCATCAGCACAATAGCTGAATGTATAGTTGAATGTTTCATCAACGTAGGGTGCCCATTCGCCAGTATCACTTCTTGCTGGCCATGGATGTTCACAAAACATAGACGTAAGTGCAACTTGTCCTTCAAATCTATTTCCAAGCTGATTGCCTGTTGTACTCACATCAGCAGTTACAATGGCTTGTGCCAGTGCAGTCACAGTCCCTTCTACATTGGTAGACCCCATCTTGATAAACTGACTTGTGGCATCAGTTTCTTCTACCGGAATATTAAAAATTGTACTTGCTTGTGGTTGCCACTCCCATCGCCAACTATAGGCAGGTGTCGATACAATTTGTTGTCCTTGCTTTGAAATCGCAGCAACACCAAAGTCTGCTGATGTATTCGGCGCGCTAAACAAGTAGCTGGAAGGATCTACCGCAACATGATCGATCTTACAAATTTCAGTCCCAACTTCAAACGCCCATGCGTCAGACGTCATGGTTTCAGTTTTATGTTTGATACCAACACCATGTATATCTCGAATACCCTCCTTACCACCACGAAGGAGTACAGCATATGCAGTATCTGACGTTTGACTTCCTAAGAGCTGTGGAACATAGAGTGGTATTGTTGTTGCAGGAGTGTCAAGATCTGTCGTAAGTGAGCCTTCGCTACACCACGTACGCATATCATTCACGTGCAAATTGCCAGCTAACACTCGCTGTACTATGCTCTGAAAAAATTGCTTGATACCATACCAGATGTTGGACCAAAATCCATGACCACCAGCATCAGCACTGCCATCGGCAAAACCAAGAGAAGCCATCACTTCACTCGTCACATCAGCACCACCACGTTCTGCACAGTTGACTTCGCTTTCATATCCGCGCGCAATAATAGCATTATCGGCAACAGTGCTTGGATCAACCTCAGCATCAAATGTTACTTCAATATATGTATTGCGACAAATAGGTGCATCGCTTCCACCAAATCCTTCATTTTCTGCAGGATATTGGTCATCACGGAACGATCGCTGGTAACAACATGAATTGGTTGCAACACCAAGTCCATTTGCAGCTATACTTTCTCCCATTGGGAGTACACAATCATTATAAAAGCCATTCTGTGGTGCCTCGTATTCTGTAAAACCACATTGCAGCGTATAGTTTGCAATCCCGGTGACATTATTTTCAGAAGGAATCGAAGACCTGATTTCTGTTGTTTGCTTTCCTTCTACAGTTTGTCCTTCACCAATTGCTGTTACCAATTGTAATGCACCTTGTGCTGTTGAAGATGCTATGCCTGGAATTTCACATGCAGCATATTCACCAAGACCAACCACACTGTCACCACATACAGAGGGTGTACTATAAAAAAGTGATGAACCGCCAAGCAAACAAGAAGAGGTACATCCTTCATCAGTCGCAGGATCACATATTTTTCCTTCACTATCGCATGTGTTTTCCCATGTACAGGTATTCGAACAATGTGCAGGCAACACACCATTTACAGCCTCACATTGTTCCCCACTTTCTTTTTCGCCATTACCACACACTGCTTTTGCAGTACCACAAACATCATCAAACCCTGGCAAAGAGCCATATGAATCCTTGTTCTTTGTACACCAATCTTTCAAAATCGGCGTTCCCTGATGGAGACACGAAGTATTACATCCAAGTGCAGAAAGATTTGGTGTAGGATTGGTAGAAGAAAAAGGAATACCAATATCACACGCTTCCTCGAGACCTACAAAACCATCACCACAATACCCACTGGTATTTGGATTGAAGTTTGATGAGGAACCTTTTTTCAAACACTCATTGGTACAATATGGTGCTAACAAAATTTCCAGAGAACCTGTACGGATGGTTGCCATAGGATCACATGCTTCACCTCCTGTAGCAATAGTAGTATCAAGCAAATGTTCTTGTGGATTATTTACTTTTGGATCAGTACCACAAGTTGTTTGTCCGGAAACAAGTCCTGGCCTCAGACAAGAAAGTGAACACGTAAGTCCAAGAATTTCCCCTGTACCAGCAATATCACAATCTTCTCCAGCATCCACAATACCATTGCCACATATGGGGGTAGTACGATCAGTAAACGAAATATCACTTCCACTAGGCACACACGCCTCAGTACAAAAGCTTGCACTACCTGTAAGTGATGCAGCGAATTTTGTAGTAGAGGCAACAACAGGAACGGTTGACATCCAATTGTATGTATACTTCGTTCGAGAAAGTTCCTGTCCACGTGGATTACATTCATTTGGTGCTCCTCGTGGTGTTGCTGTGAATTTTGTTTTTTGTCCAATATACATTGCAATAAACGGATGTGGTTTTACTATAATATTATCAACGCCACACAAGGTATTGTCCGCTTTTGTACGGAAGATCCATGAGAATGGTGTAAGAGATTGTCCATCTTGTGCAATCAATGCAACACCACCCACAGATTTGATATTATCCGTCAACGATACTTTGTAATAGGTATTTGATTCAAGCGGTGACGTAGGTTTTGGAGAAAGGGTCACCTCGAGTTTACTCGTACTATCGATAGTAAATTTATTTGTTACATCTGAAAGATTGACACAATTTGGGTCAGCACACTGATAGACAAGCACTCCCCCATTGTCATATGTCACAGGATCCATGTGACGACTAAATGTTGCCTTCACAACAGCATTCGGACACGACTCAGAACAATTTGGTTCAAATGAAACCACATGCGGTGGTCCGATGTTGATAAACAATGTGGATGTATTCGCCTCAAGACCCTGAGGGAAAGCCTCTTGAAGTGCAGGTTTTTCTGCAAAATCAGTAGACGCACTGAATGTCACACCATCTGCAGCTTCCTGCCTTGCAGCAGCCGTTGCTCTTGTATCTTTATAATCACCTGAAGCATCAGCTGAAATAGTTGCTTTGTCAGTTCGGTTAGAAGACCAATTCCACCCAAGCCCATCGGCATTCAACAGAGTACAGGCTCTATCAGCTTTTCCTTTCAAATAATAATAAAATGGTAAATCTACATTATAGATGTCATGCAATGGTCCAATTTGTGTGACTGTTTTTTCTCTTGGGGTGATATATGCACTATCAAGACTACACAGACCAGTACCAGTTTGAAAATCATACGAAAATGCGATTTCAGCATCATTGTAGACAGCATCAATAGGTACTCGTGCTTCGTCTATACGCAACGCAGTGCTCGTCGAATTTCCTCCACCAACATCTTGATTTGGTGTTTTTATTCCTGTTGTGAGAAGCACACGATACCATGTATTTGGTAAAAAATTGGGGCTTGAAAGATCACTAGCTTTTTTGATAACTATAATACTTCCTGCATCTCCTGGTTGGACATTCAAATCCAAACTTGACACCTTATCTGCTTCTGTATAGGTACAGTCAATATCTCCTGTCGTCGATCCACACGTATAGAGTAGGACAGTATTTTCCGTCACGGTTGTAGGATCAATGGTCATACTGACAGCTACCTGTGCAGTCGCATTGATACACATCTCCTCTGACTCTGCCCATTCGGACGAAGGAACTGGAGACGCTTCGACACTTTTTCCTTTGTACACACCATCATCTTCACACTGGACAAGAACATAAGGAACTGTAGGTGGAATCCCGGTGGTAAATCGCCATACATATCCAGAACTTCTGACATCTCCTTCACAAATAGTCTTCCATGAACCAGTATCAGGTCCCTCTGTACAACATTGTAGTGCAGTATCTCCAGGAACACTTCCTTGAATACGACAATCCGTAACAAAATAATTGATACTGTTTCCTCTACTGCCATTTGCAGTAATAGCAATCGGCCAACGCCCAAGAGGCATCGTAGGATGGAGGCTTGCTTCCCTAAATCCGACACTTGATGTGATAGTTTTTTTGTCAGTACTGACTCCCCATCTAGCATCACTTGAATTATCACCCCAAGCTATCCAACTGTCACTATCCAAATTACTTACATCAGTTGAATTCGTAATATCTCCAGCACCATTCCAAAAATATAAATTTGTAGAACCACGTGCAAAGTTTTTTCCACTAAAGACGAGTCCTGGATGCTCATCTGGTAGAATAGCAGGTCCTTGATTTGGATTAAGCTGACAAATACTTGGTTTTGCCTCACCGCTTTGCACTGAAATCAGGTCAATTGTTCCATCGGAAGACAATCCATTATCTGCACGCTCTACGGTGACGTAGTATGTTCCAAGACCACTAAAAGCATCTGGAATATCTATAATAATTTGTGTATCTGTCCACGTATTTTGACATGGGGCTGGTGGAACTGTGAGTTCGATACACGTATCAGCATCATTATTATGAGAACAAGTCGCACCAGCATTTGGAGAAATATATACATAGCCTGCTTGTCCAAAATGTGCACCAAAAATTGTGACAAAACTACCAGGCGTTGGATCTGAGGGGTCGATGTCCGTAATAAGTGGTTTTACGTCAGAAAGATCTGGGCGTGATACACGAAATGGTACACCATTGCTTTCAACTCCATTTTTCTCAACATGAACAAGTGGATTTCCTGGTGCAACAGCAAGAGGAACGTTTGTGTTGATAACAGTGTCTTCCCACCCAAAGACACTGGCAGCAAATGGCGTGTCTGTACCGATATCAAAGGTAATGTTGTCGCTATCTCCACGCGTACCAAATTTTCTTCCCATTGCACGAATACGTATTCCCGGTGGCCCAGCAGTTACACCATCAAGGAGACCTTCCTGATCACCATCCACGACAACAGCACATAATCCAGGTCGGGTAGTATTGGTAAAACGAAAGAGGCCATCTGGATGCAACACACCATCTCCGTCAGTATATACAGGCTTTGGACCAAAGTCATCATTGGTAGCGTCTGATAAATGAGATGTACTATTGGTAATACGTATAGCAGACGACGTCACAGTGCCTGCAAAATCTGCATTCCTAGGAACTTCTGCAATGACATACGTATTGTTCCATGCATTTCCTGTGAGAACACCACTACATTCGACAATATTAGCAGGAAGCCAGCCTTCCTCATCCGATCCAAATTCCACAGCACCTTCTTCGTTACCAAAATAATATCCTCGAATAGTAACCCAGTTTCCTGGTGCCCCATCCATAGGATCTACATCGGTAATTTTTGGTTGAACAACACATTGTCCTTCTACGCACAGCCCGCTTGAACATTGGTAATCTTCGATACAGATAGTATCACTTCCACACGCTCCTCCAATATCGATATCTGTCTCGCCAAGCTCTTCATCCAGGACTTCGTTAAAACAATGACTGCCCACCAACACAAACATGCCCGTCTGAACCGCAGACACATGGTGATCGATATCCCACGTGATAAAGGTATATCGATATTGCTTTGGATGATTGGCATATCGAACAATGCCTGAAGAGAAAAATAATTCTTTGCTAAATAAATACGCCTTATCAGAAAACGTGCCTGATGATGGACCACGAAAGAAATCCACAGGAGTTTCAGAACCATCGGTTGCTTCAAGATGAAATTGCGTATAGCCAACACCATTGTCGTCGTCTGTAGTACCGACAAAGGTATAAGTCTCACCAGCAGGAAGACGTGGTTCAAGATCTGTAAAAGGACTGTTTGTTTCTGGATTAATGATACCCACACCTTGCCAAGTTGGATCACCGACATCATTTGCTTCTGTAGGCGTCTCAAAAGATGACTCTTGCATACCGTCAAATGACGTACAAGCAGTAGCACCAAAAGAAATACCTTCACCGTCTGTTGCAACAACCGTATCATTGATACTCACATGGTATTCACCAAGAGGTACACATTCTGTCCCATCAACATAGTTTACCTCACTACATTCAGCAGAGACAGTATTGCCAAGAGACATCACTGCTTCGATGACTTTTTTGTCTGTGCCAGGAACAACACGATACGTGAAATTTCTTGATACATCGATGGTATTTTTCAAAATAGTAAATACTTCAGCCGCAGGTGTTCCAACAGACTTTGTAAAGACTGCACGAATAACAATATTATTCACACCAGAAATAGACTGATTTGGAGTAATACTCTGCGCAACAAATATATCAGCACATGGATCCTGAAAATTACATGACACTACGTCAGTACAACCCAGTGGTGAATTTGTATCACCAATCTCTCCCCCACCAGCGGCTTGATTGAATCGTGTAATGATAAATTGAACAATAGCAAACGAGAACAAGATAATAGTAAGCCCTATTACCCCATTTCGCAAAATCATTTTGGCTTGGGATATTTTGTCTTCATTGCCACCAGCAGTCATGTATACATAGCCACCATACAACACAATAATGACAGCAATAAGACCGAGGAAGCCAAGAATAGCACGGATGACCTTCACGACCGTGACTTGCAAAGGTTGGCTACTCAGTCCAAGACCCTGATCCTGTACATTTTGTACCCCAAAATCAGCAGCTTGCGCAAATACTACGTGAGGAACAAGAAAAACCAGGAGCGATAGCAACAGAGTTCCGATAAATATCCTTTTGTATATAGTATGATGTTGAAACATGGTATTACGCATATATTATTCTTGTTCTTTACCAAATTGTGTTGGACTTATCGTATCATGTTGTAACAATTCAAGACACGTGTCTGTATCCGGTTGAGCTTTGTCTATACCAGTACCAATACTGACACAGCCAGTATCAGTACTACTCGTCACTTGAAAACCTGATGGCACACATGACGAAATACTTTTTATACTTCCATCATCATAGTAGGTAATCTCGCATGAAGGTGTACTGATACCTGTCTGAGGACCGCTTGCTATAGGTCCGCGCCCAGGATACATACAAAATTGATTCATCGCCTTTACCGATCCAGGAATACTTGGAAAATACCAATGATCAATGCCATACATCCCAAATGGTCTTGCAGGATGAAACAAACTCAACGTAGTTTTTGTAACTCCTGCAACATCACTATCAAATGATCGCTGATAATATCCCAACCCAACACCTGAATCTGGATATTCCACAAGCGATGCGCTATTTGACGACATCATTTCTTTGCTAAAATGTATATCAACAGGAATAAACGGCGCAACACCAGGTTGATCAATACCTGGAGATACTTGTTCTATATATGGGGCTTCACTGTCAATTCTATTTTCCACCGTAAAAAACCACCAGTAATTGTCTGGAAACTGTTCACTTGGTTCATTAGTTTTTAATTGACTAATAGGTGGTTTATGTTTCCACGAACCATCTGCTGCAGATGACAACACAAAATCATGTGCACCAGGTGCAACGCTCTGTCTTGCTCCAACATATTCTGGCGCACTATCCATAGCATTAGCAGCGAGATCTTCTACACCATCAAAAAGACCTGCAGATACAAAACTATCGCCATCAGGAACATCAAGAGAGGCCGTACGAGCAAGTACAGAATATGTCACGGTACATGCCTTATCCGCAGGATCACACAGTGTAGGCAAACAATAAATTGTTTCTCCACAACTATTGATACCACAAGCCTCATTTGAAACAAATTCAACCGTACGATACCCGTTGGTAATTGTCCACGCGCCATCGACAGTCGTTCGTATTCTTTTGTTTGCAATGAAAGCATTGCTACGTGCTCCGGCCATATCAAAAACAAAAATATTTTGACTTGGATATTTTACAAATACTCTGCCATTACTATGGGTAAAAGACGGAACTTCGTTAATTGAAGTAAGTGTTCCTTCACTCTCTGGATACGAAAATAACAATGAAGGATTGAGTGAATCTTCAGTAAGACTGAATACCTTCAGTGCACGAACTTGTCCGACAAACAATTGTTCATTGATCACAAACAATGATTTCGCACTAGAGCCATTTATACCAAAGGCACTGTTGTTCAAATTTACTTGGCTAAAATGTATCTCTGTTTCAGGATGCGAAATATCTGCAATTTTAAGTGCAGAGGACTCTGTAATATATACAGCATCCCTATATACGGCTATATCTTGTGGCTGAAGACCTGGCGTTGTAGTCGCTACAATAACAGGTTGACTAAGATTACTCATATCAACAATACCAAACATACCATTCAAAGATCTCTTTATGAAGTATACGGCATTGTCCTGAATGGCAATGTGAGTAATAAACCCATTCTCTGTTGTAACAACGGTACTGATGATATCACCAAACCTTCCTGAACCAGCATCCATATCAATAATACGAATTTCTTTTCCATCAGCAACAACTGCATAATTTTCCAAAAATTCTAGTTCCTGAGGATACTCTAATTTGCCACTAAGGCTATCGATCTTCTCGCCTGTATCAGTATCAAATATAACAATATCTTTACCAACGATCATATACAGTTTTCCATCGTGCAATTTGAGTGAATGGATTACCTGTTGAGTTGTAAAAAATGTTGATACATTGGTAGGATCATTCAAATCAATTTTTTTTGCGCTTGTACTATCTGCTACATAGAGATATCTATCGTCAGTCGCCATAGCAAGCGCTGTCCCTACATAGGGAGCAATCTCACTAAATGTAAATGGAGGTAACGTTTCTTCAGTAGCAGAGATGATTTCCTCTGAAGGACGCATATCTACAATAATATTGTGAAAACTTGAAGTTTCGCCAAGTACTCCCTGTACCATCATAGGGTCAACTGGCTCATTGAACGTAATTTTGAGTACTCTATTCTTTTCTACACTTTCTCCAGGATTTGGGGAGACATCAACAACATACGGAGGACTCAAATCTACTTCGGTATTTGTTTCAAATTCCCAAATATAGCTGTCGTCACGGCGTGCGGCAAAAACAGAAGCACCATCGGTATTTAATACATCATTGGTAATCGTCACACGATGCCACTGATCAGATTCTTCATTTCCAAGCAATTCTTGTGGCTTGAATACAAACGTGTGCACTTCACCATTGGCATCGTATGAGGCCTGTGCTGTTGCAGCGATAGCATCACCTTCAGTTGTACCATTTTTATCGTCTAGTCTATTGACGGCAATCACATTCGTTTTCAAGGTATCGCATACTCGTGTCGTTCCAGTGTCGATACAGTCACCAAATATTCCTGACCCATTTGCATCATCAATAAGACTCTTTGGGTCAATACTTTCAGTAAAGGTAACAACTATCTTCGTATTTCTATATACGTCTGCCTGATTTGGCTCAGGATAATGGTCTTTGATAACACTTCCAAGAGAACCAACACTTATAAATACTTGTTGACCAGGTATTTGCTGTTGACCAGGAGGAATAGAACCACTTACACCACCAAGAATATTGATAGCAAACTGAACAATGATAAACGAAAATAAAATAATCGCAGTCCCAATCACTGCATTTTTGATAATCGTTTTTCCTTGTTCTACTTTTTCCTCATTCCCTGCCGACGTCATGATCGTATATCCTGCATAGATAATCATGACGACAAGTATGAGACCGAGAAACCCAAGCAGAATACGAATGACGCGAAGCATGATCACCACGATAGAATCTCCTGACAGTGCAATCTGTCCACCGACTTGTGCAACGCCAAAATCACCTTGTGCATGTACAGCAGATGGCGCAAAAGAAAACAGAACAAGAGCTACAAAAAACACAAGAAGTGCTACCAAAAACGGAGCACTCTTCGTATGTCTGCAATACAATGATTTGAATATATGTCTCATGAGATGAGAGCAATAAGATTTATTTCATTATAGCAAAATATTGTATTTATCACAAAGCATTTGTGTGACATGTTATGTGGATATAAAAAAATCCTTCACATAATGAAAGATTTTTTTATAATTGTATAGAAATATCTTACTGCAAGAGCTTTATAACGACAGTTTTAACTCGAGTTCCATCCGCTTGTCCTTGCACTTTTTTCATGACAGCTCCCATGGCCTTGCCTATATCTTGTGGCGTAGTTACCCCTATTTCACTGAGTGTCTCAGCAACAATCTTTTCAAGTGCTTCATCTGCAAGTTGCTCTGGAAGATATGTCTCGAGAATCCCAATATCTGCCATATTCTGTGCAACAAGATCGTCTCTTCCGCCAGCCTGAAAATCAATAATAGCATCTTTGAGTTGTTTTACTTGTGCAGCAACACTCGCCAGAGCATCATCGTCAGTAAAAGCTTCACCTTTCTCGATCATAGTATTTTTTATAGCTGCAATAGCATTGCGTAATACACGCACGTGCTCGCTGTTTTTTGCCTTCATGGCAACAACCATATCAGCATGAATGTTTTCTTGAAATGTCATACTTTTCTATTTTTAGAATAAATATATATCACACCCAGCTTAGCAAATACAAAAGAAAAAAGCCACATATGTGGCTTTTTTCTATGCGACGCGAGATATGTCTGCATCGATTGGAAGTTTTCCTGTTTTTTTCAAGTAGTTGAATTTTGATACTTTCTTGGCAATCTTCAGCGTATGTTTCTTTTGAACATTCTTACTCTTTGTAGGAATGTAAAATTGTATTTTTCGTGCTTGTAAAATACTGCCAGAATTTCGCCATGATTGCTTCGTGCGACGCATGAAAGCTTCAAAAGACTCTCCTTTTTTTCGTTTTACTTCGCTCATGTGTGTATTCACCTCCTCAGGTGATTAAAATATAACAAGAGTACACTACAGGATTGTGACAATTTTGTCAAGAGGGTTTTCTTTCTGATTGTTACTTCAACAACTTCATCACTTCTCGCACAATCTTGCCTTGATCAATAATTTCTTGAATCCCTGACTCCATATCGCGGATGATAATAGTACCATCCTGTACTTCTTTTTGTCCCAGAATCAACGTATGTGTCACACCAATTTCGTTTGCTTGTTCGAGCTGAGACTTGAGTGATGATTTACCAAGATTGTGATACGTAATAATATTTTCCTGTCGCAGGTCTTCGATCAGTCGAAGCGTATGCTGTCGTGCCTGATCACCAAGCTGTGCAAAATACACAGGTGATTTTTTTGGTGCATGACGAAGTGCTTTTGGATTGTTTCGAAGATCTTTCAGTGCGAGCACCACCCTATCAAGGCCAATCGCAAATCCTGCCGCAGGTGTCTGAGGGCCGCCAAGCTGCTCGATAAGACGATCATATCGTCCTCCCCCACCAAGTGCTGTTTGACTTCCTTCTTCTGTATCTGAACGAAACAATTCAAATACCGTGTCTGTGTAGTAGTCGAGACCACGTACTAGTGTTGCGTCGAGAATATAGGGGATATTCAAGTGATCCAGATATTCGAGAACACGCATGAAGAATTTCTTTGATTCTTCGCTGAGCCAGTCGATAATCTGTGGCGCTTCTTCGATGACTTCCTTATCCTGTGGATCTTTTGAATCAAGAATACGTAATGGATTTTTTGCAATGCGCTTTTTTGAAAGTTCTGACAAATAACTCCGCTTTGAGCGCAGGTACGCTGTAAGTTCAATCACATAGTTTGCTCTATCTTCTGGCGAACCAATACTGTTCACACGAACGGTTGTTTCTAAACCTAGATCTTTCAAAAAGTTGTATGCAACAGTAATCAGCTCAGCATCAACAGCTGCATCGCGCGTCCCCATGGTCTCACAATCAAATTGACGAAACTCTCGATAGCGTCCTGCTTGAGGACGATCATGACGAAAAAGGGATCCGCTCGTCCAAACCTTGATAGGCTGTGGATCACTTTGCATACCATGCGTGATGTATGCACGTGCAAATCCTGCGGTAAACTCAGGACGAAGACCAATTTCAGATCCATCTTTGTCACCAAACACGTACATTTCTTTATCTACAACATCAGTCCCCTTTCCGATGGAACGAGTAAAAAGTTTTGCATCTTCAAGCACAGGTACCTCCATATATTGAAAATTGTACGCCTCTGCCATTTGTTCTGATGCTCGATAGACACTACGCCAAAACTTTGCATCTTTTGGATGCAAATCTCTCATACCTCTGAGCGGTTGTATTTGTGGTATTTTTTCTTTTTTTGATTTTTTTTCTCCGTTGTATGGTGCCGCAATCTTTGCAGGAGCAGATGGTTTCACAGGAACATTCTTTTCTACTTTCTTTGGTACCACAGTTTTTTTTCCACTTGCGACAGATTTTGAAACAGGTTTCTTTTTTGCTACAGGTTTCGTTTTTGTTGTTTTTGATTGCACCACTTTTTTCTTTGCTATTGGTTTTTTCATCACAAGTTTTTTTATTTTTTTTACTACACCTTTTTTTCCGCCCGAGGCGGATCCGCCTCGGGCGGACTTTTTTGTTGAAGATATTTTTCGTTGTGGCATATAAGAAGATAATAACGAATAGGCGTCAGTCTAACAAAATACATTACAAGTTATATTTAGGAAGATGACTGTTGCCAAAATAACTCACACGCGTCAATGGCCACCCACGCAAAAGTGTACGTCCTTGAATAGAATCTTTACTAATAGGACCAAAACGTCTGGTATCATAGCTCGCTCCTCGATTGTCGCCAAACACTGCGTATTGATCATCTCCTAGAGTAAAGGCAACATCTCCATCTGTTTTGATACCATTGAGATACGGTTCATCAAGCACTGTGCAGGCTACCTGACAAATAGTTACGTTACCATTCTCAACACGAACACGTTCTCCTGGAAGACCAATAACCCGTTTGAGATAAAAATCTTCCGGAGAGGTTGGCGAACGAAAGACAATAACTTCTCCACGTTTTGGGTCGCGAAGACGATAACTGAGCTCATCAACAATGAGATATTCATTTTCGTAAAATGTCGGCGACATCGATTCACCCTTCACATAAAATGGTTTGAAGAGGAAATATCGCACGACCACAATGGTAATTGCTGCCAATACAACAATCTTTACCAATTCCAAAAAGAAAAGGCCAATCTTTCCAAGCAACGTTGTTTCAGTGTGTATGTCTTCTATCCCTTCCTGCTCTTCGGGCAATGTAGGAGATGGTGTGTCTTCCATAGAGTATGAAGATTGCAAATAACAAGAACAGTATACCAAAAAAAAAGAAAAATGCAAGATACAAAAGCAGTCTTTCAAGAAGACTGCTTTTTGTGACCATACGTGGATTCGAACCACGGACCTCTACAATGTCAATGTAGCGCTCTAACCATCTGAGCTATATGGTCAAATATTTAATGAGTGGGCGATCCAGGAATCGAACCTGGGACCTCTACATTATCAGTGTAGCGCTCTAACCATCTGAGCTAATCGCCCTCGAAAAATCATTTGGAAAACGTGAGTCAGAGTATATAAGATTTTATTGATTTCGTCAAGGGGTTTTCCGAACGTTGTGATAAAAAAACTCCTCGCCGTAGCGAGGAGTTTTATATCTGTGTCTAGATGGTAAACCCATCGACAGCACTTGTATCGATTTCTTCATCTTCAGCACTCACTGCTGGAGCATATGCAGCTACAGGAGCAGCTACAGGTGCTGAAGCTGGAGTAGCACTGCGATATGCAGGACCACGGCCACCTTCTGGTTCATTGATCTTCAAATTAACGCGAGCGTTATTCTTTGCACCAACGATCTTCAGAAGTGTTCGGACTGATCGGGCTGTTTGTCCTTGGCGACCAATGACGTATGCCATATCGCTAGGATCGACGTCGAGAGTGATGAGAACACCACGCTCATCTACAGTACGTTCCGCCTTCACTTTGTCAGGATTGTTGACAATAGCTTTGACGACGTACTCCACAAAAGATTGATCTTGTTCCATAAAATTCGTTTCAGAATATATATTTGTGAAGAACTGTCGACATTTCCCGAGCATTTCGGGCCAGTTCTTTCGTGAAATAAGTATATACAGATGGGTGTATTTTGTCAATATGATTTGTATTTCTTACATAAGACACATCCGAGGGAGGCTTCATCGATTCTCGATGAAGCCTCCCTCTCCCCCAAATCAACCCAGTCCGTGGTTCAGGTCGCCATGTGGCCGAACATCCGACGAACCGGCCATGTTCCGATCTTGTAGAGTCCGAAGAAGATGCCAACGACTGGCCCCAGGGAAACACAACAGGCTGTCATGAAAGTGATAAAGAACAGTCCGACTGTGAGCCAGCACAAGCTCCACACGATCCCGAGCGGCCAGATCACGGCCATGACACGACAGGTGTCCTCTGGAAACGGTTCACGTAGACAGTACATCAACTCGTACTGGTAGTTGAGCTTCTGTTGCCAGTCGTCACGCTTGTTGATGTACTGTTCGGTGTAGGCATCCCAGCCGACTCCAGGAAAGAGCAGAAGGAAGGTCAGGCGACGCCACCAGGGCCCCAGGCTTCCCCACGAATGATGATGCACGTACCAGTAGCCGTAGCCGATGACGTAACCGAACGCGAAATACATCGCCAGGCCCACGAGGCCTAACGGAATGATCAACTCCCAGTACATGTCGTACCTCCAGGTCCGGGATGAACACAAAAAGTATACTCATCCATCATGATAAAAGCAATTGTAATTTACAAAAAGACACACCACACGGTGTGTCTTTTTTTATTTCAAACGTATTATTCTGCTTTCTTTTCCTCAGTTTCTTCCGCAGAGGTCTCTTCTGCAACAGGTGCAACTTCTTCCGCTGGAGTTTCTTCAACAACAGGCGCTTCTGCAGCAGCTTTTGCTTCGGCTTCTACAGCTTCCTTTGCTGCAAGTGCTTCAACAGCTGCAGCTTCCTTTGCCGCCTTTACTGCTTCAGCTGCTTTTTGTTTTGCTTCTTCTACACTTGCTTTCTTTGCATCAATCTTTCCCTTACGTTTATTTGAAATACTAACAGCTTTCTTTTTGTCCGCAGTCAAAATTCCTTCACGAACAAACAAATTGTGAACAGCTTCTGATGCTGTTGTACCTAGTTCAAGCCAGTACTTGATACGATCTGTATTGAGTGATACAATTTTTGGATTTGCAACGGGGTTGTAGTTCCCGAGGATTTCGAGTGCATGCCCCTGTGTATCGCGAGCGTTTTCCGAAAGTACCAAACGATAGCTTGGTGACTTCTTTCTACCAACGCGCTGAAGACGAATAGTCAACATAATCAAGTCAATTAACAATATAAGTAAATCAATCAAGACACAATAAGCAATAGTATCTATGACATATTGTGCAGTGATATGAGAGGTATCTTCTGGTTTCCCAGAGGTATTTCGTGATGGTGGCGAGTATACCTGGACGAAGCGTATATGTCAATAGCAAGAACGAGGAGAAGATACGAGCACAAGTTCTTCTCTTCTCGACGATGACGAACTTGCCTTCACCTCTCCTTTATTACTCAGATACAGCAATTTGATCAATTAAAACATTTCCAATAATGTATTCCTTTTTCAAAAGTACTTCACCACACGCCAAAAAAGTCATCTGTGCATATTAGACAGATTACTGAGAGACATTGTCTACATCTCCCAATTTTACTGACAACAGTCGACTCATACCATCATTTCCCATCGTGACACCGTAGAGCGCATCTGCAGCATGCATACTGACACGATTGTGTGTGATGAGAATAAATTGTGATGCAGTAGCGAGCTCTTGCAAAATATTGGTAAATCGAAGTGTGTTTGCTTCATCGAGCGCCGCTTCGACTTCATCGAGAAAGACAAATGGTGATGGATTGGTACGAAGAATCGCACACACGAGCGCAATTGACACCATAGTTCGTTCTCCTCCAGAGAGTGATTGAATGTTTTTAATTTTCTTTCCCGGAGGATTTGCTTTGACATCAATCCCCTGCAAAATTTCTTTGCCACGCTTTTTCCGCCGACTCTTTGCGTCATCTTCTTCATCAAGAAGATCATCTTCAACAAGAAGTTCTTCTTCACCGGTTTCATCTAAGGCGGATCCACCTTGGGCGGATTCCTCCCCGTATATTTCAATAAGATCTGCTTCTCCACCTTCAAACAGTGTAACAAAATACCGTTTGAATTCTGCTTTGATTTGCTTGAATGCTTTCTTTCGTTTTTTTCTCATCATTTCATCCAGCTCTGCAATCAATGTTTCAAGATCCTTTGCTGTTTTGGTCATGTCATCGAGCTGCATTGACAGATCACCATGTCGAGCTTTTGTTTCTTCGTATTCATCCACCACTTCCTGATCAATGCCACCGATAAGAGAAAGTTTGTATTTCAACTTATCTATTTCTACTTGCACACCTTCCAGCTTGTCGATAGTCAAGGAAGACTCCACACGATTGATTACCTCTGCGAGTGACAGATGCAATTCATGATAAATTTCTTCTTCGAGGTCTTCCATCTTTGTTTCAAGTTTTGCGATCTCAACTTGGAGTATGTTACGTTGTTCAGAAATTGCGTTGAGTGACGTTTGCATACCTTGCATTTCATCTTGCAGTGCAAACACTCGTTTTCGTTTTTTTTCTTCTTCTTCGTTGAACGCATCGATTTTTTTCTGTGCCTGCGACAAATTATTTTCTGCACCACCAAGTGTTGTATCAATAGTATCACGTTCTTTTTGAAGCGTTTTCATTGCTTGATTATAGTCTCCTTCACTCATGGATGACAAAGAAAGCTCTTGCTCAAAACCTGCTTTTTCTTTATCTATTTCATGCTTTTGTGATTCGAGAAGTTCACGCTTATTGGTACGTTTTCCTATGTCTGTATCGATTGTGCGAAGCGCTTCGTCTGCTTGCTTGTGCGTGGCGGTAACATCTGTCAGCTTGTTATCAATAGCCAATAATTCTTCTTTGATAGCTTCTTCATTGTGTTGTGATCCATACATGGATTCCTGAGAAAAACTAAGTCCTGTACTTTTTTGTTTTCTGAATCCACCTTTCATACTACCGCTCTTTTCGAGAATATCTCCGTCAAGCGTGACCATGCGCACGCGGCCAACACCAATCTCACGCGCGGTTTCGATATCATCGACAATCAAGGTGTCGCCAAGTGCATAAGAAAAAATATCTTCAAACTTTTCATCATACGTCACAATATCCAACGCGAGACCCACAACGCCTTTTTTACCAAGTAAGGCTTCGATATCTTGTGAGATATGTCTACCACGAATTTTTGTCAGTGGAAGAAATGTTGCATATCCAAGACGACTCTCTCGCAAATATCGGATACAACTCTCTGCCACGCGTTCATCTTCTACCACAATCGATGTGAGATGCGCTCCCGCAGCAATGTCGAGTGCAAGCTGATACTCTACTGGGACACGAGCAAGCTGCGCTACAGCACCGAGTACTCCACCAAAACGACGACGCTCTGACAAAATCGCTTCCACAGCACGAAGACCTGTGTATTGAAATACCGATGTTTGTGTTTCTGCTTCTCGAAGGAGTCGTTCAAGTTCTTGTTTTTTTCGATGCAACCCTTGCATATCGAGCGTGACCTCCTGCATCTTTTTGATAGCAACCATTCGTTTTGTTTCAAAATCTTCTTCTTCTTTTTGGATGCGCATGATGTCCTCAGAAAGAGACGTTACTTTTTCTTCCACTTCATCACGCTTTCGCTCTAGCCACCCAATGTTTTGCTTCCCTGCTTGGCTATACGCTGTTTGCATACGACCAGAGAGAATTGCACGTTCACGTTCGAGTGCATGTTTATTATTCTGTGCATCATTGTACGCACGTTGCAATTCTGCAAACACTTCTTCTCGCGATGCCCCTTGTGCAAGAGCTGCAAGTTCTATTTGAATCGAACTGAGTGAACCACTCAATGCGTCATATGTTTTTTGAATGGATAGCAACTCACTTCGTCCTTTTTCAAGTGACATACTGTAATGTCCACCTAACGTGAGATAATATCCTTCCTGCAATTCTCGAAGTGCGAGTTCTACTTCTTTTCGCTGCTCAAGTTTTTTTACTTGTCGAGACAACAACTTTAACCGAGGTGTAATTTCATGCAAAAGCAATGATGCTTGATCAATATATTCTTTACTTTTGCGAAGTTTGAGAAATGATTGATGTCGTTTAATTTGAAATTCTTTGATTCCAGCAGCTTCATCAAAAAAAGCTTTTCTTTCTAAAGGAGATTGAAGCAGCATACGATCAATCGTTCCCTGCCCAATGACACTATATGATCCGTGGGCAAATTGTGCTTTTGCAAGTAAAATCTGCAAATCAATAAGTCGAACAGCAGCACCATTGATCAAGTATTCACTATCTCCAGATCGATACAGATTTCGAGTGATGACAAGATCTTCGTAATCGATAGGTGCTTTGTGATCGCTATTGTCAAAGTTCAAACTCACACTTGCAACACTCATAGGTCCTTTTGTGGCAGATCCAGCAAAAATAACATCGGCAGTCTTTTTGCCACGCAGTTGTTTTACACTCTGCTCACCGAGCACCCAACGAATTGCATCTGAGATATTACTCTTTCCGCTCCCATTTGGCCCTACTATTGCCGTGATACTCTGCCTATCTTTGTAGGGCGGCAAAAAATCTACCGTTGTCTTATCAGCAAAGGATTTAAAGCCGTGGAGTTCTATTGATTTGAGGTACATGGAGGAAAATAATCAGTATTCCAGAATCAGAAACCAGTCTATTATAGCAAATATGGTATATGATACCATGGAGATAACTTCTCTCACAAGGTAACTAGCCACCTATAATTACAATCTTAACATTGTTTTTTAATTTTTTATCCTCTACAACACCAAAAATAATTCTAGCATGCTCATCTAAATGATCTTGTATTTTTTCTCCGATAGTCTGTATTTCCTCTAAAAGCATATCTTTCCCAACATGAATGACATATAACGCTTTTTTTATTTTTGATAATTTTATATCTAAAATGGAATCTGTAAACATGTTTTCTGTAAGAGAAGCAATCTCTTTTTTTGATCCTTCAACACTACTAAAATAAAGCATACCAACATCCTGCACCGTTGTTTTCAAATCTGAAAAATCAACATTTATAATCCCAAATTGCATAACAAGATCGGCAAGAAGCTGCATCATGTGAACTATTACCCTGTCTACCTGCTGTAATCCTTCATTTGCCGATTCTCCTTTTGCCAAAATTTTATCACTATTGATGCATAATACTCCATCTACGACTTTTTCCAGTATCTCTTTTCCTTCTTCTTTATATACCTTCTTTTTCTTGCCCTCAAAGAGAAATGGTGTAGCACTCACATAAAACACAAGAGTGTCAGTCTGTTTTGCGATCTCTGCGATATCGGCAGACTGCCGTACATTTATTGGGTTGGATATATTCCCAAGTATAAACATTATATCTGTTTCAGAAGACACTTTCTTGATCTCATTTGATTTACCACACAGAGCATCCACTTTTTCATGAGGAAGTGCCTCTGCAAGCAAATAATTTTCTGGTAATTCTATTTGTTCCCGTATATCTTTTCCATATCGCAAGGATTTTTGCGTACCAATAGACACCAAACGTATCCCTTTTTCTTCCAAGGAAACAAGTCTATTTAGAATATTTGTTCCCCTCCCCCCAATAGAAACGACAGTCGTATTGAGAGAAAATTTTTTTTTAGATGTCATATTATTTTATATTAGTTGATGTAGAGAAATTATATAAAAGTAACCAATTATTATAATCGTTCATGTTTGATTCATAGTCAAAATCTGAAACGACCCAATATCCTTCAAGTCTATTTTCACCGCTAACATAGTCAATACCGGGAATAGAAAAAAATTTACTCATTAAAGTATTTCTATATCTACCACCTTTTTCTATTCTATACTCAACTGCCACCATATATACAAATAGTTTTTTATCAGGTAAAGGATATGAGAATGTCATTGTTACCCTGTTCCCTTCTTGAACTAGACTAGATAGCTCTAAATTTTTTGAAGACTCAAAAGCATCTATTAATGGAGAAAACAAATGAAATTTCTCGCTGTATTCGTCTCCATCTTTATTTGATAAATTAAGTTTGGCGTATGTTTCTGTTATATCTTCTAAAGATATAGGTACCAATTGCCTATTCTCAATAATATTTACTATGACATCCTTATCCGATACAGATAGTATATCTTTGTATTTCCCTTCCCCTATATAGGGATTACCCAATAAAAGAGAGTACGCAAAGTATCTACCCAAAGTAATAGCATCAGTTTCATTTGACTCCGTTGGTATATATTTGGTTTGATTATAAAAAGTCACTATGAGTAAAAAAATACAAGAAACTAGAAGGTATATTATTTTATTGACTCTCATACAATTTTTTGCATATGATATATGCACTATAGTAGTTATTATTTTTATAATAACATGAAAAAAAAACTTAAACAACAAAAAAATGGCTCTATTTAGAGTAATTTTTGTGTTCAAAGCAATATTTCATATTCTTACCTTGACACTTTTTCTAAAATAGTGTAGATTCATATGCTTGTCTTTCTTCGCTCACATATTATAGTAAAGAGGCCCAGTGACGAGTTCCAAGTCCCTAGGCCCAGATATATATGCCAAAACGGGTAGCCACCCACATTTTCAAGGCCATCCAG
>Ga0210006_1000250_pt1 | contig 45561 bp, 38 predicted proteins | sample CryGey02umfilter_2_FD_185452 | JGI IMG/M metagenome (GOLD analysis project Ga0210006, IMG submission 185452) | Groundwater microbial communities from aquifer in Utah, USA - Crystal Geyser 4/10/14 0.2 um filter (SPAdes) (version 3) | ecosystem: Environmental > Aquatic > Deep subsurface >... | reverse complement strand
TAATCTTTATATCACATAATAAATTAATAATATCTAACCCATTTTTATCCTTAACCATATCCATTGAAAAATTAACTTTTTCCAACTCTTTCTGATTCTTAAAGTTAAAAGAAAGTGCAAGGATTGTAGCTTCCTTACGATTTATTACTATATTTTCCTTGTTAACAATTTGGTGTGTTACTCCTAGCTCTTCCAACACCCTTTTTCCATTAAGATGGGCCTCTTTACTTGCATAATAAGGAAGGATAATTTTTTTAACTCCTTTTTCATCTATTTTTACTTTCCCCTCACAAAGCCATTCTCTTAACATTAACAAATCTTTTCCACTGACTAATTTCCAATAAAAAATATACTCAGGATGTAGTGGAACGTCAAGCTCTTTACTAATCTTCCTTGCTTCCTCTAATGTTGGAAGATTTAAAAGTGGATTTTCAATTAATAATGTAATTCTTTCCCCGAGCAAGGTTGTTTTCTTTGCTGCAATTTTAAGTTGTCCTTTATCAGAAAGATTTTTGATGGATTTATCAACCTCTAACGCCCACCATTCTGGACAATATCCCGCTGGACATAAATCATGTCCACTTTCACTAAAGTCTCCGTAAGTAAACATAATATCTCCTAAAAATAAAATTGTTTGAATATCATTATTGACTTCCTTGGCCTCCTCTTCAGTAAAAAGTTGTCTTACACTACCATCAACAAGTTTAACAATCGGTCCTTCTATGGTATCACAAACCGTAACAGATGCCCCTTTTCTGGGTCGTTCTACCTTTAATTGTGTACCAATAGCTAAAAATTTGTTTAAAACATACATAGTGGCTGCATGCATTCCAACTGCATACATCCCACACGTTCGTCCCCTTCCATATCTTAATCTAAATCCTCCAATCGCCATTGGATGAGTAAGAATTGGTCTACCTGCAACGAGATCCATGATATAAGTATTGTTTGGTTTTATGGTCTTTTTTTCCGGTTCGTTAGATTTCTTTTCTTTTTTGTTGTCAATTCGAGCATGGATTTCTTCTTTTAACTTAATGAACTGTTCTAAAAAACCCCAATGTTCCATCCCAAAATCCTTGCCCCATTTGGCTAACTTTTTCCATAATTTTGGTGATTTTTGTGAAAGGCCTTCTGCTAAAACTAAAGCCACACCCCCCCTAATTTTATTAGTTTCAATTCTCGGTAAATCTTTATAATTAGAAACTTCAATCTTTTCTGTTGGGTCACCATCAACTTCAACTGGAAGATGTGAAACCATAAATTTAATTTCTTCATCAGAAGGATGGTATTGTAAATTTGTAACCCTATCATGATAATCATGAACTTCAGAAGCATATCTATTTACTTCTGCTTCTTCTGGATCGTATGGTGAATATCCCATTTTAATTCTGATATAATCCGCTAAAAGTACAGAAAATGATGCCCCAGTTCCTCCGGCAGCTCTAATTGGCCCAGCATATTGCAAGGCAAAATATTCTTTGTTGTCTTTTCTTTTCTTAATTTTTAATCCGATAAATCCTTCCAAGGGAGCAGATACCACCCCTAAAGTGATATAAGAAAATCCAATTCTAATGCCTACTTCCATCGCTTCTAATTTATCTTTAAATTTGCAATATTTTTCTTTAGCAACTTCTTCAGCAATAATAAATGCCACTCTCCAATCTAACATTCCGTATTCCTTTTCTAATTCAATTATTCTTTCGGGAATAGGTGTTCCTTCAATTTGCGGAGCCACTACTGAAATTAATCCAACTACTCGTTCTGCCATGTTTTTTGCTACTGGAATTCCTACTTTATCTTCTGGATCAAGACCTAATTTACGAGCCATATTGGCAAGATCATAGCCACGCTTAACTTCATCATTAATACTTTTAAAGTAATTCAACATTTCTGGAGAGGTTGTTATTTCCATATTTTTCATTAAACAAATTTTAAAATTTTCACTTGTCTTGTTTTTAAATTTACTAATGGCACCCTACCAGGTTCTGGCTCGTGCCCCATCTTTTCTTGAAATGATGTTTTGCCTTGCCAACAACTACCACAAATCATCGTAACTCCTTTATAATTTGCTACTTTTGAATAATGGATATGCCCAGTGATAAAAAAATCGGGAATAATTTTAATTAAGAGCGGATCTTCTTTATGGCCAGGAAAGTAAGGAGTGGATTTAAATGAAGGAGCTAAGTGTCTCCTTCTTAACAAAAATTTCATGATTAAATCTGCACGATGATATCCTCCTCCGTTCCTGATTGTTTCCACATTTGAAACATAATAATCAAAACTGTATCCATGGTACATCAATACGTCAAACCCGGAAAAACTTTTTGTTTTACCAATATTAACAACGGCTGGATTAGTAACTAAAGTAACATTAGGCATCAAAAATAAATCGGGGGCATATTGTTTATAAAAAATCGGTTGCGGCTCTGCTAAATGGACCATATCATGATTCCCTGGACAAATTATTATTTGTTTGTTTTGAGGAATTTGTTTAATCAAACGACAAAATTCTTTATACTGGCCATCAATTGTTTTAATAGATAATTCCTCTTCTTGTGAAGGATATATACCAATGCCATCAACTAAATCTCCGGCAATGATAATGTATTTAACGTTTTCTGCCAACTTTTTTTGTTCATCGTTGCCGACCTCTCCAGAGATCCAGGAAATAAATTTTTGAAATTCTTCGTGCAAGAAAAGAGAAGAACCAACGTGAACATCGGAAAGGAATATTGCATGCTCCTCTTCATGAGACTTTTTAAATTCTCGATTTTCAGGAATATCTGGCCAGAGAATTTTTTCAGCAAATATTATTTTATCTCCGCTCTTACCTACAATCCCCAATATTTCATCCGGAACAATCTCTTGTGCTTCTGCAAAAAGGTCACGATTGTTTTTTGAAATTAGTACTTTAATCATTCCAGTTGGATCTTCTAATGTTAATATTATATGTCCAGTTTTAGTGTTTCCTACTTCTGCAACTAGTCCAATTATTGAAACTGCTTCTTTTTCACTTTTACTTAAAAGCCTATTTATTGAAAGTGTTCCTTGTAGATCTTGTCTTTGTCTTAATATTCCTTCTAAAAAACGATATCGTGACAAAAAAATATTAGCAAAGTCCTTTACTTCATATTTTATGGGTTTATTATTAAATGACACTACAACATTTACTCCGGAAATAATGGAAGCTGAATGAGCAAAAATCTCTTCATTTTTAATTTCTGTATCTGGTACAAAAGTAGTTTCATTACTAAAATTACTTTCCGCTAAATTAAATTTTAATTCTGTTTCTAAAGATGAAATTTCTTGACTATTTTCTTTACTGGTGGTTAAATTTCCTTCTTCTTTCACAACTACTGTCGTACGTTTTAAGGTTTGTATTTCACTTTGATATAATTCATTATCTCTCTCTTTTTCAGATTCAACTCTAAACTTATCTAATTCGTACCAATCAACTAAAGAAGTTTGCTGTTTAATTACTTCAGCATAATCAGAATTAATAACTAGAAGATCTTCTTCTAAAGAAATTTCTTTTGTTTCATTATTGATATCTCCTCGCAAGAAGTCTTCACTAACCAAAATTCCTTTGGCAAATAGTTCTTCTACGATCTTTGATTTGTCTTTCATGATTAAAATAGTTTATTTTTTCTTATTAAACAAATTAATTTTTACTAACTTAATTTAAGATATATGTAATGATTTTTCAATTATTTCCTTGATTTTTATTATGACGGATTCTTCAATTGACAATGAAACTTCTCTAGTTCTTCCGTATCTTCCCTTAGAAATAATCTTAGCATTGATTATGCCCAACATATCCAATTCCGCTAAAATATCTGAAACTCTCCTTTGAGTAAGAATATTAAACTTTGTTTGTTTACATATATTTTTGTATACTTCATAAATTTCTCCGGTATAAAACATCTTTTTTTGTGGAGAAATGAGTAATATAGAATATAATACTCCCTGAAACTGTTTTGGTTGATTATTTACGGCGTTAATTATTTTGTCTGTTTCGACTTTTTTTTCTGCATCATCTAAGTGTTCAATTTTAATTAAACTTGATCCAGATCTTTCAGCAATTTCTCCAGCAACTCTTAAAAGGTCTATTGCTCTTCTAGCATCTCCATGATCTCTAGCAGAATATGCTGCACATTTCTCAATAACTCCCAATTCAACTACTTCAGATTTAAATGCTTTTTTTGATCTTTCTCTTAAAATTTCTTGAATTTGAATAGCATTATATGGTGGAAAAATTAGTTCTTCTTCAGAAAGACTACTTCTTACTCGTGGATCCAAATTTTCAGAAAATATTAAATTATTAGAAATACCAATCAAACAGATCTGTGAATTCTTTAATTCGGAGTTGATTCGAGTTAGATTATATAATATTTCATCACCGATTTTTTTTGTAAGTTGATCTATTTCATCTAATACTAATAATACCACTGTTTTTTCTTGATCTAATAATTTGTAAAAAATGCTATATATTTCATCTGTGGGTAAGCCCGTTGAAGGAACATCTTGCCCAAATTCTTTAATCAGTTGAGATATTAATCTATATTCAGTATCAGCAACTCGTTTTAATTTACAATTTAAATAAATCGGTTTTAAAGGAACTTTATTTTTGAAAGCAATTTCCCCTAAAGACTTTAATATATGTTTAACAGAAAGGGTTTTACCTGTGCCCGTTTTACCATAAATAAACAAAGTAGATGGTTTTTCAGTTCTGAGTGCAGGAGCAAGAATATTAGCAACTTCTTGAAGTTGTTCTTCACGATATAATATGTCTTCGGGAATATAAGAGGACAATAAAACGTTTTTATCTAAAAAAATCGATTCTTTATTTAAAAAATTCTCAAAAAAACTTTCAATTTGCATATGCCCCACCCCTTAGTTTCCCATGGAAACCCTCTTTTCTTTTTTGCGTTGTTGTTATCAAAGTATTAATTTGCTCTTAGTTTTAATTTTGTGAATCAATCTTTATAAGGAAATTGAGTTTTTGAAATATAAATCAATAACTATCCTTTCTTATACCCATACTGCAAGTGGAACTTATATAAATAATTATCTCAATTGTATTTTTCCTTTATTTTTAATGATTTTTAACAGTTTTTAATTTAAAAATATAATATTAATAATACTATTTGCTTCTTTCTTCTTTTTTCCTTTTTAGATTGAAGATAAGAACGTTAAATGTATTTTTTACGATTTTATTAAAACAGATTAAATTAGGTTTAAATTGTTGTTGTTATTGTTATTATTATTATTATTATTTTCAATATAGTAAATAAATAATAGATAAATAATAAATAAACAAAAATTCAAATACAAAAGAATTTATAACTAAAAATGAACACAACAATAAATTACATTTAACAATTAATTATTAAATTAGAATTATAATTTTAATTTCCATGAGAAAAACAATATTAATCAATCGAAGAGATTTCATTTTTTATATATTCCCTTGAATAATTATTCTTGTTTTCTATGGTTTTAACTTTATCAAAGTACTATTAATTTTGTAACCACACTCATTTTTTTAATTTAATAGTTTCCATAAGAAATGATAGGGAGGGAGAATATATATTATAATTATAAATATTCAAATAAAACAAGAAAACAAGAGAAGAAATGTTTATATAACCTTTTATACATACTTTTTAAGGTATGGTACTAGAATCTTTATTTAATCCGTTTATGGTAAAGAAAAAACCATGGGAAATGTTTTTAGCAGGATTTGTATATTCAATTGTGGGACTTATCTTATCATTTATCGTTTTTAGGGAAATTTCTGGAATATTAACTGTATTTTTGATTGTTATGGCCACAATCCCTTTACTTTATACCACTATTAAAAATGAGGAAGAATTAGACTTAAGGTTTGATAAAGAAATTTTTATGTTAAAAGAGCACACCAAAGTTTTAATTTTTTTGATGTTTCTCTTTTTAGGCATAACCACCGCATTATCCTTATCTTACATTTTTTTGCCAGAAAGTATTATCAATATTACATTTAACCTACAACAACAAGCCATTATAAACACAAACAATAATGTACAAGGAAATATTACACAAATAGGATTGCTTACAAAAGTAATTTTAAATAATATTAAAGTACTATTTTTTTGCATAATCTTTTCATTTTTATATGGTACGGGGGCTATTTTTATTTTAACATGGAACGCTTCTGTAGTATCTGCAGCAATTGGAAACGCATTTAAAGCAGAAATTGCTAAAGGAGCATTATTAGTGGGTTTGCCGCAGATATCATCTTATTTTGGGGCCGCCTCTTTTAGTGTTTTTAAATATTTAACTCATGGGTTATTAGAAATGGCTGCATATTTTGTGGCAGGATTAGCGGGGGGAATCATTTCTATTGCGTTGATAAAACACAATTTTAAAGAAGACAAAGTATTTATTGATGCGTTAGACTTAATTTTAATCAGTTTAGGTATTTTAGTTGTTGCAGGGTTTGTGGAGGTATTTGTAACTCCTTTATTCTTTTAAATAAATTTCACAAAAAATAGTGTTTTTACAAAACTTTTACTTTCCCCGGAGAATTTTGAAAAATTTCTCCTTTTTCTAACATCCTTTCCAACATCTTTTCGGTGTCATTTATTTTAGAACTAGCAATGATCTCTTCTATTAATACACCCTGTCCTTGGTCCATATCTTTTATTAATTTCAAAATCTTTTCTATCGGCAAGAGGGGTTGGTCGTCAACTTCTTTTATTTCTTCTGTAAAAATATCGACTTCATCAATCCTTTCTTCAGAAATTTCAGAAGCAACAACATAAGGAGTAGAAATTTTCTTTATTTCTGTTTTTGTCAAATTTAATTTTAAGATCAAATCTTTTAATTCAATTGCCCGTAATTTTAACCAATCAGAATTTATTTTTTTAATTATTTCTGGTGAAACATATTTTTCTTGATTATAGGTTCTTGTTTTTCCAATAATAAGTACGGAATCCCCCACATCTAATTTATCATACAAAACATTTTCTTCGAAGGAACGAAGAATTATACTTCCAGTACCATCATCTACTAAAAAATTGGTTATAGAACCAACCCTTTCTTTTGTAAGAATAATAGCCATTAAATTCAAGCGATATATTTTTTGATTATCCGTTGTCAATAAATAATTTGGTTCATTATCTTTTTCTTGAAGATATGTTCCTTGTAAAATATTTTTAATGGTGGTTTTCACAGCAGGAGAACGAGAAAAGTCTATTTTTTGTTCTTCTTTTTGTTCCATTTTATAATCTTTGTACAACCCCTCTTTTTGGTTCAAATATGTCTCCCGAACGACGTAATTTTTCTAAAACTCCATCAACATCATCTTTAGAAAGATTCTTTTCCTTTGCTGCTTCATGAATCTCTTCAATTGGAATCATTTTTGTTCCTGTTTGTTCTTCAAGCGTATTAATAATATCTTTTATTATACTAATCCCACTTCTTTGAGTTGCTGTAATCCTACTACCAATTCGATCAATATCAATCTGCCCAGTGTCTTTATCTTTAGCAATTTGGTTTAAACAATAATCAACTAATTCTATTGCCTTTTGAGCATCTTTTTTTGTTACTGTTTTTGACAATCTAACTTTTGCTGCGGCTTCGGAAAGCCTAACTAATGCCTCTAATTGCCTAGCCGTTATTGGAACACTTTTAATTCCTGCCTCATCAGCCATTCCTGAATTTCTCATACTAATATAGTATTCTTTCAATTCTTCTATTGCCCCGTCTGTCATTTTAGGATTAACCTTGCTTCTGAGGTATGAAAAATATTTTTTTAACACTTCTGTTGAAATTTCAGAAATCACTTTCTTGGGATCTTTATGTAAACTTAAGATAAAAGAAGCAGTTTGTTCATCTTTTTCTCTGTTAGGCATATCTTTAATTGGAAATATTAAATCAAATCTGTTAATTAAGGTTGGGGGTAAATTAATTTGGTTAGCAATTAAGTCGTAAGGATCAAATCGTCCAAATTTTGGGTTTGCTGCCGCTAAGACAGTAGTTTCACATCGTAAGGTTGCTTGAATATTAGCTTTAGCAATACTGATTGTTTGCTGTTCTAATGCCTCGTGCAAGGCAGAACGATCTTCTTTAGTCATCTTGTCCAACTCATCAATAACTGCAAAACCACGGTTGGCTAAAACTAATGTTCCTGCTTCTAGACTCCACCCTCCTAAAAACTCATCTTTAACAACTGCTGCAGTTAATCCTGCCCCCGTTGCACCTTTACCACTGGTAAATCTAGCTTTTGGAGCCACTTTAGTCATTCGTTTCAATAATTGTGATTTCCCAGAACCAGGATCCCCAATCAGAAGCATATGCATATCTCCTCTTGTGACCACACCATCTGGACGAACTTTTCTGCATCCACCCGCTAATTGTAAAACTAAGGCTTCCTTCACTTTATCGTGGCCATAAATGGATGGAGCTATATTTTGAGCTAAAAGATGAATTGCATTTGGATTTTTTCCGATTTCCTTTATTTGTTCTAAATCTTCTTCGGACATTTTTGAATCTTCTAAATCTTCTTGTACTGGTTCGATATAATTACATTCAATAATCAAATCGTACTTTACAGATTGTCCTCCACTTCGCAAAGTAACAGGAACTTCTACTAACCAACCACATAACTTTACTCTCGAACCCGGACTGCTTTTCCTTTCAGTTAAAGGAGACACCAAATCATCTTTTAAAAAGACATTAATTCTTTTTGGTTGAGATCCATCAAGTTCATCGGGGGCTTCTTCTAAAACTAATCCTTGTCCATCAACAAGTTCTTTAGAAATTTCTTTGAACTTCCCCTTTCTACCACACCCGCACCGACTTGGCTCTTTGTATTTTTTATCTAATTGTAAAACATTCAGAATATTTCCACAGGACGGACATTCAAATTTTGCAGCAGTAATATGTGGGCGCACATCTGATTTTTGTCGCACAATCCCTTCTAAAGCAATCAATTTGTTAAGGTGTTTACTTCTAATTTCACTGACAATTATTTTTTGTGATTCTGGTATGTTTTTAAGTCGGAGATTAAATTTTGAGATCTTTTTTGGAAGATCAAATTCTTTAACTGCTCTTTCTCCTGCCTTTAAAAGTTCTTCAGGTTGTTCTAATAATTCTTCACAAATTTCTGTGTTAAACTTAATCAATAATGAGAAGTCTAATACCAAATAAGTTTGTCCCTTACGAACAGCTTCTAATAACTGGGGATAATAATTCTGTTCAATAAACTCTCGAAATACTTTTATCTGTTCGTCTACTTCCATATAAAACAAGACCCCCCCCGATTGACTTAATAAAAATAAAAGGAAATAATTTAAAGGTTTATATGTTCCACAACAGTTATTTTTTATCCAACAGTTTTTTAAGATTTTCAATAAGCTTATCTGTTGCTTCATGAACCTGTGCTTCTGTTTTTGTTCCAGTACAAACAATTTTACCATTACTAAACAATAAGAATGTTGCGTTAGTTCCTTTTAGTTTGTGTACTAACCCAGGAAACTGTTCTGGTTCATATTCCGTGTTTGGTAATTGAACCCCTAAAACGTTTAAGTTAAGATCCATGCCAATACTACCAGACGCCACGATATTTTGTATAGTAATAACCGGTTTAATAGTTACATTGATATTTAGTTTCTTTAAACTTTTGATAATACTTTGAATACTTCTATCAACATCCTCTAAAGTTCTTGCCCCGGTACATACCACTTTTCCACTTGAGAAAATCAAAGCAGAAGTTTTAGGTTCTTTAATTCTTAAGACTAAACCTGGAAACTGTTCGGGATTGTACTCTGTATTTGGCAGAGTTGCTGCCATTTTTTCTAATGGAATTTCTTTTTCTAATCCTGTAGAAACAACTATATTAACAACGGAAATCTCTTTTTTTGATGTTTTTTTTGCCATGTTTAAACCCCCAAAATCACCTCATCGTCTTTATAAAGCAATCTTGTTCTTTTTAAATCTTACCTTTATAAATAAACTGAATATACTTAAGTATTAAAAGTATATGTTTTGACTTTTTGTGGTTAAGGTTCTTTTCTAATGGAGAAATAGACGAAGGTTTAAATATTGATCTGTTGCAAAAGCAATGAAGGGGGTTTAAAAATAAGTAAACTTTTTTAAAACAGAGAAAGTCTGACATTACAAATGAAATATACCGACATTTTACTTCGATATGGGGAAATCTTCCTTAAAGGTAAAAATAGAGGGGATTTTGAACGAAAACTTTTGGAAAACATTAAAATCTTAACTGGACAAAAAGTTCAGTTCTTACGCGGTCGGGTTTTAATGGATTTTTTTTTGGGTCACCATAAGTTAAAAACGGTTTTTGGGTTAACTTCTTATTCCCTTGCTATTAAAACGGAGAAAGAAATAGAAAAGATAAAACAAATAGCTTTAGAAATGTTAAAAGATAAAATTGGTACCTTCAAAGTGAATACTAAACGCTCCGATAAGCAATTTCCAATAGAATCTCCACAAATTAATTTCCAAGTTGGTAAGTTTGTGGAAGAAAACAGTTCTTTAATCTCAGATTATAAAAATGCAGAAATAATACTTAGTATTGAAATAAATCAACAAGGAGCATATCTATTTTTTGAGAATATCTCTTGTTTTGGAGGCCTACCTACAGGTAGCGGTGGGAAAGTTGCAGTTTTATTAGAAAATGAGGCCAGTTTCTTAGCAGGATTGTTATTCATGAAAAGGGGATGTTCCATACTTCCATTTTCCTTTACTAAAAGAGACCTTTCTCTTTTACAAAAATATTCGCCCCAAAAATTAGAGTTAAAGAAAATTACCAATTTAGATGAATTAAATGTTGACGTTTTAGTTGTTGGCGATACCTTTGATAACACAAAAAAATATTCAACACAGCTTTTGGTTTTCAAACCATTAATTGCTTACACTCCAAGGGAGATTAAGGAGCAATTAATTTTTTATGCAGAATGAACATGTTTTCTTAATCTTTAATCTTTTAAATTCTGTATTCCAAATGTTATAATAATATAAGATTGGGTCAACTGTTTCTTTTAGCAACAGTTTAGTCGCTAACGTAACTTGTAATGCTGCAATAGATGCAGGAATTGTATTAATAATGCCGGAAGTACATGCTGAATCTAAATCAGCTTGCTTTAAAAAACAACGTAAACAGGGCCCTTCTGGAAGAATAGGCATTACATATCCATATGTTTTAACACAAGATGAATAAATCCAAGGTTTTTTATTTTTTTTACAATAATCGTTAATTAAAAATCTTGTTTCTAAATTATCAGTACAATCCAAAATTAAGTCTGCGTTTTTAAGAATTTCTCTATTATTTTCGTTTAATTCTATTACTTTTGCTTCAATCTTCACCAAAGAATTTGTTTTTTCTAATTTCTCTTTGGCAATTTCTGCTTTGTTCTTTCCGACATCCTTCTCTACAAACAATGTTTGTCTTTGTAAATTAGATTCTTCAATTTGATCCACATCAATTAAAGTTAAAGAACCAATTCCTGCACGGGTTAAAAGTTCCGCAGTGTTAGTGCCTAAGGCGCCCACTCCTATAATAATAACCTTTGATTGAGATAATTTTTCTTGACCTTTGTAACCAATCTCTTTCAAAATAGTTTGCCTAGAATACTTTTCTTGCGCAAAAGTGTTTGTTTTAAGATTACACCCTTTTCTTTTTTCCATTTTTAAGGACCTCTTTTAACTTGCAGGTGTTACAGATCTCTTGGTTTGCCGGCTCTTGACAAATCTTACAAATATTTAATGGAGAACTATTAATTTTAATTTGATGTTCTTTGATTAAAGGCAACACTTCTAAAAAGGAATTGATAATACTTTGTTTTGTACCTTTGTACTGATTTTCAAAGTCATTCAACATATCTCTTACCTTAGCTCGTAAACCTTCTTGGGCATAAGGGCATTCAGTAAAGTCAACTTGAAATCCTTTTAATAAACAGTATAATCTGGTTTCCTTTTCAGCACAAAAATATAGGGGCTTCACTCGTTGAACAAATAAATCATGATCTTCTATCCCAGAAACTGGTCCAAGATGTGCGGAAAGGCTAGTATTTGCTTTAAACGTGTTCATAATAATTGCCTGAGCTTCATCATCTAAATTGTGACCGGTAACTAATTTTGTTGCTTTGTTCTTTCTAGCATATTTATTGATCAAGTATCTCCTCCATACTCCACAAATATTACATGGTTTCTTTTTTGTTTCTTTATTGATAATTGGATAAGCTCGATCTAAAGTGTACCCAAACTCTTCTTTTGCTGAAGCAATAACCAATTTAATTTTGTGTTCTTTACAAAACGTTTTTAAATCTTTAATTGTGGTTTTTCTGTAATTAGCAATACCTTCATCAATCAATAAAGCAAAAAGATTTGTTTTTAAGTCGTATTGTTCTAAATATTTTTTTGTCAAGTAAAGTACGGTTAAAGAATCTTTTCCTCCAGAAGCAGCTACGCAAATCCTGTCGTTTCTGTCAATTAATTTGTATTTCTTTATGGTTTTGAAAACCTTTTCTTCAAAGTAATTTAAGAAATGTATCTTGCATAGAGAACCATGTTGTAATTGAATAACTGCTTTTCCGGAACATTTACTACATTGCATCTTATCCACCAGAAACTACGTTTAGAATCTCTAAACTATCTTTGTCATTTAATACATCATCTTCAGTTAAAACTTCATTATTTCTAGTAAGGATAACCGTTTCTGGATTAATCTTTAATTGTTCCAAAAGATCTTTAACAGTGTTTTTCGAAAAGGAAATATTTTTTTGTTTTTGTTCTGTTTCTCGTTTTATTAATATATTCATTGTATTCCTCTTGCTCCTAATGAGCCATTGGTAAAGATTAATTTTGTTAAGTATTTTATAAATCTTTTGAGAATTCTTTTCCCCTTAGTGGTAAATTAAAAGAGAAAATTTTTTAAACAAGTGTTCATTTTACTGAACAAATGTTCAAAATAATAAACACTCTTGCGCCCTTTTTTGAGGAGCCCGTCCGAGAATTTAATGTCCGCGAGGTATCTAGGATTCTCCACATCTCTCCGGCAACAGCCAGCAAAGAATTAATGTTAAGAGCAAAAGAAGGAATATTAAGGGGTAGAAAAGAACGGAACTTACTTTTGTATAAAGCAAATTTAGATGGGCAACCTTATTTAGACTTAAAGGTTTATTATACCCTTCGAAAAATCAAAGAAAGTGGGTTAGTAGAAGAATTAAATCGGTTTTACTTAAAACCAACTATTGTCTTGTTTGGTTCCTGTGCTCGCGGGCTAGATACAGAAACTAGTGATATTGACGTTTTAATAATCTCAGAAAAAACGCAGGAATTTTTAAATGTTAAAAAATATGAGAAAAAACTCAGTCGTAAATTACAGTTTTTTGTTGTTAAAAAGGTTCAGGATCTAAAGAACGAACATCTAATAAACAACGTTTTGAATGGCATTGTCGTCCAAGGAGCAGTAAAATGGATTTAGATGATTGTTTGAGAAAAGGATTGATTAAAAAGACCAGGGTTGATTTAGAGTTAATCCAATCTTTGGTTGAGATGGCGCAGATAAAAGAAGATGCAGTTAATAACGCAGAAATAAATCAAATTAACATATCTGCCTATGTTTCTTTAGCCTACGATGCGTTAAGAGAAGCACTGGAAGCGTTCTGCGTTAAGAGTGGGTATAAGGTCTTGTCTCATGTTTGTATTGGAGAATTATTAAAGAAGTTGGTAGATAACCTTTATTTTGAAGAGTTTGATAGAGTAAGGTGGATTCGTAACAGTATCAATTATTATGGGCAAAAAGTAGATTTTGATCAGGGAACAGAATTAATTAAAAAGATATTTGCAATTAAAAAAGAAATTTTAGCGAGACTTCAAAGTGGATAATTACCTTTTAATGAAGTATAGCAAAGAAGCAGAAGAACTTAGTAAAAAATTAGGTTGGAAAAGAACTTTTTTTGTTGATAGGGACTTTATTTTTATCCAAACGGACAGTAAGAAGGTTCTTTTGGGTGAAATCAGAAAAGCGGGCAACAAAATTATCATTTTGGAACCAAAGAGCGAAGAAATTTTACGCCTTGCTTTAGAAAAGAGTGATGTCGATATTGTTGTTGGTTTAGAGAAACTTCACCAAAAAGACTCTTTGCATTTTGTTCGTTCTGGTTTAGATCAAGTTTTATGTAAGATCGCTACAGATAACGATAAGATAATCGCCTTTTCTTTAAATGATATTTTACATGCAAAAGATCGTGCTAAAATACTGGCAAGAATTGCATTTAACCAAAAACTTTGCAAGAAATATAAAGTTAAAACAATAGTTAGTTGTTTTGCTAAAAAGAAGGAAGAGATTATCTCGGCAATATCAAGTTTTCCCCGATAGCAATTTTGTAATTATAAAAACGACTAAAGTTAAGGATATTATTTGTGCAAAGAAGCAAGGGCTTATTAAAAAAACATTTTCGCATTTGGGGACGAATATCGAAAACCTTAAAACATTTTCGACCATATAATGGGGGCATGTTCGAAAAAATGTTTCTAATATAAAGTAATATGAAGAGTGCATGAAAGCAATCACCGAAAAAAATAAAACTAATATCTTATCTTTTTGGTAGTAAATTAAAATTAACGCCCCTATAACACCAGTGGCAAAAAATAAAGTCAGTTCTGAGATAAAATAACATAATAGCGCTAATGTGAAGATAGGAATGATTACCCCAATCAGCAGGAACTTACGTTTAGCCATCTGAAGTAAATTTATTTGTATTTCAAAAAGAGATAATAGCCCCCAAAAAACCACGGTGCTCAACATCAAAATAGCTAAACTCCATTTTGTACTAATCATTGCGGCAATTACGCTCAACAACAAAAATATGATGATTACCGTCCATACATGTTTTATCCATCTATTGTTTTCATTGTATCTTTTCACAAACCAAAGCCCCAAAACATAAAATGGCAACGAGCTTAAACAAGTGGTGCCGCTTATCGCAAGAAATCCAAATAATTTTGCTATAATTAATGTCAACGATAAAATAATTCCAATTACAAATAACAAAACAATAAACTTATTTTTTGATAACATTTCAAAACAGAAATGATCTTATCAAATTTAAGGTTTGCCATAAAGTAAGGTTTATATACTATACTAAGGTTATATTATCTAAAAAATGCATTCAAACAAAAAGAGGGTTATTTTAATTGGATTGTTTTTTTTAGTTTTAAGTTCTATTTTAACTTTAGCTATTTCAAACTTGCCTTCGTTAAACTTAAACCAAGAAGCACACGCCAGTTTGGGAAAATATATGGACCCGGGAGGAGCAGTTTGTTATTGTAACCACGGACCGACTGATGATTGTTGGTATGATAATGATGGCCTTTATGATCATGGGAAAAATTGGGATTATGTTTACGATTGTAGTGGATTGCCAGGACCACAGTCAACTGATCCAGAGAACTTAATTTTACCAGATCCTGAGTTTAGACATCGTTGTGGAGATGATGAGGGTCCAGAAGCGGTTGGAATAAATGTCGATGTAACTAATTTAGGAGATGGTAAATATTTAAATGTTCCAGAACAACAAGGGTGTTGGTTTGTATTAGAAGAACAAGATGAAGTAACAAGCAATGAGAAGGGTTGGGCGAGAATAAAAGAGGGATTTATTTTTGATCATAACTGGAGGGTCTTGTGTTATCAAAGAGAAGATAGTACTGCTCGCGGTCCTTGGTGTTATGATATGGGTGGAGGAAGTGACGCGCAATACGGATTAACTGGTGCGCATTATCGTGCTGCTAAGGATGGAACTCTTTCTTACATCTGTTCAGATGATCAGTTTTGGCATACTTGTAATGAAGGAAATGCTGGAACAGTTACCTGGGCGAAGAATATTTTATTTAATTGTACAACGGACGAAAACAATAATATTTTGTGGCAACGCCTAGACTTTGATTATGATGGGGATGGTTATACTCAATCACAAGGAGATTGTGCCAACACACCTGATGACCTTAGAGTTCAACAAGCAGGATGTCCAGAATTTGGTCACCCTGAAGATTGCGTCTTGCCGAGAGATTCTCGTTGCGCCATCTGTATTAATCCAATCGCTCCAGAAATTTGTGGAGATGGTATTGGCAGTGGGGTAAATGATCCTACAGATGGATTAGGAAATGATTGTAATGATGCAACTGATGACAATTGTGATAATTTTAAGGAAGGATGTAATCAAGATACAATAGAACCAACAGAAGGTCCAGATGGAATTGTAGCAACATTTCAGGATCATGGCAATGTATTTGATAGTTCTTTTCCTTGGGTGCAAACAGGAAAAGAAGGGGAAGGCTTTTGTTGCGGGTTTAAGGGTGTTGATGATATTGGTAAAAAAGTTAAAGGTACAGAAAGTGCATCAGGAGAATTTATTTGCTTACCTAAAAAAGATACTGGATTAACTGGAACAGAATTAGATGAAGTTCCAGGAGGAGATTTATTTTGTAAAGATGATTGGTGTTTAGCTAACGCTATTGGAGTAAGTCCTGCTGGTGGTAAATTTAATATTTTAACCATAAACAAACCCGGAGAAAAATCCTACGATATTGTATCAAATGGAGAAGAATGGTTTACTTGCGATGCCAACAATTTGGGAGAGTTTAAGAAAACAAACTATCCACAACAAGGTTTAGACACCGAAGAGGCGTATGGTATTATTCGTCAAATTAACAACCGACTATATTGTTATAATGAAGGAGATCATTATGCTTGGGCAGAATGTGCCGGCGATCTAGACAAAAGAAAAAATAAAGAGATTAAAGGAAGATATCCTGGAGAAGGATTGTTTAGTTTACCTTTAGATGTTGGGGAAACAATCGGAGAGATTAGATCTTCTGTTGGCGGATTTATTGATATCAATTCATTCAAATATTATACAGAATTTTACGGTGAAAACCATTTATTAGATTTTTCAGGTTATGACTATTTTAGTTTGATGGTGCAGTTTTGCACTGGTGGATGCACTGACGCAGAAATTTTAACTTTGGAACAATTGCAAAAAGAGAAACTTCTACCTTTAGATATCACTTTAACTTTCAATGGCCCAAATAAAGAAGTTCTGTTTGAAAAACAAATTCTTAGTGATATCACTAATGGACCAATCGAGGACAGCAAGTGGTTGCATATAAAAACCAAAATTCCGCAAAACATTTTAGCCATAAAATCTGTATTATTACAATCCCATCCTTCTACTATTGAAATGCGGGTTAGAAATGTGTATTTAAGTAAAGAAGAAGACAAAACCCAATTATGTTCTGGGTTAGATTCTGCGGATGAAAATTCTTGGCTTGATGATATTGATAAAGGGACATCTCAATCAAATATCGTTGGTAAAGATCTTTGTACTACTCTTTATGGGGATAATTCTTGGTTAGGTAAGGATAACGATTTAACTTCCGGATTTGCAAATGCTAATTGTTGTGGTGACGATCCAAACGAATATTATGTTGGTAAGACTAAAGAAAATGACAATGGTGCAAAATTTGCTTGTTGGAACTCTAAAACAATTGCAGATAAAGGAACAGTTATGGATGTTGAATTTGATGTTGAGTGGAAAGAATTAGTTTATTCAAGAACAGAAGAAGAAATTGCAGTTAAAGATTTATTGTTAGACTATTACACTGAACCTTTTTTAGAGGAAGAATTAACATCGAAGGAAATTTGGGAGTGGGGAGATGATCCCGATAATCTTGTTTCTGAAAGTAGGTTATATGCTGATAAATCTGGGGCGGTTCAATTTTGCATTGAAATGGGGTATACTTCTGCCAAGTCATATAAAGAAGAAGCATGTGTGAAAAACCCAAAGGAATTAATTGCAACATATTATACTCCTGGAGAACGCGAAAATTATTCAACTCTAAATGATTTTGGATGGTATTCGGAATATTGTGGTCCCGGAGAGTTTGGATCATTAAACTCAATTTTAACAGAAGTTATATGTCAGGTCGATTTAACTTCTGGATGGAATAATATTCCCAATTCGACTAATATAAATCTCCAAGAACCACTGAAGATTATTGCCAAAATTTCTCCTTCAAAGATTGCGTCACCTAATTATCTTACTAAGTTTGGGTTAACAATCAATTCTAAACAGGACGATAGAATAGAACTTGAAGCATACAGCACTGTTTCTTTTCAAAAATTGGGAACGTTTGAAAATGGAAAACTAACAATTAGTCCAAAAGATATTGTAGGAGAGGATGCATATTATTCTTCAATTTTAATCGTTGCCAAATTAAATTTAGAAAATGTTAATTTTGATATTTCTTCTCAATTAGTTTCGAACATCTCCACCTTTTCTTACCCCTGTAATGCAGAAGAATGTCTTTATCCCGTACCTGGAATTCCTGCACAAGGAATAACGATAGAGAATCTTCATCCTAACCTTTACGATCTTTACTACTTATACTACCAAGATGATGAAGTTAAAGAGAAGTTTATTGAGAAGAAAGAAACATTCTATCAACCAGGAAATATTGTAGCTAGAAAGGTCTCACAACAAATTGTTTTTAGTGCAGAAGCGAATGAAACAACTGAAGATCCAAAATTTTATGGTTGTCAAGCGGCAGATTTTATCAAGAGTAACAACAAAATTTCCATTCTACTTGAAGATAAAGGATATTGTTCGATTCAAGCTGATCAATTCTGTTCACCTTCTGTGAATAAAGAAGCCGTGGGCAGTCAAGATAGTTATACTTTAATTAATTCGTGGAGTGATGAACAATTAGAGAAGGTTGGATATGTAGTTCAGGAATCAGAAACAGACGATCTTTCTACATACTTTGCTAATTTGGTTTTAGAATTAAAGGACGCATCTCCGTTTATAACACCATCACAAAGGAACCATACTTCTACTATCGTTCCGGTTAGAAACTTTGTACCTAATGCCGAGTTTAGATATAGCGGAGTACAAATACCCCATTGGGAGATTATTAAGGGAGACAAAGTTATTTTAGAAGAGAAGGCCTTTGTTGATGTGTACACCTATTCTATTAAGAAACTTAGTGGCAATGAAGTTTTACGTTCAGAAAAGATTTCTGTTAACCAATCTAATGATTATTATTTTCAACACAATGGCACGGCTAAAACAACAATCACTTTGTTTGACAATAACGGGAAAGAAACAGAAAAAATAACAAATACCAAATTATCAGAACCATTTAATTCTAAAAACGCTACTTTCCTAATTATTGAATTTAATCAAGGTACAGTTCAACAACCATCTTTACAATTAGTAGATAGTTTAGGCATTGGAAATGATACATTTGTGCATAAAGAATACCCTGATCTGTTTGATTTCAGGACTGGTATAGCTTGTTGTCCGGAAAATTATTGTTGGAACGGATATACTTGTGCAGAACCAATGCAAGAAATGTCTATGATGACTGAACACTTTGGTGTTGGTAGAGATTATAGGTGTATAAAGGGAGAATGGACAGCCTTGCCAATTAAGTGGGATTGGAACAATGATAAGTGGGGATTCTGTAGTGAAGAAAATCAATGTTTTATTACTAGTGAAGGAAGTGCCACTTTTACTTCAGAAGACTTTTATGACGGAAATATGCCAATTTGTGTGAACACCAGCGAATATATCCTTGATCATTATTGTGAAGATGGAAATTGGAGTACCAGAACAAAATATCTTTCTAGTAAGTTAGCAGAATTTGCTCAAAATGATGAATACATAATCTATTGCACAAACTATCGTGAAGCTCTACTAGACTTCAATCCAGAACTTTATCTTGGCGGAGAATGTTTTGCAACAGATGAACAAAAAGCGGGGCTAGAAGAAACGTTTTTAGAAAGTAATGGTCCAGAATCTTTACAAAATTGTTTTTGTGAATTAATGACCGAAGAAGGAAAACGATTAGTGCCAAGTAAAGATAACAATTGCATCAACAATGTTTGTGTGGTTAAATACAAAGAAAGTGGTGCATTTAAAACTGCGTTTGGCACTACCTTAAACAAGAATATTTCTGATCCGGATTCTTTCCTCCTAGCTTTAGGAGTGCAACAACAAGATCTGGCCGAAGTTTGTTCTGGTGAAGGAGATTTGATTGAATGCAACTTTGAAAACAATATCATCTGGTATATCCCAAAATTAAATGCAGTTGTTTATGGCAAGGAAGGAATTCAATTAAGTGGAACCGTGGGTCAAAAGATTGTTGATTTCTTTAAAGACTTGTTTGGCATAGAAACAGCGATAACTAACCAATCTAAGTTTGTAAAGGAGGCACAAAACTTTAACGAGATTTATCTGTTAAGCAAGGATGGCAAGAAAGTAACTGCTATCAAAGAAGTGTATCCAGGAAAGAAACAAACACTTGTTGCTCAGTATGAAAATTTTGAAACTCCTGTTTGTAGTTATGTTGAGCATTTAGAAGTACCTTTAGAATTACAAACAGAATTATTGGAGGACATTTCAGATATGAAAAAGTTGGAGTGTAGTCAAGAAGGTAGTATCCAAAAAGTTCAGATGATTGCCGGGTTAGATTATTTCTGGCCACAACTTACCGGAAAGCTACGTGTTGGAGAGATGAAATAATTATTCAAACAGACTAAGCAGTTAAACAGATTAAAACGTTTTATTTTTCTAACACCACTCCTTTTTAAAAGTATTTAGCTCATTTCTGGATAATTTTATAAGTTATATTATTTTCTTAACGGATATGATAAAAAAGAGGGCGTCCCTTAAGGCACAGATTACTATTTTCATGATTGTTGGTCTGTTGATACTTTTTGTCTTTATCTTTATGTTTCAATTGGTATCTCAGACAACGAAAGGGCAGCTACAAGATGCTAAGGAACAAATTTTAACTAAAGCTTTCAAAAAAGAAGCTCTTAGAATTTATGTTGATGATTGTCTTAACGATGAATTAGAACAAGGACTCATTCTTTTGGGTCAACAAGGACGTATTTGGTCTGATCAACCTGGTGGCACCAAGGAATTTTCTAGTGGAATAACTGGCACAGAATCTTTTCCTGGTTCAGAAAATCGGCTTTCTTATGCAATTAGTAAAGGTGAATATTCCCCTTACTCTAATGCTTATCCTTGTCAAAACAAAACAGATAACTCTCCAGAATTCTGTCAATATTCCTTTCCTGATACAGAAATTGGATTTGGAAAATTAGATCTTAAACCCAGCACCTTAACCGACGATCTTAAAAATTATGTTATTAATCGTACAATCGCTTGTATCTATAACTACACTAAAAGTAATATCTCTAGTAAAGCAGATGTAGAGATTGAAAACTTGCAATTAGACCTTCAATTGATGGATGATGGAATTAATGTTAAGGCGGAATTTCCTTTAAAATTCAGTCTTGGACAAGAAGAATTTTTTTACCTTTCTACGTTTGATTTTTTTTATCCTACCCAATTTAAATGGTTGATTGAATCAGCAGTTACCCGACCTTTACTTTATGATTGGAAGTATATTGATTTTGATTACAACTCTTCTGTTTTAGAACAACCACTTTTTACGTATGCTTCTTCACTACAATCTGCAAATTGCCAACCATTTGACAATTATTTTTCATGTGATCGATCTTTATTTTACGAGAAATATTCTTTATTGGGGGTGCAGATGAATAAAGAAGAAAATGCTAAAGGAGATGACGTATTTACCTTTACTTCTCCGCAAATAGTTAATCTTCCCGGTTTTTATGAATTTAAGTTTGCCCGCCAAAATCGTCCACCCGCATTAAATTACATCAATAGATCACAGTGTTTAGCTAATAATTATGATTATTTGGTTATCATAGATGATGTTCCAGAAACATTTTACTTAGGTGGTAAAACAACACCTTTCACTATTAATAACGGAGCAATAACCGATTTAAATGTATATTCAATAACATCAAGCAATTCTGATTTTGTTGTTTTTCAAGAGGAATTTCCTTTAATTGTTGCACCTGGATTCAATCATACTTTATTTGTTGAGTTCAAACCTAGTATTGATGGTAACCAGTCAACAGAGCTTGTTTTAAACACTTCTCTTGGACTTCAATCTTATCTTCTTGAGGGTACTGGATACTTGCCTCAAGAAGAGATTAATCAAAGTTGTTTAAAGTTTGATGATACATACCATGGAGATGTTAAACTGAGTCTTTGTGCAAGAGATCCAGACGAAGATAATATCATCTACAGTTTTGCCCAATCTACCTGGAATTTCCCAGAAGTTTTGATTCAACCTTGGTTGTACCTAACAAATGGATTTTTCCCAACTTCTGGAAGATATAATATTACTGCAATCGCTACAGATCAACATGGATCAAAAGATTATCAAACCATTCGATTGTTAGTTGATCGACCTATGATACTTAACGTTTCTTTAGAATTACCATACCCCAATATAACTTCACAATTGGAAGGGGCATATTTTGTTAGCACAGAAGATCCAGTTTTTGTTAACGTAACCTTTCCAGTTGAATCTGAAGTGATACCTAGCGATAAGAGAAGTATTGTTTTAAATTATACAAATTATCTGGGCAATGAGTCATTTCAATATCAATTAGGAACTACTTGGTTTCCTACAAATACTGTCTGTTATGCTCTCCCTTGGAATACACCTAAAACCTGTACTCCAGAATCATATAAAGATGATTTAATAGACTGGAAAACCAATTTGTTAAATCCACCTTTTAATAACTTCAGAGAAGAAACGGAAAATGCTTGGCTTAATTTATCGTTTGCGTCTAATTATTGTGACAGTTTAGAAAAAGATAAATCTATGGGTGTTTCTGTCGTTGTTAAATCATGTGTGCCATATCAAAATTCAGAACACCCCTTTGCATTTAATCCAGTTGGGAAGTACCATCAATACACTTTTGGCTTAGATAATGAAAGTAAAACTAATTTCAGTGATATTAAACCAAAACAAACAAACTTTAATCCTTTGTTAGCAACACACAGCTGTTGTGCTGGAGATCCAGATCTTCCGGGAACGTGGGAACTTAAAGAAGAAGGAGAGGTTTGTTTTACTAATCCTATTGTTGGGTGTTATGGTGGTGTAGAGGGAACAACTTCATTATCGGGGTATAGATCATATATTTTAGAAATTGAAAAAGATACTTGTGATGGTACAAGGGGAAATGTTTGTAGTGGGGGGAAAATTTATTCTTATTACAAAAATAAAGATAATCCTCCACAAGAATTAATTTGTGGTGATAATCAACCCGGGTGTGCAGGAATCGCTAATAAATGTCGAGGTCAACCAGCGTGGAGTTATGTTAATTTAGACGATGATCCAGAAAAAGCAGAGCTATGGTGTTCTGGGAAGATGGGTTGCAGCGATGGAAGTTGTAATACTACTGTAGTTGCTGAGTATCTAATTGGCAATTATGGAAATTACCGATACCAAAGAATCATTAATGGTCTTATTAATACTAATGAAGATTTTGGTATGCATTGTGGCTGTAGGGCAGACGATGAGGCTAAACCCTGCGATGCCAATTTAGATGGGACGTTTGAAGGTGCATGCCGGGGCGGAGAATGTGTATTTGGAGAGGCAGTTAATGTTGAAGAACCACTAATCGGAGAACCAGAAGAGATCCAACCCATGGAACCATTCTGTACACCAAACCAAAAGATATGTTTAAAGGATGTTTCTTTAGGAGATTATCCTTTTGAGGAATGGGGGCATGACCAGGAGCAGATAGATGATCTCCAAGAACAAATAGATGAAATGTTAAAAGATTATCCAGAAGCAATTATCTCTTGTAATAAACAAGGAACTAACTTTGATCAGCCGGATAATCTTTGTCAGGGCGGGAGCTGTAACAATGGACAATGTATTTTTGAGGAGGATTAAGATGAGTAAAAGTTTGTTATTCTTTTTTCTTTTCTTTCTTTTAGCTAGTTTTTGTCTTGCGGAAAATGGATGTTTTATCAATAAAGATAGTCCCTATTTTTGTTCAGATATACCAATTGAACTTGCCATAGATGAATGTGGTCTTTATGGTTGTTCTCTTGAAAGTACTTTCTTTTCAGGAAGAAGTTGTTCTGAACAAGAAATGTTACAAAAATGTCAAGAAAACCCTGCAATCGTCCCCGAACCAGGCATTCTAAATAACAATGATGCTATGCTAAATAAAACCGCGTTAAATCAAACATCAAGTGATACCAACAAATCCAATTTTTTTCTTATTTTTGGAGCTCTTTTGTTTTTAGGAGCAATAATTTATTTTTTGTACCCAAAATTGAAAGAATATTTTTCTCCTTTCTTATCCTTTACTAAAAAATTACCCTCTCCGGAACAGTTAAATGCAATCAATACAACACCTTCTTGGTTAAATCCGCAATCTTATAATCCATTATCAAGGTGGAAACAAAGGCAATGGCAAAAGAGGCACAAAAAACAGATGGACGACTTTCACCGCGATGAAATTTTATCAGTGTTTGGGCCATCAGAAAAAAAAGAAAAAACCATTAGAAATAAAGATTTTTATCGTCTTAAAAGTTTATTTAAAGAGTACAAAGATAAACATAAAGATTTTGAAAAAGTAAGAAAAGTGGACCATTTTGCGAAATTAGAAGAATTAACTGGAGAGATAAAGAAAAAAGAGGAACAAATTGTTCAGACTTATCAACAGATTGACCCTCAATTATTGGAAAAGCAAAATAAAGAAGAGTTAATTTTAAAACTAAGAGAAATTGCTAGAGGTCAATAAGCAGATGCTTCCTCGGAAGATTTATAAATATATAAAATTTAATTCTATATACTATAATGGTAGTAAAAAAAAGGGGCTCTGTTGTATTAGTCTTAGCTTTATTTGCCTTAATTTTAATTTCAACCCCTATTTCTGCTGAAGTTGCTGGATGTTATGTGTATCCTACTGCGAGTGAAGACTTGTATTGTGTCCCCGGCGTTTTAGATACCATTGCAAAGGAAGATTGTTTAACTTATCCTGGTTGTGACATTAATCAACATTTCCTACCTGGAGCAAATTGTGCAGATTTAACTGAATGTAAAGAAATTACTTGTAATGCTGATTGTCAAATTCATACTTTAGGAAAATGTTTACAATTAGGCGGTCAAGCAATTACTGATGCCGAATATGATCTTTGGTGCAGTCCTGGGTGTTGTAAGGTTGCCGATAAATTTTGCCAGTTTAACCTTTTGAAATTTTCTTGTGAGGATAAAGCTAAGAAATTAGGTGTTACCGATAAGACCAAAATATTTTTTGATAATGCCATTGGTATGAATACCCAGACTTGTAATCAACAATATTGCCAAATAGATGTGCAACAATCTAATCTGCTTGTTCAAGTTAGTGATGATTTGGGGAATAAACTTTCTGGGGTAAAAGTAACTTTGGAAGGCACAGGAGTAAATGAGTTAACTGATGATAATGGAGTAAGATTATTTGCTCAGATTAATCCTGGTTCATATTCAGTTAAGGCTACACTTCTTGATTATTCTACTGCCATTGCTGTTGTGTCTGTACCTCCAGGAAAAACAACAGCATATAACCTAACTTTGATTAAACAAGCCGGAGTAGCTAAAGTTTTAGGCACTGTTAAGAATGACAACATGCAGGTTGTTGCTGACGCCACTATCTCTTGGAAGGGACCAAAAGAAGGGTCAATGAAAACAAATTCCCAAGGTAGTTACGAAGTATCCCAACTTCCAGCAGGAGATTATCAATTCACTGCTAGCAAAATTGGGTTTAAATCGCAAATTAAACCATTAACATTAACAGCGGGAACATTTCCTATAAATTTCCAGTTAGAACCGGCAGGATTGCAAGGTATTAGTGGAAAAGTGTATATTGATACAAACAATAACAAAATTTTTGATTCTGCAGATCAACCAAAAAATGATGCAGAAATTTATGTAGATGATGTCTTTAAAGGACGTTCCCAATACCCGGGTGGTTCCTTTGCCATTGAAATATCTGTTTCTGCAGAGCAGGAAGAACACACCATCGCTGCTTCTTTCTTAACTTATCAATTTGAAACAGAAACATTCAAGATAAAAAAAGGAGAATCTATTCAAAATAAGATTTTGTTATTAACTGCGTATATTGGAGAATGTACTGAACCAGATACTGAAAAAGAAGCAGAAAACTTTACTGGTAAACCTGTTGTTGGTGAAAAACAAATTCGCTTAGAATGGACTAAGCCGTGTCCTGAAGTGATTGGTTATGAAATCAAGAAAATTTATGCTGGTCAAGAGATCGATTCACTTTCCGCTCCCCCTTCCGTGAATTATTTAATTGATGCTAATGTAGAATGGGGAGAAGAATATAGTTATAGAATTGTTGCTCATTATGATAAAGCAAGAGCAGTTGAAAATACCAATGAAATAACTGTTAATGTTGGAGATAAGCGGTGTGAAGGAAGATACAGCCAAAGTAATGGTTGGGAAACATTTTGTATTCTGGGAGATAAAGAACAGCGTAAACAAGTTTACACCTGTACAAATTTAAACCAATTATCTATGACGGAAAATTGTGCAGAACGCGATGGTGATGTCGAAGATTACTATTGTTCTCCAATTACTACTGGTTTAGCTGGCTGTCGTGATGCCGGTGGTTGTGGATTATATGGGCAATCTGCGGATCCTTTTGGGTTGTATTATTCTCGTTCTAGCTGTTATGGTACAGATACTCCAGAATTAGGAGCTAAGAATTATTGTTATTTTGATTATACTAACACTATCATCGATACTTGTGATGATTGCACTAAAGTTTATAGTTGTTTTGATTACAAAAGTAAAGATGCCTGCACATTAAACAATTGTTTAGGTGCTAAATGTTCTTGGGTTGATGGTGCGAGTAATGTAAATTTAATTGATTATAGTTTGATAGGATTACCTACGCAGGTAACTCCAGAGACTGGAGCAGGGTATTGTGTTGAAGAGAAGTATCCTGAAGAGGATTATTGTGATTTATGTAATCAAGAATCTCCCTTCTTTGAAAATTATTTCTGTACTGCTGATGTTTGTTCTGGATTAGGAAGATGTTTTTCAACGTTTGAAGTTGATGAATGTAGAACATGTGGCCAATATCCATCTAAAGAAAAGAATTGTTATGAGTATAGCACGGAGTTAGAATGTGTAAATAATCAAGAGTTTGACCTTAGTCCTTTGGGAGAAATTACTCTTTCAGATGATCGATGTGGCTGGGGAAGATGCTTTTGGGATCAACAACCTAATGGTTTCAGTGAGCATGGTTGTTTTAAAGACGGCAATGGTGATTTTAAGGATGATTGTATAGAATTTGTCAGCGCTGGAGAAAGACAAGCTTGTGAGATAGACAATTCTGCGCCAAAAACCAAGATTATTCCAGAGGGGATTAATGTAATCTCTTTAGCAAAATCAAATATTTCCTTTTTAGGAGATGATAGTTATCATCCTCATGGTGGGCAGAAAAATAAAATGGGCGTTTTAGGATTGTGTATCGTTGAAGCTAGCAGCAATGCCGACAATTATTGTGAAGATGATTTTACTATTTTTCCATATCCTGGAAAAGATGATGCTGAAATTATTGCAATTAATTTGTTAAATACTTCTTATTTAGGTAGTGAAGAAATTAATGGAGAAACTCGTCGGGTAAAATATTATTCTGAGGATATTTACTACAACAGAGAATCGTTAAAGGATGCTTTTGTTTATGTAGATAATGTTCCCCCTAAATTTGAGATTAAAGAGAGCATCGAAACTTCCGCTGACATAACTACTTTATCTGTTTATTTGGAAAAAACAAATGAGATCATGGCTTGCGATTTTAAATTGAACCAATTAATTCCACAAGGGGAGTCCCAAACTGTTTCTGTACCAAGAGAAGAAGTGGATAAAGCAGCAATTTTTGAAAATATGAAAGCGTTAACTGTTAACTTAACAGTAACATGTACTGATGATCAAGGAAATAAGAATACAAAAGAAAAATCTTACACCTTTGATTTACAACAAAATATTGATATAATTTCCCCAGAAATGTATGGGGCAGTTTCAACCACAGAAATTTATTTTGAAGTTGAAACATCAGTAGGTGCTACTTGTGGATTATATTTAAGTGCAAATAATGAAAAGGTTGCTGATTTCGTTAGTGATCCAGAAGGGAAGAAACATAAAACTATTGCTGTCAGTGGATTTGTTGAAGGAGAATATGCAGCCATATACAAGGTTGCTTGTAGTGATTTGTTGCAACCTGAAAAGGTGTATGAAGACTATTTCCACTTTACTGTTGATTTTACTCCCCCCAAAACACAGATTATTTTAACTGAAGGGACTAGAGAAGTTAAACCATTAAACTTTGGTTGGGAAGAATTTTTTATTGAATCTGCTATAGTTAATTTTGAATGTACTGCAGAAGGGTTTGAGTGTGATAAAACGTATTATTGTTTAGGAGAAGATTGCGATTTTATTGAAAACGAGAAATTCCAGGAATTTTCCGAATTTGTGGAATTGTTAGAATCAACATATATCTGTTATTACTCTACAGATTTGGGAAATAACACTATTTATCAGCCTTTATGCGGCCAGGTTAATATCGAAGGGTTTGGAATAACTTTAGAAAAACCGACAGTTCATTATTATCAAGAAGAGCAATGGGGTATTAGCAATGTACCTAAATTTGAGTTTCAGTTCTTTACTAAAGTCCCAACTGTAGAGTGCCGTATCGACTTTACTTCTGGGTTTGTCTATGAATCTGTTCCAGCGCATAAAATCAGAAGTATCAATGCTGAAGGGAAGTATCTCTTCGTAGATTTCCCTGAAAGTGTTTTCTCACCATTTGAGGAGGATTGTAATAGTGATGAATGCATTAAGAGAATATACATTAAATGTAAAAACTCCGATAATCAAATTGGTCCAGAAGCAATTATTAATTTGGAATACGACTTTACTGCTCCAGAAATTTTAGATGCTTACGCAGAACCAGATAAAATTTACGAAGGAATAAGCACTGAATTATTTGTTAATACTGATGACAAAACCTTGTGTAAATATAGTGATATTTCTGAGGGAGAAGGAAGCAGTGAATACGGAAATATGGAGTATTCTTTCCCTGGAACAGAAGATTTGATCTTAAAGACTTTACATCAAGAAACTTTTAACCTAGGATTTTCTGGTCCTTCAAAAGAATATACTTTGGCCACTCAATGTAAGAATGGGGCAGGAGGATTATCTACGACTGAAGAGATTAAATTTTTGGTAGATTATTCTCAGAAAGGGTATATTCTTCCAGAATCATTACTGCCACAGGGATTTGTTTGGACGGAGGATGTTACACTTTCCTTACAAACATCAAAAAATGCCCTTTGTAGTTATAACCTTGAAGGGGAAGGATACCTTCCATTTGAAACAGGAGCGTATACTACAACACATTCTTCAAGTGTAATCGGATTGATTGAAGGAGAATACGACATTTTAGTGAAATGCGTTATGGGAGATTATATTGATCATGAAACAATTCATTTCATTATTGACCGCACTGCTCCTGAAATAACAAACGTCGAAGATGGAAATTATACTTGTGGAAAAGATCAGATTAATGTGATGGTATATAGCACAGAATTGAATGGAATTAGTAAGTACATTTATGAAGTTTATGACGCTGGTAATGCTGAAGTTTCTACAACCAACACAACTTTTTATAATACTACTAACTCTTCTACTTCCTCTGGACAAATGGTTTTAAATGGCGAGTATACGGAAGACTTACCTTTAGAAATATCTACTTCAACACTAACAGCAGGAAAAAAGTATAACATTAAAGTTAAAGCCACTGATCTTGCTGGAAATGAAGGGGCCTTTGCTGAGAGTAATGGTGTCTCCGTTGTTGATTCTAATTTTTCAATCTGTGCAGAGGATACACAAAAACCAACAGTAGAATTTATTATGAATAGTTCATCTTGTACGGCTGTTCAAGTCGAACTATTGTGTCAAGATGAAGTTGGTTGTAGTAAACTTCTTTACGGAAAGCACGGAACTTCCTCATTATGTACTTCCAACATAACCTATTCAGGAAGCAAACTCTCATTTGACCAAAACTCTTGGTTATGTTATTATGCAGAAGATAATTCTGGAAACAACCATACTGACCAAAAGAAAATCACTTTTGTTGATGAAGATGGAGATGGTGTAGCTGATCATTGTGATGAATGTGCGGGCACACCTGGAGGTAAAGAAGTAAATGCTATTGGTTGTGCTGATGGTGAAGTTTCAGCTGAACAAGAGAAAGAAGATACGGATGGTGATAGCTTACCAGACATTTGGGAGAAGACTTTTGATGCTTTTGATTGTTCTTTAAATTACGCAAGCGTTGATTCTGACGATAATAGTATCACAGATAATTTGGAAGATTATGATAGTGATGGGTATAGTAATTATGAAGAATATAAAGTTGGGTATAATCCTTGTATTGCTGATACTCCTGCAGAGATAGTAGAGGAAGAAACAACTACTACAACTGAAACTGATGAAAAGACAACCGCTTCTGGAGAAGAATTCATTCCTAGTAGCTCTGCTGAAGGAAGCCTTGTTCCATGGATATTTTTCATAATGGGTTTGTTGATGGTTATAGGCGGTACGGGGTATTTAATTTATTATTACAAATATTCTCCTGCTGCCCAGGGTGGTCCAAAGATTACTGCCTTTACAGGAACTAGAACAAATAGGTTCCCGGAAAGACCGGGTGTTAAGCAAGAACAGGTTCCAGGAAAAGATTGGAGTAGTAAGCTAGAACAATTGCGTAAGGGGAGAGAAGGAAAATTAAAAGAGCGTAAGCGTCAAAGTGTTTTTGGTGAATTTAATAAGCAATCCAATGAGATTCCTCACATTGAAGAATTATTAAGCAAGAAAGTCCCTCACCTAGATAAAGTACAAGATTTGGCCCAAAAATATGTTGAACATAAAGAAGAAATTAAACCGGGGTTAAAACCAGAGGAAAAAAGTATTTTCAACAAGTTGGAACAAATTTCTGATAAAACAAAAAATAAAGATATTGCTGAGATTGTTAGCAAGGAAGAAGCTAAAGATATCTTTAGCAAATTAAAAGATATCAGTAAAAAGAGAAAAGAAAAATGATCGTAAACCAAACAAACAAAACCAGAAAAACAGATAAGATAAACCAAATAAATAAGATAAATAAAATAAACAAAAGGGGGATGGGTGTTGGTCAAGTTTTTGTGTTTATTATTGCGGGAATAACGTTTGCCTTAATTATGATTTTTGGTTATCAATCTATAACACAATTTACTAAAAGTGGAGAGGATGTAGAGTTTGTTCAATTTAAGACCAGTTTAGAAACATCTGTTAAAAAGATTTATACTGAGTTTGGTTCGGTAAGAATTGAAAGATATAGTCTGCCCCAAAAGTATGAACAAATTTGTTTTGTTGATTTAGACTCTGAGTATGATCCGGATTTATGTAAAAAAGATCAAATTGCTTGTTCGGTTTGGAAAACTGCTAAAGAAGAGGGGGGTTATAATGCAGTTGATGAAAATGTATTTATTCAACCAATTGCCCCTGTGCCCCTTAAAGTATACCATATCTCTATAGATAATGAGGGTAAGAATTTTTTGTGCTTACCAATTGTCAAGGGAGCATTTAGCCTTTATTTGGAAGGTCGCGGTGATTTAACTAGAATATCAACAACAAATTAATTTGCTTCAGAATTTAAGATTATTATGGCAGTAAAAAAAAAAGCCCAAATCGCAGTAACCTTTAATTGGGTATATATTTTAATAGCTGGAGCAGTAATCCTTTTATTTTTTATTGGAATTGTAGTAAAGCAGAAATCAATTTCAGAAGAAAATTTAGCTACTGATGTAGTTAGAGTAATGGAATCAATTTTTACTGGTGCGGGAGTATCAGAAAAAACGAAAAATTTTGTTGACATCAGCGGGTTAGCAGATTATACCCTCTTCTTCGGTTGTAGTGAAGGAGTAACAGAATATGGCATTAGTGGGAAAGGCAAACCTGTACAAAATAACATTGATCCAATTTTTGCTCCATTGGAACTAAAAGATACAGTTTTAGTGTTGTGGAGTTTACCATATAAACTTCCGTTTAAGGTTATTGATTTTACTTTTGTTTCCTCTAGAAAAAGCAAGATTTATTTGATGGGCAACACCCCATTTATTAATGAGTTTATCAATGCCACTTCTGGATTTGATAATATTGAAAAGATTAATGACGTTTCAGAAATTGATCCCGCTAGGAATTATCAATTTAAAATTGTTGATTTTTCTGGAGGACAATTCATTTCTCAAGGCATCCCTTCTGCTTTATCTGATGTTGATGACAATAAAGTTACCGCAGTAGTCTTTACTGGACAAGACCAAGTAGACTATTATCAAAAGGAAGGCCAAATGTGGAAAAAGAAGAATAAACTCCCAGTAAGAATAATTTCTCTTGGAGGAGAAAGAGATTCTGCCCGCTTTGCTACTATTTTTGCTGGGGATGATAAAACATATGTCTGCAGTATGGGTAAGGCTTTTTTACGGTTAAGATATTTATTAGAAGTATATCAATCTAAATTAACTGAAATGAAAGAATTTTATGAAACTGACCCCCAATTGATGGCAGGGGATTGTTATAATTACATCAGCGATCAGGGGTATGAGGTAAATGTGGAATCTAGTTTGCGTTCTTTAAAAAATAGGTTAGATGCCTGTTTAGTTAATTTTCCAATTTCTTATGACTATTGTACTGAAATGGTCGGTGCTGCCGAAAAATTAAGAGAAGCAAACGCCAATTTGGCGGAAAGAGGAGATTGTCTGACTTTATACTGATTTTACAAAATGAAAAAAAAGAATTTATGTCCCCGTAAAAGAAAAGGGCAAATGCAAATGACTGAGACGATTGCAGTTCTGTTCATCTTTTTTATTTTGATTTTATTTGGAATTATGTTTTATTATAAATATCAAGGGGTTGCATTTAAAGAAAAACAGGAAGAGTTGTTAGGAGCAAGAGCTATGGACACAACATTAAAGGTTTTGTTTCTTCCCGAAATTAGTTGTACTAAAGGAGAGGCTGAACCAGAAGATAATTGTTTTGACATGATGAAATTGCGCCATGCTAATGAAACATTTAAAAAATATATCACCAAATATTACTTCAACCTTTTTTCTTACTCCCGGATTTATGTCCAAGAAGTTTATCCAGAACAAACACAGTACATTTTGTATGATAAAGAAATCCCTTTTTTAGAAGATGGAACTAAAGGGTGGGAAAAGAAAGAACCAACTTTCTTTACTGTTACATTAAAGGATGAAAGCAAAAGCGCAATCATCCCTCATTATGGATTTGGTTATGTTGTGGTGGAGGTTTATTCATGAGATTGTCTAAATCTCGTTCTGCACAAATGGAAATGATTGGATTAGTGATAATTGTCATTTTAATTTCATTGGGGATGCTTTTTGCTGCTCAGTTTGCACTTAAAGAGAATCCGCAAAAAAAAATATTTACCCGTAAAGGTCTTTCTTATAGTACAATGAGTGCATTGATGAAAACCACAGTATATGAACCTGGATGTGAAGGTGACTTTAAAAGTTCTTTAAATCCACAAATTGGCAAAGATCTTTTGGAAGACTGTGCTCGTAACAAAGGTTTTATTCAAGACAATGGGTTTTCTTTGTACAGATGTAGAAATCAGCATACTTGTATTTTTTTGAGAGAATTTATTAGTGAGATGTTAAATGAAACTCTTGGCGGGTGGAATAAAAACTATGAGTTCACTTCCGAATTGATTCAGGCCGAATCTGATGTCCCTCAACCTCTTTTTGAAAAGATTGTAGGTAGTCATGGTGGGTGTTATAAGAAAGAGAGAGACAGTTCAGGTTTATTTCCAATACATACAGAATCTGGATTAGTACAAAGTCAGCTACTTTTGTGTGATTAAATTTATGACCACGATTGAATTTATAGCAACATTTATATATAAAATTTCTTTCTTTAAGATAAAATAATAGTCTATAATAAAGAGAAAAAATGAGGTGTGATAGAATGGTTTCTAAAAAGGGACAAGGACTTTCCTTGACAACAATTATTGTAGCAGCTTTGGCTTTGATTGTTTTAGTTGTTTTAGTAATGATTTTTACTGGAAGAATTGGAGTTTTTAATGAGGGATTAAGTAAAGAAGGACAGGCTGAAATAATTAAGATGAAAATTCAATATGGCCAATGTAGACCTACTGCTACTAATGAAGTTACTTTTGATCAAAAGTTAACTGCTGCTGAATCAATTGAAACAAAAGAATTAGAGAAGGCTGCATTTTTAGATCAAATATCCCGATGTAAAGGGTTTTCAGATAAATCTGTTTGTGAAGGAAACGGCTGCATGTGGAGTTGAAGATGAATTCCAAAGCTGATGCAAACATGTGGTGGATTATTATCGGGGCAGTCATTGCTCTGGTAGTAATGATTATCTTGATGGTTATCTTTACAGGAAAAACCGGGACTTTAGAAGGCGGACTTTCTGATTGTGAGGGCAAAGGTGGTTATTGTACAACAGAATCAGAATGTCCTCTAAACAGTTTTAGTTCTAGCGCCTTTAGTTGTACAGATGGGAAGAAATGTTGCATTGGCGCTCCAGAAAAATGTGTTGCTGGTACATGCAAAGATGAAAATAAACAAACTTGTAAAGATGGGTATTGTTATACTAAAACTAGCTAAACCATGAACAATAAAGCTCAAGAAGGTTCCTCCCAAACGATTAAAGTAATCTTAATGACATTACTTGCAGTTTTGATGGGAGCTGCTTTTCTTTATTTTGTCTGGAAAAAGATGTCCGGAAATTTTGCACCATGAGAATTAACAAAAAAGGGTTGGAGATGCAACAACTGATTTTAATAGTTCTAGCAGTTATTCTCTTATTGTTTGTTATTGCTTGGTATTCTGGGTTGGGAGATGTAATCAAAGACTTGTTAAATAAATTTGGAAATATGTTATAATGGCAATGCAAAATAGGATTGTGTTGTACTTGTTATTGTTGATTGTTTTTGTTCTCGTTGCCTATTGGGGGGTTGGTGGTTTGGATAGTGTTAAAGAACTAGTTGCTGGAGCAAAAGAATATGCCCCCGATATTAAAACAGGGTTAGATGAATTAGGTGCAGCCGAACAAATTCTTCCTCCGGCAATCCGTGACCAAGCTAAGAAATTGGAAGATGGACTTTTAGCTATGGTGGCCGAAGGTTCTAGATCAAATTGTTTTCAGGATATTGGGGGATTTAGAGAAAATTTAGGAAAGGATGAAGAAGATACAGTTACATTTCTCTTCACCTTTGATCCAAATGCAGAAGGAACTTGGGTAGACATCAACACCTACAAAAGTGTAACTTATAATCGTTTTTTCGTTCCGAAAATGAAACCTTGTGTTATTGCTAAAGGAGATTTACCTAAGAAGTTTGTGCAGAAGTTTATTGATAACGATAAAAACATTGACTTAAGTTTAGAAATTGTTTCTGGTGTGAATATATATTACAATACAAAAAAATTGAATGGCAATGTGTTAAGAGTTATTCAGGAAGGTTGGCCTATTACTGCAGTTAATGACGAAAGTGATAATTATCAAAGTGATGGAATTTTGTATAAGGGTAGTGATAATGAAATCTGCTTTATCCCAACAAATAAAGTTTACAATTATGACCAAGACGGAATTGACAATGATTATGTAAATGATAAAGCTGATGAGGGAACAATTGCTTGGAAAGTTGCAACTGGAGTTTTGCCATCTTGCACTTCAGTTAACGGTTATGAAGCAATAGAATTGTTTGCCGATGATGATGCTAGTGCTGGAGAATTTGATTGCGAAATAAAATTCAAAAAAGATTCGCAGAAACAACTTCTTAAACCAATCCCTAATTTTGGAACTACTTCGGGACAAGATGGAGATTGTTCTGATATTTTTAAAGACCATTTACTTAAAGAAGGAGTTTTAACTCTTCCCAAAGATGGTTGTTGGGCAATTATTTCTGAGGATGACGACAGTGATTATAATGATTGTGGCTGGGTAGAAGTTGGTCCAGGAGAAATAATTCCTGGTAAGAATAAGAAAGGCACAAAACTCTATCAACAAAGTGCTCCACGCTATGAAAACACTGATCCGTTATGTTTGTTAGAATTTTATAATTGGCGTATGCCCGATGAACTACAAGGAGAATTATTGTGTGATGGTTCTTCTCATAAATGGTATCAATGTGAAGATACTACCACAGGGATGGAAAAGAAGATGACAGTAAATGGTAAGGATGTTGTTTACACTTGTAATGGGGGAGGCGTTTGGTTCGTAAATAACACCGAACATTTGCCTTGGTTTACTTATGGTAGTATAGAACTATTTACGGATAATGATAATAGTTATCCTGGTAGTTGCGATACTCAAGATGCTAATATATACTTCGCTTGTGATGCTCGTGGAACAATGGGAGTGGTTAAGGAAACAGATTTTGGTTCTGGCACATTTAACTGTCCGACAGAGGATTATGATTGCAATAATTATGCTAAATCGCATTCTGGGAAAGTGGCTAATAGTTGTAATCTTTTCCTTTCTGAAGATGACAATAGTGGTAATGATTGTGCCGATGCATCTGTGCCATTTGGAGAATGGGTAAATATGTACGCAGGAACATTCTATCATTGTGATGGGAATGAAAAGAATTGTGAGAAGGGGCCAAGTTACGTTGGTAAAGACTCTGATGACCATGGGCTTTGTCTATTAAGAAATAAGTGGATTGTCGAGAGGTATCCTGGAGATCTATTGTGTAGCAATGTTGCTAACCAAAACTGGATCTTATGTGATAATAGAAAAGTGGGTAGTTATGTTGTTCTAAATGGAGAAACCCAATATTGTCAAAATAATGATGGTGACTATCGGTTTATGAAAAAATGATTTCAATAATTAAAAAAGGATTGAACAAGAAAGGGATGACTGCAAGTTTTTTAGTAGGTTTAATCATTACGATAGTCTCATTTATGATTATTGCTAATGTCATTTTTCAATTCTTAGGCAGTGCTGAAGATAAAGAAGCAGAACTGCTTTGTCATGATAGTCTTGCTTTAAGAGCATCAACAACTATCCAGTTAAATCAAGGAAAGGATCAAGATTGGCATGATCTGCTAAGTGGTAATGTGAAAATGTCTCCTGTTTTATGTAAAACAATTGATATTAAACTGAAAGGTACTCGAGAAGAGATTAAAAGAGCCTTTGCAGAAAAGATTGCCAGATGTTGGTGGATGTTTGGTGAAGGCAGATATGAAGAGATTCTTGATACCGGGGACTTAAATGTTGCGCCTTTCTTCTTGGGTGTGCATAATGAACCAAACCAATGTTTCAATTGTTACAATATTATGATTGATCAAGATGAGATTGTTGGGGATGATGAGGTTAAATGTGCAACTGAAGATTGTCCAATCTCTCCACAAGAGTTATTAAGATTTATGTGGGATAAAAGTCCATTAAAAGCAAGAGTAGAATGTAATAACAAAACAGATAAAAATTGTGTTTTTTGTAATATTGACAAAGAATGTAATTCCAATGGTGGAGACCTAAAATGCATTGATCATATCTGTGAAAAAGACATTGACATAAATTATTTGCAATATATTCAAAGTTATGGTGGTCCTGGAATGTTTATTAATATCATAGAAGAAGAAGGTCTTCAGGCTAGGCACGCGTATTCAATTTCTATTCTTCCAAAAAACAAAGAGAAAGAACAAACTAACTGGTTAGCTTGGGTTGGTGGAGGGGTCGCGGTCTTAGGTATAGGTGCATGTATTATTATCTCTGGTGGGGCATGTGCAGCAGCAGTAATCCCATTTATGTCAGTTACAGCTGCAGGAGGGACTGCAGTAGCAGCAGGAGCTGCAACGGTTGGTGTTGTAGGAGCAAAGGTAGCGGCGGGGGCCATAGCATATGATTACATCACTGCTCCAGATGCAAAATCTCCTCCTCAACTGGGAGCCACACTCAATAGTGCAGCAAAAATTTCCATTGAAACTATGTTCAAAGAAAGAGAGCGTACTTCTGTTTATCTTAGTGAAACTAAGTATGGGCAAACTTATTGTGGTTCAGGAGATCTAGGCGGAGAATAAAAAGAGGCAAATAATTATGAAACTGATAAAATCTAAAAAAGGCGCAACACAAATATGGTGGATTATTGTTACAGCACTTATTGCTATTTTAATTATGGTGTTTATCATCGTCTGGTTTAAAGGAAGTGGTGAGAAAGCTTATACTAGTGTTGATGATAAGATCGGCGAGTTAGGAGATTGTGATAAAGATAATGTTGCCGGACTGTTTGATAAATGTCCCTGCGAAGCAGGAGATGTGAAGTATGACGGGTGTTCCCAAGGACAGAATGCTACCAGTTGTGAGGCTTCAAAAACAAGTGGAAAAATAGCAGATGGTTGTAAATAAAAATGAACCGTAAAGGATTTTTAGCCAAAACATTATTTGTTTTGATTGTATCTATTCTTATTTTTTCTACTTCTTGTTCCCTTGGAGCAAAATTCTTTCGTCTAAGTTCGCAAGCGAAAGATAATTTTGTTGCTTTTACAAATGAGATTGAAGATTTGCAACAGAATGCTAAGGAAGGGGACAGAAGGAATAGTCTTCTGATAATTGATTCTGGAACTGTCGTTGCGTACTTTTCTGCCCCACAGTTAAAGGTTCATGTTGATGCTGCCTCTAAACCTGGCCAATATCTTTATGATTATGACATCTACTTAAGCAGGCCGATTGAGTGTGAAGAAGAAGGTATGCCTGGATGTTTTTGCTTATTCCGAGAAGTAGAAACAAAAGCTTCTTTTTCTGATAAAAGAGTTGACGTTATTCCTTTAAAATCAATCTGTGTGTCTCAAGAATTTTTAATAATTTACGATAATTCTAGAAATAGTATTCCTGGTTGTGGAGTTGGTATTCCAAAAGAAGTTAATTCTTATCAATGTGATGGTGGTTTTTTAGTTGATAGAGGAGTGATCGGTGAAGCCGATTATGTTAAGGCCTTTTACGAAAATGGTAGAAGAATAAATTTTCTCATCCAAAAAGATCCCAACAATATTTTAATCTACGAACAATAAGATGAACAAGAAAGGTTACGATTTAATCATGGTTATTTTTGAGGTTTTAGTAGTTGCTTCCGTCGTATTTATGTCTTTGCAAGTAGCGAAAGGTTATGCGGAATCAACTACCGTTGATAAGGTTAATACTGCAACAGATCTTGCTTTGATGGTTAACACTTTTGTAGGTACTCCCGGAGACAGTATTGTAGAATACCCAAAAAATGTTTCTCAATTTTCCATAGTTTTAAGTGATGGAGGAGTTAAGGTTTTTGTTAAGGGAGAAAGTGAAATAAAACAAGCTTCCCAAACATTTTATCTTCCAGAAAAATATTCCGCTGAAGGAATTACTGAAGAGGCTACTAAAATTTGTTTAAGAAAAGATGGCTATGTAATAACTTTGTTTGAGTGTGGTGTAAATGGCTGACGAAGAATTTGGCCCAACGAGGAAAGTAATCTATTGGATGTTGGCAGGTGTAGTTATTACTATGGTTGTTCTTGGATTTGCTATTATGCTTGGAAATTATCGTAACAATTTAACACAAACACCAAAGGAAGTTAAGGCCGAGTTAGTGTCTTTAAGATTTGCAAATATCCCCGAATGTTTTGCTTATGAAGATCCTGTCAATCTTCGCCCATATCCCGGAGTAATAGATGTGAATAAGTTTACTAAAGAACAGATGGATAAATGTTATCTTACTAATCCAGAGATGGGATATAAAGATTTTAATTTTGGTCTAGAATTAAAGGGCCATAATCTAAAAGTGATTACCAACAATTATTATAACCAAGATAGTTTCACAATAGTCAAAAATGTTTTAGTTAAGGAAAAAGATGGTGCTACTACTGACGATATACTTTACGTATATGTGCAAGAAATAATTGGTGATCCCAAATGATTCGCCTGAAAAGAATGAACAAGAAAGGATGGTTTGATGACTTTTTCGACTTTTTATTTACTGTGGTTTCCGCTTTTTTTATTCTTATGTTTATGGGGATGATTTTGGTAGCAAGTACAGATAGGGTTGCTAAAGAATTGAAGAATCATGTTACCATTGTACAAGATACTGATGATTTCTTGGTTTTGGAAAGATCACAATTAGAGAAAGGTTACTACTTAAAGGACTTAGATAGTCGTTACACTAGCATTAAAAGATATGGTTCAATAGAACGACAGATCAAAGAGAAGAGAGATTTTTATGCTGATAATCCTTATGTTGCGGGAGTAGATAGTGATGGGGATCCAATTCCTATTGTCGGTTAAATCTTAAAAAATGAGAATAAACAAAAAAGGCGCATTTTTTCATTGGATCATCTTTGGAGTAGTTGTAGCTATTGGGCTGTATTTTGTTTTATCCATTGATGTTAACGTTACTGGTCAGAACACTAAAGGGGTGTGGCAGTTAAGTTACGTAAGAGCTACACAAGATGCACAAAAAGATCTTTTAGAAATAGACCAAACTGCAAGAAATGCAATCGCTCTAGCAGTTAATAACATCGGCAAGGAACAATTGGCTAAGGATTTGGGTTGTGGAGTAGTGAAAGGTTACCCCGTGTGGAATAACAAAAAAGGTTTTTGTGAATTGAAGTTAGATGAAACAATAAAAGCCGATATTAATAAATTAATAATAAATAAAACAAACGTTCCATATGAAGAAATAATCTATTCTGAAGGAGCAATAATTGGCAAAACAAATGAACGTAAAGTTATTGGAAGTTCTTTGGGTGTCATTCCAACTTCTACAAAAACAGCGGGTCTCTTTACAACTTATGAATCTTATCTTATCAAACCATTCGAGTTAAGGTATGAATATAACCCTGGATTTAGAGTTAAAGTTGGTTCTTCATTTGGCAAAGCTTATGAAACAATTAAAGAACAAGCTAAATCACTCTTAATTAATTGTAGTACAGAACTAAATCTTAAAGATTGTCTTGATAAAAACAAACTCAATACGTGGCATTACACTTATTGTGAAAAAGATTATTTTGCTCAAGAAGGCCGTGTTGTACCTTTCTGTGTTAAAACTGATGGACAGGGAGACTATAAATTAGCTTTAGATTTCATTTCTGAAGGGACATTAGCAGTTACTGGCATATCTACTGAATTTGATAAAGACCAAAACTTGACCACCATTAGTTTTGAATTATATCCTGGAATCAAAGACTATACTATTTATTACACAAATTGGTTAATTGCCCAATCACAAATCCCTCCAGCTAAGAAAGCAGCAGAAATATTTTATACTATGCCTTCAGGAGAAGGATTTGATTATTTCCAAAAAAGTATTAACTTCTCGCTTGCTTCATTTGACAACAATTGTCCTGTAAATAAAGAACCAAATAATGTGTACCTGTGTTCAAATATGGTGATGTATTCTTTTATTGATAACTCTCTGAATACTGGGAATTATTTATTTGCCGTAATCGCAATTCAAGATGCGCAAGAAACTACCATAACATCTTTCACTTCCTTAAATGTTAATTAAATTTATATTGAAGTTATATTAAAATGATATTACTGACTACTCCTTTGAAAAAATTCAAAGAATTTTTCAAAGAATTATCCGTGTAATATATCCTTTACTATCTAAATCCTTATAAATAATTTTTATCTCTACATTTTAACTGAAAAGGGTGGTGTTTTCAAAATGTATAAGGTTCCTTTAGCTGAAATTAAAAGTAAGATTATCTCTAGTGGTAAGCTTGATTCTGAGAAATTAGAAAAGAAAATTAAAGAAAAAATCAATGAATTGTCTGGCTTGATTAGTGAAGAGGGGGCTGCCCACATTATTGCAAATGAGTTTGGCATAGAATTAACTAAACCGGATAGTGACAAACTAAAAATCAAAGAAATATATCCTGGAATGCGCAATGTTTCTACTGTTGGAAAAGTGGTTAAAAAATTCGAAGTTAGAGAGTTCGCAAAAGGAGAATCCAAAGGAAAGGTTTGTTCTATGATGATTGGTGATGATACCGGTACGATTCGTGTAGTCTTTTGGAATGATCAGGTCGATGCTGCCAGTAAAGTGAATGAAGATGACATTATCAAAGTTAAAGATGCTTATGTGCGAGAGAATAGAAACAACAAAGAGATTCATTTAGGCGAACGTGGGGAAATTGAGGTTAATCCAGAAGGGGAGAAGATTGAACGAGTGAGACAAAGTGCTGATTATGAAAGAAAAAAGATCCAAGAATTGGAGAATGGTTCTGATGGAGTAGAAATTCTTGGCACAGTAGTTCAAGTCTTTGATCCCCGTTTTTTTAACGTTTGTCCGGATTGTGGCAAAAGAGCAAATGATGAGCAATGTCCGGAGCACGGAGCTGTTAAATCAGATTTATCATATGTTATGAATTTAGTTTTAGATGATGGAACGGGCACGATTAGGGGAGTTTTCTGGAAGAATCAGGTACACCATTTGTTAGGATTAGACAATGATGGTATGGCCAAATTTAAGGATAACCTTTCTTTATTTGAAAACGTCAAGAACGACCTTTTAGGGGAACAGTTTAAGTTGATTGGCAGAGTTAAGAAGAACGATATGTTTGAACGTCTAGAACTTAATGTTCAATTAGTTGAAAAAGCTGATCCTCAAGCAGAACTTGCCAGATTAGAAAAATAAAAAATGAGTTCTTTGGAAGAGTTAAGAGAAAAAGTTAAACAATTCAATCTTGATAGAGATTGGGATCAATTTCATAATCCTAAAGACTTGATTATTGCTTTGTTAAGTGAAGTTGGGGAGTTAGCTGAATGTTATCGTTGGTTAAGTTCTGAAGAAGTTTTCAAGATACATTTGGATCCTCTTAAGAAGCAGAAAGTTTCTGAGGAAGTTGCTGACATTTTGATGTATTTACTAACATTTTCTTATAAGATAGATATTGATCTGTTAAAGGCTGTTGAAGAAAAGTTGGAAAAAAATAAATTAAAATATCCCGTTGAGAAAAGTAAAGGAATCCATTCTAACCCGTTGATGGGATTTAAAGGAGTTTTAAAAAACTCCAAAGAAGATTTTGAATAGGTTTTCAAAATCATCTAAAGGAAAAGAATTAAATAAAGAATAAGCGTTTCCTTGTTTATGTTGTTTTATACCCATCTCCTATTGGGAATTGTAGGATTTCTTCTTCTGAACAAATACTTCAGTGGCGGTTACGAATGGCTATTTTTATTGTTTGTTCTTCTTGGTAGTGTTCTGCCGGATATTGACGATGGGAAAAGTAAAATCAAGAAAGCATCCGGAATTATTGGTTCTGTAATTAGTTTTTTGTTTAAACATCGAGGAATTCTTCATTCTTTAATCTTTGCATTAGTTTTGTTTGTTCTTTTGAGTTTGTGGGATATTTATTATGCCTGGGCATTGTTGATTGGTTACACTTCTCATCTTGTTGGAGATGTTATTACCCCCATGGGGATACAATTGTTTTATCCTTTTTCAAGGTGGAAGATTCGTGGCCCAATTAGAGTTGGAAAGTTCGGAGAATGGATTATTCTTTTTGGTTTAGTTGTATTAGTAATTAAAGAATTATTCTTTTGATTAACCCAGCGAATATGAAATCCCATCAATTGATCGGCGAACAGACTACCAATCTTCATACAAAAATACCCCTCCTCTTAAAAGACACTATAACATTTAACAATTATCATGCCTTGGAAGGATGTGGAGGAGAGCGTTTTATATCAATAGATCACCAAAACAAATATATACTCTGTTATCTAATTTATTTTAAACAAAATTTATGTTGATGGTAAGGGGGGGTAAAAATGGGTTTATTTGGTAAGAAAGTGATTAAAGAGACAGATTTTAAGGCCTTAGCTTTTGTTGGCAAGCGCTGTATAGAACAGGGTGAATTTATCATTCATCAAGCAAACCGAAAGTCAAAAGAACATCTTGAAGGACACTTGATTATTATGAAGCAAATAGTTGCTGAGTTTGAAGCCTTAATGAAATAAACTTTTTTTTAATTAAATTATTTTTCAAATATTTTTAACTTTAACTATTGGTGATTAAAGAATTATTCTTTTGAAATTAACATCTATTGTAGTTTCATCTCAGAATCAGTTGTAACATTTAATCTTAATTTTTTTATTCCTGCTTCATCTCCATTCTTGGGGATATGTGTCAAATGCATATTTAAACCCCTTAACTTATCAACATGATCCAAAACCATCTTTGCGTTTCTATCCGTTAAGGCAGATATTCCAATTAATACCATCGTTTCTTCTACATTTAATGATGCTCCTTCTTCACCCAACTTTTGTTTAAGTAATTGCATTTGCGTGATCATATCTTGATGTAACAGTCTTTTGCTTTTATGAACTTTAGACAGTTTCTTTAAAGCTTTAATGATAACTGCTGATTCAGCATGGAACCATCTGGAATTATGTGCACGAACTATTGTGCCATCTCGCAGTTCTACGGCCGCACCACAATACACTCCTTTATGTCCTTCTTTTCGTGCTCTCGCCTCTAATGCTCCTTTTCTTGCTTCTTTAACTAAAGGATAATTTGCTTCACTAACCTTAGATTTAGCCATAATCTGACCCATATAATCAATGGTTCTCTTTGTTTCAATTCCTAATGTGTACTCCTGTTTGTAACGAAAATATCTTCTAATTATCTCTTCTTTGGCACTTTTTCTAACAATTTTATCATCAAGAATTCCAACCTTGGCCATGTTAACTCCCATGTCTGTAGGAGAGAAATAGTTATTCACATAATTATCTTTTTTAGTAACTGCCTTCATAATTCTCTTAAGAATCACAAAATTTTCTACATCTCTGTTATAATTAACGCTCTTTGTCTTATACTTTTTGAGATGAAATGGGTCGATCATATTATAATCACCTAAATCGGCAGTTGCTGCTTCATAAGCAGTGTTGACGGGATGATTCAATGGTAAGTTCCAAATGGGAAAAGTCTCAAATTTAGCATAACCAGCATTTACTCCTTTTTTTTGTTCGTGGAATAATTGGGATAAACAAACTGCCATCTTACCACTGCCTCCTCCAGCTCCGGTAACAATAATCAATGGAGAATAGGTTTTTATGAAAGGTTGTTTAGCAAAACCACCTTTACTTAATATTTTTTTAATGTTATTAGGATAACCCTTTATTTCTGTATGGACATAAACTGTATGTCCTAAATGTTGTAACTTTCTTTTGAATTTTAAAGCAAGATTTTCTCTTTCATATCTTGTAATAACAATCCCCATGATCTTCAAACCTTTTTCTTTTATCTCATTAATCTCATTAAGTGTTTGTAAGTCATAAGTAAGACCAGAATCATAACGTACTCTCCCTTTTTGGATGTCTTTCGCACTAATACAATATATCACTTCTAAGTCCTTTAATTTACTTATCAGTTGTATTTTTGCATCTGCTTGATAGCCAGGAAGAACCCTTGATGCGTGTCCGTCGTAAAGAATCTTTCCTCCAAACTCCAAATATAACTTGTTGTCAAATTTAGAAAGTCTTTCTTTTATCTTTGCTGTTTGTGCCTCAAGATATTTTCTT
>Ga0210006_1000249_pt1 | contig 45682 bp, 46 predicted proteins | sample CryGey02umfilter_2_FD_185452 | JGI IMG/M metagenome (GOLD analysis project Ga0210006, IMG submission 185452) | Groundwater microbial communities from aquifer in Utah, USA - Crystal Geyser 4/10/14 0.2 um filter (SPAdes) (version 3) | ecosystem: Environmental > Aquatic > Deep subsurface >... | reverse complement strand
AAAACTATTTCTGATGGCATTGACAAACTGATGGGTATTAAATTGGTGTATTGCATCAGAGGAAAATGTAAGGGAACAGCAAGTTACTATTATCTGCCTTATCCATACAACACTAAGCGTGAAGATAATCCAATGGATAAGTTAAGAAAGCGTGAAGAAAACAAAGAAAAAGCACTTAAATATTTACGGGAACTTCAACTTCAAGAAGATAAAGAAATACAAACACCAAAGAAAAAAGAAATGATACAACCAGAGCAAATGAAAAAATTAATCTCTGATTTGGCAAACAGGAAGAAGATGTGATGATTATAAAGCATATAATTTTTATAGGCTTTACTAATACAAGAAAGGCAGTAGATTTTTCTACAAAGCCAGTAAAAATTTCTTCAAAGCCCATAAAATTTTCTGTAAAGCCCATAAAATTTATAGTCCAGTAAGATGCAGTAAGACTTTAAAAAGAAGATATTAAAAGTTATGAAAATCTCTTTAATTATGAGCAAATCTAAACAGAGAAAGCTTACACTTAAACAGAGAAAATTTATTAAGGAGTATATTAAAACTGGTAATCAAACTCTTGCAGCTAAAAAGAGCTACAATGTTTCTAACGATGCTACTGCAAGAAGTATCGGGAGTCAGAACTTAACAAAACTTAACATTCAGAATGCTGTAATTAAAGCGCAACAGAAGTTAGGAATTACAGATGGATTTTTAGCAAAAAAACTCAAAGAAGGATTAAATGCAAAAGAGACAAAGTTTTTTGCTGATAAAGGAGTTGTTAAAGATAGTAGGAATTGTATTGATTATCATACACGAGCAAGACATCTTGAAATAGCACATAAATTGAGAGGCGACTTTATTGATAAAGCGGAGATAGACACAAGAGTATCAGCAGAAGATACATTGAAAAAGTTTGTGCAAGAGAGCGTAAAACAAACTCAGCAGATGAGAGAACAAAGAAATGAGAGAACTGATGCAAACAAATAGGCAATAGAAATGGAAAAACGATTATTAAACATAAACGAAACCGCTGAAATGCTTGGTGTAAAGCCCGGGACTTTATATGCGTGGGTGTGCCAAAGAAAAATCCCCTTTGTTAAATGTGGGCGGTTGACCAAGTTTGATATTCAAGAGATAAATATCTGGATAATAAAAAATACAGTGAAAGAATCTAACGCTGAAGCAGAAGTAATTAAAAATATTTTTTAGAACCTATTGACAAATGCCTATAAATATGATATATATGATATATGCCTAAACCTAAATCAAAAGAAAAGTTAAAACCAGTTTTGATAAATCTGCCGGAAGACTTGATAACTAAACTACACAAGGTAGCCGGTAAAAAAACCTATCAAACAGGACGTCGGATTTATCTTGCTAATGTTGTCCGTGAGGCAATAACAAAGTATCTTAACAGCCAATAAAGTTTGACTAATAAGAAGTATTTTGATATAAATTTATAGCTTTGAGGAGACGAAATGGAACAGCTTAAAGAGAAGAAAATCCCGGGACTCTTTAAAAAAAACAATAACTGGTTTATGGATTTTTGGTATCGTGGGAAACGGTATCGCAGAAAGATAAGCCCTGATAAGAGACAGGCGGAACTTGCCTTAAAAAAAGTCAAAGTCAGTATCGCTGAAAACAAGTTTTTTGATGTAAAAAAACAGCAAAGAATTCTTTTTAAGGAAATGACAAAAGAATATATTGAAAGGTATTCCCGATTAAATAAAAGGTCAACTGGTAGAGATGACACCAGTCTAAAACATCTTATACCATACTTCAAGAATAAATATATATTTGAGGTTTCCCCTCAATCAATTGAAGATTACAAAGCAAAACGACTAAATGACGGTATGGCAAAATCAACAGTGAATCGTGAACTTGCCTTGTTAAAACATATTTATACGAAAGCAATTGAATGGGGCAAAATAACTGAAAACCCTGTGAAGAAAGTTAAATTATTCAAAGAAGACAATCAACGAGTTCGTTATTTGGAAAAAGGCGAAATCACAATGCTTCTGAATACTTGCAAAGGGTATTTACAACCAATTGTAATAACAGCTTTATATACAGGTATGCGTTTAAGCGAATTACTTAATCTTATATGGGACGATATTGATTTTAACAGAGGTATTATTACCGTTAAGATTACAAAGAACAATGAAAAACGATATTTACCAATGAATACTGAACTGAGAAACGTTTTGGAATACTTAAAGAAAAACTGCAACCTTGACAGCCCTTATGTTTTTTGTAATAACAAGGGTGATAGGTTTGCAAAATTTACTATATCACATAGATTTAATAAAGTCATAAAAGAATTGGGTATTAAAAACTTTCGTTTTCACGATTTGAGACATACCTTTGCCTCACACCTTATTATGTCCGGGGCTGATATTGTAACAATTCAGCGGTTATTGGGGCATAAAACCCTTGCAATGACTCTTAGATATTCCCACCTTTCACCCAATTTTATGCAGTCAACTGTAGAGTGTCTCCGCTTTGACATAGACACTTTTTGGACACTTGGGCAGAATGAAGAGAGTATCGCTAAAGAGCAAGCGGTAGAAAATAACTGTAATATCAATGCAATTTCACGCAGCGGGTCGCTAGCTCAACTGGTAGAGCAACGGACTCTTAATCCGTAGGTTACAGGTTCGATTCCTGTGCGACCCATTTTGTCGAAATATTTTTGGGGCAAGTGGCGGAACTGGCATACGCATACGGCTTAGGACCGTATTCCTAAAGGATTGTGGGTTCAACTCCCACCTTGCCCATTATCCCTCAACACTTTCCAAATGATTGAACAACCATCTCTTTTCCCGGAAAAAGAAATTGCAGGTTATAAGATAAAAAATATCATCAAAAGAGATGGTAGAATAGTCCCTTTTGATAAAGAGAGGGTTGTCAATTCTATTTTTCGTTCTGCCCTGAGTGTAGGTGGCTCCAACAGACAGATTGCAGAAAAATTGACCGATAAAGTAATAAAAATAATCAATCAAACCCACCCGGTTGAATCAACACCCTCCGTTGAAGAAATACAGGATATAGTAGAAAGGGTTCTTGTTGAAAATTTCCATTTCAAAACTGCAAAAGCATATATTTTATATAGAGAAGAACACAGAAGAATTCGTGAGGGTAAGGATTCAAGAATAATCGTTGAAGACAATGTGCCTTATAAAATATTGTGGAAAGTTTTTACCTGGAATATTGACCATCACTGTGACACTATTGAGAAGATTAACCGTCTCATAGCAAAAAAGAAATTACCTCAACTCGTAATAGAAGCAGAAAAAACATACCAGAATGAAATAAACAGGGTGGCAAAAGAGATAATTAAAAACCGTGACAGAACTAGAATAGCCATCGCTGCCGGTCCTTCGTCATCCGGTAAAACGACTACAATAACAAAGATAAGTGAGATTCTAAGAAAAGAAAATATCAGTTTTATATTGCTTAATTTAGACAATTATTTTAAGAACCTTGAAAGCCATCCAAAAGACGAGTACGGAGATTATGATTTTGAAACACCGCAGGCACTTGATATACAACTTATAAACGAGCACCTGACGGAATTAATAAATGGTAAAACGATTACTATGCCGGAATATAACTTTAAAACCGGAAAGAGAAATCTAAATGCAAAAAAACTTAAATTAAACCCCTCGCAGATTATACTGATTGACAGCCTGCACGGACTTTACGATAAAATAACATCAGCCATACCTGATACTGCAAAATATAAACTTTATGTGGAATCTCTCTGCCAGACAAGAGATGAAAATGGCGAGTTCGTCAGGTGGGCGGATTTGCGTATGTTAAGACGTATGTCCCGTGATTCCTGGCACCGGGGGTATGACCCCTTACATACGGTAGGGCACTGGCATTATGTCAGGAGAAGCGAGATGAAGTTCATCGTACCATTTATAAGCAAGGTTGACTGCATACTCAACACTGCAATGCCTTATGAACTACCCATCCACAAAAAATATTTATTTAAATACTTCCCCAAAATAATCAAAACCTACGAAAATGACCCCAGGAAACTTGATGCTTATATCCGTGCAAAACGCGTCTATGAACTTTTGAAATCAGTAACGGAAGTAAAAAACGATTCCATCGTGCCTGAAAATTCTTTATTGCGTGAGTTCATCGGCGGCAGTTGTTATAAGTATTGATGATGACCTGTTAATAATCCTGTTTACCGTTTTCCATTGAGTGCAGATAGCCCTCTTTTTCAATTTCAATTTTCTTTTCACACTGCCCAGAAAGAGAAGAAATCCGGTTTATGAATATAATATCAAGAAACATTACTGCCGGCAAGAATAATCCCGCAAAACACACCATAATAGCCCTGCTCTGTATTTCCCTATATTCCGGTCGATAGATATCCCTGAAATCAAGTATATATTTTTCACCTGCTGAATAATTATCCATCTCAAAATTTACTATACCTAAACCCAAGAGAATATCCTGGTCATTCCGGTTAAACCTTGCTCCCTCTTCAAATGATTTCAGTGCAAAGACAACGCTTTTACGGGTTTATTTTTTTGAAGCAAATGATGAACTTCGTAGTTTATATCGTCGTCTTTATAACAAGTAGTCATATAAATTCTATTAAGCCATGCGTTTTTCAAGCAAGTCTTACATATATATACGAATGACTCGGGGATTTGTTTAAAAATGATGTGAATTTGGGGGATGGAGAAGTATGAGCGGACAGCTAGTTATTGTTTAAATCATAATCAATATTACTAAAAAATTCTTGAAAACCTTCGATGTTTATGCTATTCCATGTTCCATCTTTCCAGAAAGTGAAGTATTTTATGCTTTTATTTCTAAACTGATCTTTATATGCTTGTAATGTTTTTTTTGAAGGATGCCACCCAGCAACTAAATATTTTTTTATCTTTGGATTTAATAAATATGCACTATCAAGATTATCTTTAATTGAATCAAAATCCTTTGGACTGGTTATGTAACGTTTTACTTGAATAACAACTTTTACACAATCAGGGCTTACTATAGCAAATTCACCCGAGATAAACGGAGGTTTCCCGTCATATAATGGTAGTTCCTTATTGTATACTATAATATCCATTTCATGACTTTTTTCTTTTTCATTTTTTATAATAATACCGTAACTGAATTTGTACTGATTAAACAAGTTTCTTAATGTTTTTCTTAAAGCTATTTCAAAAACATCCCCAAATAGTTTTTTGTTTACATTTTTACCTTTAAGATATTCATCTATCCGAAAACATTCTTCTATGCTTTTAATTTCTTTATCCACTTGTTCTTGATTTAACATAATTTTTCTCCCAAGTTCTTCACGATTTAATTTCTTCTCCGTTTTTTACTGTGTGAACTTTATCGCCGAATAATTCCTTAAACTTCTCCGGGTATTCCGTATGGATTGGGATAATAATATCCGGGTCTGTTTTATCAACAACCTCTTTTAATGTTTTTATATACGCATGACCGGAGACATGCAGATTTGTTTTAGCAACGCCCTTTTCTTCAAAATACTCGATTATTTCATAAAATTTGGGATCTTCAAGGTATCCTTCCCACATTGAGTAAACCAAAATGCTGTCTTTGAAACTTTTAATTTTGGGCGCTATCCAGCGTAAATAACTTGAAGTGATTGGTATAATATATTTGTTTTTACTACTTAAAGTACTATCCCATGAGCCCGGTTTAAAACTGTCTAATATTTCTTTGTAATCCTTATCTTTGCTGAACATAATTCTAAGACGTTTGAACTCTTCTCTTAAAGGCAATATTTTTAAGTACGGAATCTTGCTTGAAGGGATCTTTGATTTCCATCCCATTCTGGTCTGCATCACATCAAGAATTAATGTGGCGTAAGGCCCGAGAAGGAGCTCCCTTTGCGTGTTTTTGGCTATGGCGATCAGAGACGTGATAAGGTCTATATTTTGGAACGAGCACAAGACAAAAATGTGACCAGAATAATTTGCTGATATTTTTTCTATCTTTGACATCAACTCTTTCTCGGTTTTTATCCTTGTATCGTCCCTTCCCATCATTGTACCTTCAGTTAAAAGAATGTCTGCTTTACCCACTCTTTCTTTAAAACGTTTGAATAGTGTGTCTCCTTTATGCCCGTGATTCCTGAAATCACCGGTATAAAGTATTGTTTTCCCATCTACTTTTATCTCGAAAGAAAACGCCTCTGCCGCGGAATGATCCATCGGGTATGGATATATCTGGAATTCATCGTTTATTCCTGCATTAAAAGAAACGTATCTTGTAAAGTAGTCTGTTTTATCTTCTTTGGGTATGGTTTTATACCGATTTGATGCAGAAATACGAATAAAATCTTCCAGAAGTCGGGAAACCCGTATTTTTGGCTTTACGGCTTTTTCAAGTAAAACGCCATAATGATCCTGGTGTGAATGAGATATAATTATATCAGTTAAAGGAAGTTCCTTCGTTGTTTCAGTATAAAGCCCCGGAATATTTAATATTCCTTTTAAGGTATTCTTATCCTGTTTTTCATTTCTTTTAGGAAGCGGCGCGCCGTAATCAAGCAATATTCTTGACTTGCTTGACTGCAGTTCAATGCAGTTCCCGCCGATTTCCCCTTTACCACTTTCTCCGGCCCCGCGATGTATGATTAGTATCATAATTTTATTTTAAACTCAAGTTCCTTATCTATTATTTTGCAAATTATTTCTTCATTTTTATCTGGTATGCTTCGACTAATTTTAGGGGGTTTAAAAGTCACAAATAGCAATTCAGTCTTAGTTATCTTTAATAATGATTCCTGTAATTTCTTGTATTCAGTCAATATTTCGGGAGGATTTAACCAATGATTCCAGTATTCATTGGGAGCCATAATTATAATATATCCATCATTAAATATATTTTTGTCACACTTAATATTTCTTTGTTTATCTAGGGATTTGATAAAATTGCTCCCGTTCTTTTTCAATGTGTAATAATATACTAAAGATTCTATTATCGCATAAAAGGGGCTGTCATTAATATTATCTTCTCTTTTTAACTCAATTATTACTATTTTTTTATCAGAAGAGAATCCTAGTAAATCTATTGCTCTTTCTGCTGCTCCCTTTTGAGATGCTAAAGGAGTTTGATAGTTGATAAGCTGAAAATTAATGCAAGTATCTATTGATATTTTTTTATTTTTAAAAGCATTCCAAATAGAGGTCTCTAATACTGTTTCGCTATTGGATCCATTGTTTTTACTTATTTTTCGATCGGTTTCAATGTCTTAAAAATAGGTTTTTTGAGATTGGTTTCTACGATGAGCACTTTTCTCAGTGTTTTCTCCTATTTCATTCAAATTATTCCATTCCAGAATCTGTTTAAGAGCTTTTACATGTAACTGGTTTTTTTTGAAATTCCAACCGCCCTTTACACTATTTACGCTGCTAGTACCTCTCAATGATTGCCAATTAATTCTTTTCTTTGGTATTTCAATTCCATTTTTACTAATAATGCTTTCCATTGTGCACCTCTATGATTTTATTTTACAACTTAATTCCTATCGATTTATTCGGCCCTACAATGTATGACGATGAGGTTCATGATTTTCTCGTATCAAATATATTGATCATATTAAAAATCAATTCGGATTTGTTCTCCAATTTCTTAAAGACTCAACAAACCTTTTGGTAATTATGTCTTCATAACTTGAAAGAGTATCAATAATATCGTCAAAAGATATTATTGTTTTACCAGGACTTATCTCTTCTTTGGGTTGTATGTAAACAATTTCAATTTCATAATCAATGCTTGAATTCTCGGGAGCATTTCTTTCCATTTTAATCCAGTTAATACCTACTAACTCCTGAATTAAATTAAAATATTTAGTTGATTTTGTTGCTTTACTAATTTTAATAAAACCTTCAATTAACTGTTTTATATTTATTTCCTTTGCTTTTTCTAAATACTTATCCTGTTTGGGTTTCCTTGAAGTTATATCAGTCTTTAATTCTATAAATAGAACCCTGTTGGCTTTTTTACAATAAACAAGATAATCTATTTTGAATGAACGATTCAATTCTTTATTATTTAATTCACCGATTCTAATGGGAAATTCAGGGATAATACAAGTCACTTCGTATTTTAAAACTTTTTTAATAATATCAGGCAAGTAAACTGCAAAAAATATATCAGATCTTCTTTCTAACTGATAACTAGGAAAAAGTCTCCATTTATCTAGCTTAGCAAATAAATCATTGATTAATTGATTTTCTTCTGCCATAAATTCATCCTTTTATAGTTTTCTGTTACATTATACATCTTATTTTTAGATATTTCCACTATTCGTTTTTTGTTGCATTTTTATATATTTTTCAATTTTATCGAAGTGTATTTTCCATTCCTTTTTTCTATTGTATATATGTACAAATCCTTTTTCTTCAAGTAATTTATATGAAACAGGTGCCATTACCGGCTTATAATCCTCTGTTTTAAGTAAAGGGTAGGATATTTTCTTCTTTTTAAGAATAAACCTTAATGCTTTAATTAAATCTGTTTTCAGTTTCTCTTTATCTTGTTTGGTTATTATCTTAACTCATCAAATCCCAAAATATTATTTATAGTTTTATCAAGAAGGTCATAAAAATCTTTGTTTTCCATAATACTATATTTAGATTGATTTGCTTTATGAATGTTTTTGTCTGCTTTGATTGCTTTTTTGTGTTCTTTTGGATAATTCGCCTTCAGGTAGGCTGACTGGTATGCAAGTAAAGCATAAGAGACGGCATGCGCTTTATTAAACCCATAGCCGCCAAATTGGACAAGTTGGTCAAATATTTTTTTGCTGATTTTTCCATTGATATTATTTTTAAGGGCACCGCTTAAGAAAAGCGCTTCCTGCTGAATTATTTCCTCATTTATCTTTTTGCCCATTACACTGCGAAAAATATCCGCCTGACCCGCGGTAAAACCGGCAAGTTCCATGGCAATTCTCATAACCTGTTCCTGATAAACTATTAAGCCATAAGTTTCTTTAAGTATCGGTTCAAGCAACGGGTGGTCATATTTAATCTTTGTTTTCTGACACTTGCATAATATAAATTCGTCAAGCATGCCGGACCCCATAGGCCCCGGCCTGTAAAGCGATATTATCGCTATTATTTCTTCAAACATATTGGGCTTTGCCCTTATAATAAAGTCTTTCATGCCACCGGCTCCAAGACTAAATATATCCGTGGTTTCTGCTTTCTTCAATAAATTAAAGGTCTTTCTATCATCAAGCGGTATTTTATCCAAATCGATACGCTTACCGGTTTTATCATTTATAAACTTTATAGTGTCTTGAATAATCGTGAGTATTTGTAGATTGAGCAAATCTATTTTAATTAATCCTAACTTAATCAATGTATCATCATTGTGCTGTGTAATCGTGATTTCTTTCCCCTTGACATCTTTTTTTGCTGTTTTGGTAAGCGGAGTAAAATTAGTAATCTCGTCATTTGCAATAACCAAGCCTGCTCCGTGTAATCCCTGGAAACCCTTTAATCCTTCAAGTTTCTGTGTTACATCCAGTAACCGTTTAACTCTTTCATCTTTCTTGTATAATTGATTTAACTCCGGAATAGTGTTTGTTGAATTGAATATTGAGCCCCCAAACGGAATGAGTTTTGCTATCCCGTCCGCTTCAGTTACAGGAAAACCAATCGCACGTGCAATGTCTTTTATAACAAGTTTCGCATGTAGTGAAGCAAAAACAATAATCTGCGCAACATTGTTTTTACCGTATTTCCGCCTGATATAATCTATTACTTCATCCCTGCGATAGCCGGCAAAATCTATATCTAAATCAGGTATCAAATGCCTCTCAGGATTGAAAAACCGCTCGAAGATTAGCCCGTATTTTAACGGACAAATATTTGTTATTTCCAGCGAATATAACACGAGGGAACTTGCTGCCGCCCCCCGGCCTGGACCTACCGGGATATTATTCACCTTGGCATTTTTAACAAAATCCCATACCATAAGGAAAAGCGAAGCAAGACCTGATTTATTAATCATTGCGAGTTCATGTTCAATCCGGTCAACTATTTCCTGAGTAATTGCGGGATAACGTTTCTTCAAACCTTCGTAACACAAATGCTTGAGATAACTCTCAGGGGTTTCCCCAGCGGGAACTTCAAAATCAGGCAACTTCAATTTGTTAAACTCTATCTCTACATTGCACCTGTCAGCAATTTTAACCGTGTTATTGACCGCTTCGGGCAGATAACTAAAAAGACTCACCATCTCTTCCGGAGATTTGTAATAAAATTCATCCGTAGGAAATTTTAATCGTTTGGGATTGTCAACAGTAACGCTTTCCCCGATACATAATAAAACGTCATGCGAAAAAGCGTCTTCTTTTGATAAATAATGACAATTGTTTGTCACAACCAGGGGGGTATTTGTTCGTTTACCCAAATCAATCATTAGTGGTATGAGCGTTTTTTGTTCTACAATGCCGTTATCCATAATTTCAAGATAGAAATTTTCATTACCAAAAATACTTTTATATTCTTCAACCAATTTGTCCGCTAATTCTCTATTGTTGCAAAGCAGCGCCTTTTCTATTTCACCGTTTAAACCACCGGATAAACATATTAATCCCTTACTATATTGCGCAAGAAATTCTTTGTCAACAAACCCATCCCTATCAAGATTACTTGATGTGACTATATGCATCAGGTTTCTATAGCCTTCATTGTTTTCAGCAAGCAGAGTTACTTGTGACATTCTCGGCAAATATATCTCACACCCTATAATCGGTTTTACCCCGATATCCCGACACGCACAATAAAACTCTATCACGCCGTACATATTGCCTTTGTCTGTAATAGCAACAGCAGGCATTCCAAAATCAACTGTCTGTTTAACAATGCCGGATGGCCTGCCGAACCTGTCAAGAATACGACTAGTGCTGCGGTTCAGTGAATATTCAGTGTGATTGTGTAAATGCACAAATTGTGGTTTTACCATTTAATCCCCCTAAACGACTGCAAAGCGTGTCGTCGTTTACCCCCGTGAATTGTTTTATCTCATGTGTTTGGGATAAAACAGCGTGGGGTTATTATTAATGTTTTCAGCCCTGACAAGTAATCCCAGCAGCAGAACTACAGATAAAGGTAAAAACACAAGAGAACATACAATCGCTATAATAGCCAATAATAGTTCAAACAGTGACTTTACTACCCCTAGTGGATTTATTGCCGATTTTGGAATATCGGGTTTCTTCTTTTCTACTGATTTTCTAAAGTATAATTTATCATTTTCTGTTACAAAATATCCTAATTGTTTCATATTGTATCCTATAAAGCTAAATTAAGTAAATTTTATCCCTTATCCAACCTGCCCCATGACATTCTTCGCAATAATGCTGCCAGTCCGAAACTTCTCCATTGCAATAAAAGCACCATCGCTCTTTTTTAAATATTTTCCATTTTTTTGTTTTATCTTTAATTAAAAGATATCTTACTGGTTCGCTCAAAAAGTAATCCCGTGATACTGTTAAACAGACGATATCGTCTCCCAGATATTCTGCTTTTACTATTACTGGCTTGAAGAATCTTTTTCTTAAATGAAAACACTTTTTCTTCCGAGCAATTACTTTTTCATCTAAATATAACGCATACTTACTTATTTGGGCCTTGATGCAATAATAATACTTTTTTCTTTCTTCTGCGTCTCTTTTTCCTAAAAAGCCCCAGAATTTCTTAAAGGTCTTAATTGCTTCTGATTTATATACATCTTTGTAGAAACCAACAACTTTCTTTGTCTTTTTAATACCTGTCATAAGCGCCTCCTACATATATATACGAAACATATGCCAATTTGTTTAACTGGCAGGGGTCGTTTTTAAACATATTTAATTTATTTTCGTATATTATGTACATGGACAGAAAAGAATTCGTTTTAGCAGTGCTAGCGGTTTTAAAAGGGGAAATTAAAGACAAATTTCATATTAGAGCCTTACTGTCATTCTTTGATTTCGAACCGGATTCTTACGGGGATATTCATCAGTTGCTGAAAAATCTTGAAGAAGAGGGACACGTAGAAACAGCAAGAAAATATTATTTACGTTTGACACCCAAGGGTCAAGAACGGGGAGAGAAATCGGTCGGATTATTTGAACCGGAAATAATAGCGTATATCAAGAGATTGTATGTGATACTTAAAACATTATCAGCCTGTCAATTGAAAAGAATTGATTTGCCGATTATAGGCTCCTTAAAAATTTATAATGACTCTAAATATTGAATTAATTGACCCATACCATCACCGTAATCATATTTGGGTTCGTCTTTCCCTCTTTCCCACTTTTCTAGAATTACAAAATAATCAGTAAACCTACTAAAAAGCATTTTTAGCTCTTCGGGGGCTTTTATATTATATTGCTTTTTATAATTTAAAATAGTACGATGTGAAAACAAACAGGTTTTATCACTGTATCGTTTTATTTCCATTATCTGGTTTTTCGCCCCATCAAAGGTCGGTTTATCTAAATATGCTTTAACTTCTATAGCCAATCTCACATCTTGTTTTTTTACTACACCATAATATTTACTAGGTGCTTGCATTATACAGCTGCCTTCATTACAAACAATTATGTCTATTTGAGGGCTTGCATCCTTTCCTGATAATATGAATCCTTTAATAACTTCAACATTGTCCTTATTAGTATGCTCTTTAATAAATTCCCTAATAAAATCTTCAAAAAAGTCTCCAAAAATACCTTTTCCTACTTTACTGTAATTATCTTTACCAGATTCGTAACCCATATCTTTCCACATTTTTAAATATTTACTTGCTAATTTTTTTGCTGTTTCGAATGTAGTGTTTTCCATATAGAAACATCCTTTTTAAATAATTGTTTTATCCACCGACCAGCTGAAAGGCGGCCCAGTGGTACGGTTCAAAACCTTTGCTTATGAAATCCAGCTGGGTGTTTCTCAGGGCTTCGGAGCGGCTTTCTTTTTGCTTGTATATCCTTCCGTAAAATTCTTTCATGAATTCTGCGGTGGATTCGTCGTCAATTTCCCATAAGGTTACTATGACGCTGTTCGCCCCGGCACGAAGGAAAGCCCTTGCGAAACAGGTGATTTCATCTCCCGGGACAACCTTTCCTAATGCCGACTCACATCCGCCTAAAACTACCATATTCGCGCATAATTTTTCCTTTAAAATATCTCTAACTTCAATATATGATTTAGACATGCACATATGTGATAAAATAGGGTTTTCCTTATCTATCCCGAGATGACAGGCAAAATGCAGTATGGAATAATCGGGTATAAGTTCAAGAACAACCTCTCTTGCAGCGCTTTTTCCAAATATTACTTCTGAATCGGGCAGAATGTCTTTTATATATTCCGCTTCTTTATCGGAATATATTAAATCTCCAGTCGGGTCTGCAACTATAAGACAGTTTGTTTTCTCGTTAAATGAACGGGCCTTTAATATTTTTAATAATCTTGGGCTGGGCAAGTTGATAATTTCATATTTCTCTATAATTTTATTACCGTTATTATCAACCAGCAACGCAAACGGTATATGGTGCAGGGCAAGGTGTGGTATAAATATGATTTTCTTCGTACCGTTTAATTTAGCTTCAACGGGGCCAAATATCAAATCCGATATTTTGACTATGTACCAGGTAAGTGATTCCTTATCAAAACATTTTATGAATTCGTTCAGGTTTGCGGGTGTTTCAATAATATCTTCTTTTTTATAAGGAACCATAATAAAATTAAATGAAGTTTTTGTTATCAAGAATATTACAAGTTCTTTTCCAATGCAATAGTACTCCACCACTGCAGATTTAGAATCAATAAGAACTTGAATTCCATTTACAGGCATTGAAGCGAGCGTTACCACATCACCTTCCATTATTTCATTAAAACACCGGGCTTTAGCCCGCTGGACAAGGTCATACGCTTCTTCTATCTTATCAAGTTTGATTCTATTTAATATAGCGTGGTTATAAATATCCATTTTTTCGGCAAAGAATGTCGTCCTGAATTCCATATCTTCCAATTCAGACCGCTTGTTTTCAACGATTTTTATGGCAATTGAATATTCGTTATATGCTTTTTGGGGCTCGTCTAATTTTTCATAATTTTTCCCTTTCAGGAAGTACGGCCTTGAGCGTTCTATTTTATTTGCTGTAAATACCTTAATCGCCCCATCAATTATACTTATCGCTTCATCGTATTTTTTAAACTTATACAGGCACTCGGACACATATTCATCTATAAACGCTACTCTTTTCTTGTCTCTCCCTTTAAAAAATGCACGGCATTCAGTCAATGTCTTCATAGCTTGTTCACATTTTCCAAGTTCGATAAGAGATATCCCCTCTCCGTAAATACAAGAATTATAATAATCTAAATCTCCGATTTTTTTAAAATATCTTTTTGCCAGTGCCGTATAAAATCTCGCTTTATGCCAGTTTGCCTTTTTTGCCCAGGATATAGACAGGTAATAAATTATCTTTGCGTATTCAAGTGTTTTGTTAAAACCTTTTGGGTGATCAGTCCCTATTTTGCTCATTATTTTTTTGAAATCCTTTACAAGCGAATTATATATTCTTATAGACTCGTCGTGGTTACCCAGCATTCCTTCCGCATGGCCTAATCTCCGTGTTGCCATAAATATCTTATACGGCATGTCCATCTCTTTATACAGTTTTATAGCTTCTTTGATATATTTAATTGCCGGCTCCCCTTTTCCTTCATGGCATAAGATATTTCCATAATTCCAGAATAATCCGGCAAGTTTGGGTTTTATGGAAGTTACTTCTTTCGGGGATTCTTTTAAGAGTTGCATATATAGGCGCGCGGCATTTCCGTAGTCTTTGTTCTTGAAGCAAAGGTCAGCTTTTACTAACAGGTTGGCTAAATCAGGCATGATTTGTGTTTGTTTTTACCTTGAGTATTTTTGCTATTTTTTCTTTGGTTCTTTTGTGGAAATCTGTGTCTAAATTAATGCCCTGTCTGGTTTTATTTTTAGGGGTCCCTGAATGAAATGATACCCCGGCAAGCGCAATTACCTTATCAGCGGACATCTCCAAAAAATCCGCTATTTTCTCTACTAAAGGCGTTTTTGATTTCAATTTTGGACTTAACCTGTCATTTATCAGCGAGGCAAACCTGTGTATATCCAGCCCTAACTTTTCGCATAGTTTATCAAAATCGATATTTTTTTCCTTCATCTTCTTTTGAACCATAGCTCCCAACGTATCCGGAATATCCCCGCAAGGGTTTCGCAGGGGCTTTGTGGCAATAGCCAGTAGGTCAACAGCCGCTTTCATATTTCGTATTTTGTCCGATTCATTTATTGCCCGGGTCTTTTTCGGCAACTCATCGCTTGAAAGCACTAAATCGATATAATCGGCAACAGTATTTACTTCCTCATCAGACATTTTCTCTTCGATTTTGGGTTCTTTCATTTTTCTTGTCAACCCTCCCCTGCCAAGTTCTGATAATCCGGTTTTTATTAACTCGTAGTACGCTTTTCTTGGGATTTTCAATTTTTTGATTATATCTTCAACAGGCATTTTGTGAAATACACGCAAGTGGATTGCTTCTTTGGCTTTTTCGTTACTAATTGATTCAAGTTGTTTTTCAGTAAGGTTCAGTTCGCCCCTGAGTTTATCCGCCATCGCTTCTAAGATACCCGGGCAGTCATCATTGGCACTTATAAACTCCTCGGCAAATTTCTGTACCGCCGAGCATGCCTGGCTCCTGATGCAACCTTCTGTGACACCTTGCGATTGCGCTATTTCATCATCGGGAATATTAAGGATAAACCTGCTTATCAAAATGTTTTTGAAAGTTTCATTCTTCAACCCCTGAATAGCGTTAAAAATCGTTTCACATGCATCTTGAATCACGAGTTTTTCGTCGTGTTCTGCTTCTTTTGCTGATTTTTTATCAATAATGCTTCTGCCTGCACTTTCATCTTCGTCATCAATTCCCGACTCATTTTCATAAATAGAAACTATTTGTTCTTTTTTCTTTTTTACCAATTCATCAATCAAGTAGTACTTGGTAATGTTGGATATCCAGGTTTTAAATGTAGCTCCTCTATTGCGGTCATATTGGTCAATATTTTTGAATATCTTTGTAACGATTTCACTAACAAGGTCTTCAATATCCGCTCCGCCTTTATCAGAACACTTATGAATTTGATATGCCACTATTCCGGCTATATAATTTACATGCCTGTTATACAGTATTTCAAAAAGCTCATTTTCGCCTTTTTGTATTTGTTCAACTATTTGTTCATCTGAATATTCTTGCTGACTATTTAGCATTTGTTTTTTACCTCTATCCCGGTTCTAATTCTACATATATTTTAGAGAAATTTCCAATTAATTCTTCTGGTTAACTCATTTTCACTCTTTTGCAAGTTCTTCAAATCTTGTATATTCTTCAATAAACGCAAGTTCCACATCGCCTGTTGGTCCGTTTCTGTGTTTGGCTACTATAATTGTCGCTTTGTTTTTCAAATCTTCCCTGTCGTGCTTATACTTACTTTCTTGCCAGATAAACATAACAATGTCCGCATCCTGTTCAAGCGCGCCCGATTCCCGCAAGTCGGATAATACCGGCCGTCCTTCACGTCCCCGTTCTTCAGTTTTTCTTGAAAGCTGGGATACTGCAATAATTGGTATCCCCAGTTCGCCCGCCAACGCTTTAAGCGACCGTGAAATCTCCGATACTTCCTGCTGTCTTGACTCGGCTCTATATGAGCCGCGTATTTGCTGGATATAATCTATCGCTATTACGCTGAGTTTCATCCCGCTCGCTTTCATCTCGGACGCAAGACGCCGCGCCCTTGCGCGTATATCAAGCACTGAGAGATTGCGAGTGTCGTCTATCCATATAGGCGCTTCATAAATGCGTTCGACGATAGTAGTCACCTTTGACCATAATTTATTGGACATGGTCCCCTGGCGAAAATCGTGTGAGCTTATACGAGCTTCTGAACATAAAAGCCTGACCATTATACTTTCTCTGGACATCTCCATTGAGAAAATGCCGACAGGACATTTGTGTTTAATAGCGGCGTTACTCAGTAAATTCATGCAAAAAGAAGTTTTACCCATTGAAGGCCTGCCTGCGACGATTATAAGGTCGCCCGGTTGTAATCTGCCGATTTTCGCATCAATGCTTTTATATCCTGTCGGTACACCGGTAGGATTCTCCTTGTTGACAATTAACGAATGTAGATGGTCAATAGCGGGATGCACCAAATCCTTAACTTTTATAAACCCGGACTGACTTTTGACTCTTGCTACGGAGAATACTGATTCTTCCGCATGGTCAAGGTACGCATCTATATTTTCCGGCCCGTTATATCCTTCTTCGGCAATCCGCGTGGAAACCTGTATCAATTCACGCAAAACGGCTTTCTCGCGAACAATTTTCGCATAGTGTTCAATATTTGCCGATGTGGAAACGATATTAATTAATTCGGTTAAATATCCCGCACCGCCAATATCCTCAAGTATTTTCTCCTTTTTTAATTGCTCTGTCACGCTGACTAAATCTACCGGTATGTTATCGGCGTATAGTTTGCTGATTACCTGGAATAGTTTTCTATTTTTATTGTCATAAAAATGCTTATCCTCAAGTATTTCAAGGGCTTTTTCAATAGCAGATATTTCAATCAGCATTGAACCCAATACTGCAATTTCAGCCTCACTGGAATGAGGCGGTACTCTAACTATCTCACGCATATGTCCCCTTTATCCAAATAATCTGTAGCGTCCCGATCTATCGGAATGATTTATTGAACTCAAATTTACATCGCTTGATTCAGGCAACTTTGCTCTCATCCTTTTTTATCTCCTTATAAAAATCCTCAACAGTTAATTTTACACTTTCTGGTGGTTCTGAATTACTTGCATATTTATAAATAATAGGAGAAACAATCTTTTCAAAAATCGACCGTAACCCTCTTGCCCCTGTGCCTAGTTTTAGAGCCTCTTCAGCTACATGATAGAAAACTCCTTTATCCATAGTCATATTGATACCACTTGCCTTCATAAGGTGCCTGTACTGTCCCGCTATGGCATCTTTAGGTTCTGTAAGTATTCTTACAAGTGAGTCCTTATCCAGCGAGTCAAGTACAACTATCACCGGGAAACGGCCGATAAACTCTGGTATCATTCCAAATTCTATAAGGTCATCTGTAATTAGGTGTTTAAGTAATGGAAAATCTGCTTTTTCATTATTGCCTATTAGATTTTCCGTTGTAAATCCTATTGAACTCTGTTTTTTCAGTCTATTAGCGATAATATTTTCCAGTCCTTCAAAAACACCTCCGGCAATAAAAAGCAGGTCACGTATGTTTATATTTTTTGAAGAATACTCATCAAAGATAGATGCTCTCATACTTTCTAAACTTAAGGTATCGCCCTCAAGTAACTTGAGCAGTTCCTGCTGGACGCTTTCTCCGGATACGTCTCTCCCGGTATAATGCCCGCCACCCGGATCCCGCCTTGCAATCTTGTCAATCTCGTCTATGTAAATTATTCCTTTACTGGCAAGTTCAATATTATTACCGGCAGCTTTTATAATAAGTCTCAACATATCCGTAACATCTTTACCTACATAACCTGTTTCGGTGTATAATGTCGCATCAGTTACTACAAATGGCATATTCAATATATTTGAGATTGTCCTGCAAAGATGTGTTTTGCCACAACCTGTAGGACCTATTAAAAGAATATTAGTTTTTCCAATATTCTTACCGTCTTTTCTAAGGGCAATTCGCTTGAAATGATTAAATATAGCGGTTGAAATTATGCATTTTGCATCCTCCTGCCCTACAATATATTCATCAAGTTTGGTTTTGAGTAATCTTGGAGAGTTTATGGATTTAATTTTGCCGGTTTTTATTGCTTTATTCTTTTTTTGTTTAAGCTTACTTATTCCTAATAAATATGACGAAATCTTACTTTCCAAATAATAATCTGATCTGTTTTTGTAAATTATATGTTTTTCAAATAACTTGGAATATTCTGACAAATATTTTGCATTTTGAATTGATTTTTCTTTGTCTCCCATTGAAATAATCTTGATTATATCTCCTTTTGACGCATAGTGACGTTTATCGTATAAATCAGCGTATAAAAGAATTGTAATTATAAATGTTTCCGTTGTATCAAGATGATTTTTTCTGACATATTTTACAAACCTGAGTTCCGTATTTTTATTTGAAAGAGTATTGTTTATACGACTCATCAAATCCTGAATTTCAAGATATAGTTTCTTTGATTCCGAATCGGCACGACTATCTCTATTAATAATTTCAATTAGATTAAAGTAATCAGCAAGCAATTCACTGTCATTATTGTGAACCTTAATATCTTGTGGCATTTGATACCTCCTAAGTCCGGTTATCTCTTCATTCTATCCTAAAAAATATAAGCAGATTCACCGGTATTGATTACTTCAATTGCTGTGTCTTTCAACATATTTACCATACCTTTTAAATTGGACGGGAGATTTTTCGGAAGTTTTTTTAAATCCTTTAATAAACCCGATGCCTTCATTATTCCCTTTTCAAGGTCTTCCTCCATACCCATATATACGAAAATATATCACATTTGTTTAAACTCCCTTTTATTAGGGCGGACAAATGTCTCTTTAAACAAATCAGCAAACTATTCGTATATATATGTAAATCTAAATAGCTGGGTGTAAAATTTACGAGTAAAAGGAGAGCAAAATGGACAAAAGAGTAAAAGCAGCAGAAAAGAAAGCGTTTGAAGTAAAACAAAAGATTTATTCGTGGATGTTAAAAGACAGGGAAATGGATGGGTTGTTTAATATCCTTTGCGATTATTTCTCTGAAACCAATTATTATTACCTGGATAGCGATTTATTACATATACTGTTAAGTATTATAAATGACAACCATTCTTCCGATATTCTGGACAAGTCAGAAAAGATATTAACGGCTTTTCTAAAAGATAAGGACCTGGGACAGGATTTAAGTGCTGACCCGTGTTCGTATATTGTCTTTTTCCTTTTAATGATAAAAATTATAAAGAATAGCGTCACGGTCCAGGATTCAGGGATTGCCAAATATAAAAGGGATATAAAGGACTTTATAATTGATACAAGCGCTCTTACCTCAATCCTTATAGAACAGAAAAGAACTGATGAATCGCGGTTGTTATTAAAAATACTTGAACCATATCTTAAAGATTGCAAAACAAGGATTAACGCTCCTTTTCTATCTGATATCGCTCAAAATTACCTTGATATAGGTGAATATCAAAAATGCAAGAACCTTTATAAAACTGTATTAAAATTCGACCCCAATGAAAGCACGGTATGGAAAAACCTTGGTTTGTGCTATGAAAAACTTGGGGATAAAACAGGCGCAAAATCTTGCTGGAAAAAAATACTCTCATTAAAACCCACTGACGCGTTGAAAACAATTTGCGATGAAGGAAGAACTACTGTACAAAAGTGCAACTTAAGAAAAACCCAGAAATTCGCAAAGGAAAAACTAAGTCAAAATAGCCAAGTTAATTAAATAGTGAAAATAAAATCTATTTTTAGTAGAATATACAAATAACTATGGAATTAATAGAGGACAGAAAATGCAAAAACTGATAACTAAGAACACATTTCTAACCGCTACAAATTGTCTCAGATTAGGCTGGCTTGCGCAGCATGGGCAACTGCCTGCGGATGACTCGCTTGACGCTGAATTCCGGTACATGGAAGGCACTGAAATAACTGAATGCGCCCGGAAGTTATTTCCTTCAGGTTTGCTAATAACGGGACTCATGCAAAAAGCAATAATTGAAACAAGTTCGGCGATTAAAAAAACCTCTATACTCTTTGAACCCGCATTTTCAGCCGAAGGGTTTGGATCCCGGGCTGATATCCTGTGTAAAGACGAAAATGGATGGAACCTTATCGAAGTAAAGTCAGGTAAAGACGCTAAAGAAAAGTATGTTGAAGATGCGGCATATACGGCTATGGTACTAATTCGCGCAGGCCTAAAAATTAAAACCATTTCGCTAATGCTTGTTTCGGATGACTACAGAAAAGGCATGCCCGATAAGAAGTTGTTTCATAAAGAAGATGTTACAGAAGAAGTTAAAGAACAGGTTACGAAGTTTAATTCAATGGCTGACTCATTAGCAACCACTCTTAACACCTCAAAACCGTCTGACCCGAAACTTACAATGAATTGCAAGGGCTGCTCTGTCTTTGACGAATGTACAGGTAAAGGCGTTAAAAATCATATATTAATATTACCGCGCATCTCAGCCAAACTTCTGGCAAAATTAGACGCAGAATGCCTGTACAAAATTGAAGACATTCCGCCTGATTTTGATTTATCTGACCCGCAAAAGCGGGTATGGCAGGCAATATGTACAAAAAAACCGGTCATTTCGCCTGATTTCAAAGAAGAACTAAAAGATATTGTCTTGCCCGCGTGGTATCTGGATTTTGAAACCTGCACAACCGCAGTACCTCTTTATGATAATATTGCCCCTTATGAAAGAATGGTTACCCAGTATTCCATTCATAAATGTTCCGCACCGGGCGTTGAAGAAGAGCATTTTGAATATCTGGCTGACCCCGCCCGCGACTGCCGCAGGGATATAGCCGAAAAATTGATAAAAATACTGAAAGGCAAAGGCAGTATCATCGTGTATTCAACATATGAACAAGGAATTATTAATGGGCTTGCTAAAACTTTCCCTGACCTTGCGGAGTCCTTGAGCAAGCTTGTTGACAGGCTGGTGGACTTTTGCGATTTTTTAAGAAATAATTATAGCCATAAGGATTTTAAAGGCAGTTATTCCATAAAAAATGTATTGCCCGTAATTGTTCCGGGTCTAGACTACAGCGATTTGGAAATTCAGGGAGGCGGCAGCGCCATGGTTTTATTTGCCTACATGGCGAAGGGAAAGATTACGGATACCGCTGAAATCGCAAAGATACGCAAAAACCTGCTCGCCTATTGCAAACGCGACACCTGGGCCATGGTAAAATTACACGAAACGCTTGAAAAACTTGGATGTTGAATTAAGATCACAAGTATTTACTATAACCCGTAAACTTCAATCGGAATTTAGTCATAGTAAAAAATGTCGTTTTCCCGCATTATTTAAGTGTAACATTAATTTAGGTTTCATAAATATACACAATATTTTAGATGTCTATAGCCTCGGATATGGTTTCTTAACTAGTAAGGCAAATACAAAGTGTCTCTATTCTTCATCATTTTATAAATTGTTTGCTGAATTTATACTGTTGTATAATATTATCTATTATTAATTCAACTTGAGAACTTAATTCACTGTCTTTGGTATAATCTGCGGGGGCGATTGTATTTACTTGATTCTTCCTTAAAATTAAAAAACGGAGAGGAAGGGATTCGAACCCTTGATCCGCTTTCGCGGATATACGCTCTCCAGGCGTACGCCTTAAACCAACTCGGCCACCTCTCCGATTTGCCCTGCAAATCGCCCCCGAGTATTGTTTTGTCCGCCTTGGGTGGATAAAACATCGTGGGGCTAGCGTTATCAATAATAACATAATTTCATTGTCCTTGTCAAAATACTCCGATGTAAATTGATTGTATTTTTGTTTGAAAATATTATATAATATTGGTAGGTAAGTGCTAATATGAAGAAATTGAAATATTATATAGAAACAAGCGTGTTCAACTTTGTTTTTGCTGATGACGAACCTTCCAGGAGAGATTTAACAAAATATTTGTTTCAGAAAGTTCAAGGAGATAATGTTGAAATATATATTTCTGAAGTTGTAATTACTGAAATAAATGATGCTCCAGAAGATATTAAAAACAAATTATTGAGCTTAATAAAAAAATACAAACCATATGTTATACCTATAGATGAAGAAACAAAATTATTAGCTAACAAATATATTTCAGAAGGAATTATTCCTGAAAAATTTATTGCAGATGCATTACACATAGCAGTGACTTCTGTAAATGATTTAGATGTTATAATCAGTTGGAATTTTAAGCATATTGTTAAACTAAAAACTAAGATAGAAGCAAATGGTGTAAATAAATTGCTTGGTTACAAGGAAATAGAAATTTGTACACCTGAGGAGGTGGTTGAATCATGAATGAATCCAAAAGCATGAAGGAAATACATAAAATAAGAGAAAATTTATATGAAAAATGGAAAAATAAAAGCGATAAAGAAGTAGTGAACGATATCAGCAAATCAGCAAAAGAAATAGTAAAAAAACTCAATTTGAATCTGGTTAGTACTGAAAAGAAAGTTTTAGTTAAATAGTTTAATACACAATGTCCATACAGAAACTACAATGCTATATGCACATCTTTCAAAAGCCCCCGCAAACAAACCGTAGATAAACTAGGTTTTTAATATTCATAGCAAGGTTGACTGCACCGTCTACCTTTGCATCGCTTGAAATTGCCTTCCAAAAGAGTATAATCAGAGTAAAGAGTATTGCTCATTCTTTTGCGTTCCCAACTGGAAACGTAAAAGAATAGTACTGATGTATTTTATCGGGATAAGTAACCCGTGGTTTGGTTATCCTGAGCGTAGTCGAAGGAACAAAGTAAGTAAAACAAATGGAAGTTTCGAGACTGATAAGGAATATATTATTTCTAATCTGTATATCTATACTTTTTTGTGGGTGTAGCTTACATTATATTAGATATAAATCAGAATACTCCATTTCACCCCAAATCAATGTCAAACCGAGAATTGAGGTAATCATAAGTGCCGATATTGAAAAAGAAACTGGTGTCTATATTATCAAGAAAAAGTTATCTGAAGATATTATAAAGGACTTGAATGCCAATGTATTTTTAACTCCAAAAGGTAAGATTGGTTATAGTCGGAAAGATACTTCCAATATATACGCTCTCCAGGCGTACGCCTTAAACCAACTCGCCTGCCCCAACGTCTAGTTTTGATTTGTCTTTAGAATCAAAACTGTAGGGGGCAACCTCTCCGATTGCACGTGTTATTTGATAATATCACCAGCCCAAAGTTTATGAAGAATCTGAGTTTTTGGAGCCTTGCATACATGATTTATTTACCTGTATTTATAAAGTCATACTTTATTATAGCATGTATTAATAAAGTTGTCGAGGTCTGTTAACAAAATCCTACTCTGTTAAAAATCATACAATATTTATCAGAAATTGTCAAAAAATTGACTTCGGATTATTAAATATGTAAAATCACAGAAGTAATGTCAAAAACATTTTTTCTTGATTTAGAACCTCCCCTGCTTGAAGAATATATAGTTAAAAACGGGTTCAGCCGTTACAGGGCCAGCCAGATAACAAAATGGGTATATAAAAAGCGTGTCCGCAGTTTTACTGATTGCAGTGACTTACCCCTTGATTTACAGAAAAATTTAGAAGAGCGTTTCCTCCTGCGTTCATTCCGGAAAAAAGATAAAAAAGCATCAAAATTAGATTCGTCGGTCAAATATGCTTTTGAATCCTACGACGGATTTGTTGTAAATACTGTCTTCTTACCCCAAAAAGACAGGAATTCCGTCTGCTTATCCGCACAAATCGGCTGTCCCATAGGATGTTCTTTCTGTGCTTCAGGCAGGGTGAAGTTCAGGCGGAATCTGACACGAGGGGAAATCCTGGAACAGGTTATCCGGATTGAAGAAGATAGAGGCATCAAACTGGACAGCATACTTTTTATGGGTATGGGGGAACCCCTGCTGAATTACCAAAACGTCGTCAGTTCAATAAAATCGTTCGCTGACGAGAACCAGTTTGGATATAGCCGCAGGCATATTATAATATCAACAGTCGGTATTGTCCCCCAGATACGGAAACTTGCAGAAGAAAAAATCGGTGTCCGGCTGGCTTTATCCCTGCATTCGCCGGATGATAATATAAGGGAAAAAATTGTTCCTGAGGAAGTGCCGTATTCCGTTAAAGAAATATTAAAAGCAGGAATAAATTACAGCCGTGATACAAAATCCCGACTGACAATAGAATACGTATTAATCCCCGGTATAAACGATAATTTAGCGTCAGCCCGGAAACTGTTGAAATTAATACAGAGAGGAACCGTCTATAAAGACCAGATACAGGTCAATCTTATACCTTATAATCCCACGGGACTCAAAGACACTAAAACCCCGGCTAAAGAAAATGTACAGGAATTTAAAGATTACCTGTTAAGGCATAAATTACTGACTATTGTCCGCGAACCCAGAGGGACGGACATAGGCGCTGCCTGCGGTCAGTTAACCCTGGAGTAAAATGTCTTTTCTATTTTATTTAAATCATACCCGTGTTTTTCTATTCTTTTCAGTAATTCATTGTATAATTTTTCATTCATCTCCGGTGTTCTGCCGAGTATCCACAGGTATTTGCGTTTAGGTTCTCCTACAACCGCATATTCATAATTACTTCCCAGTTCAATAATCCAGTAGTTACCGCTGAACGGCCAGAAGAACTGCACCTTAAGTTTTGCATTTGTTTTTTTATCAGCCACCCATGCTTTACCTAATGCTGTTTTTTCCTTGCCGTCCGGCGAACCTTTTCTTCCTGCATTCAGGACTTTAATTTTACCGTCATCCCTGAGCGAATAAGCAGCAGTAACTGCAGTAAGATTCTTTTCAAACCAGTTAGGATACTTGGCTATTTCATACCATTTTCCAAGGTACCTGTTTAAATCAACGGAATCTACTGTCTTCATTTCAGCCATCTCTGCATATGAAAAATTCAATGCCAAACTTAATAAAAAAACCGCAAACATTGTCTTCATTTTAACTCCACCCCCGGAATTTTTATAATTGTCTTTTTATACAAACCTAACAACTACTCTCTTATGGAATGCTTCGGCTATACTTTCGAGTGTGACTAAAGAAGGGTTATAATTGCCTTTCTCAATTCTTGATACTGCCTGTTGTGATGTGTGGAGTTTATCTGCAAACTGTTTCTGTGTCATATGATGCTTTTCTCTTAATTTAGCTATATTTATAGCTGTTCTTATCAGTATCTCTTGCTTATTGAATTCTTTTTTAAATCCAGGGTTTTTTAGCTCTTTATCTAATATAGACTTTAAAGTAATATATTTTTTCATGCCTTTGCTCTTACCTTAATTTGAAGAGTATAAATAAAATCCTTTACAGGAGCATCTCCTCGATTAGTTGTATAAAATAATACTTTATGCACTTAATCCTCTGATATATTATACATCATATATGTTGTATTGTTAAGGGTTAAAAAATAAAGTCTGTCGCAAAGTTCACCCGACTACTATAAATATGTAAAGAGTGTCGCCCTTACCTACGTTTTTCACAATTCAAATCTCCTATGTCATTGCGAAGGAATGAAATGACTGTGGCAATCTCAAAAAGAATCAGAACCGTCCCCATACTTTTCCCATACTTTTTATTTCTTAGCAATGGGTCTATTGCATTTTGGGCATGTTAATGATGAGGGTCTAAAGCCGGGTTTTAGCGGGATTTCTGTTTTGCAGGCGCTGCAAATACCGGCAATACCCATTGTTTTTGATTTATTGCCTTGTCCATTAAAGTTTCCGCTGAAACTTCTGTCAAAACTTTTTACTTGTCTGGTCGGATTTTGGGCGTTTCTTTGCGGCATAATTTTCAGTTTCCTTATTTCTAAATATATTACAAAAATTATTAAATAATGTCAAAAAGAATCAGAACCGTCCCCATACTTTTAAGATATTTTAAGATGTTCTGGGGTGCCTTTTATGTTTAATTCAGCCGGTTTTCTGGTATCAAAGTCAAACCATTTTAAGCCAGGAAGTAGCTTTTGATATTCCTTGATTGTTTTGGGGTCAGTAACTATCCTTATATCAAACTTCGGTTTACTAAAACCTTCAAGTTTTCCCGTAACCTGCGTTTCTCCTGATTTCATTTTTACGTTGAACTTAACTATTTCTATGCTCTCCCTGGCAATGTTGATCTTGCTGTTGAATGCGATATAACCGGAGAATTCCTTCCTGCCCTTATGCCAATCTAAATTCCCCGAGATTCTCCCGGGGAAGGGACCGTTTAAATTAAAATTATTGAAAATTAAATCTATATCTTTAACAGAGATTGAGACGCTGTCCTTTTTACCTGCATCGCTGAAGGACAGTTCGCCGTCTTTTAGTTCAATTCTGTTGAGTATGAAACTTGTATCTGGTATAAAACCTGTCTTCTGCATTCCTGACAGTTCTTTCAGGGAGAAATTGAAGTTCTTGCCGGCCTCCTTTATTAATTTTATTTTAGGCTTTGAGATTTCTATTTTATCTATTTTCAGCATACCTTTTAACAGCGGTTTAAGTTTCAGTTTTAATGAAATATATTCCGACTCTACAAAGATACCTGAATTAAAATCAGGTTTATCAGAAATTTTTATACCTGATATTTTTATTTCACCGGGAAAATTCAGCGAAATGGACTTTATGCTAATCTCGCGGTTAAATAAATGCCTGAACTGTCCTTCTACAATGGATTTTATTTTTTCAGGAGGGAAGGTAGTCCTTAAGACAACCACAAGGATAACCAGGAGGGTAACTACTATGGCTGCTATTATTCCTAATATGGTTAACAGTTTCTTTAGCAATCTTGTTTATGTGTTACTCCCCGCTTTTTTGAATGATTATCTCAACACGTCTGTTTTTCGCTCTGCCTGCCTTTGTCTTGTTTGACGCTATTGGCCTATCCGGACCATAACCTTTGGGTTTTAATTTTGCAGGGTTAGCCCCGTTTTTCACCAGGTAACTGTAAACAGACCAGGCACGTTTGCTTGATATAAAAACATTCCTGTCCCTTGAACCGGAACTATCGGTGTATCCTTCAATCAGGACATTATTTTCCGGGTATGCCTTTAATATATCCACCACTTCATCTAATGATTCTTTTGATTCAGGTCCTAATTCAGATTTACCTGTTTTAAATAGGACTTCTGAAGATAAAGATACCACCAGCCCGCGTGCTTCTTCTTTTACTTCTACCTTTCTCTCAATGATTTTTTCCACTACTTTCGGCGGGATATATACATTTATAAATGTCTGTGTGGAAGCCCTGTTGCCGGCTATATCCCAGCAGGTCAGTTCAGCAGAGTATAAACCGTTGGGGACTGTTGTGCTGTATATATCGTCAACGCCGTCCCAGGTGTGATCCCCGGTAACTACCGATATAGTTATTGTTTCGGTGGATTTTATTTTATATATGACTTTTTTGCCTTCATTCATCAGGTATATCTGCCAGCGGTCAATATTGTACCTGTCAGTCAGGGCATAGTAAAGGGTAACGTTGTCATCAGTCCCGTCACCGTCGGGTGAGAAAGTATCCGCAGAAAGGGTTATGCTTACCCTGGGCGGTGTATTGTCAACCACTATTGATTCTTTTGACGACTTTGCCAGTTTACCTTCGCCTGATGCAATAAACTGGGCGGTATAGGTCCCTTCATAGACAAAGTAACCGTCCGTATCCTTGCCGTCCCAGGAAATTATCTTCGGTAACTTTTCGTCTTTTTTAGTGTTGGCGTATTTTTGTATGATTGCACCTGTTGAATCGTAAATGCCCAGTTCCCAGGAATTAAGTTTTCGTTTAATTTCGGTTACTTCCGGGAAGATGAACGTGTTGTCTTTTATACCGTCGCCGTTTGGCGAGAAAATTGTCGGGTCTACTTTAAGCGTTGCCGATACTTCTTTCGGTTTAACTACCCAGCCGGTAAACCTGTATGAAAGCGTTACCCTGTGCGTGTTGCCCATGGTATCAAACGGCTGGAATGCATAATCAATCCCGATACGTTTTATCCTCACTCCAAGACCGCCCCGCCAGGCGGATAAACCACCGAGCCCGCTACGAATTTTTTCGTCCAGAACATACCTGTAGCCCACCTTCAGCGAAAATACTTTTGCGCCCCAGTGTTCTATACCGAAAGCATAATAACCGGGACCGTAATCATATTTACCGCCTTCCATCAATATGTTGATATCAGAATCCTGTTCTGCCAGAACGAATTTCAGGGCTATACCTGCACGGTATAAACTCGGCATTTTTTCCATTATTGTTGACTCTGTATAATTAAAATTGTTTCCGACATTCTGTGCGGATATACCAAAAGAAAAAATTTCGTCTTTAGTACGGTATAATAATCCTCCATTGTAATAAGGTTGACCTGCTTTATAGTCATTCGTAATCTGGTCCTGGACATAACCGAAATTAACTCCCCATCCTAAAGTGGGGGAAACCTTCCTGCCAAATCCCATATCAAGACTGCCGGTGTACGGCGAGAATTCTTCTTTTACAGTTCCTTCTTCAATCCTGGTCATGGCAGGACCGGATAAATAGTGAATATCAACTGCAAAAGTTCCATTTGTTAATGGATGCAGGTATCCAAGAGAATTATAGGAAGTCTCTGCTAAATAAGTCATATTAGAATTCTGTATTTCAGGTTCCGATATAAACCCCAGTCCACCGGGATTATAACGTAGGGCATTTATGTCGTCCGCTAACCCGCAGAATGCTTCAGCAAGAGCATTTGCCCGGGCTGAAGGAGAAATTTTAAGAAATTCAAGACCGGTATGTTCCCCGGCAATGGAAGGCGCAGAAGATAAAAGAGCAATAAACCAGAATAATATATAAAGAATGAATATTTTTTTCATTTAGTTAAAGCCACTCGCCGTGTTACACCCGTAGATTCACCTTCAACCCAGAGATGCACGAGATAAATCCCTGAAGACATTATCTCACCGGATTCATCACAGCCGTCCCACTCTGCAGTGTATTCAGCATCTTGCATAGCCGGATGGTTCGCCAGCACCCTGACATATTCACCCGAGAAAGTGTAAATAGTCACTTTCACATTAACAGCCATACCACCCGCACCCTTTACCATATAACGGAATTTTGTTTTCTGACCTTTAAGAGGATTAAAAGGATTGTTGTAATCTACCTGCAGGTCAAAGTTTGCTTTTGGAAGTTCTATTTCTGAATATACTATAGTAAACTCGCCTGTCGCTGTCCCTATTAAAGGATCGCCAGATACAGTCCCGCACACTTCTACTCTCCAGTAATATGTATTGCCGACTATCAGGTAACTCTTTTCCCCTCCATACTTTATAAAATACCTGTATCCATCCTCTAACTCACGTTCGTTCCCGCTTTTCGCAGGGTCTTGATTATCATACCACCATATAATTGCACCGTTTGAAAGTCCTGTGTGCGTTGCTACTGTTACCGTAAAACTACTTATATCAGTGTCACACTCCCAGGAAAAAAGTGGAACTCTGTCATTGATTATTACCTCCCGGTTGTTATATATACCGTCAACAACCCAGGTGCTTATTGTCATTGTCAGGCCAGACAGGCTATTTACCATGCATCCACAAATCCCAAAAATCAGCAATATTGACTTTATCCATTTCATAGTTCAAAAACTCCAATAATATTTATCCGCAGGATTATCTTATTTATCTATATTATTTTACAAAAACAAAACATAGTTTGTCAAAAGATAATCTACAGGACAAGACAGGCGGCACCTATAAGTCCGGCATTATCACCTAATTGTGCCGGGACAACCTTTAATCTCTGTGCCGGGATTGGATTTATGTGTTTTCGCAATGTTTTATCCAAACTCTCAGAAAAAAGGTTGAAATTCTTACTTATTGAACCACCGATTATTATTATTTCCGGGTCAACCACATTCACTGCATAAGAAAGGGCAACACCTAAATGCTCACCGAATTCTATCCATACTTTTACTGCTGCCAAATCACCCTTAAGAGCATTATCAGCAATTTCTTTTGGCTCTATTTCTTTGCCGGTCTTGTCCTTATAACTCTTTGTTATTCCTCGACCTGATACATAATCTTCAATTATCCCGTCTCTATAAGGGAAACACCATATTTCTGCTGCTGTGCCGGTAGAACCATTAAATATTTTTTTATTAATTACAAAACCACTGCCAAACCCGGTACCCAGGGTTACGCCGTACACAATATTTGCATCCCTGCCTCCGCCAAACCAGCTTTCTCCCAGGACAAATAAGTTGCCATCATTATTGATATAGACAGGAGTATTTAACCTTTTTGAAATTGCTTCTTTTAGAGCAAAATTGTGTAAGGAAGGTAAATTACGCGGCGTGAGTATTATGCCGTTGTCAATATCTAATGGTCCGGGTGAACCAATCCCGATACCGTCAAGATTATCCAGCGAACATCCGGCTGTTTTCAGGGTTTTTTCAATAGCAAAACATATATTGCTGACAATTCCTTCAGCAGGTTTTTCGGGTTCTGTTGGTATTTTTGTGATATCGCCTGTGATTTCCCCTGATCTGGATACAATGCCGGCACTGATTTTGGTCCCGCCCAAATCCACGCCGAGTGCATATGAAGGTTTCATAATTAACGCGAGGCAGCAATTATTAATGCCATTAAAGATACAAAGAACGCGGTCATCCCCACATAAGGCGAGGCGATTATTTGCTTAAACCTGTTTTCGCCGTCGGAATCAGTTTCTTCGGCATTTTCCCTGATTACCGCTGCGAGTGCTGTTTTCTCCTGCAGTCTTGCAATTTCTTTTCTAAGGAATTCTATTTCCGTTTTTATATCCGCAGTATCTCTCTCTGAGCCGCCTCCGTAATGACTGTCCATAATTTTTTTCTGCGATGACCTAAGGCTGTCAACATCAAGTTTAATAATATCCAGTTCACTTTTGATTTCATTAAGGCTCCTGTTTAAATCTGCCAGTGCATTATTCATTTCTTTTGTGCGCAGTTCGGTTTCAGAATATTTTTCAATCTCTTTTTCTAATTTATTTATCCTAACTGACAGTTCGTCAATGCCCGCAGTACCCGTGGTAGCCGCAGTTCCGTTTTTCTTCACTTCCTCGCTTCCGGCCATTATAACGACACAAAGTAAAATCAGAAATAACGCAGAGAACCGACGACTTTTTTTTCTTTTAGTTAACATTTTTTTTCAGCAATTTCAATACTGACCGGAAATCTTCCGGCAAATCTGCCTTAAAGGTCACTGACTTATTTTTCACCGGATGGCAGAATGTAATTTTATAAGAATGGAGCATCTGTCTTTCACAAATCTCCGGTATTGGTTTCTGTGTGTTTGTGCCATAAACATTATCACCTAAAACAGGATGTCCGATATATGCTAAATGCACCCTGATTTGATGCGTCCTGCCTGTTTGCGGTTTCACTTCCAGCAAAGCGTAATCTCCTAAATTCTGGAGAACTTCAAAATCTGTTACTGCGTCCCGTCCGTAGCCAACGTTGATTTGTCTTCTATGCTGCTGGTTCCTTGCCAGCGGTGCTTCTATTATACCTTTTTTTTCATTAAATTTTCCATAGACGAGAACAAAATATACCTTTTTTACTTTACGGTCTTTAAATTGTTTCATTAAATTCAGTTGAGCTTTGGGCGTTTTTGCTATTAACATTATGCCTGAAGTATCTTTATCAAGCCGGTGGACAATAAAAGGTCTATCGGCAAAACCTTCTTTTTTATAAATACCGTACCTGCTCATAAGGATATCAAATATCGTATTCTGTCCTGGTTTGTATCCCGCGGGATGCACAATTACGCCCGACGGTTTATTTATGACTAATACTGACTTATCTTCATAAATAATATCCAGTCCAATGGAATCAAAGGATAGATTATTAATTTCAGGAAAAGATATTCTTATTTTATCCCCGGCATGAACCTCAAAGTCACAGTCAACGACATTCTTATCTTCTACAACGACATTGCAGGATTTAATTAATTTCTGAAAGAAACTCCTGGAATAGTCGGGGGACACTCCTGCTAAATATTTGTCTAACCGTTCACTCTCTGTATTGACTACGATTTCTTTTTCCATAACAGCCATAAGATTACCAGAGAAATTAAAACAACAAAAATTGCTATCAGCTGTGAATGATGCAGTTTTGCAACCACAGTTTCGGGATTATCCCCGCGTAGAAATTCTATCAAAAACCTGAAAATGCTGTACGCCATTACTGAAATGAAAAAAGTTTTTCCTGCTGTTTTTCTGTCTTTATTAAATATATGTGCTGATAAAAACAACCCGAAACAAAATATTGACTCATAGACCTGAACGGGATGGAGTTTGACATTGATTAATTCAGGTGCTACTAATGACTGCGGGTTTGTGAAAGTAATACCCCAGATTAAATCGGTAGGTTTGCCGTAACAGCAACCCGCAGAAAGACAGCCTACCCTGCCGATGGCAATCCCTAAAAACAGTGCAGGTGCAATCAAATCAGCAATCCTCCACAGGTCAAGTTTTTTTATCCTTGTATAGAGGATAACGAATACAGTAGAAAATAATATCCCGCCGTACAGGACCAGACCTCCACTCCATATTTCAAATACTGAAAGTAAATTGTCTTTATAAAATGACCAGTTGAACAGGACATAAAATATTCGTGCCCCGGCTATACCGGTTACAAGAATGTATAACCCCAGGTCAAACACAACTTCCGGATTAAAGTTATATTCCTTTGCCTGCCTCCTGATATAGTTCATCCCGACAAGAAAACCCACCGCTACAAAAAATCCGTAAGTCTTAATGGATATCGGTCCTAATCTCAAAAGTTCCGGAAACATAATTTATATAACCCCTTTAATATTATTATACTTTTAAAACAATCCGTCCTAATAAATAAGATAATCCTGCGGATAAAAGGGTAAACCCTTAATTCCTGGAGTTAATCCTTCAGGATTTTACTTGATAATTTCCAAAATCCGGAAGGATTTACTATTTTTGTATTCTTATATTTTTCAAGTACTAACAAATCGTTGTCTCCTGTGATAATAATATCTGCACCAACTTCCTCTGCTGTGCCTAAAACCATCAAATCTTTTCTGTCCCTGCATACTTCTTTGCTCACTTTTACTGGTTTTACTTTATGTATATGTTGATTCAAATATTCAACAGTCTCTTTGGCTATCTTATCTGGTACTTTTATTTTATTTATCAATATCCTTTCAATTTCACTAATTATTTCATTACAAATATAAATATTATGTTCTGCCAGACACAGTTCAAATACCTCACTACACAAGCCACGAGTTGCAAATGCAGAAATATACACGTTTGAATCGATGACGATTTTCATCTCTTTAATGTTTTGAATACATCTTCATCCGTTATCAATCCCTGAGATTCGGCAAATGGAAGGACTTTTTTTCTGATTCTTTTAAATCTGAGAATCGAAACATACCTGTCAATAGATTCCCTTACCAGCTGTCCAGCAGGTATTTTTTCTTCTTTTGCCACTTTCTCAATTTCCGTTTTTAGGTTATCCGGTAGTCTAATTGTAAATGTAGTCATATCAGCCTCCTATTACGTAATACATTGTAACACATATATTGCAGAAAGTCAAGGGGTCCCTAATTTACGGGCTGTTAGAAAGGATATACACAGAAGAATCCCTCCGATTGTTATACAGGAATCAGCGACATTGAATGCAGGAAAACGCTGGTAAGAAATTCCAAAATCCAGAAAATCAGTAATTTTTCCGCGGACAACCCTGTCAATTAAATTGCCTATAGCACCGCAAAGAATCAATAGTATACTGATTTTAGTCAGGTTATTCCCGCAGGATATGATTTGTTTTCTGTTGGTAAATATAAATGCGATTATTATCAGTGAAACAATTATAAAAAGTAAATTATTCCCCTGAAACATACCAAAAGCAATACCCGTATTTTCTATATGCGTTATATAAAAGAAAGGTAGAACATATATACTATCCCCCAGAATGAGATTCTTTCTGACAATAAATTTTGTTATCTGGTCTGTAAGTACGATTAATAGAGCCAACCAGTAATAGAGATTCTTCGTCCCGATTTTATCGGGACTCAGAATGACGGATAATCTACTCATTATGACGGATAATCTATTCATTTAAGCCTTCGTCTCTAATATATTTCTGCATCTGCCGCACAGCCCTGCACTGTCAACATCAACAGACCAGTTCCAGCAGCGTTCACATTTTTCTCCGTCTGCATGGTCTATGGAAACAGCCGTGTCTTTAAGATTTGCATCAAGGTTCAGTTCTATCTGCGAAACAATAAAAACCGTCTTCAGGTTCGTTCCCATCGGCATGTCTTCGTATTTTTTAAGCAGTTGATGAAGTTCTTTGTCGTGGACAGTTAATTTTACTTTCGCCTCTAAAGAACTGTGTATTAAACCGTTTTTTCTTGCCTGTTCAAGCGCATTGTATACTTTTTCTCTAACTTGGACAATTTCAGTCCATTTACTGTCTAATCCGCTGTCAATCATTGATTTGTTTACTAACGGGAACCCGTTAAAAAATACGCTGTCGTCTTTATTGTATTTTTCGCCGTCCGTTAATTCTTTTAGATACTGCCAGGATTCTTCGGCAGTAAAGGAAAGCACGGGTGCAATCAACCGCAGAATCGTATGCAGTATTTCAAACAATGTTGTCTGTGCAGAAAGCCGTTCTTTTGACTTCTTTTTAAAAACATAGAGCCTGTCTTTCAATATATCTAAATAAAAACCCGACAAATCCAGAACGCAGAAATTATTTATTTCAAACACGACCGTGTGGAACGCATAATTATCGTATGCATTGTTTACCTTCTCTATGAGTTTCTGTCCCCTGTGCAGCATCCACCTGTCTATTTCCATCAAATCAGAATAACTTATTTTATCTTTACTGCAATCAAATTCATGCAGGTTTGCCAGGAGATATCTTATTGTATTTCTTATCTTCCTGTATGATTCAACAATCCTTTCAACAATTTCATTTGAGATTCTTATGTCTTCCGAATAATCGCTTGCGCTCACCCACAATCTCAATATATCGGCACCGTATTTCTTTATAATTTCCTGAGGGGCAACAACGTTACCCGTGGATTTTGACATTTTCTTACCTTCGCCGTCAACAATAAACCCGTGTGTCAGCACAATATTATACGGTGCCCTGTCATATAACGCTACAGCAGTAATCAGTGATGTCTGAAACCATCCCCGGTGCTGGTCGCTTCCCTCTAAATACATATCCGAGGGCCAGTTGACCCCCTGCCGTGATTTTAAAACTGCCTCGTGTGATGAGCCGGAATCAAACCATACATCTAAAATATCGTTCTCTTTTCTGAACTCATTGTTACCGCAACTGCATTTTAATCCTGCAGGGATGAAATCTTCCACAGGATGAATATACCATGCATCGGTGCTTTCTTTGGAGATAAATTTTTCAAATTTTTCTATTATTTCAAGGTTCAGCATTGACTTACCGCATTTACTGCAGTAAACCGCCGGGATGGGGACTCCCCAGTATCTCTGCCTTGATAAACACCAGTCAGGTCTCAACTCTACCATGCTTGTTATCCTGTTTTCTCCGTATTCCGGAACCCATTTGACTTTTTTAATTGACTCGCATAACCTGTTCCTGAGATTGTTGTGTTCAACGCTCATAAACCACTGTTCGGTTGCACGGAAAATAATGGCGTGTTTACACCGCCAGCAGTGCGGGTACGAATGCGAAACTTTTTCTTCAAACAACAGCAGGCTGTTCTCTTTGAGTTTATTGACAATCAGTTCATTTGCCGCAAAAACCTTGTGTCCCGAAAATTCGGAGACTTCTTCTGTAAAAATTCCCTTTTCATTCACGGGAGAAAGGACGGGTAACCTGTATTTCAGACCGATCTGGTAATCTTCCTGTCCATGTCCCGGCGCAATGTGGACCACACCGCTACCCTCGTCTAACTGCACGAATTCAGCAAGTATCCCGACTGATTCACGGTCAACTACGGGGTTTTTACACTTTATTTTCTCTAATTCTTTGCCTTTGAGTGTTTTAAGTATCTTGTAATTTTTAATCCCGAGTTTGTTTGTGACGTTTTCTAAAAGAGCTTTTGCAAAAATCAAGTTCTCTTTTTTGCCGTCTCCGGAATCGCACTCTAAAACAACATATTCATATTCCGGGTGGAATGCTAATGCCACGTTTGCAGGTAGGGTCCAGGGAGTGGTAGTCCATATCACAACAGAAAGAGACGGGGCGGATAGGCTTTTCAGTGATTCCGGCAGATTAACCACAGGAAACTTAACATATATTGACGGCGAAATATGGTCGGCATATTCCACTTCTGCTTCTGCCAGTGCAGTCTCGCAGTACATACACCAGTAGATTGGTTTTTTTGCACGGTATATATATCCTGCTTTAACTAATTCTTTGAAAACATGAACTATCCCGAGTTCATACTCCGGGGTCATTGTCAAATATGGATTTTCCCAGTCAGCAAATGTTCCAAGTCGTATAAACTCATCTTTCTGGACTGACGCAAATTTTTCAGCAAACTCCTTTGCTTTTTTGCGAAAGTCCAGTATATTAATTTCACTTTTATTGACTTTCAGTTCCTTGAATAACTGATATTCAATAGGCAGTCCGTGACAATCCCAACCTGGTATGAAATAAGTATAATGACCTTTCATAGATTTATATTTTACGATTATATCCTTGAGGACTTTGTTCAGTGCATGTCCCATATGTATGTGACCGTTTGCATAAGGGGGACCGTCATGAAATACAAATTTCTCCTTCTCTCTGTTGTTCTGGCACATTTTTGAATATACATCTATATTTGACCAAAAAGAGATTATATCCTGTTCTCTGACAGGCAGGTTTGCCTTCATCGGAAACTTCGTCTGCGGTAAATTAACGGTGCTGGAATAATTTTGTTTCATAATCTGAAATCATACCAAATTTTTGAAAAATAATCAAAAAATTCATTTTTATTTTATATAATATACCTATGAGAAACTACATTTTCTATCCGCTGATAGTCTTATTTTTCATCTACGGCTGCACCGCCAGGACTCCTGCCGGTAGTAAAATAACTTTTTTTACCTGGGTCCCGCTGGAAGAGGAAAGGGTCAATAAATCCCTTATAAAGGAATTTGAAACACAAAATCCCGGTACAAAAATTGAATACATTAATGACCCCGACAGGCAGGCAATGCAAAAATTGCAGGTGATGTTTGCCGGCAACGAATCGCCTGATATAATGTCTATCCACGGCGCTTATTTTTTACCTTTTGCATCCAGGGGTTTTTTATTGCCGCTTGATGAATTCATTGATAAATGCAGGGAGCTGAAATTATCTGACTTTTACCCCAAACTTATCAATGGCTGTAAATACAGGGGGACACTATATTCTCTTCCCAGATATACGTCCGTATATGTGCTTTTCTACAACAGGAATTTGTTTGATGGAGAAGGACTGACTTATCCCGGAGAAAATTTCACCTGGGATGATTTTCTAAATGCTGCAAAAAGATTGACGAAGGACACAAATAACGATGGCGTTATTGACCAGTTCGGGAGTACAATGGATTTCTGGGGGGCAAGGATTTATCCGTGGATATGGCAGAATAACGGCAGGATTTTTGACACAGAAAATAATTTGTGTCTGCTGAACGATAAGAATACCGTTGAGGCGATTCAATTTTTGGTGGATTTACGTTACAGGCACAAAGTTGTCCCGCTGGTTTTACCGGTTGAATATAAATCCAACGTAGAGATGTTCAGGACAGGCAAGATCGGGATGTTTATTTCAGGCGCCTGGGATATCCAGGGGTTAAGGTCCGAAAAGGCAATCCCGTGGAATATAGGCCCTCTCCCCAAAAATAAAAAGAAGGCTACAATGCTGGGGATGGAAAATTATGCTATTTCCAGCAGGACGAAAAACAAAGAACTGTCATATAAATTCCTGGAATTTATCCTGGGCAAAGAGTCCCAACTTTTAATGGCTGAGAAACTTGACAAACAGCCGTCCCTGGTAGAAGCCGGGAAAATATTTGCAGAAGGAAAAAAAAGTTATGACAGGAAAGTCCTTACGGATACTCTGGAATACGGATTGCTCCCGCCGAACCTGATGAAATACAGCGAAATTGAGTTAGTCCTACAGCAGGAACTTGATTTAATATGGCTCAAGAAGAAGACTGTTAAAGAAGGGCTTGAATCCGCCACTAAGAAGATAAACGCAATCCTGAAGGAATAAAATATGCCGCATACCGGATTCGAACCGGTGTTACCAACTTGAGAGGCTGGTGACCTAACCACTAGTCTAATGCGGCATTTTTAAACGTAATCATAAAACAGTCCGTCCCAATAAATTGGGGAATCCCAGTAGCGTCCAGTTTTAACTGGACGATCTTTTATCTTTCCGGGGTGATTTTTTTATTATGTTTCCCAGGGCTTTAACTATCTCCGGAAATTTAGCAGTCCCATATATTACCAGAGCGACCAATAGAATAAGCAACATTTCCTGAAATCCTAAACCAAACATAGTTCCCTCCAACTGATTATACATTTTTCTATATAATTTTTCAAATTGCAACACTGTGTTCTGCAATCATTATTTGACCCCTTTTCATCAGAATTGTTCCTAAGGAACCTACTTCGGCAACTGGGGTCAAATTTCATTGCACTTTACGCTTTACTTTCAGAGAAGCACATTCCCGCATTATGCGGTATACTATCAGGAAAGACTCAGTCGGATGGAAACTTTGCCGTAGGCAGGAACGCTGTTCATTTTGCAAAGGTATTGGAACACTCGACTTCGACGACCTCCACCCCTGCTGTATGTGTAACGGTAACGTCTGGATAGATGCACCCCTGCCAATATATTGAACCTTATATCAACCAATTGTTTGTTGAAGGTTAATCAGACTCTTGATGATGAATGGATGAGCAACGTGCTGGCGTTTTAGATATTATTTGAACCACCTCTAGCCCTATTGCAATAACGGTGTGTTAATCTTGCATTTTCAGGTATTGTCTTGCCACCTCTCCAGTAATGCTCTATATGGTCAACCTCTGAGTCATCTAAATTGTGTATTCTTTGCTGGCATATCGCACATGTTGGATTATTTTTAAATAGTTTTTCTTTGATGTCTAAACTAAAATTTCTTGGTTCTGTTCGAGGTGACCCTACTATAGACTTTAGTGCATGAAGCCATTTCTCAAACCTTGAGTATACCTTTGGCCTATCACTTGTTCCAATAATAATTGATTCAATAAATTCTGTATCATGGCTCATCAACCATATAAGTTCTTCTCTAATAGCATCACTATTAGGTATAACTTGATTTTGCCCATATTGTGAAAAACCAAACATAATAACATCAAAAAGTGCTTGATTTATTCTTCTTCTCTCCCATTCCCCATTTGGATTTTTATCGGTGCCTACGACAAATCTTTTGAAAGCATTATCTGCGAAAACGGTTTTTGTCATCTGGACAGTTTTCTTAAATGTTTCCGTAAGCTCTTTTTCGTCCTCTTCTGTTACATTGCGATATTTTTCCATGTCGCTATTCATAAATTGCTTCGCAGGAGGTTTGTACTTTAAATAAGTTGCATGGTACATAGAAAAAAATCTTAAAACCAGTTCTCTGTCAAACATTCTCTTATGTGGCTCTTTTAATCCTAATAGACCCAAGAAATCTTTGTTTAAGGCCAATGTATTTATAAGTTGATTATATTTACCCCTATAAATGCAATTTCTTAGTTCTTGGTCGTTAAGTTTCATGGAGCCTCTATTTAATCGTTCAAATATTTCAAATTTTATGTCGATAGAAGATTCCTTTTTAATTTCAATTGTATGGATTGTGGAATTTTCAAGTTTGTCCTGATAATCAGGTGAAATCTGATTAAATTCTTTTCCATTCAATTCTTGCAATACGGTTAACCCATGTAATTCTAATTTATTTTCTAAGAAGTCAAAAAATGCACGAAGTCTTTGTTGTCCATCAATTAAAGAATAGTTCCCGTCATTTTCTTCTGCTAAATAAATTATAGGTATTGGTACATTTAATAAAACGGATTCTATAAGACGACTGGATGTAGCGCGGTCCCAGACATGAAACCGTTGAAATTCAGGATTTAGTATAACCTTGCCTCTAAGATATCTACGATGTAAGTCAATTATTGCCGGGTCACTTGGTAATGCAAAAATCTTTCGTTGTGATTCGTCAATTTCAAGTGGTTGCTGCCCGTCGTCTAACTCGAAAAATTCTTTTTCCTCACTTCTATCGTTGTTTATGAAGGTAGCGCTATTTGATTTCTTAGCTATCTTGTTAAGTTTTTTTTGACAGGCGATATCCATTTCATTTTTCTCTCTACATTCGGAGGCTGTATTGCATTTACCTTTCCAGGTAGGCCAAACAACAATTAATTGTTCGTAATAGGGACAAGGAAGGGCTTTACTGTCTTCTTCTCCTTGGCTTTTACTGTAAATAAAAGTAAGCTCCGGTGTTCCCGTCAACTCCCTTGCCGCATCTCTCCATAGTTCTAACCTTTTCTGAACCTCTACCGGGTTAGCATCCGGTAAATATTCAGCAATAAATTCTACGAACATGTCTTTCTCTTTCATTATTTCAACCATAAACCACTTTTTAGCCCTTCTTTTCAGTTGGCCCGAAGGATAATTAGATAGCACTTTATTTACCAATTTGATGAGATTGCCATGACCTTTTAATTTCATAAAATTCATAGCACTGCTAAAAGGGAAGTGAAGATACATGTTTTTGCTCCTTAATAAATTTGTTGCAAGATTCTTCACTGCAATTATACTATTTTATGATAGGAATTTCAAGGGTCAGAAATCAGATAATTCAAGGTTACTTAACTATACCTGAAAAAAGCGTGAAAAACGCATTTTTTTGAAAGTTTTTTCTTGATTTTATGACTGAAAAAATATACAATATATATCAAAAGAGCAGTAGTGCACCAGTTTCACTTTTAGTGAGGTTCATGCACTATGACAAAAGGTATCAAAAACATCCAAATTTCCTTCACAGAAAAGAATATAACCCACTTTGGTGGACTATTCTTAATTCACAAATTTTGTCAAAAATTAAAACTGAAATGGTTACTACAGCGTTATATAAAATTCCACCAAAGAAACCAGGAATATCAAACAGCAGAATTTATTTTAGTTTTGATTTACATAATGATTGCTGGAATAGGGCGAATAGAAAATACAAAATCTCTTGGATACAATGGAGTAATTCAAAAGATACTTGGTATAAAGAAATTCCCACATTCTACAGCAATACGACGTTTTCTATATCGGCTCACTCCAGATGGAATACGACAGATAGTCAAAGTCCACAATATAATACAGGGGAAAATATTTTGCATCTCACATCCCAAAACGAGTATAACACTTGATATAGACGGAACAGTATTAACAGTTTTTGGCAAACAGCAAAGAACAAAAGTTGGATTTAATCCCAAAAGAAGAGGGGCAAGGAGTTATATGGCGATGTTGTGTTTTGAGTCAGATAGAGAATTCTGGTATGGGAGTTTGAAATCAGGCAATGTATCACAAGTAACAGTCGCACCGTATATTATCAAGGAATGTTTGGAGAAATTGCCATATCCGATATATCGTATTCGTATACGTGGAGATAAAATATTTTACAGTCATAAATTCATAGAAGATTATCTTGAGCAAGAGAATATCTGCTATACAATAGAAGCAGACACAGAAGGAGCAGGGATACGCTCAGAAATGGAACAAGCAAAATATTGTCATTACAAAGGAGACTGGGAAGTGGCAGAATTCAGATTTCAACCGACTAACTGGGAAAAGTCACATCGTTTTGTAGTCCAACGACGACCAATACCAGAAGATCCAGATGAACGTTCTCAATTGAAATTATTTGAGATGAGCAATTATGGTTATCGTGTAGTAGTAACTAATCTTAGAATCAAATCCAGATATATATGGAACTTTCACTCAATGAGAGCCCAAGGTGCTGAACAAAATATCAAAGAACTGAAACTAAATTATCCATTAGCAAAAATTCCTACTCATGAATATACAGCAAATATTGCTTACTTTCAAATACTTCTGTTAGCATTTAATATCGTTAACTGGTTTAAATGGTTATGTTTACCAGATGACTATCGTTACAAAACTTTACAAACTATTAGAGAACAGTTGTTATGTGTTCAAGCAAGATTAACTAAGACAGGACATAAAAACAAGTTAGGATTTCCTGCCAGTTATTTTTATAAAGATCTATACAATCAAGCAATGAAAAATATTAACAAGATGAAGCAAATATGAGAAATTTAAAATTTTGCAAATAATTTTTAAATTTGAAAAAACAATTACCGTCTGAATCAGATTCAAAAAATGCGTTTTTCACGCTTTTTTCAGGTTAAGATATTCTTCCACTACCGCTAATTTCACATTCGTTTTTCGCATCAAATTGCACAGTCTATGAATAGTCCTATTATTACCCGTATGGCCCGCTTTCCAGTATACATCTATGAATTTGAAAAAAGAACTACCCTGTCCCATATCTATGAAGTGTATCATGATAATATATCCTCTTGGTTATTTACAAATTGATAGGCGGGATAACATAAAGAAAGACAAATATGACTAGTCAAGAAAGATTTAAATTTTCCCACTAACTAGTACAGGTTCTTTGATAGGCTGGTTTTTGGATTTTGCAAGACGCTGAAAATAATTTTTTTCAGTTTCGGAAAACCTTGACGTCTGTTGGACAGATTTAAGGATATTTTTATCCCCTGATCCTTCTTTACCCTGAAAATTACGCTGAAGTTTTCCTTGAATTTTCATAAGGTTTAATCCCTCCCCTTAGATTATGAACCTTGAATGAACATTGCGGCACACATTTCATGTATAAACATAATTATTGATAGATGGGCTGAATATAACTATACCTAAAATATCTGAAAAAGTCAAGGGTGATTTACCTGACTTGTTTTTAATGATATATACTTCTATCCTGCCCAAAATAGGAGTCGTATATATGTTGATAGATAAGATTACATTTTTCTTCATAGAGTGACTTAGGATAACTTTCAGGCAGTTCTTTATCAAGAATGTTTTGTATTGCTAATAACACATCCGCTCTTGCCTGTTGTTTTTTTCGCCAGTCCAACACAAGTTTTTCCTTTTTAAGCGTTTCAAGAAGTTTTTTAGATGCAAGTTTAACTTTATCCTTTTCAGTATTCTTTAAGTCAGGTTTATATAACAGGTCAAATACAGCAAGTTGTTCTTCGGTAAGTTTTTCAGATAAATGTCTCTTTTCTTCGGCATTTAATTCTTTGGAAAACTCTTTAAGTTCATTAAAAAACATTTCTACATTCATTGCTCCAGAATTATATTCATCAACCAATTTTTGAAATTTTTCAAGGAAACCAGTTCTTTGTTTGTTTAATCTAACCAATGCAACCAGTAAATTATTTATGCTATTTTTAAGCATTGATACTTCAATGTGTTTTTTGTCTTTAACGAATTTTTCTTTTAACATATCAAAATCTATCTTACTTAAATCAATCTTATTATCGTAGGAAGAAGAAATAATATCTGATATGATAAATCCTTTGGCATCAATGGAATCGTCAAGCAATCTTTCCATTTTCTTTTTTACTTCTTCAATATCTGTTTCAGGAGATAATTCTCCTATCTTATCTGCTATGGTTTTGAACATATAATATTTAACTCTGAATATTTCCGCCTTGGGGTCGGGAAGTATTGCTTTATACAGTTTTTTTATCAGGTTTGTTAAACTGACGAATTCTTTCCTTGTTTTTTCATTTGATATTATAATATCAACCGCTTCAGTAATCAATTTTATTGTGTTTAACTTGTTAGCTTTGATAATCTTCTCAATATCAATCCCTTGTTGTTTGCAAAGTTTTGTCGCCTTATCAATAACATCTTTTAGTTCTTTAATAAGTGTTTCTTTGGGTTTGACGGGATAGTCAATCTCTTTACCGCCAGGATTATATATGGCAAGTGCTTTTTGCAAATTCCTGAAAATGCCGATATAATCAACAATCAGTCCATTGGGCTTATCTCCGAACACTCTGTTCGCTCTTGCTATGGTCTGCATAAGGGTATGATTCTTCATTGGCTTGTCAAGATATAGCGTTGAAAGACAAGGAACATCAAATCCCGTCATCCACATAGAACAAACAAAAACAATTCTAAACGGGTCTTGTGCATCTTTGAATTTCTTTTCTAAATCTTCATCCAGCATTCTTTTACGGTGCGTTACAATATCCAATCCGAGGTCTCTGAAAGTTTTAATTTCATTTTGGGTGTTTCCCCAACTTACAACTACCGCTATATCGGTCTTTTCAAGATATTCAATTCTCTTTGTGAAAATTTCTTTTTCCCTGTCATCTTTTGCTTTGAGTTTTCTTGTGCGTTCAATTTCCAATTTCAGGTATTTTTTAACTTTATCATACATTTTAACAGCAGTCGGTCTGTCAATGGAAACGACCATAGCCTTGCCCAGATAACCTCTTGTAGTAAAATGTTTGACTATATCTTCCGCTATTTTTTCTAAACGGTCATCACGGGTTATTATATGATATGCTCTTTCAAACTCCCTCATTAGTTTTTCTTCCTGCCTATCGTCAAGCATAGCATCTTCAAGAATTTCTTCCAACCCAGTGCTTAAAACTTTACTGTCCAATTGGACTTCAGGTATCCTGTTTTCATAAAACAATGGAACTGTTGCATTATCATCAGTTGACTGTTTGAAACTATAAATGCTGACATAGTCGCCAAATGTCCCCTTCGTTTTTTCTTCACCTTCTATCAAGGGAGTAGCAGTAAATGCAATGAAGGAAGCATTAG
>Ga0210006_1000248_pt1 | contig 45725 bp, 26 predicted proteins | sample CryGey02umfilter_2_FD_185452 | JGI IMG/M metagenome (GOLD analysis project Ga0210006, IMG submission 185452) | Groundwater microbial communities from aquifer in Utah, USA - Crystal Geyser 4/10/14 0.2 um filter (SPAdes) (version 3) | ecosystem: Environmental > Aquatic > Deep subsurface >... | reverse complement strand
TTTGAGGATCATAGTGGTGTCTATGTGACGAAAAACCGGGGAAATTTGGACCGATTACCCGCCGGCGCAGTAGGACGATCTCAAGTCCGACAGACTCCTAGTGCCCCCTGGAGGGACGCGCTCCGTCGCGTCCGCCTTTTGTGTGATGAAACATAAGCGGCCACGACGCAGCACGACCCTCCAACGAGCAGGGGTGACCCGTAGCCACAACGTGTGGCTCGACTGAAACGACTCGGCTTCGCATCGGCGTCAGGGACGCCTCCTACATGCGGTGACGGTGCGTCGGGATTTGTGTAGGAACACTCCACGGCCGCGATTAGAAGAGGCAACTCGTCACCCTCTACTCAGATCGCATCAAGCCCTCTGCTACCCCCCGCAACACCGTTTGAATTTCTTCCCGCTGCCACAAGGGCAAGGGTCGTTGCGCCCCGTTTTGGCCTCCTTGGAAGCGGTTGTCGGGGGCAACATTGTGCCGTCGAGGTAGCGCCAAGCCCCCTCCTCCCTCAAAAATCGGCTTGCCTCGCGGATCTGCTCGCGCTTGTCGCCCACCTTGAAGCGGGCGGTGAAGGTCACCACCCCCCGCTCAGACTCGGGCTCCCCATCCTCCCAGCCTTCAACCGTCAAGCCGAGCCATTCGATCCGTCGATCCTCCTGCAATCCCAGGGTTTTGGGACGGGTGGTGGAATGCCAGCTTTTGAGGAGGTAGGACTCGTCGAGCAGCACGTAGGCGGTGTAGCGGCTGCGCATCAAGGCGCGCGCGGTAGGGGCATCCCGAGCGCCGCTCAGATAGGGTTTGCAGCAGTCGGCCAGCGCAAGACCAGAACCGCAAGGGCACAAAGGTGCTGGTGGGGCAATATCGTTCATGAGACCTCGACAGGAGCAGCAGTGAAACAAGAGGCATTCGACGTCGCAATTTTGGGGGCGGGGGCCGCCGGATTGATGGCCGCCTGGCAGGCGGCGGGCCGGGGGCGCAAGGTTGTGGTACTCGACCACAACGACCGTCCGGGGCGCAAAATCCTGATCTCCGGGGGGGGACGGTGCAACTTCACCAACCGGGAGGTGGGGTTTGAAAACTTCGTTTCGCACAACCCCCGCTTCGCCATCTCGGCCCTGAGCCGCTTCACCCCCCACGACTTCATCGCCCTGTTGCAGCAAGCCCACATCCCCTTTCACGAACGGGAACTGGGGCAGCTGTTTTGCGACCGCTCCGCCGCCGACATCGCCGATCTTCTGGCCGACCATGCCCGCCAAGCGGGGGCCGAGTTTCGCTTCAAGGTCGAGGTGAAGGGGGTCGACCGGGAGGGGGAGGGGTTCTCGGCGGCGACGAACCATGGCCCCCTGCACGCCAAGGCGGTGGTGGTCGCCACCGGGGGACTCTCGGTCCCCAAAGTGGGGGCGGGGGATGTGGGGCTGCGCATCGCCCGCCATTTCGGCCTAAAGGTCGTTCCCCCCCGACCCGCGTTGGTGCCGCTGACCTGGGGGGCGCGCGATCTCAAACATTTCGGAGTGCTTGCGGGGATTGCCCTACCGGTCGCCACCCACAGCGGCGCCTCCCCGGTGTTCTCCTCCAACCTACTCTTCACCCACAAGGGGATCAGCGGCCCCGCCATCCTTCAGGTCTCCTCTTACTGGCAGCCGGGTCAGGGGGTGACGGTCGATTGGTTGCCCGGTGTCGATTTGTTCGAGACGCTGAAAACGGCCAAAAAAGGCAGGCCCAAGGCGCAGCTGCGCACCGTGCTCGGGCAATGGCTGCCCAAACGGTTGATCCAGGCGTTGGGCGACAAGGGGCTGCCCGACGGGTTGATGGGGCAGCAAACCGATGCGGAATTGGAAGAAACCGCCCTGCGGCTAAAGGGGTGGGTTTTGCATCCTGAAGGGAGCGAAGGGTATCGGGTCGCCGAGGCGACGGCGGGGGGGGTCGATACTGGCGAACTGTCCTCTAAAACCATGGAGGCACGCCAAGTCCCCGGCCTGTACTTTGTCGGCGAGGTGATCGACATAACCGGTTGGCTTGGCGGGTACAACTTACAATGGGCCTGGTCGTCGGGGTGGGTGGCGGGGCAGGTTGCATGAGGCGCAGAAGAACAACCGGCGAGCAAGCCGTTGCTTCATCCCGATCATGAGCCCAAACAGGTAACTTGGGAGGGGTAAATACGATTCGATGGCGGGGACTGGCCATCATCATCCCAAGCCATTTGGCGTCTGGTTGGATGGGGTGATTGCTGTCACGGAGGGGCGGTTGCAACTCGTGGTTTAGATCGACAAAGTACCCCGCCAACATTTGGATGGGGTGGAGGGTTATGAGCCTTAAGGAAGCGCTGATTTATTAGCGTTTCCGAGCGACCCAGGGATGGGTCGCCAAAATCAGGAACGTAAGTGACTGATTTTGCAAGCGAAGCAAAAACGACGCTTTTTGCGTAGCGTGCTGATTCAAGGCAGGATGCCTTTAATCAGTTTTTCCTTAGGAAAACGCTAATTTATTAGGGAGACACCGATTTAATCAGCGCTTCCTTAGAAAATTCTAGTTTTGAATAAGATGCAAATAAGCCCAACAAAGGGGCTATAGGGGGGGACGGAATGCGGCAAGGCTTGCGCACGCGCACCAAGCAATGGGTTGTGATTTCTCTAGGGTTACTGCTGTTGTCCGGGTGTTTTGGCCCCGGCAATCAGGCGAGCACCCCCGCATCAGGGGCTGGAACGCAAGGCACCAGCGGATTTGTCGCCCCCCCCATTACCGGCATGGGCACCGTAACCGGGGTTGTCCCCGCCGCGGCGATCCCCCGCGTTGCTTCAGGTACCGCCGCTCGCATCACCTCGCAGCAGGGCGGCCTTTGGCTGACCCCCGACGCGGTGTTGGCCGCCGTTCAGGCCGATGCCCAGGCCCGCAAGACGGGCGACACCCTCCAGCCGCCCCTGACCCGCGCCCAGCAAATCCCCATCAACCCTAGCGGGCAGTACAACCTTTCGGTTCCCGGTGGTACCGGCTACGAGCTGGTTTACATCGACGCCCAGGGCAACGGGGTGCAAATCGCCAACATCAACGTCCCGGTAGGGGCCACCAAGCAGATCGATGTGGCCAATACCCAACTGCAACCGACCGGCAGCGTCGTGATGACGGTGGTCGACCGCGCCACCGCCCAGCCCATCAACAACGCCACCGTTACCCTCATCAACACCGGCACCCAGATCCTCAGCGACGCCACCGGTGTGGCCGAAATCCAGAATCTTCCTCCCGGCCATTACGCCGTCACGGTGGCGCAAACCGGCTATTTGAGCCGCTACGTCTACTTTCAGGTCGCCTCGGGACAGCCCACCAACCTGCAAAACATCGAACTTGGAACCGACAAGGGGGGCGCCTCGGGGCAGGTGTTGGCCACCGGTTTGAGTTCGCTCGAAAACATCGTCGTGTATGCCAAAGGGTCGGACGGTTCGGTGACCTCGACCCTGACCTCCTCGGCCGGGATTTTTCAGTTCCCCGCTTTGGCGGTGGGGCAGGGGTACAGCTTCGTCGCCTCGGCCGAGGGGTTTGTCACGGCCAAGATGGACGGGGTGAACATCGTCAAGGGCTCGACCGCGGCGGTGCCGACTTTGCCTTTGGTGCGGCAGACTTCCTCAAGTAAGGGGGCGATCAGCGGTTTTGCCCGCTTCGGTGAGCGGGCGGGCTTGATGGACCACGCCGGAATTTTGGTTTCGGTTGAGGGGAGTGATCTGGCGGCGGTGACTGCCCGGGATGGCTCGTTTGTTTTGAACAACATTCCGGTTGGAACCCCAACGATCAACTTCACCGACTCCAACCACGCCACGTTGACCCGGGTTGTCACGATTCAGGGGGGCTCTACGGTCAAGATGACCGAGATCAACCTGGCTGCGGTGACCGGCGCCATCGGCGGCAGCGTCACCGGGGCGGGTGGCGCGCCGCTGGCCGGGGTGGCGGTGAGCGACGACCTGGGCAACGCCACGGTGACCGATCCCAGCGGCGCCTTTACTTTGAGCAACATCCCGGTCGGCGACCGGGTGGTGACCCTGCAAACGGCGGGCTACCTGCCCGCCACCGCGACGGTGACGGTCGCCTCGGGGGTCACGACCCCCGTTGCGGCGGCGCCGGTCGCGATGAGCCCCATGACCCTTTCCGGCAGGGTTTTGCTCAGCAACGGCGCCAGCGACCACAGCGGCACCACCGTCACCCTGCAAGGGGGGACGCTGGCCGCCAATCTCACCACCACCACCGACGCGACCGGTGCCTTCACTTTGTTTGGGGTCGGCCCCGGTTCGTATCAAATTCTCACCACCCGTCCCGGTTTTGTGGGCAAAACGACCCCGGTGGCGGTGCTGGGGCAAAGCGCCAATTACCAAGTCACCTTCGCGATCTCGATGGACCCCGCCATCGGGGTGGTGAAGGGTCGGGTGATCCTCCCCAACGCCCCTGACAACAGCGGCGTCACCGTCGCCCTAGGCGGTCAAACCACCACCACCGACGTGGTGGGGCAGTGGTTTTTGAACCTGCCGGAGGGGAGCTACAGCGCGGGGATCAACTACACCCATCCCGACTATGTGGGGCAGAGCGACCCGGCGGCGATCACCGTGGCTGCAGCCACCCCGGTCGATAAGGGCTCGATCACCCTGACCCGCAACACCGGGTCGATCGGCGGCAGCGTGACCGACGGCGCGATCCCCCTGGCCGGGGTCTCGGTGACCGACGATCTGGGCAATACCACCGTCACCAACGGCTCGGGCGCCTTCACCTTGGCAACCGTGGCGGTGGGAACCCGCACATTGACCGTCATCAAGAGCGGTTTCTCGGCGGGAACGGCAAGCGTGACGGTGACGGCGGGGGCGACCGCCAATTTGGCAGCCCCAGTCGCTCTGACGGCGCTGACCCTGACCGGTACGGTCAACCTGAGCGGCGCGACCGATCATAGCGGCGTTGCCCTGACCCTGGCCGGATCGGGCGGGATCAACCTGACCACCACCAGCAACGTGACCGGGCAGTACACCTTCGGCGGCGTACCCGACGGCAGCTACCAGATTCAGGCATCGAAAACCGGCTATTCCACCAAGCAATTGCCGGTGGCGGTGGTCGGCAACAGCAGTGCCTACGCGATCCCCTTCGCCCTCGCCCTCGATCCCGCCATCGGGGTGGTGAAGGGGCGGGTGATCCTCCCCAACGCCCCCGACAACAGCGGCGTCGTCGTGGCCCTGGGGGGGCAAACCACCACCACCGATGTGGTAGGGCAGTGGTATTTGAACCTGCCCGAGGGGAGCTACGGCTCCGGGATCAACTACAGCCATCCCGACTATGTGGGACAGAGCGATGCGGCGGCGATCAGCGTGGCTGCGGCCACCCCGGTCGATAAGGGTTCGGTCACCCTGACCCGCAACACCGGGTCGATCGGCGGCAGCGTGAGCGACGGGGCGGTCCCCTTGGCCGGGGTCAACGTCACTGACGATTTGGGCAACACCACCGTGACCAACGCCTCGGGCGCCTTCACCTTGGCGACGGTGGCGGTGGGCACCCGGACCCTGACCGCCCTCAAAGAGGGGTTTGCGGCGGGGACGGCGACCACAACGGTGACGGCGGGGGCGACCGCCAATCTGGCGACCCCGATGGCCCTGACCGCCCTGCAACTGACCGGCACGGTGAGCTTGGGGGCGGGGGCACTCGACCACAGCGGGGTGACCCTGACCCTGGCGGGAGCGGGCGGCATCAACCTGACCACCACCAGCAACGCGGCTGGGCAATACACCTTCAGCGGCGTACCCGACGGCAGCTACCAGATTCAGGCGAGCAAAACCGGCTTCACCACCAAGCAATTGCCGGTTTCGGTCTTCAACAACCAAGCCACCTACGCGATCCCCTTCGCCCTGACCCTCGACCCCGCCATCGGGGTGGTGAAGGGTCGGGTGATCCTCCCCAATGCCGCCGACAACAGCGGCGTGACGGTGGCACTCGGCGGCCAAACCACCACCACCGACGTGGTGGGGCAGTGGTACCTGAACCTGCCCGAGGGGAGCTACGGCTCCGGGATCAACTACACCCATCCCGACTACGTGGGGCAAGGCGACACCGCTATCGTGGCCGTATCGACGGCGGCCCCGGTCGACAAGGGGACGGTGACGCTCACCCGCAATACCGGGTCGATCACCGGTGTGGTCAACGACGGGGCAGCGGCGCTGGCCGGAACCTCGGTGACCGACGATCTGGGCAACACCACCACCACCAACGCCAGCGGCATCTTCACCCTGGCGAACGTGGCGGTGGGAACCCGCACCCTGACCGTGCTGAAAAGCGGCTTCACGGCGGGCGGCGTCGGCGTCACGGTGACGGCGGGGGCGACCGCCACCCTGGCGGCGCCGGTGAGTCTGACGGCGTTGCAATTGACCGGCACGGTCAGCCTGGGCGGGAGCGCCCCCGACAACAGCGGGGTGACCCTTACCCTGGCCGGACCGGGCGGCATCAACCTGACAACCACCAGCAACGGGTTGGGCGCCTTCACCTTCAGTGGCGTCCCCGACGGTTCGTATCAAATCCAAGCCAGCAAAACCGGCTATGCCACCAAGCAGTTGCCGGTGGCGGTGGTCGGCAACAGCGGCGCCTACGCGATTCCCTTTGCCCTGATCCTCGATCCCGCCATCGGGGTAGTGAAGGGTCGGGTGGTGCTGCCCAACGCCGCCGACAACAGCGGCGTGACGGTGGCCCTGGGGGGACAAACCACCACCACCGACGTGGTGGGGCAGTGGTATCTGAACCTGCCCGAGGGGAGCTACGCCGGGGGGATCAACTACACCCATCCCGACTATGTGGGGCAGAGTGACCCGGCGGCGGTGGCGGTGGCGGCGGCGAGCCCGGTCGACAAAGGTTCGGTCACCCTGACCCGCAACACCGGCACCTTGACCGGTGTCGTCACCGACGGGGCGACCCCGTTGGTCGGGGCCAGCGTCACCGACGATTTGGGCAACACCACCGTGACCAACGCCAGCGGCGTGTTCACCTTGGCGACGGTGGCGGTGGGGACGCGCACCTTGAGTGTCATCAAGGGGGGATTCACGGCGGGGGGCGCGAGTGCCACGGTGACGGCGGGGGCGACCGCCGATTTGAGCGGCACCCCCATCATCCTGACGCAGCGCACTTTGACCGGCACGGTAACCGCCACGGTCGGCGGCGGCGCCATTGTCGGCGCTACGGTGTCGATTGCGGGCGGAGCCAGCGCCAGCAGCGACGCCGCAGGGCAATACACCTTGGCCGGGGTCGATCCCGGCACCTACCTGCTCTGGGTCTCGGCCCCCGGTTACGTCTCGCGCTCCGTAGTGGCGGTGATTCCCAATCAGGCAGCCTCCACCGCCCCCGCCGCAACGCTGGATACCGCCTACGGCACCCTGCAAGGGCGGATCGCCCTGAGTTTGGGGAGCGCTGCCGATTACGGCTTCGTCAGCGTGACGGTGAAGGACGGCGCGGGGGCCGTCACCCTGGCCACCGCCACCCCCGACGCCACCGGCGCTTGGGGGGTCAATGTTCAGACCGGGAGCGGCCATCAGGTCGTCGTCGCCCATCCCGATTATGCCGCCGCCTCGAAAACCGGGCTCAACGTCGCGGTCGGCCAGGTGACCGACACCGGCCTGCTGACGCTCACCCGCAACACCGGGACGATCACCGGCACCGTCGTCGACGGAGCCTCGGCCCCCTTGGTGGGGGCGACCCTGGTCGACGACCTGGGGAATCAGGCGACCAGCGGGGCAGGGGGATCCTTCACCCTGACCAGTCCGGTCGGCACCCGCACCTTGAATGTGAGCCTGTCGGGCTACACCGCCCCGACCGCCGCTGTGACCGCCGCCGTGACCCACGGCGCCGCGACCTCCGTCGGTAACATCGCCTTGACCCAGCGCACCCTGTCGGGCGCGGTCACCGCCACCACCGGCGGCGCGTCCCTTTCCGGGGTGGTGGTCACCGTGGCCAGCTCCGGCGCCACCGCGACCACCGACGCCTTGGGCGCTTATGCCTTCAACGGCCTGAATCCCGGCACCTACGCGTTGAGCTTTGCCAAGACCGGCTACGCCACCCGCAGCCTCACCGTGGTGGTGCCCGATCAAACCGCCACCACCGCTCCGACCCTGGCGATGGATACCGCCTACGGCACCTTGCAAGGGCGGGTTTCTTTGGCGAAGGGGAGCGCGACCGATTACGCAGCGGCCAGCGTGACGGTGAAAAACAGCGCTGGAACCACCACCCTGGCCACCGCGATTCCCGACGCCACCGGCGTCTGGGCCACCAACGTGCAGGCAGGCAGCGCCTATCAAATCGCCGTGACCCACGCCGACTATGCGGCGGGATCGAAAACCGGCCTTACCGTCACGGCCAGTCAGACCACCGACACCGGCCTGCTGACGCTCACCCGCAACACCGGGACGATCACCGGCACCGTCGTCGACGGAGCCTCGGCCCCCTTGGTGGGGGCGACCCTGGTCGACGACCTGGGGAATCAGGCGACCAGCGGGGCAGGGGGATCCTTCACCCTGACCAGTCCGGTCGGCACCCGCACCTTGAATGTGAGCCTGTCGGGCTACACCGCCCCGACCGCCGCTGTGACCGCCGCCGTGACCCACGGCGCCGCGACCTCCGTCGGTAACATCGCCTTGACCCAGCGCACCCTGTCGGGCGCGGTCACCGCCACCACCGGCGGCGCGTCCCTTTCCGGGGTGGTGGTCACCGTGGCCAGCTCCGGCGCCACCGCGACCACCGACGCCTTGGGCGCTTATGCCTTCAACGGCCTGAATCCCGGCACCTACGCGTTGAGCTTTGCCAAGACCGGCTACGCCACCCGCAGCCTCACCGTGGTGGTGCCCGATCAAACCGCCACCACCGCTCCGACCCTGGCGATGGATACCGCCTACGGCACCTTGCAAGGGCGGGTTTCTTTGGCGAAGGGGAGCGCGACCGATTACGCAGCGGCCAGCGTGACGGTGAAAAACAGCGCTGGAACCACCACCCTGGCCACCGCGATTCCCGACGCCACCGGCGTCTGGGCCACCAACGTGCAGGCAGGCAGCGCCTATCAAATCGCCGTGACCCACGCCGACTATGCGGCGGGATCGAAAACCGGCCTTACCGTCACGGCCAGTCAGACCACCGACACCGGCCTGCTGACGCTCACCCGCAACACCGGGACGATCACCGGCTTGGTGCAAAACGGCGCCACCCCGCTGGCCGGGGTGAGCGTTGCCGACGATCTGGGCAACGCCGCCACCACCAACGCCAGCGGGGTATTTACCTTAAGCAGCCCGGTCGGCAGCCGCACCCTGACCGCGATCAAGAGCGGCTTCACCACCGGGGTCGCCGCCGCGACGGTGACGACCGGTGCCACCACCGATCTGAGCGCCACCCCCATCGCCCTGACCGCCTTGACCCTGACCGGCACCGTCAACCTGGGGGGAGGGGCGGTGAACCACAGCGGCGTGACCCTGACCCTGAGCGGGGGCGGGGGAATCAACCTCACCACCACCAGCAACGCAGTCGGAGCCTTCACCTTCAGCGGCGTGGTCGATGGCGCCTATCAGATTCAGGCCAGCAAAACCGGCTTTGTCACCCAAACCCGTACCATCACGGTGCTGAACAACACCGGCACCTTCACCGCCCCCGGCGCCATCGTCCTCGATCCCGCCATCGGCTCGGTCGTGGGTCGTGTGGTGCTGCCGGGCGCGGCCGACAACAGCGGTGTGCTCGTCTCGCTGGGGGGGCAAACCACCACCACCGATCCGGTGGGGCAGTGGGCTTTGAACCTGCCTGAGGGGAGTTACACCGGCGGCATTGGCTACAGCCACGCCGATTACGTGGGGCAGAGCGACGCCGCGACCGTCGCGGTTTCTGCGGCCACCCCGGTCGACAAAGGGGTGGTCACCCTGGTGGCCAAAACGGTCTCGCTGAGCGGCGCCGTTTCACCCGCGACCGCCAGCGTCAGCGACGGTCTGGGCCACACCACCACCGCCGTGGCGGGCAGCTTTACCCTGGCGGGGGTCTCCGCCGGGCAACGCACCCTGACCGTGACCGCCCCCGGTTACCTGAGCCAGACGGTCGCCGTGACGGTGAATGTCGATCCGGTCACCAGCCTGGCGATCACCACCCCCGGCGTGCTCAACGTCGCTCTGACGCAGCGCGCCTTGAGCGGCGCCGTGGCGATGGCCAACGGCACCTCCACCGCCGGGGTGGTTGTATCCCTGAGCGGCGCCCCCGGCACCTATTCCGGGTCGGTGGTGCACGATCCGATCAGCAATACCGGCGCGCTGCTCGTCGCCAACATTGAGCCGGGCAACTACAACCTAACCCTGAGCCAATCGGGCTTTGTCGCCCAGACGATTCCGGTCTCCATCGTCGACGGCGTCGCCACCTACACCCTGCCCGGCACGATCACCCTGCAAGCGGCCACCGGCACCCTGACCGGCCGGGTGGTGCTGCCCAATGCGACCGAGAACGGAGGGGTCGTCGTGACCGCTACCGGTCCTGCCGGTAGTTACACCACCACCACCGATCCGACCGGGGTTTGGCTGCTGACCCTGCCCGAGGGGAACATCGAATCGGTGCAGTACGGCCACGCCGACTACGTCACCCAAAATGATGCGGCGGTATCGGTGGGCACCCCCGCCGTGATCGCCTCAAACAGCCCGGTCGATCTGGGGAGCACATCGCTGACCGCCAAGGCGGTATCAATCAGCGGCGTGGTGACCCCTGCAACCGCCACCGTCAGCGACGGCCTGGGCCATACCTCCACCGCCGTGGCGGGCGCCTTTACGGTGGCTAACGTGCCGACCGGCACCCGCACCCTGACCGTGACCGCCCCCGGCTACCTGGGCCAGGCGGTGACGGTGACGGTGAGTGTCGATCCGGTCAGCGGCCTTGCGGTGACCACCCCCGCTGCGATCAACGTTGTCCTAACCCAGCGCGCCTTGACCGGCTCCGTAGCAATGGCCAACGGCACTACGACCGCCGGGATGGTGGTCTCCCTCTCCGGTTCCGCCGGCACCTACACCGGTTCGGTCACCAACGGCGCCGGAAACATCGGCACCCTGAGCGTCGCCGGGATCGAGCCGGGCAATTACAACCTGACCCTGAGCCAAGCGGGCTTTGTCACCCAGACGATTCCGGTCTCCATCGTCGACGGCGTCGCCACCTACACCCTGCCCGGCACGATCACCCTGGCCGCTGCCACCGGCACCCTGACCGGTCGGGTGGTGCTGCCCAATGCGGTGGAAAACGGCGGCGTCGTCGTGACTGCCACCGGCCCTGCCGGAAGCGTCACCACCACCACCGATCCGACCGGGGTTTGGCTCTTGATCCTGCCCGAGGGGAGTGTCACCTCGGTGCAGTACGGCCATTCGGACTACGTGACCCTGGCCGATGCGGCGGTCTCGGCCGGCACCCCCGCCGTCATCGCCTCGGCGACCCCGGTCGATTTGGGCACGAGCTCCATGACCGCCAAGGCGGTTTCGGTGAGCGGCACGGTTTCGCCATCGGGCGCCACCGTTAGCGACGGTCTGGGCCACACCGCCCTGGCCTCGGCGGGGGCATTCACGGTCACCGGGGTGCCGACCGGCACCCGCACCCTGACCGTCTCTGCCCCCGGCTATTTGAGCCAAGCGCTGACGGTGAGCGTGAGCGTCGACCCCGGCACCGGGGCGACGGTGACCAGTCCCGCTGCGATCAATGTCACCTTGACCCAGCGGATGCTGACCGGGACCGTGGCGATGGCCGACGGCAGCACCACGGCAGCGGTGAGCGCCATGTTGAGCGGTAGTGCGGGGAGTTATCTCGGTACGGTGACCAACGGCGTGGGGAACATCGGTGTCGTCAACGTGGCTGGGATCGAACCGGGCAACTACAACCTGACCTTGAGCCAATCGGGCTTCGTCACCCAGACGATTCCGGTCGCTGTGGTCGACGGCATCGTCACTTATGCGGTGCCGGGTACGGTGACCTTGCAGGCCGCCAAAGGGACCTTGAGCGGGTACGTGGTCCTTTCGGGTCAGAACGATCATTCCGGGGTGACGGTGACCGCCTCCGGGGTGGCGGCCACGAGCGATGTTTCAGGTTATTGGCAGCTTGACGTTCAAGCCGGTTCGGTCGCCTCGGTGACCTTCGCTAAGACCGGTTTCCTAACCGCGAACGACACCTCTGGGTATCTGGTGGCCAATGCCGCCACCACCCGTGTCGGCATTCGCACCTTGCTTCCGGCGACCGGCAGCATTGCCGGTAGCGTGGTCGACGATCTGGGCGCCCCCATCGCCAACGCCACCATAGTGGTTTCGACCGCATTGGGTAGCGCGACCGCCATCTCGGCGGGCAATGGCACCTTCACCGTGACCGGGGTTCCGGTCTCGACCAACGCCACCCTGACGGTGGCGGCGGGGCATCACGCCTCGGCGAGCCAAACCGCCATCACGGTGACCTCAGGGGCCACCACGACCTTGGGCGCCCCCATCGCCCTCAGCCGCCTGACCCTGACCGGCACCGCCATGTTGCTGGGGGCGAGCGATTATTCCCCCATCTCGTTGCAGTTGCTGGGGACCGCCATTCCCAACGCCACCATCAATGCGGTGACCGGGGCGTTTAGCTTCTTTGGGGTGGGGTCGGGGAGTTATCAGCTTCAGGTCGGCGCGCCGGGGTATGTCACCCAGACGATCCCGGTGACCATCCTGGTCGACCAGAACTACGCCCTGCTCAGCCCCATTACCCTGGCGCGCAATCAGGGGGTGTTGTCGGGGGTCGCCACCAAAAGCGGCGCCACCGACCACTCGGGGATCCTGGTCACCCTGACCGACACCAATACCAACAGCTACACCACGGTGACCAATGCCTTGGGGCAATGGCAGAAAACGGTGCCTGCCGCCAACTACACCCAGATCGATTATTCGCTGGCCGATTACATCGCGGTGGCCGACACCGCTGGGTACAACTTGAGCCAGGGCGATCAGCTCACGGCCACGACGCAGACCCTGACACTGAACGCCGGGACGGTCGCCGTGACCACCGACGATGGCACCAACAAGTTGGGTGCGGTCGACGTGACCCTGCAAAGTGCCAACCACACCTACACCGCCACCACCGCCACCGACGGCACTGGCCAGGTCGCGATCACCGGAGTGATCGCCGGAACCTACACCCTCTCGGCTCAAAAGTCGGGCTATGGCAACGCGCAGGTTGCGAACGTGGTGGTGACGACGGCCGGAACAACTCAGACCCTGTCTTTGGCGGTGAACCAGCTCAGCGGAACCCTCAATCTGGAGGAGGGGAGCGATCATTCCGGGGTGACGGTAAGCCTGAAAGATCAAACCGGAACGACCCTGGGGAATACCACCTCGGCGGTGGATGGCAGTTTCACTCTGAACGGGGTGACGGCGGGTAACTATCGGTTGGTTTTGACTCCGGCCAGTGCCGACTACACCAGCCGGACGATCAACGTCACCATCGTCGGCAATGAAGGGCTCGTTCTGGTGGAGACCATCGCACTGTCCAAGACCAACTTTGCCTACGACCGCGATCATCTGACCTTCGCCACGATTCAGGGACAGAACGACACCGCTGCATCCATCCGCTACAACCTCAACCTGCCGACGGTCCTGACACGCGGCACCGCGGTCACTTGGTCTTCCAACCAGCCGGGGCTGATCGATGCCAGCGGCGTGGTGACGTTGCCTTTGAGCACCGACACCCCCGCGGTCACCTTGACCGCGACCGACAGTGCAACCAGCGCTACGGTCAAGAGCTTCAGCTTGGTTTTGGCGGTGGACTATGCCCCCAAGTTCGACTTGGGAAGCAGCGCGATTTGGAATCTGAATGAGGATTTTGGTGTGGGTTACAGAACGTTGGCTGCCCATAACGCCAACGGCGAGGCGATCACCTACGCCATCGAAAACGTGGTCTATACCTTCGTGTCCGACCCTGCGGCGCCGTCGTTATTCAGCGACTATGCCATCGACGCGGTGACGGGGGAGTTGCGGCTGGATTCTGCGGCGAACCTGCACGGTTTGGCTACGTTGACCATTTCGGCAACCACTGTCGATCAGGTTGCAACGGTGGCCTTGACCGTCGAGGTTGCAGCTGTGGCCGACCCCATCGCAGTGGATCTCCAAGCACCCTCATCGGTGGCCTTGGGGCAGACGGTTTTATTGGATGCCTCCAATACCAACGACGTCGATGGAGATGCCCAATATAACTGGCAGATTACGGCGCAACCGGTCGGTAGTACGCAGAGCCTGAGTGGAACGGAACAGACGATCGGTTTCACGCCATCCATTTCGGGAACCTACAGCATCTTGCTGACCGCATCGAATGGCGCGGGCACCCCCTCGACCTCGGTGGACGTGAAGGTTTTGCCGTCCCTCAAGATTGTCGAGAACCCCGCTACACCCACGATTTCGGTGGGCAACATTGCGGTGACGGAGGGAAGCAATGCCGTGTTTTACGTCAGCATTGCAGACCATCCCAACGATCCCGTCGTTTTCGACTATGTCACTTCCGATGGATCGGCCAGGGTCGATCTGGATTATCAGCGCGTCCGGGGAAGTCAAGTATCGATTCCTCCTGGGCTTGCATCGACCCATCAAATCACGGTCCCCATTTCCGTCGATCAATTGCCCGAGGCCGACGAGACCTTTTTCTTGAACATCGTCAACCTTCAAGGGGCATTCGAGTCGAACGTCGAGGCACAGGGAACGATCACCTACGAACCCCTGGATTTGAACGTTCTTACCGGCGTCAACGGGGCCAAGGTGCCCATGACGACGGCGGGTTATTGGGATGACCGTCCCATTGCCGGTGTGGGTGATGTCAACGGCGACGGCTACGACGACTTTGCCGTGAGTGAAAGCACCTTTAATGGGTACCAAGGGCGGGTGTTTGTGGTCTTCGGAAAACCCGGCTTGGGGGTCTACGGAGCCGTCGATGTTGCCGCCATGACCCCGGGCAGCGATTACATCGTCATCACCCATGGAAGTTACGGAAGATTGGGGGCGGCCATCGCCGGGGCCGACATCGATCAAGATGGCTACAGCGACATCATTGTCGGAGCCCCTTATGCCAGTGTGGTGGGCTCGTATGGTGGGGGCATCTACGTGATTTACGGCTCCGCCTCGCCGGTCGATGTCGATATTTCAAGCGCAACCGGGGTGACCAAGATTGGGCGGACGACCGCCAGCGCCTACATGGCCAACAACATCAGGGTGGTTGGCGATGTGAATGGCGACGGCTATCCCGACCTGTTGATCGGAAAAAACGCGCAATCGGATCGCGCCTATCTGGTGTATGGAGGCCATCTTTCCACGACGACCCCCATCGATTTGGACGCGATTTCTGGCACTGGGCAGGGGATACAGTTGAACGTGGCCTCTTCTACATCGCTGGGAAGCGATCTGAGCGCGGCGGGCGACGTGAATGGCGATGGCTATGCCGACTTCATGATCGGCGAGAACACGGCGATTGCCGCGAGCGGTAGCTATGCCGGGAAGGTCTACTTGGTCTACGGCGCGCCAACCTTGCCCGGAACCATCGATTTAACGACTTCGGCGGGGGTGACGATTTCGGGCGCCTATTACAACTGGTCCGGTGATGCCCTGTCGCATGGCGATATCAACGGCGACGGCTACAGCGATTTGTTGATCGGCGGTCGATACGGCAGCTCTTGGCAAGGAGATGTCGCCGCGATTTGGGGCGGGCCCGCTCTTGAGGCGGTTGGCACCATCGACCTAGCAACCGATTTGTATGCTACGGGGCTCGGCGTTCGTTACGTCGGCGACCATGGCGGTTCATTGAGTTATTTTGGTCAAGGAATGGCATCCCCCGGCGATCTCAACGCCGATGGTTTCGACGATATCGTGGTGGGGGCGCCGGGGTCGGATGCGGTGGCAGCCAATGTCGGCGAGGTCTTCGTGTTCTACGGAGGAGCCTCTTTGCCGGGGGTGAGTTACGCCAGTGGACTCGACGGTTCCAACGGTTATGCCATCACCGGCCAGGTGCTGCTCCCCAAGATTGGGACCTATGTCACCTCAACCGGAGACGTCAATGGTGACGGCTATCCCGACGTGGCGTTTTCCAATGAGAGCCGTTCGGTCAATTACCTTGTCTACGGCAACAACCTGACCAATCAGATCACCCATTTGGTCGCCGCGAACGAAACCAGAGCCGGAACTGCGGGCAGGGATGTCATGAAGGGGGCGGGAGGGAATGAAACCCTCATTGGGGGTGGCGGCAACGATGTCATCACCGGCGGTCCGGGCGGCGACGTCATTCACGTGACGGGGACCGACTTTGCCCGGGTCGACGGGGGAGCGGGTCTGGATCGCCTGGTGTTCGACCAGGCCGATACGATATTGGATTTGACGGCTTTGAGGCCGGAGCAAATTCGGGGGATCGAAATCATCGATTTTGGCGGCACCGCCGCCAATCAGGTCGTCCTCGATGCCAATACGGCGCGCTGGCTCAATCGGCAATCGGATCGAGGCGTCGTGATTGTTGCCGCCGGTGCGGACGACAAGATCGATTTTGGCGCCGAAAGCTGGAGTGCATCAACGGCGGGCGCCACCACGACGCCAGCCGGTCTGATTGGCGACTTGGGAACTCAGTACGGGATGCCGCAGGGGGCCAATCAGCTTTCACTGGGGGATGTTTCGCTGTGGGTCGATGCTCATATGCCGACCTATCCGAGCATCGTAGTTCAGGACGTGGCGGTGAACGAAGACAAGGGCGAGGTTCGGATTCGGGTGGCGCGGGACAACGGGCTGTATGTCTCGTCGGTGCAATACGCCACGACTGACGGAACCGCCCTGGACGGCACCCACTACACCGGGCAAAGCGGCACCCTAACCTTTTATCTGGGCGAGTTGGTTCATGAGGTGGTGGTCCCCTTGGTCAAGGATCCCCAATTCGAACCCGACGCCCAGTTCACGCTCGATCTTTCCAGCCCCTCCAACGCCATCGTGGCCACGGCAAGCGGTACCGTCACCATTCACGACAACACCATCGATTTGACGCAGCTCGATCCAGAGAAGGTTTCAACCTTGGATGCCTCCAGTGGGTGGTATCCCATCGGCTACGCCGTAGGAACAGCCGGGGATCTCAACGCAGACGGCTTCGAGGACTTTGTGGTGACGGGTGGGTATGGCGCCGGCTACAGGGCCAACATCGTGTTCGGTCAGGCCAATGCGGCCAAAACCCTGGCGGCGCTTGATCTTGCGACCCCCGACGGCACAACGACGGTCGCCATCGATGGCTTGCTGAGTTATGGCCTGTCTTTCTCACCCAGTTGCGGGGATTTCAACGGTGACGGATACGACGATGTGTTGATCGGCGACCCCTTCTTCAGTGTGGGTGGATTTGGAACCAACACCTACGAGGGCCAAGTGCTGGTGATCTACGGTCAACCCCACGTCGCCGGGGTTTCCACCATCGGTACTGCCGGGGTACTCAACGTGACCACCATGACCGCAGCCGATGGCGTGACCTTCAGCGGTGCGCTGGCGCAAGACCGGCTGGGTCAATCCGTGGCCTTTGCGGGAGACATGAATGGTGATGGTTGGGACGACATCGTCACCGGGACACCATTTGTCGATGTCGGCCCCAACGCCGATGCCGGACGCGCCAACATTATTTTTGGTGCGGCCAGCCCCTCCAGCGCCGCGTTGAGCGCCGCCAACAGCATCGAACTCTATGGTGCGTCGATCAATAACGGCCAATTCGGCGTTTCGGTGGCGACGGCGGGCGACGTCAATGGCGATGGGTACGCCGATGCCGTGATCGGGGCTCAATACGAGAACGTCTTTCACGGAAAGGTCTATCTGGTTCAAGGGGGCGCAGCGCTCGCACCCGGAGTAACGCCGACCGTCCGGACCATCCTGCCCGAGACCTATTCTTTTTATTTTGGGATCAGCGTTGCCGGCGGGGGCGATATCAACGGCGACGGCTACAGCGACCTGGTCATCGGTGCATCGTCGGCCCAGACGACCATTGGCATGACGCTCTACCTTGGTGGCGGCTGTGTCGATGTCGTATACGGGTCGGCAACGTTCGCCAGCTTGGATTTGAGTACAACCCCCTTGGATGGAACCAACGGCTTTACGATTCTGGGATCCACCCTCAACGGCGCCGCAATGACTCTTGGCGATAAGGTGGCCATGGTGGGCGATATCAATGGCGATGGCAGGGACGACATCGCAATGGGCTCTTCCCTCTACACAACCGGCTTGGATCAGGTCTCGATGCTCTATGGCGGCAGCGTCGCCGGGGCGACGTTGGACGTCACCCAAATCACCCCGAGCCAAGGCTTCACCGTTCAAGGAACCTTCCCCGACGAGGATCTCGGCTCTGCAATCGTGGGTGGGACCGATTGGAACGGAGATGGCTTTGCCGATCTGTTGTTGGGGGCCAGAGGATATGCGCTTGGGAATAGCACCGTGGGCCGGGCTTACCTGATCTACGGCAACGACTTCAGCGGCATCCGCAACTATTACGGAACCAGCGGCAACGACGGCAACAGCGGTGGTATTTCCGGTTCGGCCTACTACTACCTGCTGCAAGGCAATGACACCGGCAATGTGGTGACCGCGCCCGACTTCATCTTCGGCGGTCAGGGGGACGACAAAATTCTGATCAATGCCGGATCCATCGACACCGTGGCCTTCTACGCGGCAGGGGTGCCCACCGGCAAATATGTGGGCGGTCGTGGTCTCGACAGCCTGGAGTTCTATTACGGCACCGGCACGGTCGATTTCACGGCTGCCAACAAGTTGCCCAATACCTTCACCGGGTTTGAGATGATCAACCTGAGGAAGGTCGGCGAGCCGACCGGCATCAACTCGAACGAAACCATCGTCATCAATGCCACCCGTATGCGGCAGATGATGGACAGCGACCGTCATACCTTCTGGATTCGGGGTGATGTCAGCGATGCAGCCGTCGTCAGCGGTGGCCCTTGGACCGAGGTCGTCCTGGATGGCGATCCCCTATACAACACCTATACCTGGAATGGAGGCAATCTGACCCTGAAGGTCGATTCGCAGATGGTGGTGGGCGGAAAATTGACGCTCAATTAAAGGGCTGGGGGGGGAACGTGTTGTTTGCATATAGCCCTTGTTGGGGAAGGTGGATGGCCATGGGGGTGGGGGTGTTGGGCGCAGGGTTGACCTATGCCGACTCCTCCGACCTCACCGCTGCCGATGTCGGCCGCGAGGTGGTGCGTGAATTTCAATCGGCGCCGGGGCTGTGGGCTGATGTCGAGGCGGTGGCGTGGTGGGCCGACTGGAAGCAGTCGAGTTTGGCGGCCAACCGTTTCGGCACCAATGCCATCAAGGTCGACTACGCCATCGCCGACGCCCCCGCTTACGAGGGACGGGCCAAGTTCGGCTGGAAGTGGCTGCGCACCGGGATCGACTACGTGCAGCAGGCTCAGGGGGGGAGTGACGGGGCCAAGGCGGTGACGTACCTCAAAATGGCCATCGATGTGGTCGATCTGCTCCCCAATCTCGAATTTCAATACCGCCGCACCCAGGGGAGTTTTTCGGGGGTCATCATCGGGGCCAACAACGCCGGCCTGACCGGCACTGGCACCTTCGAGTCGATCTATAACGATCAGGAGGCCAACCTGATCTACGCCGGGCGCTGGGGGCTCGGTTACCGCTACGTCGGCTACGCCATTCCCCAGGACCTCTACGTTGTGAACACCGCCAGCCCCAACACCGCCGTGATCGCCGGGTTCCAAGAGATGGCCTATCGGGGCCATTTCATTCAGGCCCTCTTCCAGAGCGAGCCGCCCCCCATCCGTGACACCGAGGGGGTGCACCTGAGCTACCGGGTCAAGGCGGGGTACGGCCTCGTTCAACCCACCGGCGCCTTCCTCGACCAGACCACCGCCACCTTGCGCACCGGGGGCTTCATCGGTGCGGGCGAAAGCCTGATGGATAGGGGCACTGCCTGGCACTTAGAGGCGGAATTCGGCGCCGATGAGACCTGGCGCTTCGGGGGGAGGAACATCCTCAAGCTGGGCTGGGGCTATCGCTACCAGCGTTTCGAAGCGACCTTCGGCGCCTCGGGGACCTACGCCATGCTGGGGGACTTTCGTACCGAATTCCGGGGGCCGTACGGGTATGTGCGGTGGGGGTTTTAGGGAAACCTCACCCCCTTAGCCCCGCCTCGACCAACCCCGCGATCCCCCCCTCCTCGGGGTAGAGGATCGCCCGCATCCCCGCCTGCTGCGCCCGCGCCACATTCCCTGGCAGATCGTCGATAAAGAGGATCTGACCGGGCGCCAAACCCAGGTCGGCTGCGACCTCGGTGAAGAAGGTGACATCCCGTTTGCCCTTGCCCCAGTGCCACGAGTTGAACACCCGGTCGAAGTGGTGAAAGAAGCGATCGCGGACTTCAAGACGTTCAAGCCAGTCGGTTTGGTCGCTCAAAATCCCCACCAGCAAACCCCGATCCTTTAGCTGTGCCACCAGGTCGAGCATGGCCGGACGCAGGGTAAAGCGGGGGAGAATCTCCCCGGTCAGCGCCTCGTCACTCCCCTGCAAGCCGGTTTCTTCCCGTAGCTGCGCCCAGAATTTGCGTTCATCGGCCTGCCCCAGCACAAATCCGCTGGAATAAACCGCATCGGCGCCAGCCAGCAGCAGGGTCATGGGGTCCAAACCCTGTCGGCCCGCCAGAGCAAAAAGTCCAGCCCGGAATCCCTCTTCGGCGATCACTCCGCCGTAGTCGAACAAAACGGCGCGGATGGGGGAAGGGGTCGCGGATGGGAGAGGGGTCATGGTGGGAACGCTCGACAAAGGTCACGGGGCGAAGGATTCAAAACCAGGCAAAACCGGAGCGGCACGCAGGTGGTGGACGGCATCGCGGGGCATCAGGGCGGCGACCCGCATTCCGACCAGTCGCACCTTTTGGGTCAGCGGCGCCCGCTTGAGGCAGGCGAAGGCGCTCTTGCGGATCGTCTCTAGATCTTCGCTCGGGGTGTGCAGGGTCACGGCTCGGGTGAAGGTCGAAAAGTCGGCCAGCCGAAGTTTGATCCCCACCGAACGGCAGCGGTACCCCTTGCGCTGCATCCGTGCCACCACATCCCGGCATTGCTCGGCCAGGGCACTTGCCAGGGTTTGCCAATCCCCAACATCGCTGTCGAAGGTGGTCTCCCGGCTGATCGACCTGGGCTCCCGGTCGGTGCTCAGTTCGGTGTCGTCCAACCCATGGGCGGCGCGGCTCAGGTAGTGGCCGTGGCTGGGGCCGAAGCGGTCGACCAGAACATCAACCGGACGGGCCGCCAGATCGCCGATGGTATTGATCCCCATGGTGTGCAGGATCTCGGCGGTGCGCGGTCCCACCCCCCAGAGTTTGCGTACCGCCAAGGGCCAAATGCGTTGGGGGACATCCTCCAGGCTCAAGATCGTCAGCCCATCCGGTTTTTCGAGGTCGGATCCAATCTTGGCCAACAGTTTGTTGGGGGCGATTCCCACCGAGCCGGTCAGGCCGGTCGACTCGAACACCTGCCGTTTGAGCTTGCCCCCCAGCAGGTCGGAGGGGGTCGGGTCGTGACTGATGTCGAGGAAGGCCTCGTCGAGCCCCAGCGGTTGAATCAGATCGCTGTACCCCTGCAAAACCTCGCCGATCAGGGTGGAGGCGGCCCGGTAGGCGACAAAATCGGTGGGGAGGAAGACCGCTTGCGGACAAAGGCGGTGCGCCGTCTTCAGCGCCATGCCCGAGTGGATGCCAAACTCGCGTGCCTCGTAGGTGGCGGTCGAAACCACCCCCCGCGCCGTCGCCCCACCGGGGCCGCCGATGACCACCGGCTTGCCCTTGAGGTCGGGGCGGCGCAGCAGCTCCACGGAGGCGTAAAAGGCATCCATGTCGATGTGCAGGATGCGTCGGGTCATGGGAATCCCCCTTCAACGGTCGTTTGCTGGCGGCAAAAGGATTTGAAGGGGAGGGGGCGGTTCATCCATGCTTGGGGGATAGCCCAGCAACCAAGCTTTTTACCTTCACCTACGGCAAATCTAGAGGTCAGTCCCATGGTCGATGATTTTCGCGGCAGCGAGTCTTGGCGGATCTTTCGCATCATGGGGGAGTTCGTTGAGGGGTTCGAGGAGCTGTCCGACATCGGTTACGCCGTTTCGATCTTTGGTTCGGCTCGGACCAAACCGAGCGACAAGTACTACAAAAAAGCGGTGCAGGTTGCCGACCTGCTTTCGAAAAACGGCTTTGCCATCATCACCGGTGGCGGCGGCGGCATCATGGAAGCGGGCAACCGCGGCGCCATCAAAAACGAGGCGATGTCGGTGGGGCTGAACATCGAGTTGCCCCACGAACAAAACCCCAACAAGTACCAAAACCTCTCCTTGGAATTCCGCTACTTCTTCGCCCGCAAGGTGATGTTCGTGAAGTACTCGATGGGCTATGTCTGTATGCCGGGTGGTTTCGGCACCCTGGACGAGTTTTTCGAGGCGCTCACCTTGATGCAGACCATGAAGGTTGAGCCCATGCCACTGGTGCTGTTCGGTTCGGAGTATTGGAGCGGACTGCTCAAGTGGATGGACGACGTGCTGGTGCCGATGGGGATGATCGCCAAAGAGGATTGCAACCTCATCAACGTGACCGACGATCCTAAAGAGGTGGTCGAGATCATGAACAAACACCGCCTCTGGCGGGAGCGCAACGGCGGTCGCACCACCAGCATGACCTCCAATCGTTTTGGCAAGAAGGTGGTGCCGTAAGGGGGGCTGAGCAGCCCCCAACGTCGACGCTCCCGATTGGCCACTCGGCCCCCGTTACGACTGCCCCTGCACCAAGGGCAACACCGCCCCCCCCTTGCGCTGGCGATGCCCACCACGACGCCCCTCACTCCCCATTTGCCCCTCATGCCACGAGGTCGCCTCGCGGTCGGGCACCTCGGCGTCGGCGACCTCAAGGACAACCTCTCGCCACACCCCCATCCCCCGCCCCAACCGTTCCAATTCGCGCACCACCAACAGGGTCAGGTCGACCGGACCCAGCGGCTGCTGGGGCAGGCGGATCATGCGGCTGCGTTGCAGTCCATCCCGATCGACGATCTCAAGATGCAGGGTGGAGGGGGCCAGCCCTTCGGCTTGAAGGGCGGCATGCCAGGCGCGGCAGATTTCGACCACCCGACGCTGCACGGCAGCCATGTCGTCGCCGTTTTCGGGAAAGAATCGGTGGCCCAGCGAAGGGGGGATCGGCTCCATCTCGATACGACTGGGGTCGACCCCCCGGCTGAGCGCCCGCCATCCCATCGCCTGGGGGCCACACAGGGCAACCAGCCGGGCGGCGGAGGTGGAGGCGATGTCACCGATGGTGGCGATTCCCGCCTGCTTGAGGGTGGTGCGGTCCTCGCCGTTTAACTGGGGCAGCAAATCAATCGAAAGCGGGGCCATAAAGCGGGCCTCCCCCCCCGGCATCACCCGCAACCAGCCACTTCCCGCCGACAAAGCCGCCCCTCGGGCCACCTGAGCGACCAAACGGTTGGGCCCCAAGCCGCCGACCGGGAAGACCCCGCTCAAATCGGCCAGATCGCGCCAGAGTCGATCGAAGGTCAGCGCCGGTGCGACGACCGGTTCGGACTGGGAAAAGTCGATGATCCAACCTTCGCCGTCCTCCTCGACCCGCTGGGTGAGCTCGCGCAGTTTTTGCCCGATCTCGGCCTTGATCTGGGCCTCGAAATCTTTGGCGCGGCGGTGGCAGGCCACCACCGAAGGCAAAGCCGCCAGCGGGGTGCTGGGGAGCGCCCCCAGGCGGCGGGCCGAGGCGTTGGCCCAAATCACCACCCCCCCTTGAATGACAGCGGTCGCCTTAAGGTGAACATCGATCCCCTTGCGCTTGAGGGCGGCCAGGGGCAAATCGGGAAAGGCGATGGCGGCAACATGGGTGTTCATCGTCCGTACCTCCCGGCGCTGATATAGGGCTGTGGCCCCAGATAGCTGCGCATTTGACCGATCACCACCCCTTGGATGGTCACCCGGTCGGCGGGGTAGTGCATGGGGGCCATCGTGCTGTTGGCGGGGATCAGTGTGACCTGCCCCCCTTTGATGTAAAACCGTTTGAGGGTCGCCTCTTCCCGGTCGATCAGGGCGACGACGATTTCGCCGTTTTCGGCCACCGAACGGCTTTCGACCAGGACGATGTCGCCGTCGAGGATGCCGTCTTCGCACATCGAATCGCCCCGCACTGTCAGCGCGTAGGTATCGCTCCGCCCCATCATGAAGGGGGGGATTTCGATCCAGTCGGGGTTTTCAATCGCCTCGATGGGACGGCCCGCCGCGATACTCCCGACCAACCGCACCTGCCCGGCGTGTTCACCCCCCATCACCTGAATGGCCCGGTTGCGCCCCGGCAGGCGGCGGATCAGCCCCTCATTCTCAAGCTCTTTGAGCGCCTTAGAAACCGCGTTGGTCGAGGCCCAGCCCATCGCCTCGGCGATCTCGCGATACGAAGGGGCTTGGCCGGTTTCGCTTTGTTGGCGGCGCAGAAAATCGAGCAATTTGATTTGGCGGGGCGCGGGGATCGGCATGACAGACCTCGGTGTATACCGTTGTTCTTAATAGGTGAACATGAGTGAACATAGCCCATCCGCTGAGGGGATGCAACCCCTCGGCGGATGGGTCAAGATGGGGTTGCCGTTCACCGCCCGAACACCACTGGAGTTTGCGATGCCCCGTTGGTTGCTGGCCGCTTTGTTCATCCCCCCCCTCCTGACCGGTTGCGACTGGCCCTGGTCCCCCTCCACGAACGCCGCCGCCATCGTTTGCTCCGGCACGGTGGAGGTGCACGAGTCGGCACTGGGGTTTGAAATCCCAGGGCGGATCAAAGCCATCGAGGCGCACGAGGGGCAAACGGTGGCAGCGGGGCAGGTGCTGGTTCGGCTCGACGACCGAGACGCCCAATTGGCGCTGGCCCAGATGCAGGCCCAAGTTCGCGAGGCCCAATCGGTGCTGGATCAAATGCTGGCCGGCGCCCGCCCCGAAGAGCTCGCCATGGCCCAAGCGGCCCTCGATAAAGCCCGGGCCGTCTTCGCGCTGGCCAAAGCCGACCGGGAACGACTGCGCAATCTGGCCATGAGCGCCAGCGCCAGCCGGGAGCGACTCGACCAATCCGAAACCCAGTACACCAGCGCCCAAGCCGAGGTGGCCCGTGCCACCCAGGCGCTGCAACTGCTCAAGGCGGGGCCACGGCAAGAGGAGATCGACCGGGCCCGTTCCCGGCTTGATGGGGCGCAAACCGGGCTTAAGCAGGCGCAGCGCCGCCTCGATCAGACGGTATTGATGGCCCCGGTCGCCGGAATCGTCAGCGCCGACCTGAGCGAGGTGGGTGAGGTCGTCGCCCCTGGCAAACCGGTGTTGCGCCTGGCCGACCTGGCCCACCCCTGGATCCGCGCCTACCTCAACGAGCCCGACCTAGGGCGGGTCAAGCTGGGGCAAGGGGCGACGGTGAAGGTCGACGGTCAGCCCCATCCCTTCCAAGGCAGGCTCGCCTTCATCGCCGACCAATCCGAATTTACCCCCAAGGCGGTCCAGACCCAGGAGCTGCGGGTCGGTCTGGTCTACCGCATCAAGATCGAGGTCCCCAATCCCGACGGAATCTTGAAGATCGGGATGCCGGTGGAGGTGGAGCTCGCGCCGGTGGGGGGGGTACGGGGGTGAGGGTGGTGGCGCGGGGGGTGAGCGGAAGGGCTGAGAATCCCTCCCGACTCCCCTTTTTCAAAGGGGGGAGTTCCTCTGCCGTTCCCCAACCCTCCCCTTTTCAAAGGGGTGTCGGGGGGGATTTCCGGGCGTCGGCAGCGGCAATCCCTCTCCCGTACGCCCCCGGCATCGTCGCATGACCGCCGCCATCGCCTTCGCTGCGGTCACCGTGCGTATCGGCGAGGCGACCATCCTCGACCGGCTCGATCTTCAGGTCGCCCCCGGCGAACTCTACGGACTGGTCGGTGCCGACGGGGCGGGTAAGTCGACCCTGCTTCAGGTCGCCACCGGACTGCGCAAGGCCGATGAGGGTCAGGTTTTGATCCTTGGGGTCGATCCCACCGCCTCCGAGGCCCGCGCCAAACTCGCCTACATGCCCCAGGGGTTCGGTCTCTACCCCGATCTTACCGTGCTCGAAAACCTCTATTTCTTTGCCGATCTGCACGGTCTGAGCGACAGCGAGACCACCGAGCGGATCGCCGATTTGCTGGACCGTACCGGGTTGGCCGGATTCGAGGCGCGACGGGGGGGGCAGTTGTCGGGGGGGATGAAGCAAAAACTTGCCCTGGCCTGCGCCTTGATCCACGAACCGGCCGCCATCCTGCTCGACGAGCCGACCACCGGGGTCGATCCCCTGGCGCGGCGCGCCTTCTGGCGTCTGCTGGAGGGGCTGCGCGAGGAGGGGGTGGCGCTGCTGGTCGCCACCGCCAGCATGGAGGAGGCCGAACGCTGTGATCGGGTCGGGATTTTGGAGGGGGGCCGTCTGACCCGGCAGGGGCTGCCGGGCGAGCTGGTCGCCACCCCCGGCGCCGTCATGTTCAAGGTGGAGGGGGAGGGGATCCGGCAGCGGCGGGGGATGATGGCCGATCTGCCAGGGGTGTTGGCGGTCTTTCCCTCCGGCACGAGCCTGACGGTGTGGGCTCAAGGGGATGGGGTGGCGCAGCGGCTGACTGCGTTCGATCCCACCCTCACCGTTGCCCCCGCTTCACCCACCCTGCACGAGGCGACCCTGTTCCGTTTGAGTCGTGAAAACGGGGGGGGATATGGGGGGTAAAAGGGGTTTTGGATCGGGGCGTATGCAGATGAAGCGTTACCTGCGGGTAACATTGCAAGTGATTGAAAAATTACTTCAGTTGATCGGTTTATTGGTTGTGTTACGGGCGGCGTTTCCCCCCTTGAAAGCCACCATCCCACCCGCGCGCGCAGGCGCCCGGTCTCCGGGCGATGCGAGAGTGGCCGAAGGCTTGGTCGGATGGGGGTGCGACACGACCCAACGGGGGGCGATCTTGTGTGTCGATCCGTTTGCATCGCCCGGAGGACCGGGCTCCTACACCCCTGTTGAGCGGCTGGTTCACAAAGGCATGACGGCGCTTTTCCCCCTCGCCCCCTCAGGGGGAAAGGGTCGGGGTGAGGGGGCGGCCGCGCGGGCGAAGGTATCGATCTTGGGGACTTCGTCCCGCGTGGCGACGTGGCTGACGTTGGCGCGATATTGCCCCCCTGCACCCCCCCTGCACCCCCCCTCACCCTAACCTTCTCCCCAAGTTTGGAGAGAGGGGATTCAAGGATGAACCCATGACGACCCCCGTTATTTCCGCCAAGGGGATGACCCGCCGCTTCGGCAATTTCGTCGCGGTCGACGCCGTCGACCTGCACGTCGCCCCCGGCGAGGTCTTCGGCCTGCTTGGCGCCAACGGGGCGGGCAAGACCACCTCGATCCGCATGCTCTGCGGCCTGCTCCCCGCAAGCTCCGGCGATTTGCAGGTGGCGGGGGTCGACATCAACCGCCACCCCCGCCGCGCCCGCGCCCGCATTGGCTACATGGCCCAGCGCTTTTCCCTCTACACCGAGCTGAGTGTGCGGGAAAACCTGGAGTTGCAAGCGGGGCTCTACGCCCTGAGTCGTACCCAGGGGCGCGAGCGCATTGCCTGGGCGCTCGACCATCTGCACCTAGCCAAGGCCGAAGGGCAGATGGCCGGGAATCTGCCGCTGGGCTACCGCCAGCGTCTGTCGCTCGCCGCCGCCCTGCTCCACCAGCCCCAGGTTCTCTTTCTCGACGAGCCAACATCGGGGGTCGATCCCCTGGCGCGGCAACGCTTCTGGGAGTTGATCTACGACTTTGCCGCCGCCGGGATGGGGGTGCTGGTTACCACCCATTACATGGATGAGGCCCGCTTTTGCGACCGGCTGGCGCTGATGCACCGGGGCCGCATTGTGATCGAGGGACGCTTCGAGGAGGTCGCCGCCCACCCCCTGCCGACCCCGCTGATCGAGTTGCACACCAGCGAACCCCGCCGCGCTCTGGCCGCCTTGCTGGCCATACCCCAGGTGATCGAGGCGATTCCCAAGGTGGGGGGGGTGAAGGTGCGGCTGCGTGAGGGGTGCGATCCGGTTGAGTGCACGACCCAGGCGGTGGCGGCCTTGCGAGGGGCGGGGATCGATTGCTCGGGGGGTGGGGGGGTGGCTGCTGATCTGGAGGACCTCTTCGTCTCCATCATGGAAGGGGATGAATCGTGATCCTGAACCCCCGGCGCATCGCCGCCGTCGCCAACAAAGAGTGGCGCCACATGCTGCGCGACAGCCGCTCCCTGGCGCTGATCATCATCATGCCGGTGATGCTGCTGTTCTTTTTCGGCTACGCCATCAGCCTCGATCTGAAGGATGCACCCATCGGGGTGGTGATCGAGGATGGGGATCAGGTCAGCCGCGATTTGGCAGCCCGCCTGGAGGGGGCCAAGACCTTCGAGGTGGCCCGTTATCCGTCGCGTCAAGATCTGGAAGCGGCGATGCACAGTGAAAAGCTCTGGGCCGGAGTGATCGTCCCCCACAACTTCGCCCGCGATCTGCAAAACGGTCATGCCCAGGTGCAACTGCTGCTCGACGGCAACGACGCCAACACCGCCCGGCTGCTGCGCCAGTTTGTCGAGCTACTCCTCACAAGTTATGCCGCCGAGGTGGCGCCTGCCGCCGCCATCGATCTGCGCCCCCGGGTCTGGTTCAACGAGGCGGCCGATTCCCGTACCGCGATCCTGCCGGGGACCATCGTGTTGGTGATGGCGGTGATCGGGGCGCTGATGACCAGCCTGACGGTCGCCCGCGAGAAGGAGCAGGGAACCCTTGATCTGCTGCGCACCACCCCTCTGACCCGGGTGGAGTTCGTGGCGGGCAAGCTGGTCCCCTATTTCGTCATCGGCATGGTCGACGTGGCGATTGCGGTGGCGGCCACCGTCTGGCTCTTCGATGTGCCGCTGCGCGGCTCGTTTGCCGGATTGATCTCGGTTTCGGCCATCTTCATGGTGGTGGTGATGTTGCAGGGGTTGCTGATCTCCATCGTTACCGGGCAGCAGATGGCGGCGGCCGAGGTGGCACTGGTCTCGACCTTCCTCCCCGCCTTTTTGCTCTCGGGGTTCATCTTCGCCATCGCCAACATGCCCAAGGTGTTGCAGTGGCTCACCGTGATTTTGCCACCCCGGCACTTCGTCACCCTGACCAAGGCGATCTTCCTCAAGGGGCTCTCGCCGTTGGCTCTGTGGTGGGAGACCGCCATGTTGGCGGGGTTGGGGCTGGTGTTGCTGCTGGCGGTGCTCAAGCAGGCCAAGCGGTTGGGGCTGGCGGGGTGAGGGGGAGATGAGGTCGCAACGAACTGGCCTAGGTTTAGGAGCGGCTCTTGCCTCCCAATCGCCCGCCCTTCGACAGGCTCAGGGTGAGCGCCAATGGGCTCCTACAAGAATCTCAACCGGTCATCTCGGGTGTGGGAGCCCGGTCCTCTGGGCGATTTCGGAGCCGGGGACCGTGCGCTATTCACCCAAGGGACCAGGGGATCAAACCTCGGCTCGGGGGCGAGCCTCCAGCGTCTCTTACCCGGTGCGAGGACAGGCCGCCCTCGGCGCGATCGGGGGAGGGCGTCCATGCTGATCAGCCTGCGCCGCATCTCGGCCCTGATGGCCAAGGAATTCAAACAACTTCTTCGCGACCCGAAGATGCGCTTCTTCGTGGTCATTCCCCCCATTTTGCAAATGATCGTCTTCGGCTTCGCAGCCACCTTTGATGTCAACGATGCCGATGTGGCGGTGGTCGATCGGGCGGGGAGTTCGCTCACCCGAGACCTGATCGCCGCCATGGGCGCCACCGACCGTTTCCACCCCCAGAGCTTCGATGCGCTGGGGCTGGCCGCCGTCGCCCTGGATGGCGGCTCTGTTCGGGCCATCGTGCAATTCCCCCCCGACTTTGAAACCAGCCGTCAGGTGCACATCGTGGTCGACGGCTCCGATGCCAACTCGGCGCAAATGATTTTGGGGGAGCTGATCAACATCTTCAGTCAAAGCGTCTCGCGTGGAATGACCCCACCCCTCACGGTGCAGGAGCGGGCTTGGTACAACCCCAACCTGAGCGACCGCTGGTTTTTCATCCCCGGCATCATCGCCAACGTCGTCACCATCGCCACCCTGCTGCTGACCGCCATGACGGTGGTGCGCGAACGGGAGCTGGGGACGCTGGAGCGGCTGCAGGTCACCCCGATCTCGGGGCTGGAGCTGATCGTGGCCAAGTTGGTGCCGGTGGCGGCGGTGGGGCTGTTCGACGTGGGGTTGGTGACCTGGATCGGCATCGAGGGCTTCGGCGTCCCCTTTAGGGGGCAGCCGCTGGCGCTGTTGATTGGATCCGTCCTCTTTTTGGTCAGTACGTTGGGGCTGGGGCTGCTGATTTCGAGTTATTCCCAGACCCAGCAGCAGGCGATGATCTCGGCGGTTTTTATCGTGATGCCGCTGGTGATCTTTTCTGGGTTCGCTTTTCCGATCAGGAACATGCCCGATTGGATTCAGGCGCTTTCGCTGCTCGATCCACTGCGCTATTTCTTGGTGGTGATCCGCGACGTCTTCCTCAAGGGGGGCGACATCGTCCACCTATTGCCCGAGTTTGGGGCGATGGCCCTGCTCGGGGTGGTGGCGATGGGGATCAGCGCCTGGCGGATGCGGTAGCAAGGATGTTCGGCGACAAGGTCGCCTCCTACCGCTGTTTGCCGCGCACCGTCTCGATCACCGCCGAAAAGTCATCATCCCCCAGCCCCATCGCCTTGGCCCGCTTGAAGCTTTCGTTGACCGCTGCGGTGGTCGGCATCGGCTGGTCATGCTCCTCGGCCAGTTCCAGCGCCAGGCGCAGATCTTTTTGCATGTGCTTGAGCGGAAAATTCGGGGCGAAGTTGCCTGCCGTCAGCAGCGGACCCTTGAGCCGGAACATCGGGTTGCTCATCGCCCCCGAATCGAGCACATCCAGTAGCCCGGCCGTCTCAAGCCCCGTCGCTTGGGCGAAGGCAAGCCCTTCGCTCAGCGCCGCCATCATCCCCCCCATGACCAGGTTGGCGGCCAGCTTCATCCGCGCCCCCTGACCCGCCTGCCCCAGGAACAGGCTCTTGGAGCCGAGTACCTCGAACAGGGGGGCGGCGTCGGCAAACAGGGTGCGGTCGCCCGCCGCCAGAATCACCAAGGTGCCGTCCTGTGCCGGTTTTTTGCTGCCCGAAACCGGTGCCTCCAAGAAACGTCCCCCCGCCTCCTCGAAGAGCTCGGCAATGTACTCGCAGGTGTCGGGATCGACGGTCGACATGTCGATGTACCCCTTGCCCGGCTCCAGCCCCTCCAACACCCCGTCTTCGCCCATCACCACCTCAAGGGCGGCGGCGGGGTCGGCCAGCATGGCGATGGTGATGTCGCAATGGGCGATCACCGCCTTGGGGTTTTTACCCTGCTTGGCCCCCAGGGCGACCAGGGGGGCGCAGCGCTCGGGGGTGCGGTTCCAGACGGTGACCTTGAAGCCACCCTTGACGAGATTGGCGGCCATCGCCTGGCCCATGATGCCGAGGCCGAGAAAACCGATTTTGAGATTGGACATGAGTCACTCCGGCGGGAGGAAAAGTAAAAGGCGCCTCGTGCGAAGCTGCGAAGAAAACCCAGGAAGAGGTTTTGGCTTTTTGCCGTTTTTAGCCCGGATTTTTCATAAATTTGCCCGATGATCGCGTAGGAGCTTGTCGATAGTGATGAAAAATTCGGGTTAGCGCCTTTCGCGTGCTTCGCGTGAGCCGGTTTTTTGGGGTTCACCCCAGTGGATCGACCCCGATTCCCCCCAGCGCCAGCACCGCCCGCCACTCCTCGGGACGAACCGGTTGAACCGACAAGCGGCTCCCCTTGCGGGCCACCATCATGTCGGTCAGGGCGGGGTGACCCTTGATTTGGTTTAGGGTCACCGGGGTTGGCAATTGCGCCACGAAGGCGACGTCGACCATGTACCACACCGGTTTTTCTGCGCTGGCGCGGGGATCGAAGTATTTCGATTCGGGGTTCCAGGCGGTGAAGTCGGGGTAGCCGCTGCGGGCCACCTGGGCGATCCCCACCACCGCCGGTTCTTTGATGCGGCTGTGGTAGAACAAAACCCCGTCCCCCTCGTGAATGTCGTCGCGCAGCATGTTGCAGGCTTGGTAGTTGCGCACCCCGTCCCAGTGCTCGTGCCCCATCACGCGCAGGTCGTCCAGCGAAAAGGCGTCGGGCTCGCTTTTGAATAACCAATAGTTGCGGCTCATTGGGGGTATTCCTCCTCCTCGCTGGCCTGGATGATCGCCTCGCCCACCCCGGCGATTTCGGCCGCAGCCAGGAGCGCTTGATTCAGTTCAGTCACCAGTTGCTCTTGAAGCGCTGTGGATTGAATCGGCAGGCCGGACTGCGCCTCTTGCAGGTAAAAGACGTCGATGGCCCGGGCGCCGTAGGTGGCGATCTTGGCGGTGGTGATTTGCAGTCCCAGCCCCGAGATGACATGGGTGATGGTGTAGAGCAGACCTGGGAAGTCGTGGGTCTGCACCTCGCACAGGGTGTGCTCTTCGGACGTTTCGAAATCGAGGGTGATGTGCTGGCGCACCTTGAAGGGGGAGCCCTGCCCCTTTTTGATGCCTTGAGTCGGGGTGGGGAGTTTGACCTCTTTGCCGGTCAAGGCCGCTTCAAGATCGCGGCGTACCTTATCGAGCCGGTTCAAACGCACGATGGGTCCGCCGGTGGCGGCGTCGACCACGTCGATGCTGTTGAAGGCGTGCCCCGTCTTCAAGGTATGGACATGGGCCTGGATGATCGAGATGTCGTGGCTGGCCAGTACCTGGCAAAGCTTGGCCAGTAGCCCGGCGAAGTCGGCGCTGTAGCACCACAGCTCGGTGACCTCTTCCCGGTCGCGCTGCACGAAATGAACCGTGATCTCTTTTTCGAGGCGCCCCAGCAAAAACGACATGTGTTCGACAATCCGGCTGGCGGTGTAATGCAACATGTAGGGGGCTGTGAAGCGCTTGAGGTAGTGGTTGACCTGGCTGCGCAAAAATCCCCGTTGCACCGCCGCGTCGGCAACCAGACGCCGTTTGTCTTCGGCCCGTTTTTCGGTGTCGAGCAGATCGGCCACCCCCCGATTAAGCGCCTCGTTGGTGAAGTCGTAGAGGTTGCGCAGCAGCTGAGCCTTCCAGGAGGTCCAAGCCTTGGGGCTGACGGCGCGGATGTCGGCCACCGTCACCAGCAGCAGCAGACTGAGCCGCTGCGGGTGCTCCACCTGCTGGGCCAGCTCCACCACCGTTTGCGGGTCGTCGATGTCGCGCCGCTGGGCGGTGTGGGCCATGAGTAGATGGTTGCGCACCAGCCAGGCGACCGTCTCGCGCCCCTCTTTATCGAGCCCCATACGCTGGCAAACCTTGCGGGCGATGGCCGCCCCCTTGATCGAGTGATCGCCCCCCCGGCCTTTGGCGATGTCGTGGAAGAGCACCGCCAGATAGAGGATTTCGGGCCGCTCCAGGGCCGCCATGATCCGGCTGGAATAGGGCAATTCTTGGGTCAGCTGCCCCATTCGGATGTGGCGCAGCTGCTCCACCGCCAGGATGGTGTGTTCGTCGACCGTGAAGGCGTGGTAGCCGTCGTGTTGGGTTAGGCAGACGATGCGGGCGAACTCAGGGATGAAGCGGCCCAGAAAACGGGCCCGGTTCATCGCTTGCAGGGTGCGGGCGACCCAGCGTTCTCCCTTGAGAATCTCAAGAAATAGCCGGTTGTTACCGGGATCGAGCTGCACCCGGCGGTCAACGAAGGGGAGCGCTGCGATGATCTGGCGGTGCAGATCGGCGTGTAGGGGGAGCATTTCGATCTGCATCCAGCGAAACGCCTGCATGATCCACAGCGGTTCTTCGATGGGACATAAGGCAGGTTGGCGCAGATTGACCCTCTGCCCCACCACGCAAAAGAGGTTGTCGAGCACGCGGTTGGTGGTGTCGGGGTGGGCCTGCTGTTCGAAATATTCGATAAAGACGTCGGTTAGATGGTGAATGCGGGTGATATGGAAGAAATACCGGCGCATCAAGCGGCTGACCGCGCTTTGCCGGGGCGAATTTTTAAAGCCAAGCAGTTCGGCGACCAGCGGCTGCACCTGCAAACTCAGGCGATCCTCGGCCCGTCCGGTGACGAAATGCAGCGCCGAGCGCACTTGCCACAAAAAGTCCCGGCTTTCGATGAAGGTGCGGTACTCCTCTTCGCTGAACACCCCCCGTCCAATCAGGAACTTCACCAATGGCACCCGGTGAATGTATTTGCTGATCCACCACACGGTGTGGATGTCGCGCAGCCCTCCCGGTCCCTCTTTGATGTTGGGTTCATTGATGTACAGCGCCTTGTCGAAGCGGCGGAAGCGGTCGATCCGCTCCTCTATTTTGGCCTGCGGAAAGGCGAAATCGTCGGGGTGGATCGTCTCTGAAAAGGTGGCGAAGAAACGGTCGTAGAGGGGCTGGGGACCGGTGAGATAGCGGGTTTCGAGCAGGGCGGTGAAGGTTTGGATCTCCTCCTGCGCCGCGACCAGACACTCGGGGATGGTCCGCACTGCATGCCCTACCTTGAGCTTCAAATCCCACAGCAAATACAGCAGCCCCTGCACCACCTGCTCGATGGTCGGGGTGATCGCCTCGGGGACGAGGAAGAGCAGGTCGATGTCGCTCATCGGGTTGAGCTCGGCCCGTCCGTAGCCGCCGGTCGCCACCAGGGTCATCTGCGAGGCAGCCTCGCAGACCCCCTCGGGGTTACAGGTGCGCTCGATGTGGTGAAACAGGGCGATGACCAGTCCGTCGATCAGCCAGGTAGTCCCTTTAACCCCGACCCGCCCGTTGGCCCCCTGGGTCAGGCGGCGGCGGATCTCATCCTTGCCCGCTTTGAGGGTCGATTGGGCCAGTTTCAATACCTGGGTGCGGGCGGTCAGGCGATCCGATTCGCTGGGGCCGGTTGCGTGTTCAAGGGTCCGCAGGGCGGCATCGAAGGCATCGCGGTCGAAAATGGTGTTGCGAAAACGCAGCGATTTCATGGGCATCCTTGGGGAGGCCGAACGGTCGAGCCAATGGCGACCGAAAAGGGGGCGGGTGGAATGGGCAGCTAACCAAGGGGAATTCGTTGCCGAGAAGGTATCGGTTTGGCGCTGGCGACGGGTATGATAACGGCCTTTTTCGAAGGCGGCGACGGTCGCCCCGAACCGGTTTTTCTAGGAGGCTTGCCCATGTCGCGGACTTGGAACGGGGTTTGCTTTTGGGTGTTTGTCACCAGGAGGTGGCGGTTAAGTCTTCGTGGTCGGGCAGTGCAGGCCACCCATCCGTCGGACTGGAAACAAATCATGTTGAAAAAAACCACAACCATCTTGCTATTCAGCGCCCTCTTGGGCGGCGCCCCCCTCGTCGGGGTGGCCGCCGAGGGGACGGGCGCTCCGAATACGGCTCAGGAGCCGGTGGTTTTGCCCGAGTCCTTCACCTTTGAAGATGCGGTCGACGCCTACCACTTCATTGAATTTGAAGAGGCGATCCCGATGTTCAAGGGGTTGATCGCCCGGGGCGACCACGTGGCCGAGTCCAACCGCTATTTGGGGATCATTGCCTATCAAGAGGGGCGGACCGAAGAGGCGTTGAACTACTTCGATCAGGCGTTTGGTTTGAATCCCGATGATCGTGAAGGATTGCAATGGTGGTGTGAGGCCATGGAACGGTTGGGCCGTTTAGAGGAGACCCATGGGTTCCTTCGGGCCTACTTGGACCGTCATCCCGACGATATCGAGATTGCCGGTTTGCTCGCCATCAATTACGGCAAGACCCGTGATAAAGCCGATGCCCGCCACATCTGGGAGGCCGTGCTCGATTCCCCCTATGCCGAGTACTACGACATCGCCCGCGCCCATTACCACTTGGCTCTTTTGGCCTGGCGAGACGGTGATGAGCTTGAGGTGCGGCGCAATCTGCAGGCGATCTTGGCTGACCCCGATGCCTTCTTGGCCCGTGCTTTGCGCTTCAAGACGGCGGTCGACCAGCGCTGGCCGGCCCTGCGGGCCTCTTTGGCCGAAGGGCTGAGTTACAACAACAACATCACCCTGATCAACGATGTCCCTGGGGTGGTGTTGCTCAAAGGGTATTCGTGGATTACCCGCTTTGGCGCGAGCAGTCGGATGATTCCGGTCCCCGATGGGGGGCTGCGCATCGGCTACAACTTCTACCAGGAGTTGTATCGCAACCACGCCGCCCAGCGGGTCGACGATCACGCCTTGAATCTCGATTGGGATTTGGGAACGAGTAGTTTCCGCTTGATGTACAACCACTTCCGTTACGGCGGGACCAAGCTGCTCGACGCCTATCAAATCGATTACGGGCGTGATGTCGACTGGGGTGTCTGGGGTGGTTCATTAACCCGTGAGATCTATTCCACCTTCAGCTCGTTTAATACCTACGATGCCGCCCTATTTGCCCGCAGCGCTGGGGAGTACGACACCGCGATTTGGGAGCTTGGGGGTAGCGCCACCTACCGGCACCGTAGTTTGAAGGCCGAACGCTACTACGAGGGGAGCCTGTATGGGTTCGGGGCGATGCCCCTACCGGCCGAGATCGATATGAGCCTGATCCTCGATGGACGTTTTCGTCAGTACCTGACCGCCAGCACCCTCAATTCGGGGATCAAACGGCAGGACCGGCGATTGAGGGCCAAGCTTGCTGTCGAACGGCCCTTGGTGACCGACCTGTGGGGGATCAATCAGGGCAGTGTCTATGCCCATGTGGAGTGGCGGCGCAATGTGAGCACCTTAAGCACACGCAGTTACTCAAACCAACAGTATGAACTGGGCCTGCGGATTCGGTTTTGAGCATGAAGGCCTGGGAGGATCAAGCGATGAACATCGTCATGAATGCAGTGCTAAAACGGTTGTTTCTGACCATCGCGATGGTCGGGATCGGCAGCGCCGTATGGGCAGCCCCCCTCGTGGTGGGCAAGGTGGAGTTGGTGCGGGGTGAGGTCGAGGTTCAGCATCCCGAGAACGCCTTGTGGGCCACGGTCAGCGACGACGAGCCGGTTTTTTCGGGCGATCGCTTCCGCACCGGGCGTAAGGCGCGTCTGAAACTGGTGATGGTCGACCGCTCAATCCTCTTTGTGGGGCAGCGGGCCGAGATCGATCTATCCCGTTATCAGGTCAATCAAACCGGTCAGGTTACCGATACCCACCTCAACCTGATCCTCGGCCAGGCCCGGATCATCGTGAACAAGGTGCGCGATCCCAACGCCAAGTACGAGATCGAAACCCCGACCGCGGTTGCCGGGGTGCGCGGTACCGACATCCTTTCGTCGGTGGAGGATGTTCAAGGGACCCACGTCTCGACCTTCGGCTTGCTCAGCGGTCGTCTTGAGGTTCGAGGAAAGGGTGAGCACGAGGCCAGTAGCGTGATGATCGGCGCCAACGAATTCACCATGGTCGGGGAACACGATGCCCCTCTGGCAGCCCGCATGATGTCGCCCGAGATGTTCGACCAATTCCGTGAAGAGATCGAAATCGGTCATGATCGGGATCGTCGCGACGAGGGCGGAGAGATTCGTGAAGGCGGGGAAGGGTACGAGCACGACGAGTTTGAAGGGGGCCACGGCGACGATGGTGAAGGCGGAGACCGGGGCGGTGACCGGGGCGGCGATCATGGGGACCACCATGACGACGGTGGCGACTCCGGCAAGGGTAAGAAAGGCGACCATGGCGACCACGAACAAGGAGGCGATAGCCACTTCGAGCGCAGTCACGACAGCAGTGATCATGCCGAGCAGGCCCACGAGGACGACGAGGATCGTCATGAGCTCGAAGAGCTGCAAAAGTACGGATTTGATCCCGATTGAGCGGTTTGTTGGCTTCACGGGGCCCGGATTTTCCGGGCCCCTTTCCATTCAAGGGTAGAACCCAATGGCCGTGATGCGCAGCGTGTCGCTCCAGATCGTGGCCCCCGTTTTGGGGGCCATCGCCGTGGTGGCGGTGATTCCGGCGCTGGTCTTGGCTTGGATGATCCAAGGGGTCATCGATGAGGAGGACCGCGCCCATTTGGCGAGCCTCTCGGACGGCTTGACCCAATGGATCGATGAAGAGGAGTCCTTCGACCGGCGGGCGGCGCTGCTGTTGGCCCGCACCCAATCGGTGCAAGAGAGCAAAATCTGGCTCGAATTTGGGATGAACGTCGCCTTGAGCGACCAATCGCAAGGGCGTAGCCAGCGATATGTTGCCTCCACCGACGGCATTACCCGCATCACCGAGGTCCCCCTGGCCAACGGTAGCACCAAGGTCTACCACATTGAGCGAACCCTCGACGCCAGCAAATTGATGGACCTGGGGCAAATCCTCGGCGCACCAGTGGCCATGTTCGATGCCCAGGGTGCCCTGCTCTGGTCGACCGCCCCTTTTCCCGACCAGGTGCCGGAGCAATACCGCCAACTTCCCGACCGGGAGGTCCGCATCGATTTGGGGGGGCGCGAGGGGGAGGATCAAAAGCTGTGGTATCAACTGGGGGATGCCGGGTACCTCGCGGTGCTGCATTCCCGGGGGGCGCTACGGGATGCCCGGACTTTGATCGAACAGACCATTGAGATGATCGCCGCCCTTGCCCTGTTCACCATTGGGCTGCTGCTCTTCTTCCTACGTTGGCGGGTGTTCAAACCGCTCGGTCTGGTGACCAACTGCGCCCGCTATTGGGATGGTCCCTCCATTGCCAAATTGCCGGTGATGCGCAGCGACGAATTGGGGGATTTGGCCAAGGCGATGCGGCGCCAGTGGACCCACATTCAAATCAAGGAGGAGGAGCTCGCCGAGCGCAACACCAACCTGGCCAACCTCAACGCCGATCTGGCCGAGGCGACCCGGCAACTGGAGCGGATCGATCAGCTCAAGACCTACTTCTTGACCAATGTCAGCCACGAGCTGCGCACCCCCCTGACCTCCATCGTCGGTTTTGCCCGTTTACTCGAACGGCGCATTCAGGGCGACGACCTGCGCGACGCGGCGGGGATCATCGCCGCCGAGGGGGAGCGGTTGACCTTCATGATCAACGATTTGCTCGATCTGTCGCGCATCGAGGCGGGCAAGATGGAGTGGCGCTTCAACCCGCTGAACCTTCTGCCTTTGGTTCACGAGGTCGGCGCCCTACTGATGCCCCAGGCCCAAGACAAGGGGCTGATCCTTACCGCCGATGGAGCCCCCTGTTCCATCATGGCCGACCGGGATCGCATTAAGCAGGTGCTCATCAATCTGGCGGGCAATGCGGTCAAGTTCACCGAAACCGGCAAGGTCTGGATTCACGTCGCCCCCGAGGAGGGGGGGGGGGCGGTGGTCGAGGTCGGCGATACCGGTTCTGGGATCTCAGAGCTCGATCAGGAGCGGATCTTCCGCCGCTTCGAGCAGGGGGCCTCGAAAGAGGGCAAACCGCAAGGAACCGGCATTGGCCTGCATCTGATCCGCGAAATCGCCCACGCCCACGGCGCACGTATCGAGTTGAGCAGTCGCGAGGGGGAGGGGAGCCTGTTCAAGGTTCACCTGCCCGCGCACCCCCCCGAGGACGCAACCCCCCCAGCCATTGAGGTCTAGCCCGGTCCGGTTTGAACAAAAAGGTGCCCAACGAAGGCACCCATGGCCCGTTCCAGGCAATAAAAAGGAGATTCCATGAGCCAAAACCGACCCATCGTGGTGGTCGACGACGACCGCCACATCCAGCGTTTGATCGACATGACCCTGACCGGCGACGGTCGGACGGTGAAGCTGTTCACCAAGGCCGAGGCGGCCATCGAGTACCTGGGCAAGGAGGAGGCCGATTTGGTGATCCTCGATTTGATGTTGCCCGGCATGAGCGGTCTTGAGGCGTTGAGCATCCTCAAGCAGCGTTGGCCCGAAACCGAGGTCTTGATGATTACCGCCCACGGCTCGGTCCGCTCGGCGGTGGAGGCGCTTAAGGCGGGGGCCTTTGACTACGTCAACAAACCCTTCGACCCCGACGAGCTGTCGGCGTTGGTTGCGCGGGCGCTGGAACGGCATCAACTCAAGGACGAAAACGTCCACCTGAAGGACGAGGTGGCCGAGCTACGCAAACTGACCGGCATGATCGGCGGCTCCAGGGCCATGAAGCAGGTGCAGGAGCTGATCGCCATTGCCGCCGAGGTCGACGTCTCGGTGCTGATTTTGGGGGAATCGGGGGTCGGCAAAGAATTGGTCGCCCACGCCATTCACGATCTTGGCACCCAGTCCAAGGCCCCCTTTATTGCGGTCAACTGTGCCGCGATTCCCGAATCGATGTTGGAGGGGGAGCTCTTTGGTCACCGCAAGGGGGCCTTCACCGGCGCGGTCGAGGACCGCATGGGCAAGTTCGAGGCGGCGGGCAAGGGGACGATCTTCCTCGACGAGATCGGCGAGATGGATCCCGGCCTGCAGGCCAAACTGTTGCGGGTGCTCGAATCGCGCAAGGTGGTGCCGCTTGGCAGCCATGAAGAGATTGCGGTGCGGGCGCGGGTGGTGGCGGCCACCAATCAGGCGTTGGAGGCGGCGGTGGCCGAGGGGCGTTTCAGGGCCGATTTGTACTACCGCTTGAGCACCTTCCCCATTCTTGTGCCCCCCTTGCGGGAGCGGCGCGAAGACATCCCCGCCCTGGTCGAACAATTTGTCCGCCAGGCGGCCGAGCGTTTTCAGCGTCACCCTCCCGCCATCGATCCTCAGGCGATGCGCAAATTCGAAACCCTTGATTACCCCGGCAACATCCGCGAGCTGAAAAACCTGGTGGATCGGGCGGTATTGCTGGCGGGAAAGGGGACCCTTCTTCCCGGTCATGTGGCCGGCACATTGAACGACGAAGAGGGGGGTGCCGCCCCGAACGGAGGGTTGGGCTTTCCCCCCGAGCCAATCCCGCTTCGCGAGTTGGAAAAGCGGTACATCCTGCACATCTATCAACAGACAGGTGAAAACCAATCCCAGACGGCGCGGGTGTTGGGCATTGATCGCACCACCCTGATCAACAAGCTCAAACGGTACGAATCGGGGGAAGAATGATGAAAAACCCCACATCTGGGTGACCAAGGGCACGCTGATGTACTGTAAAGACACGTATGGGTGGTGTGGAATCAACGACTTATCGTCGGCAGTTGTTCCAAAAAATACGTTGGCATGGGTTTTGTTCATCGACAGGGCAGTAGGGCTGAATCGCTGTGAGTTGCGGCATTTTTTCCGCGCTCGCCCCCTCAACGTGGAGGAACCCATGAACGCTCATCGTAACGCACACAAATTCTCGGCTTTGGTGTTGGCTGCGGCTGTGGGCCTGCTGGCCGGATGCTCCATCGGGGGCGAGGGGAGCGAAGGAGGGGACGATGATGATGGGAAGGATCACGACAGCACGACCAGCGCTTCGGGGGTGAGTACTGGTACCACCACCGGTACCACCACCACCGTGGCTGCGACCACCTATACCACCACGGTGTTGGCGATGGACGCGTACAGTGCCACCGCAGTGAGCGCTGCGGTGGTTGCGCCTCATCTGGGGCTGCCGAGTGCCACGACGACCCTGGGCGGGGTGGTGACCTACGCCTACAACACCGCCATCGCACGTGCTCAAATCGACATTGGCAGCAACGCAACCACGACCACCACCGCAGGCGGCGTGGTGTACACCGCCGGCTACGTTCCCGAGACCATCGACTTTGCCCCCGCCCAAGGGGCGGTGCTGGCCAAAACCGAAACCGTCAATTTGGTGCGCAGCGGCGTGGGCGCTCTTCCGACCATTCCGGGGACGGCGACCGCCACCCTGACCGTGACGCCTCCCCTCAACAATCTGGGTGCGGCTGCAACGCATTTCTTTGCGGTGGCCAATACCAGCACAACGCTTGCCCCCAGTCGGGTTGAATTTTTCTTCACGGCCACCGGCACGATCACCCCTGTCGCATACATCTACGATTACCGGGGTTCTTTGTTCGCTGGAGGGGCCATTGGGGTGACTGTTCCCACCTTCTTGGGCGGGGTTGGCGGCGCCCTGTTGACCTTCCCCTTCGCGACCGGTACGAGCTACGACGTCACGGTGGTGGGTAAAGATGCGGTCGGGGCGATCATCGCCTACTCGGCTCCGGTGACGGTGGTTTGGTAAACAGAAATCTGACGAGAAAACGAGGATCGCGATGCGCTTGAGCAAATGGGTGGTGGTGGCAGGTGCCTCCTTGTTGTTGGCTGGATGCCTGAGCAACTACAACAAAATCACCAATGGCGCGGTCCCTTGGTTTGGTCCGGCGACGACCCAGATTACCGGGCATGTCTATGTTGGGGCGACGACTGCGGGGGCGATGATCCCGCTGCAGGGGACCAAGGTTCAGGTGTTTGAGATCAACGCCAAAGACGGACAGACCCTGGCCACCGAATCGGGTCATGCCTTCACCGACCCCTACGGCGCTTTCACTATCAATCTGACCTCGCCGGTTCAACGCCCCATGGTGGTGCGCACCTTGGAGCCCGGTAACGTGAACGGGGTGAGCACCGGGGTGACTGCGGCGACCTATACCGACACCGATGCCGGGATCACCGTCGATCTGACCGCCAACCACATGCAGGGGGTCAGCTACAATGTTCAGACCAACGCCAATGTCTTCTATTCAGGTCTGACGGCGGCGGTGCCTCCCGGCTCGGCCGATGGCAGCGGCCATGTGACGGTCTACCTGACCCCGCTGACCACCCTGGCCTCCCGCTACGCCTACGGTCGTTTGCAGGCCAGCCCCAAGGAGCTCTATCCCACGGTTGAGGTGGGACAGGGTAATTACAATGCCTCGGTGTGGGCGTTCGGCGCTGCTGCGGTGAAAAGCGCAACCAATGCGGCGGGGATGCAGATCCCGTTTGCGAATCCCGCAACCGATGCTGGCTACAACAACTGGATGGTCAATTTCACGAACTGGGCCAAGGGGTTTGCGTTGACACCGGTAACCGATCCCTTTGCGGGGATGAACCCCAGCATGCACATCATGGCGGCCACCACCTGTTTGGCGATCGATGCCGAGGATGGGACGATGGATGGTGCCAAATGGGGCTGGACGATGACGACGGGGACATGGAGCCATCCGGTGGTGAGTTCACCAGTGCAGTTGCAGCTCCTCGATGCGGTAGGCACCACGGTAGCCACTTATACCGCCCCCAATCCCGGTGCAGCGCCGGTGTTGACGGCGCTGGGCACCATGGCCGGATTCACCGCACCGCAACCCGGGGGCGCCATCCAATTGTTGGGCTGGTACGAACAGGGAACCGGGGAGCGTTACTTCGTCGACATCGAACGGGCCGAGAAGCAGCAGAAGCCGGTCGACGCCACCACTGGTGCCAGCGGCGGCGGTTACGACGACTGATTCAATCAAGATCGCTTTGAATCCAATCACATAAAGGGAGCCACCCATGAACATCAAAACCGTGTTGGGCAGCATCGCAATGGCCGCCGCCGTGGCTGCCAACGCTTGGGCGATCTCCCCCGGCGACACCGCCCCCACCTTCGATTTGCCCGGGATCGACCAGTCCTCGGTCAACCTCGAAAACCTCAGGGGCAAGGTGGTGATCCTCGATTTCTGGGGCTCCTGGTGCGGCCCTTGTAAGGAGTCGTTCCCGGTGTTCTCCCAGCTCAATCGGGAGCTAACCGCCAAGGGTGTGGTGATGGTGGCGATCAACAACGACACCAACATCGACAAGGCCCGTAAGTTCTTGGAGCAGGTCGGCGGGGTCTCCTTCCAGGTGATTGCCGATCCCAAGCACACCATGGCCAAGGAGTACGGGGTCAAGGTGATGCCGACGACCTTGGTGATCGATCAGGCGGGGGTGGTTCGTTTCGTTCACGAGGGGTACCACGAGGGCGAGGACGATGTGTTGCGGCAAGAGGTTGGCAGTCTGTTGGGTCAATAACCGAGTTTCGACGGTTCATTTTCATACGAGGCACGGCAAGCGATGCGAATCATTCCAACGACTCTGGTGTTGGCCGGGGTTTTGGTAGGGGCGACGGGCTGCGATCTGCTGACTCGCGTGATGCCCTACGAGCGCGAAATTTTGGCGCAACCCCAAATGCAATTTGGTCAGTCGCCCCAGCGGGGCGCCTTTGAAAATCACACCTTCGAATCCCGGGAAGGGGCCGCCGGCGGTATCGGCGAAGAGGGAGGGGGCTGCGGATGCAACTGATCCCGATGACTTTTGCCCGCTCTTGGATGCTGGCAGGTGTCGCCGTCCTGGCGATGAGTGGCGTGGCGCAGGCTGCGGTGGCCGAAGGGGAGCGATTCGAAGAGGCCTCTTTCTTCATCTACTCCGACAACCACGGCAACGACATCTATACCCCGAAGATCTCGATCACTCAGCCCTACGCCGAGTCCTCCTCGCTGAATTTGGGTTTAACCATCGATGCCATCACCGCCGCTTCGCGGCATGTGGACCGCTTTGCCAATACCCGCATCGATACCCTTTCGGGTGCCTCGGGCGGCGGCGAGCAAGAGGGTCCTGACGAAGTCAGGTACAACCCGACCATCCAGCTGACCCATGGTCTTCAAGGACCCATCGGCGATGGCGGAGACATCACCTACGGCGTGTCGTACTCCAAAGAGCTCGACTATGTGGCCCGCACCGTCAATGCCGGCCTAACCTGGGATTTCAATCTGCACAACACCACACTGGGCGTATCGGCGGTGATCGGTCGCGACTACTGGACCCCCTCCATCGGCTACTACAAGGGCAAGGGCAACCGGGCGCGGAACAACGATTCGTACACCGTCGACCTGACCCAGGTGATCGACGATGAGACCATCGCCCAGTTGGTCTGGAATCATCGCAACATGAACGGTTACTTGGCCGATCCCTATTACCTGATTTACCTGTTCCCCACCGCCGGTAGTGCGGTGAACAACATTTATCAGCCGCTCAACAACACTTGGAGCGACACCCAGCAGTGGCGTTTCGAGCAGATGCCTGGTACCCGCTCCCGCGATGCCTACGCCATTCAGGTGGCCCGTCATCTGCCTTGGGATGCGGCGCTGCATGTTGCCTACCGCTACTACACCGACGATTGGGGGCTAACCAGTCATACGGTCGATTCCCACCTGTACCAGCCGGTGGGCGAGTCCGACATGATGGAATTCCGCTTGCGCTACATGACGCAAAAAGCGGTCGATTTCTGGGTACAAGGGTTGTCGGTTCCGGCCAATTCCACGACCGTGACCCCCACGGGACTGCCCCAGTACTACACCGGGGACGACAAGTTAGGCGCCCTGACCGCCATCCGGTTTGGCCTCCACTACACCTGGGGTTTCACCGCCGAAACGCCGAGTGAGCCGGATCGTGGTTTCGTCTGGGAGGACACCTCCTGGTTCGATTGGAGCACCGGTGTGGTCGACTCGATCTCGGTTGGGTACGAATACCAGCAGCAGACCGATCCGCAGAAGAACGACATCTACTCCGGATATCAGATGCACCAGCTCAACATTACCGGCGTCTTCAAGTTCTGATCCCGGTTCTTGGCACCAACAAAAAAGCCCGGCCACTTGGCCGGGCTTTTTTGTTGGATCGCCCCTTACCGGACCGCTTGTGCGTTTGCCGCCCTGTGGGGTGGACCCCACTCCTTGGACAGTTTGGGGGCGAAAATTTGTAAACGGTTAGTGGCGGTGGGTGGTTCCGCCGTGGGTTTGATGGACCTGTTCTGGGGTCTTGCCGCCGAGGGCACTGTGGGG